>Ga0138256_10007628_pt1 | contig 11404 bp, 8 predicted proteins | sample KNB2016incub_MG_FD_105486 | JGI IMG/M metagenome (GOLD analysis project Ga0138256, IMG submission 105486) | Active sludge microbial communities from wastewater in Klosterneuburg, Austria - KNB2014incub_MG | ecosystem: Engineered > WWTP > Activated sludge > Unclassified | place: Austria...
GAGTCAGCGATTGCCGATACGGCTGCAGGCAGTGGATGCGAAACAACAGTCGGAGTAGAACAGTTGTCCCAACTGTTCCGTCCAGAGCGATTGAAAAAAACAGAAGCGATGAGACGAAACGAGCGTCTCGTTCCAGGGCTCCAGCCTTGGAACGCAATGCAAAGGAGGCTCCTGCCTCCAGCGAGAGTGTCGAGGCAGGAGTTTTGAAGTTGCGCAAACTGTCCTGATATTAACCCGAAGCGCCAGCGAGGCAAACAAGTTACGTCTGCCCTTCCGCGTGAAGTGTTTGCCTCGCTGGCGCTTCGGGTTAGTATTTTTGCGGTGGTTTCGTTGCCGGTGACGACCGTAAGTCAAAAATGCGCAACTTCAAAAGGCAGGAGCTGGAGTGCGCGACAAAATATCGGACAGTTGTTTTTCGAGCAATGCTTACTCATCCAGATCCACAGCGTTGCCATCGTTGCGCTGAATGAGATTTTGCAGCACCTCGTTGTCGATGTCCGATTTCAAATACCGCACGGATCCATCAGAGATCAGGACAAGAAACTGTTCGCCGATTTTACCCAATGCTTTTTTAGGATTGTCCGGATCGAATTCCAGGCCACCTGGCTTCGTCCAGACTTCGGCGGTATCCGGACCAGCAACCACCGCGAGCAGTGTGTTCGACAAGCCGTCGGTGAATTCACGAAAGCCTGTTCCTTCTTCTTTTCGCATCGCGGTGTCGTCGCCCGCAAAGACATGCACCGACGTGTATCCCGGCTTGTCTACGCCTTCGACCTTGAAGATGTCGGGCATTTTTCCGATCAGGGCTTTGTTCTGCGGACTGTCCCAGGCTTCATCCAGGTTGAACTGCTGATAAAGAACCGCTTCTTCAACAAATGGCAGTAGATAGACACGCCAGCTCAGGCCGGTTTTCTTTCCCTGGCCGCGTTCGCCATTGCCGTCCGCAGCCGGAAGGTGATTGTAGGTGTCGTGGTAGTTGTGAAACGCCAGTCCGATCTGTTTCATGTTGTTCTTGCGAGACATCGCGACCCCCGCAGTTTTCGCTTCGCGAATCCCGCCGAACATGGCTACAAATGCGGGTTTCAGTTTCTCCACGAGTGCATCCATACTCTCGGGCTTGGGCATGACATAAGACACGGTCGAAGCGGTCGTCTTGATTTCCACTGTGTCGTAGAGCTCAGCGATCATTTCTGCTGTCTCGGAGCTGATCGGAGACTGCGGCGTGTTGGCCATCATCAGCATTTGCGCCTTCTGCATCTGCAGCATCCCCTGCGCCAGCCCTGACATCTGTGTCGCTGCTTTGTTGTCGGTGGTGCGAACTTCAATCTGTGACAGAAATTTTCCGGTCCCCTCAAGATCCGCTGTAAACAGCACGCCCTGAATACTCTCGAGCAACCCCGGCATCGGAATGTTTTGGGACAGCTGCTTTTTCAGTTCGGTTAAAGGTTCCAGATCAATCGCCCAGGCGACATCATTGATCGGGAAACTGGCGGTCAATTGCTGATGAACGGTGCCGATCGACTTTCCCGCTGCCGCCCGAGGAGCCAGCATCTTTGTCAACAGCGGCTCAGGACCAACCAGCAGCGTCCGATCGTCCGGCATGGCGACCATGCAGCTTTCAAACACAGTCACGTCCTGTAAACCGATCTTGCCCGCTTCGCCCTCTCCCAGTCCAACGAGGGTGAGTTCAAACACTGCCTTTCGATCCAGGGGCACGGTCGTTCTGAGAATGATACCCGGCATCGATTGCACTCGTGCCCGTCGTCCGCCGCCGTTGAGATCGAGGTCAGGCACTGGAATCCCATCCGAATGTGTGATCGTATTCGCCAGCGCGGCCGGATCAATATCTGCCGACAATGAACGCACCCTACCATCCATGAATGCTACCAGAAATTTCTTGTCGATCTTGCCGAGAGCCTTGATGGGATCCTCAGGATCAAAGTCCAGCCCGCCGGGCTTTGTCCAGATGTCCGCCTTATCCGCGCCGGCCAGTACCATCATGATCGTGTTGCTGGTCCCATCGGTAATGTCCTGGATGCCGGGTGCCTTATCGCCGGCAAACGGAGCGCCCGGTCCCGTGAAGACATGAACCGAGGTCTTGCCCTTTTCGGTCACACCAGGGCATTCGAAGATCTTCGGCATTTTCTCAATCAGCGTCTTGTTGTGATCGCTGTCCCACGGTTCGTCCAGGTGGAACTGATTGTACAAGTTTGACTGTTCCAAATACGGCAGCATCCAGACGCGCCAACTGAGATTACCCTTATTCTCGTTGTCAATTCCATCGTCATCCGGGAACTGGTTGTAAACATCATGCATGTTGTGCATGGCGAGTGCGAATTGCTTGAGGTTGTTCGTCAGCGCGACCGTGCTCTGCGGTGCCGCTCCCGACGGATTGAGTGTGCGATCAATCGTTTCCTTGTCGAACAGTACGGCCGCTTCCTGAATCTCACGCGGATCCAACCCGAGCTCTTTGGTCATCTCGGACAGCATCTCGTCCATTTCCGACTGAGCCTCCGCTGCGTCGATCAGCGTCTGCAGGTGCTTGGACTTCAGTATTCGGCCAGGCTGAATTGCCGCCACTCCGACGACGTCTTCCGGCATGTAGCGATGCACTGCTGATGCCGATACCGCCGACGTTACCGGAGTCGCCGACGTTACCGGAGTCGCCGTCTTTTGTTTTTGCTGACCGTCGCTGTTCGAACTCAACAGCACCGCTGCGATAATTCCCAATGCCAACCTGAAACGCATGATCGATCCCTTTAAGAAACAGTCTTGTCTTCTGAAAATGCCGCCCTCCCGCAACAATGGAGTGCGTTTGCGCGCGATCTTGTCTACCTCATTCCCGTGGGGAACTGTTTTCGCGGCGTTTCAGCCTTTGACTTTATACCCGATGGCCTGCAATTGTGTACGGACCCGCTCGGCATGAGTTCCCTGAATTTCCAGCCCGTCTTCCGTGATCGTCCCTCCAGCACCGCACGCATTTTTCAATGTTTTTAGCAGTGCGGGCAAATCGTTGTCGTCTGACGCGAGACCGCGAATGACCGTCATCATGCGTCCGTGCTTGCGCTTTTCGACGGCAATTCGAGCCGTCTGTTTTCCAGGCGGAGTTCGCACAGGTTCGAGCGGCGGACAGGTACACTCCGATTCCAGCTTCTCGCAACGTTCACAGCGCGGTGGTCGATCGAAAATGGTTCCAGTCAGCAGCCCCATGTCAATCCCCGGTGCGAGCGATATCCCGTCGGCGGAGCGACGGGCGTACAGTACACCCGTCGCTCCGCCGACGGGACTGTCACAGTCGCCAAACACTCCGTGGTCGGTTCCCAGCCGCGCCACGCCGCTCGGCTCCCGATCTGAGGACAGATCGGGCTACGGGCGCCTAACATCAATACACACCAGTACCTTGTCATCGCGGACGAATAGGTGACCGTTCGCAATCGCCGGTGCCTGGCGAGTTGTCTCCATTACCGTCGCGCGACCCAGCTCATGGAATTCTTTCGGTGTTGCTTCGACGATCACAACTTCCCCCGCCATCGTCGTCAGAAACAGTTTGCCATCCGCCAGAATCAGATTGCTCTTACCGAAGCGATTCTTCTGCCACATCGTTTTGTGATCGTCCAGACGGATGCAGACCAAATTCGTGATCGGTCCGGCGCTGCCGCTGTTATCGAGTCCATACAGATACCCGTCATGAACCACGGGCGTTTGCCATTCGGCTCGAAGCTGGCTGTCTTTACCCAGCGACGACCAGACGGATTCCGCTTTGCCGCCCTGCGGATCTGGCTTGACCTTGATGATCACTGAACCATGATTTTCGCCCGCCGAAATCAGGACATGCTCGCCATCCAGAGACAAAGGCCCCGACGTGTTGCAATCGTATTCTGTGGGAAATGGAAATGACCACAACTCAGTTCCGGAGGCTGGCTCCAGTCCGATCACACCCGCCGCTGTGAGTGACACGATCTGGTCCTTGCCGCCCAAGTCCATCATCACAGGAGACGAATATCCTGCGTTGCCGCGACCCGCTTTCCACGCCAGTTTGCCGTCAGCAATCCCAAACGCCGCGACCGCCGCAGTCTTCGTTCCTGAATGGACGATGACATGCTCTTTGGTGACGAGAGGAGAACACGACACGCCGTATTCGTTCGGCTTGCCACTTAACAACTTCGGAACATCGACCGACCACAGTTGTTTTCCGTCATCGGCCTTCAGCGCGACCAGAATTCCTTCGCCTGTGAAGGCAAATACATTGCCATCCACAACCGTGGGTGTCGCGCGCGGGCCGTTGCCCATGCCGTTTTCATACATCGGAGCGACTGCTGTCCGCCAGTGTTCTTTGCCATCGGCGGCGTTCAGACAGACGACGTACTGATCGCTGTCATCCTGAAACATCGTGTACGCCGAATCATTCGCCACCGCAACTCCCGACATACTCACACCCAGCGGCATTCGCCACGCGATCTTCGGTCCGGACGCGGGCCACTCGCTGACCAAACCAGTTTCCGCCGACACACCATTGCGATGCGGCCCAAGGAACTGCGGCCAGTCGTCGGATTTCGCAGCCGATCCAGCAAGGCACATTATCACGATTAAAGGCAATGTCGTAGAACGAGCAGAGAACTTACGCATCCTGTTTATCTCTCCGAAAAACTCAACCTCGAACAATTGTCTCAATTGTTTCGCCGCAGCCATTGTAGAACAATTGTCCCAATTGTTCCTTCGCGCGTCGCCGTTATGTCAACCGCCGCGCAATCATGACAAATTCGACAGCGTTCAGAAAGCGATTCAAAAATGCAGATCTGGGTTGACGCGGACGCCTGTCCGGTCGAAGCGAAGGAGGTGCTCTACAAAGTCAGCAAACGACTGAAGATTCAAATCATTCTGGTGGCCAATCAAATGATGTGGATCCCCAGCTCCAGCTTGATTCGGCTGGAACTTGTCGGAGCTGGCGCAGACGTGGCCGACCGGCGCATCGTCGAACTGCTCAGCAAAGGTGACCTCGTGATTTCTGCCGACATTCCCCTCGCGGCGAATGCCGTCGCGCGAGGTGCCACGGTGCTGGATCCGCGCGGCGAGGAACTCAACGCTGACAACGTGGGCGCGCGACTCGCCGCCAGAAATCTGATGGATGAACTGCGGGGCTCCGGCATGCAAACCGGAGGCCCCGCTGCGTACAGCGCCAAAAACAAGCAGGACTTCGCCAACCAGCTGGATCGGCTGATTACGAAATTGAATCGCTGAGATCAGCCAATGCGAGGAATCTCAAACCCCTCACGCGGAGTTCGCGCGAAGAACGTCGCGGCCTCTTCGTCACCGGTAATCTGCTCCGCCTTCGGATCCCATTTGATCGCGCGGTTCACTCGTGCCGCGATCGCCGCAAGGTGGCACGTGTTCATCGTCTGCACGTGTGTGTAAACGTCGGACACGGGCAAACCGCCTTCCGCGAGACAGCGATAAAAGTTCTGTTTATGCCCTTCAAATGGCTTGCCTTTGTAGAGTTCCACCAGCTGTTCAGGTCCATACTGGTCCTTGTCCCAATTTTCGTCGATCGGCTGACCTGTGATCTTGCCGCGATTGACGAAGAAGCGGCCTTTTGAGCCCTCGAACAGAATGCCATTGTCACCGCGACTTGTAATGTGCATTTCAACGCCGCTGGCATACCGTGCGATGATGTTAAAATCATTGGACGAATTGAAGCTGTCATCTTTCGTGGGGTATCCGTTTTCAAACGGGACCGGATGTTTTGCATCTGTTCCATCGATTTCAATCGGCCCGGAACCTTCGCCGTCTTCACCCATTGCCCACTGCGCAATGTCCACGTGGTGTGCGCCCCAGTCCGTGAATTTGCCGCCGGAGTATTCATACCACCAGCGAAACGTGTTGTGACAGCGTTCCTTGATGTAATCCACTTTCGGTGCCTGTCCCAGCCACATGTTCCAGTCCAGCTGAGCTGGCGGATCGGATTTCTTGAACGGACCGCCGACATCGCCGCCATTGATTCCGACGGTGATTTTCTGCACGTCTCCGATCAGTCCTTTGCGTACCATATTCACCGCCCTCAAGAAACGTCCCTGATCGCTGCGCTGCTGAGTGCCCACAAAGAAGACTCGATCCGCGTGCTTGCGACAGGCGTTTCGAATGAGTTGATTCTCTTCCAGAGTCAGCGTCAGGGGTTTCTGACAGAAGACATGCTTGCCGGCCTGCAGGGCTTCGATGGCAATCTTCACGTGCCAGTGGTCGGGTGTGACGACACTGACGACGTCGATATCGTCGCGCTCCAGAACCTTCCGGTAATCGCCATACACATCGGCTTTGCCAGCTCCGATGTTCGGTTCAGCGTTGGCTTTCTCGGCATGTTCCTTGTCCACATCGCAGATCGCCAGAATGTCGGCAAATTGCCTGTGAGCCTGCGCATCACCGCTCCCCATTCCGCCGAGCCCGATACAGCCAATTCGTGGCCGGTCGTTGGGCGACAGATTCGCGAATGCCGAAGTGGACCAGGGAAAATATGCGACAGCAGTGACGGTGGCGGCGAGCGAAGCAGCCGACGTCAAGAATTGCCGACGATCGATACGGGCTTGAGGGCGGGCGGTGGGATCGGACATAAACGTATTCTCCAGGAGGGTTGGCAGGAAAGAGGCTCCGCAGTCTAGGCGACACGCGATGCGGACTCAACCGGGTGACCGAACCGGTCTCGACGGTCTCGTTCCAGGGCTCCAGCCCTGGAACGCGCTGCCCCGGAGGCTCTGCCTCCAGGATCCCAACGGGAGGCAGGAGCCTCCTGGCAGTGTGTTCCGAGGCTGGAGCCTCGGAACAAGAAATTACGGCGTCGGAACAAGAAATCACGGCCTCGGAACAAAATCTCAAGAATCCGGCCACGGAACGCCAACTTACTCGGCGTGGTGCGCGACTTCCTTCTTGTTTTCCAGTACACGCCGGTTGTAGGCTCCGATCGTCTCCTTGCGACGCAGCATGCCGAGCAGTTTGCCGCTGTCTTTGGAATCCAGCACCGGCAGTTCGTCGATGTTCAGGCGCGTGAACTTCTGCAGGGCCGAGTTCAAGTCTTCGTCCGGCGTCACTTTCAGAAATTTCGCAATCATGATGTCCGACGCATCGGCCAGTTGCCAGATCGTTTCATCAAAGATAAACCGCCGCACATCGTCGTCCGAAAAGATACCGACCATCCGCCCTTCCGAGTTGACAACTGGGAAATAGTGCTGATGAGTTCGGCTCAGCAGCTGCACAATCTCCGCCAGCGTCATCGATTCCGGAACTCGTTCAAACTGCCGATCCGTCTTATACACATCGCCGACCGTGATTCCTTCCAGCACGTCCACCAGAAAGTCGCCGCGGTGCGCTGGGGATTCCATTCGATTCGCAACCTGCTTGCGATACAGAGAAACTCTTTGACACAGCAGGAAGCACAACGTCGAGACCCACATTGATGGCAGCAGCAACCGATAGCTGCCCGTCATTTCACTCACCATGATGATCGTGGAAATCGGCGCGTGAGCGCAACCGGCAAAGAATCCCGCCATGCCGACCACGCCAAACGCACCAGGATTCACAAGACCAGGCCAGAAGTATTGACATACTTTGCCAACGGAGATCCCCGTGCATCCTCCAATCACCATCGAAGGTCCGAACACTCCGCCGGAACCCCCGGAGCCAATCGTCAACGATGTCGTCAGGATTTTGAACAGTCCCACGATGAGCAAGACCTGAATACTCACTTTCTCTGGCGATTCGAGTCCCGTTTGCAGGGTTCCGTAGCCTGTCGAGAGCACCGCCAGAACTTCACGATTCTGACCAAATCCGTAATACAGCGCCGCTGCGACCAAACCGGCCAGCAGCGCTCCGATCGCCGGGCGGATGTGTTTTGGCCCGGGCAATTTCGCAAACAGGTTGTGAATCCCGTAGAAGACTTTGATGTACAGCACGGCCACGATCGACAAAGCCAGTGCCAGCAGCGTGTACGGCAGAAGTTCCGTCAACGAGCCTGTTAAATACAGCGACAGTCCACCAAAAATATGCGCAAAACACAGGTCTTTGGGCAGGAACAGTCCGTAGACTGAATACGAAATGATCGATGCAATCGCCGCAGGTACGATCACATCCGATTCCAAGTCCGCCTCACGATAAAGGATCTCTCCCGCAAAGATCGCCCCCGCCAGCGGCGCGCGGAAAATGGCTCCGACACCGGCTCCCAGTCCTGTCGCCAGCAGAATGCGCCGATCTCGCGCACTGAGTTTCAACTGACGTCCGATCAGCGAACCAAACGTCGCCCCAATCTGCGCGATCGGACCTTCGCGTCCACCCGAGCCTGCCGTTCCCAGCGTGATGGCGGAGGCAATCGTCTTGACGATCGCCACACGAAGCGGAATATTCCCCCGGCGATTGTGAAACGCATCGATCGCGCCGTCGGTTCCGTGTCCTTCGGCCTCAGGAGCAAACGTATAAACCAGCAGTCCCGATGCCAGCCCGCCTGCCGTCAACACAAGCAGCAGCATCGGAAAGGAAAACGCAGTTTCGGGATGAGTAAACATGGCTCGCTCGCCATGACCTTCACCCGGCCTGAATCCAGAAAACTCCACCAGCACAAATCGAACGACCAACTGCCCCGCAATCTGAAACGTGATCGCGCCGCATCCGGCGACTACCCCGACGAGAACCGACATCAGGAACCATTTGCCGCTGGTTCCCAGCGTCAGGGATTTCAAAAAATCACGCTTCATGAAAAACTTCATCGCTCATTCAGGGGAAAAACACCTGACTCGAAACAGGGAACTTGGCTGCTGGCAGGCCCGTACCGATCCAGGACAATCCGGGCGTTGCCATCGCACTTTAGCGAAAGGAAGTCCCGGGCATCCTCGTGGCAGGCTCGTCAAGTCGGGATTCGGAGAACTTAAACCTGCACCAATGAAAAACGCCGAGCGATCCAACAGGGTCGGACCGCTCGGCATCGGAGCAGAGGAGACGAAGAGGGAGGGGCTTCGTCAAAGTGCTTCCAGCATCACGACGTACCTGATAAAGCTGCCGGTGGCTGAACGCAATCCATTGCGCAGGCCAGCCACCGGCAAGATTCCCGCGTCCGTGCGGAATCAGAATTAGTTGGCAAGCACATCCACTGGTACTGCGGCGGCCATCGTGGGATAGCCACCGAACTGCGGCTGTGCAAACGCGGCCTGCTGATAGCCGGGAGCGGCCATTGCGGATGGATAACCACCAGCATTCGCTCCACAGGAACCGCAGCCCGGGTTGCTATAGGGAGCGTAACCGCCTCCTCCACAGCCGTGACCCAGAAGGCAGCAGCCACTCAATGAGCTGACGAGAAACAATCCAGCGAACAGGTGAACGAAACGAGACATCGATAATCCTCCGAGACGTTGACGGACAACCGGCAACTTAAGACGGGATGTTGAATGTGTGATTTCGAATGACTTAATCAGAGCTGGAAAGAGTCTTTTGAGATCCCGGCTCAGATCAAACGGAGGAGAAATCGACGGACATTCGAGAAGGGAGAACGAGAGGAGATTTGAACTGCAGGAACCGCAGTTCGAGTGAGCGGGACAGTAAGAGAAATCGGCAAATCAGGTCAATACCTGTTTAACCCGGCAAAAACCGCGTTTAGCCGCAATCTTCAAAAATTCTTTTGAATTATTCTGCCGTCCCGAGAAAAACATACTTAAGTCGGCCCCCGCTCGCGGCGGCAACGATTTTTGGGGTCGCCGGAGTTGCGGCATCAATCCGCCAACACTCTGCACAGCGTCTCCAAATGAACTGACAGATTGTCCCAGGGATTTGGATGCGCCGGGTCGTTTGGCTTGTAGGTGTCCTGAGTCACGTAAATCCATCGCGTGTATCTTTGCGCCACTTCAATCGAATTTCGGTCGAGCGCCTTCTGACAGTACATCAACGCCGCGCTGCCACCGCATGGTCGCGACGATCTTCGTGGCAATAGCCTCGGCCACAAGCGGTACGACAGCGTTGCCAAACTGCTTGTACGCGCGAGTGTCGGAAACCACCTGGTTGCGGATCAGTTCTTCCGGAAATCCCATCAGTCGTCCGGCTTCGACGGGCATCAGGCGGCGCGGATTTTTGCCGCGTTCCTGAGGAATCAGGATTTCCGCTCCGTCCTTGTAATAGCGGGCGCTGAGCGTGCGACTGATTCCGTCGAGCGGCGCGAGACCGTAGCCGAACCCGTTTCCTTTCGCCTCGTGCTTTGCGCGATAATCCTGAAGGTATTGCCACAGCAGGTCCGACAACGTGAACTTCGCCGGAATTGATTTCGCGGGCTCCAGCACATCCCTGAATTTCGGCCATGGAACCACAGGCTGCTTAGGAAACTGGAAGGGAGGATCGTCGCCGTATAGGTCTCGTCGAAAGCAGACGATGAAGACACGTTCCCTGTGCTGCGGTACATAATGCTGGGCGTCAATGATTTCGGCAAAGACAGTGTAGCCAAGTTCGTCGAGCGTCTGCAGGATCGTCTTCCAGGTATTTCCGCGATCATGCGACTTCAGATTTTTGACGTTTTCGAGCAGCATCGCTTCGGGACGCCGGGCTTCGATCAGCGTCGCCAGCTGAAAAAACAGCGTGCCCTGTGTTTTGTCCTTAAAGCCATGTTCGCGGCCCAGGCTTTTCTTCTTTGAGACACCGGCAATCGAAAACGGCTGACACGGAAATCCGGCAGCCAGCAGTTCGTGCTCCGGCACATTCTGGCCGTCCACAAATTCATTGATGTCGCCCACCGGCGTTTCACCGAACCACGCGGCGTATGTCTTCTGAGCGTACGGGTCGATCTCGCAGGAAAACACACACTGACCGCCCGCTCGTTCCAGTCCGATGCGTAAACCGCCAATCCCCGCGAACAGGTCGATAAAGCGGAAGTTCAGAGTTGAATGATCTGCGTTGGACACCTTTCGGTGTTTGGCAGATCGTGACGATGCTTCGCCAAATGGCAGTATCTGCTGCGTACGACTTTGCATGACTGGTCTCAGGGACGTAACGGATAAAGCGGCATTCTAGCCGAACACAGCTTGAAGGTCGCCCGCCAAAGTCCCTTCTCACCCCGGCAAACACCGAAACCACTTTCTAACAGGTATCCGCCGGGGGGAGAGGGTGAGTGGGAATTGTGGAAGCCGTTTTCATTCTTTCAATCGCATCGTCACGGACAAGAGAAACGTGAAAATTGCTTTCCAACCTGCTATTTGTCGCGCACCCCAGGCTCGGCCTGCAGATGGTCATGAAACAGCGGACGTCTACTATACTTCACGCGGTCAGAAATGGTGCTGTAGATTTTCTTGCGATTGTCCCCTCTCCCCCCGCAATTGATTTTCCAACTTGACACGTTTTCCACGGGGGGAGAGGGCTAGGGTGAGGGGGAAATCAACTGTTTTCTGATTCC
>Ga0138256_10007629_pt1 | contig 11403 bp, 10 predicted proteins | sample KNB2016incub_MG_FD_105486 | JGI IMG/M metagenome (GOLD analysis project Ga0138256, IMG submission 105486) | Active sludge microbial communities from wastewater in Klosterneuburg, Austria - KNB2014incub_MG | ecosystem: Engineered > WWTP > Activated sludge > Unclassified | place: Austria...
GCGGTGCTGCCGGCGGCGCAGGCGCCCATCCTGGCGCGTGACCGCTCGGCCGAGGCGGTCGAGTTGACGCGGCGCAACGCCACCGCGGCCGGCGTGGGGGCGGACATCCGGGTCGAGCTGGGCGACGTGCGCGACCTGCGCGTGGACGGGCCGGCGGGGGCCATCTGCTGCAACCCGCCCTATGGCGAGCGGCTGTCGGCGCCGCCTCGAGCGGCAGCACGCACGGGCGAACGACCGGGCGGGCGCGGCGGGCAACCCGGGCGGGGCGGCCGGGACGACCGCGGGGCGCGCGCCGGCCGTGACGCTGGCCGCGGTGGCGACGACGATCCCGCGCTGCGCGGCCTGTACGAGGACATGGCGGCCGCGTTCCGTGGCGCCGCCGGCTGGGACGTCGTGGTGCTGTCGGGCCACACCCTGTTCGAGCACGTGATGCGGCTCAAGCCCAAGATCTCGCACCGCCTGTTCAACGGCGCGCTCGAGGTCCGGCTGCTCAAGTACCACATCCGCTAGCTGGTCACATCGCGGCCCTTCACGGGAACCTGGTTGCGAGACCGGGTGTCTCAGGCTCGGTTCCGCATCGAGCGCCCGGTTGGGGGGCGGGCCGTACGTTGATCTTGGCGTGGATCTTCCACGCGGGTGCGGCGTTCAAGCGGTCTGAGGTCTGAGGCCCGAGGCCTGAGGAGGCGAAGATGTCGTCGTCACGGACGGTCGCGAGCGCACGCTCGCCGGGCCGCGCTGGGTGGCTGTGTGCGGGCGCGTTGGCGCTCTGGGCGCACGCCGCAGCGGGCGCACCAGCCACCGCAAAACCCCCGGGCGCCAAACCGCCCAGCGCACCGGCCACCGGCGCCGCCGCCGGGCAGCCCACCGAGGGCACCCTGGCGACGCGCGAGGGCAAGCGTGTGATCGAGGTCCCGCTGGCACACACCGAGGTCACCATCCGCGCCCGCGGCCACCTGGCCGACGTCGAGGTGGTGCAGACCTTCCAGAATCCCTTCCCGCGCAAGATCGAAGCCGTCTACATGTTCCCGCTGCCGACCGGCGCCGCCGTCAACGCGATGCGCATCAAGACCGGCACGCAGAGCATCGAGGGCCAGATCCAGCCCCGCGCCGAGGCCACCAGGATCTACCGCGCCGCGCGCGCCCGCGGCCAGGTCGCCGCCCTGCTGACCCAGGAGCGACCCAACCTGTTCACCCAGGCGGTCGCCAACCTGGAGCCGGGCGCCAAGATCGACGTCACCCTGCGCTATGTGCAGGCGCTCGACTATGACGACGGCGGCTACGAGCTGGTGTTCCCGATGGTGGCCGGCCCGCGCTATGTGCCCGCGCGCCAGCCCGTGGTGACTGGTAAGGGTGGCGCCCCCGCGGCCAGGCCCGCGGCGACCGCCCCCGACGCCGACCGTGACCCGGTGGTGACGGCCCCGGTGACGCTGCCCCCGGGCGCGCGCTCGGGCCACGACATCGGCCTCAGCGTCGACCTCGACGCCGGCGTGGCCATCACCAACGTGCGCTCGCCGTCGCACCTGGTGGTGCCGACCCACGCGCCCGCCAGCGCGTCGCAGGTCGCGCTGCGCCTGGCCCCGGGCGACAGCGTACCCAACAAGGACTTCGTGCTGCGCTATCAGGTCGCCGGCGCGCGCCCGGCCTTTGCCCTGCTGGCGCACCGTGACGCCGCCATCTCGAGCGCCCCCGCGGCCGATCCCGATGGCGCCTTCTTCCTGATGGCACAGCCGCCCGCGGCCGCCGCCGGCGCCGCGGTGACCCCGCGCGAGGTCATCTTCGTGCTCGACACCTCGTCCTCGATGGCTGGCGCTCCGCTGGCCAAGGCGCGCCAGCTGATCCGGCGCACGCTGGCGGGCCTCGGCGTCGACGACACCTTCCAGATCGTGCGCTTCGATGACGCCGCTAGCGCGCTCGGTCCGCGCCCGCTGGCCAGCCGCGCGCGCAACGTCAGCCTGGCCACCGCGTGGCTGGACGCCCTGGTCGCGGGCGGCGGCACCGAGGTCGTGCGCGGCATCGACGCCGCGCTGGCGCAGCCACACGATCCCGCGCGCCTGCGCGTGGTGGTCTTCCTGACCGACGGCTTCGTCGGCAACGAGGACGAGATCCTGGCCTCGGTGGCCAGCCACATGGGCGAGGCGCGCCTGTTCTGCTTCGGCGTCGGCTCCGCGGTCAACCGCTACCTGCTCGAGGAGCTGGCGCGCCTCGGTCGCGGCACCACCCAGGTGGTGCGCGCCGACGAGGACGAGGCCGCCGCGGTCGAGCGCTTCCACGCCCGCCTCGCCAGGCCGCTGCTGACCGACGTGCGCATCGACTGGAAGGGGCTGGCGGTGCGCGACCTCAGCCCGGCCCAGGTGCCCGACCTGTTCGCCGGTCAGCCCATCATCCTGAGCGGCCGCTACAGCAGCGCGGGCGCCGCCACCATCACGGTGCATGGCCGCCAGGCCGGTCGCGCGGTCAGCTTCGACGTCCCGGTCACGCTGCCCGAGTCGCGCCCCGACCCCGCCATCGCCACGGTGTGGGCGCGCGCGCGCATCGCCGAGCTGTCACGCGCCCAGCTGCGCGGCGAGCAGCCCGCGCTGCGCGCCGAGATCCTGCGCCTGGCGCTGGCGCACCGGCTGATGACCCGCTACACCGCGTTTGTCGCGGTCGACACCTCGCGCATCACCGCGGGCGGCGCCGCGACCCGGGTCGACGTCCCGGTCGAGGTGCCCGACGCCGTCAAGCACCCCGGGGGCACCAGCGGCGGCGGCTGGGGTGGCAGCGGCGTGGGCTCCGGCGGCGGTGGCAGTGGCGTGGCCTACGGCTCCGCCGGCATCACCATGGGCATGCAGTCGCAGAGCTACTCGGTCGGCAGCGCCAGCAAGAGCAGCGAGAAGCTCGAGCACATGGTGGCGCCCAAGTCGTATCCGATGGTGCTGCGCAGCGCCGATGAGTCGTCCCCTGCCCCCGGCGCCGGCGCGCCCGCCAAACCCAAGCTCAGCAACAAGGACTACAAGGGCCCCATCGACGCCGCGCCGTCCGCTGACAGCGCCGAGTCGGAGGCGACCGTCGTCAAGCGAGGCCTCATGAAGCTGGCCCCGGTGCGCGCCTGCCTCGACGCCGCGCGCGAACGCGACCCCGCGCTGACCGGCAAGGTCGTGGTCGAGTTCGACGTCGGCCCGACCGGCGTCATCACCGTGCGGGTGCTGTCGTCCCCCAAGCCGGATGCCGCGCTCAACCTGTGCCTGATGGGCAAGGGCCGCACCACCACGGTGCGCGCCGCGAGCCCGACCAAGGTCAGGGTGTCGTTCTCCATCGTGAGCAGCAAGTGAGGCCCGCCATGCGCACCCCGATGCACCTCGCCATCACGCTGGCGCTGACCACGCTGACCCCGTCGTGCAGCTCGCGCGGCGGCGACGGCGGCACCGGCACCGGCACCGGCACCGGCGCCGCCAGCGGTCAGCCCGGCAGCGCGCGCGCAGCCACGCCAGGCAGCGCCGCCGCGGGCACCGGCGCGCCAGCCGCCGCCGCCGACGGCACCCTGGTCCCCGCGCCCGGCGCCGACCTGACTGGCCCGGTCGCCCCGCCCAGCCCCGGCGAACCGCGCCCGGCGCGCGTGGTGACCCCGATCGACCTCGGCAGCGACCGCGCCGCCATCGCCATCGAGCTGCCGCGGCCACCCCGTGGCGGCGCCGCCAGCTTCAGCTTCGGCGAGGAGCGCCAAGGCTGGGTCACCCGCATCCCCGAGGCCAACCAGCTGCCCTCGGTCGCTTATGGCGGCGGTCTGATCTATGTCTCGGGCGGCTTCGAGTCGGTGTCGTTCTACGGCCTCGACGCCGGCACCGGGCGCATCGCGTGGGCCTCGCAGGCGCTGGAGGACAACGGCCCCACCGCCCCGCTGTACATCGCCGAGGACGACGACGAGGGACGCGTCGTCTTCAACACCGAGAGCTGCACCCTGTTCGTGATGGAGGCGCGCACCGGCAAGAAGCTCTGGTTCAAGTACCTCGGCGATCCGACGCTGTCGCAGCCCGCGGTCTCGGCCGGCCTGGTCATCGCGGCGCACCCCGGCGGTGCCGCCCACGAGCTGACCGCCTACCGCATCAGGAACGGCAACCCGGTGTGGACCCGCGGGATCGATGGCGAGTTGCTGGCCGCCCCCGTGATCGCCGACGGCGCGGTCTACGCCTCCAGCGTGGCCGGAACCACCTACAAGTTCGACCTGAAGTCGGGCCGCAAGGCATGGTCGCGCCGGCTGCGCGCGACCACCGCGCCCTGGCTGGTCGGCGACCGCCTGCACGTCAGCCGCAAGGTCGGCGGCCGCGAGGTCCAGGCCGTCATCTCCGCCGTCACCGGCGAGGTCATCGCCAGCCACGGCAGCTCCGACGGCAAGTACCTCGGCGACGTCCCCAAGGATCTCAACGACTGGAAGAAGGTCTGGGCCTTCGAGGGCTCGCGCCCCGCGGTCCTGCACGGCGTTCGCTACGTCGCCATGGGCGGCCGCATCGAGGCCAGCGACGCCGCCAGCGGCGAGCTGCTGTGGGTGCGCCGCTACGCCCCGGCCGAGGACCAGCGCTCGGTCGGCGCGGTCGCGGTGGCCGGCTCGCAACTGGTCGTCGCCACCCGCAAGGGCGAGGTCTTCGGCCTCGACATCGACACCGGCTACACCGTGTGGGCCTACGCCACCGGCGCCCAGATCGTGGCCCAGCCCATCGTCGCCAAGGGCTGGGTCTACGTCAGCACCACCGACGGTCAGGTCATCGCGCTCGAGGTCGCCGACGCCAGCCTCGACGGCTGGCACATGTGGGGCGGCGACCCGCACCACAACGGCCTGGTCACGATGAAGACGGCAGCTCCCGCCGCCGTCGCCGTCATCCCGGCCGCCGCAGCTACCCCCGCATCGCCTTGATGGGTGACATCCGGGCCGCCCGGATCGCCGGCAAGAGGCCGCCGACCAGCCCCATCACCATCGCGAAGATGATCGACGACGAGAACGTCCCCGGGCTGGGGACGAACCTGAACACGACCTCCGACCAGCTGGCGAAGTTCATGGTCGAGAACTTCACCGTCGTCATCCCCATCGCCGCCACCGCGCCGATGACCCCGCCGATGGCCGACAGCGCCAGCGACTCCAGCAGGAACGCCAGCAGGATGGAGAGCTTCGAGAACCCCAGCGCACGCAGCGTGCCGATCTCGCGCTGCCGGTTGGCGACCGCGCCGTACATGGTGATGATGGCGCCGATCATGGCGCCGATGGCGAAGAAGTACGCGATGATGTTGCCGAGGATGCTGATGAACTGACCCAGGCCGTTGGCCTGCTTCTCGTAGTACTTGGTCTCGCGCTCGACCTCGTACTCGCGCAGCTGGGGGTCGTTCTTGAAGCCGTCCTTGAACGCCTGCAGGCTGCCCGGCGTCATCAGCCGCACGTGCACCGACGACACCAGTCCGGGCCGGTCGAACATGGTGCGCATGACCTCGAGGTCGCCCCACACCTCCGACTCCAGCGACCCGCCGCCGGCCGCGAACACCCCGACCACGTCGAAGGGCTGGTTCTCGACCATCGCGAACGACTTGCCGATCTCGAAGCCCAGAAAGCGCCCGCGCGCGGCACGCCCGACCACGACCTCGCGGGTGCCCGCCTTGGGCTCGCGCCCGGCCACGATGCGCGCCTCGCTGCGGAACTTCAGCCAGTTGTCGGGCATCCCGCGCATGGTCACGTTGGCCACGCCGCTGGTCCCGAGCTTCGGATGCGTGATGACGACGACCATCTCGGCCTGCGCCAGCGGCCCGTTCTCGCCCTGGGCCACGCCGCCCATCTGCGCGATCTTGCCGACCTGGTTCTGCAGGATGGTCGAACCCAGCTCGGCCTGGGCGCCCTTGGACATCACGATGGCGACGTCGTCGCGCCCGGAGGCTCCCAGCGTCTTCTTGATGCCGTTGCCCAGCATCTTGACCGACGCGAACACGAACACCACCAGCGCGATGCCGAAGGCGGTCGCGAACGTGGTCGCCTTGCGCACCATCAGGCTGCGCAAGCTGTAGCTCAGTGGAATCATCGCCATGACGTCACCCCACCCTGCGCAGTGCGTCCACGACCTTGAGCTGTGAGGCTCGCCACGCTGGCCACGCCGCCGCGAGCGCTGCCAGCACGACCGCCAGCACCATCGCCGCCGTCGCCGTCGCGGTCGTGATCCCGAACACCGGGAACAGACCGCCCATGTTCTCTTCCAGCCAGCGGCCCATGCCCATGTTGATCAGCGGATAGCCCAGCCCCAGCGCCACGGCGCCACCGAGGAGGCCGACCACCAGCGACTCGCCGACGATGAAGGCCAGCACATGCCGCGGCAAGAAGCCGATGGCTCTCAGCACGCCATACTCGCCGGTGCGTTCGCGGACCCCCATCGCGATGGTGTTGCCGAGGATCAGCGCCATGATCGCCAGGATGACGATCGACACCACGTTGATCGCCGTCAGGATGGCGGTGAACGCCGCCAGGAACGACCGGTTCAGCTCCAGCTCGCTCTGGGACAGCGTGGGCATGCCCGACGACTTGAAGTGGTCGTCGATCGACTTGCTCATCTCGGCGCTGACCACCCCCGGCTTGGTGCGCACCATCAGCCAGCCGACCCGGTTCTGGCGCTCCGTCGACAGCTTCTCGTTGAGGTAGGCCCACTGGAACATGAGCTGGTTCCGATCGGCGCCCTTGCGCGCCGCCGTGTAGATGGCCCGGATGTTGAGCTCGATATCGAACGGGTAGACCCCTCCGGTCAGGGTCACCTTGCTGCCCAGCTTCCAGCCCATCTTGCGGGCCAGGATGTCGCCGACGATGGCGCCCTGGCGATCCGCCAGCCAGGCCTGCTTCTCCTCGGGCTTGACCAGGAACTCGTCCACACTTCCAGCGCGCTCGCGGGGTCGACCGCGACGTTGGAGAAGAACTCGTCCTTGTGCTTGGGGTCGCGACCGCCGAACCAGTTGGCCCAGGTCACGGCCTGGACCCCGGCCATGTCCTTGACCTCCTGGACGTACTTCATGGGCAGCAGCACGACCCACGAGATCTTGCTGCGCACGGCCATGCGGTCCTTCTGCGAGTACTCCTCGGCCTGGGTCCACGCCGTCAGCACCGTGCGCAGCGTCATGAACGCCAGCAGGGCGACCGCGACCCCCAGCACCGTGAGCCCCGTGCGCACCTTGTTGCGCAGCACGTTGCGCGCGGCGAGCAGCGGCAAGTTCACTTGAGCCTCCCCTTGTCGAGGCGGCGCTGCACGGTCGCGCGCTCCGACGCCGCCGGGTCGTGGGTGACCATGAAGATGGTCTTCTTGAGCTCCTTGTTCAGCTTCTCGAGCAGGGTGAGGATGTCGTCGGCGCTCTGCCGGTCGAGATCACCGGTGGGCTCGTCGGCGACGATGATCTTGGGATCGTTGACGATGGCGCGTGCGATGGCGACGCGCTGCTCCTGCCCGCCCGACAGCTGGCGCGGGTAGTGCGACATGCGGTCCTCGAGGCCGACCACGCGCAGTGCGGTCTGTGCCCGCTTCTTGCGCTCGGCGCTGCCCAGCGAGGTCAGCAGCAGCGGCAGCTCCACGTTCTGCAGCGCGGTCAGCACCGGCATCAGGTTGTAGGCCTGGAAGATGAAGCCGATGTTCTGCGACCGCCACTTGGCCAGCGTGCGATCGCTGGCGTTGGTCAGATCGGTGCCCGCCACCGTGATCTTGCCGCGCGTCGGCCGATCGAGACCGGCGATCAGGTTGAGCAGCGTCGACTTGCCCGAGCCCGACGGCCCCATCAGCGCCTCGAACGAGCCCTCGGGCACGTCGAGATCGAGGCCGTCGAGCACCTTCACCGGCTCCTTGCCGCGGAAGAAGGTCTTGCCGATGCCCGTCATGCTGACGATCGCAGGCGACTCCGCCTGGGTGCGATACGGAGGGGGATTCTTGGCCGCACCGGCTTCATCAGCGGCTTTGCTCTCGGCCTGCGTGTCGCTCATTCGCTCTTCTCCTTGACCTTCTGTCCGCTCTTCAACTTGGCGGATGGCGCGGACACGATGCGCGTCCCCGGGGGCGGGCCGGCCTTGACCTCGTAGCCACCACCCAGCTCGGGGCCCAGCACGACCTGGACCTGGCGCACCACACCATCCTCGATCACGAACACGACCTTCTGACCGTCGCGATCCACCACGGCGTCCCTGGGCACCACCGGCTTGGGCTTGGCCTTCAGCGCCTCGGGATCCAGCGCCTCGGTCAGGAAGCTGACCCGGGCCGCCATGTCGGGGATGACGCCGCCCTTGATGACGTCGGCCATCGGTTCGGCGAACTTCACCTTCACGGTGACCGCCGCCTTGGCGCGGTCGATGCGCTTGGAGACCTCCACCGTCTCGCCCGGGTAGCGTCGATCGGGGAAGGCATCGAGCACGATCTCGCAGGGTCCTGGCACCTTGACCAGGCCGAGGCGCGACTCCGGCACGTCGGTCTCGACCAGCATGCTGTTGAAGTCCGCCATCTCGGCGATGACGTTCAGGGTGGGCGACACCACCTCGCCGACCTGGGCCGGCTTGCCGACGATGGTGCCATCGATGGGCGCCACCACGCGGCCGTACTGCAGCTCGACCCGGCGTGAGGCCACGTCGGTGGCCGTGGCGCGCACCTCGGCCTCGGCGGCCTTGACCTGCTCGCCCAGCGAGCGCACCCGCGCCTCCAGATCCTCCACCGTGGCCTTGGTGCCGACGCCGCGATCGACCAGTGCGCGCTCGCGCACCAGCTGCACCTTGGCCTCCTCCAGCTGGGCCTGTGCGGTGCCGACCCGGGCCCGCGCGGCGTTGACCCGCGAGCTGGCCGAGTTGATGGCGCTGGCGTTCATGGCCACGTCGAGGTCCACGATGGGGTCGCCGGCCTTGACCACCGAGCCCTCGTGGACGTGGACCTTGGTGATGCGGCTCGACAGCTGGGCGCCGACCTTGGCGGTGACCTGGGCCACCACATAGCCGGTCGAGCTCAGCTCGGTGGAGCCCTGGGACGGCGACAGCAGCGAGATCTCGGTCGGCACGACCTCGGTCTTCCACAGCCGCGACGTGATGTAGGGATACACATAGAACCACCCCACCGCCCCCAGCACGGCCAGGAGCGCCAGCACGATGAGGACGCGGGTGGTGCGCCCCCGCGTCTCCGGGTTGACCTCGCGCGGGATGGTGAGCGACTTCAGATCTTGCGAGAGCTGATCAGACATTTTTGGCTTTGATCCAGGCGTCCAGCGAAGGCGCGCAGCTTAGCATGGGGGTCTGACATCGCTGCGCGCTTCGATGTGAAGGCGGCGCCCCGGGGTTCACGGATTCGTTCAGGCCGACCCTGTCCGGCGGTCCGGCCCGCCGGACGCCGTCCGGTCGGACAAGCGCGCCGCACGAGCGCGAAGCCCGCGGATTCCGCCGCGCAACTGTCCGGCACGCGCGCTGCTTTGTCCTCGCTCGTCGCGACACGACACAGCACGAGACGACACAGCAAGCAGACGAAGGAGAGGACAAGCACATGGACGACAAGCGGACGAGCTATCCGGATGCCCGCAAGCGTGAGGTCTACGCCCTCATCAAGCGGGAGTCGGAAGAGAAGGACAAGTGGGTGCGCTGCGGCATCGGGTTCGTGAACCGGGACGAGTCGATCACCCTGGTGCTCGACACCCTGCCCGCCCAGGGCGGCCGCCTGATGGTGCGGCGCTGGGAGAGCCACGAGGAGAAGGAGCGGCGCTTCGCCGCGCGCCGCAACGGCCAGTCCGGCGCCTACGCCGGGGCCAGCAACGACAACAACGACAGCGACAGCCTGTTCGGCTCGTCGCACGGATGAAGGGACCTACGCACATGACCGAGACGACGATGGTGACGACGATGGCGACGACGATGGCGACGACGACGAAGCGGGCGGCCTCCCTGGTGGCCGTGTTCCTGGGCCTCCTCCTGATGGCCGGCAGCGCCGGGGCCGAGGGCAGCAAGCAGCCCGCCTTCTCCGGCACCGTGAACCTCAACACCGCGAGCGTGGACGAGCTGATGGAGCTGCCCGGGGTCGGCCCCTCCAAGGCCGAGGCCATCCTGGCCTTCCGCAAGGCCCGCGGCGGCTTCAAGAAGGTCGAGGACCTGATGAAGGTGAAGGGGATCGGGCGCAAGACCTTCCAGAAGCTGCGCCCGTTCCTGGCCCTCAGCGGCCCCGGCCTGACCAAGCGCGGGCCCGAGGCCGCGCTGGAGGCGCCGCGCTCGCAGGGCAAGAAGGGGCGTGAGGCCAGTCAGGACTGACGGAGGCAGGGTTCGGGCTCGCTCTGGTGCCAGGCGCGCACTCCCCCGCGTCGCTTCACCACCAGAGCGGGCCCGGTTTTTTCCGGCTACGGCTTCGGTGCCATGAACACCAGCACCGCCGCCCGGGCCGCGCCGCGATTGACGATGCCATGCGACAGCCCCGACGGCGCCAGCACGGCCTGGCCGGCGGACACGGTGGCGACCTCGTCACCCACGCTGGCCTCGACCGCGCCCTCGAGCACCGCATAGATCTTGTCGGCGCCCTCGTGGGCGTGCGGCTTCTGGGCCTGGCCGGGCTCCAGGCAGTAGACGTCGCAGAAGAAGCGCGGCGTCTCGAAGAGGTTCAGCTTCTGCATCTTGTCGGCGGCGAAGCGCCGGGTGTCCTGGAAGCTCTTGATGTCCACGGCGCCAGCATAACGCGCTACCCTGCGCCCGTGGCCGACCCCGTGACGCTCGAGGCACACGCCCTCGACCTCCTCATCCAGCTCATCCGCATCGACACCACCAACCCACCTGGCGGCGAGCGCCCGGCAGCCGAGCTGTGCGCGCGCGAGTTCGCCGCCGCCGGCATCCCGGCCGAGCTGCTCGAGATGGCGCCCTACCGCAGCAATGTGGTCGCGCGCCTGGCAGGCACCGGCGGCGGCGCGCCGCTGCTTCTGGCTGCCCACCTCGACGTCGTCCCGGCGGCGATGAAGGACGGCTGGAAGCACCACCCGTTCGCGGCCGTGATCGACAACGGCTACCTGTTCGGGCGCGGCACCATCGACATGAAGAACATGGCCGCGATGTCGGTCGCCACCATGTGCGCCATCGCGCGCGCCGGCATCAGGCCACGCCGCGACATCATCTTCGCCGGCGTCGCCGATGAAGAGGTCGGCTGCGATCACGGCTCGAAGTTCCTGGTCGAGCAGCACCCCGACAAGGTCCGCGCCGAGTACTGCCTGGGCGAGGTCGGCGGCTTTTCGGTCAACATGCCGGGCAGCGACCGCACCCTGTATCCCATCCAGATCGCGGAGAAAGGGATCTGCTGGTTCGTGCTGCGCGCGCGCGGCACCGCCGGCCACGGGTCGATCCCGCGTGAGGACAACGCACCGGCCCGCCTGGGCGCCGCGGTCGCGCGCCTGGGCAGGACACGCCTGCCCCACCGCGTGACC
>Ga0138256_10007630_pt1 | contig 11403 bp, 7 predicted proteins | sample KNB2016incub_MG_FD_105486 | JGI IMG/M metagenome (GOLD analysis project Ga0138256, IMG submission 105486) | Active sludge microbial communities from wastewater in Klosterneuburg, Austria - KNB2014incub_MG | ecosystem: Engineered > WWTP > Activated sludge > Unclassified | place: Austria...
CCGAGGCGGTTGCGCCCGCGCCCGAGATCCACCAGCAGCAGCTGCGATGCGCTCTCGTCGCGACGGATTTCCGGCGTCACCGCCAGGCGCACGTCGGTCACCGGCGCGAAGGCCGAGACGATCAGCGACAGCGGCGCGGTCACGGCCCTCGCCGCACCCGCCTCGCTCCAGCGCGTCGTCATGGACATCGAATCCTTGCCCACCGGGATCACGATGCCGAGCGCCGGACACAGCTCCATGCCCACCGCGCGCACCGCCTCGAACAACGCCTGGTCCTCGCCCGGGTGGCCGGCGGCGGCCATCCAGTTCGCGGAGAGTTTCACGTCGGCAAGGCGCGCGATCGGTGCCGAGGCGATGTTGGTCAGCGCCTCGCCCACCGCCATGCGCGCCGAGGCGGCGGCATCGATCAGCGCGAGCGGCGTGCGCTCGCCCATCGCCATCGCCTCGCCCGCGCAGGTGTCGAAGCTCGTGGTCGTGATGCCGGCATCGGCCACCGGCACCTGCCAGGGACCGACCATCTGGTCGGCTCACCTGCCCCGTGACGCTGCGATCGCCGATGGTCACCAGGAAGCCCTTGCCCGCCACGGCCGGCAGGCGCAGCACGCGCTCGACGGCGTCCGCGATATCCACATGATCCAGCGCGAGCGGCACGCGCGCGGGCACGGTGCGCGCGAACTCGCGGTGCATGCGCGGCGGCTTGCCGAACAGCACCGACAGCGGCAAGTCCACCGGCCGCGAGCCGTCACGGGCGTCGGTCAGCGCGAGGTGCGCCGCCGCGCTCGCCTCGCCGACCACCGCATAGGGGCAGCGCTCGCGCTCGCAGATCGCGGCGAAGCGATCGAGATCGGCGGCGTCCACCGCCAGCACGTAGCGCTCCTGCGCCTCGTTGCACCACAGCTCGAGCGGCGAGAGCCCGGTATCGGCGCTGGGAATCTTCTCGAGCGCGATGCGCCCGCCGCAGCCGCCGTCCTTCACCAGCTCGGGCAGCGCGTTGGAAAGCCCTCCGGCGCCCACGTCGTGGATGAAGCGGATCGGGTTGCGCTCACCAAGCTGCCAGCAGCGGTCGATCACTTCCTGGCAGCGGTGCTCGATCTCGGCGTTGTCGCGCTGCACCGAGGCGAAGTCGAGCTCCTCGTGGCTCGCGCCCGAAGCCATCGAGGACGCCGCGCCACCGCCCAGCCCGATCAGCATCGCGGGCCCGCCGAGCACCACCAGGCGCGTGCCCTCGCCCATGGCGCCCTTGAGCACGTGCCCCTCGCGGATGTTGCCCAGGCCGCCGGCGACCATGATCGGCTTGTGATAGCCGCGCACCTCGCCCTCGTGCACCTCCTCGAAACTGCGGAAGTAGCCGCAGATCGCGGGACGGCCGAATTCGTTGTTGAACGCCGCGCCACCGATCGGGCCCTCGAGCATGATCTCGAGCGCCGAGGCGATGCGCCCGGGCTTGCCGTGATCGGTCTCCCAGGGTTGCGCGAATTGCGGCACGCGCAGGTTCGACACGCTGAAGCCCACGAGGCCGGCCTTGGGGCGCGCGCCGATACCCACCGCGCCCTCGTCGCGGATCTCGCCGCCCGATCCGGTGGCCGCACCCGGGTACGGCGCGATCGCGGTCGGGTGGTTGTGCGTCTCGACCTTCATCAGGATGTGCACAGGCTCGGGGTGATACGCGAACACGCGCGTTTCGGGATCGGGAAAGAAGCGTCCCGCTTCGTGCCCGCGGATCACGGCGGCGTTGTCGGAGTACGCGCTCAGCACCGCCGGATCCGCGGCCTGCTCGTGCGTGTTGCGGATCATGCCGAACAGGCTGTGCGACTGCGGCTCGCCGTCGATGCTCCAGCTCGCATTGAAGATCTTGTGGCGGCAGTGCTCGCTGTTGGCCTGCGCGAACATCATCAGCTCCACATCGGCGGGATTGCGTCCGAGCTCGACGAAGGCCGCGCACAGATAATCGATCTCGTCATCGGCGAGCGCGAAACCGAACTCACGATTCGCGCGCTCCAGCGCCGCGCGGCCACCGCCGAGAATATCCACCGTGCGCAGCGCGCGCGGCGCCTCGTGCACGAACAGCTTCGCCGCGTCCTCGAGGCTCGCGAACACCGCCTCGACCATGCGATCGTGCAGCGGCGCGGCGATGCGCGCGCGTAACTCTGCAGCAATCGTGCCTTCGCAATTCACGTAATACGCGATGCCGCGCTCGATGCGCCGCACGCGCGCCAGGCCGCAGTTGCGCGCGATGTCGGTGGCCTTGCTCGACCACGGCGACAACGTGCCCGGGCGCGGTACCACGAGAAACAATTCGCCCGCGAATTGTTGCGCCTCGCGATGCGGGCCGTAATCGAGCAATTGCCGCAGCATCGCGCTCTCGTCGTCGCGCGCTTCTCCGTCGATCTCGATGAAATGCATGAATCGCGCCTGCACATCGCGCACATCGGCGGCGATCGATTGCAGTTCGCCGAGCAGCCGGCGAAGACGGAATGGCGAAAGCGCCGAAGCGCCGGCGAGAGTCAGCATGACTGTTCCCGAAAATTGAAATTGAATGAAATGTTGTGCCTCGAGCGCAGAATTCTACCGTATGCCCCGAAGCGCCAGTTAGCTGCAATTGCGTACGATTTTGACATCAACATTCGCGCGATGGCGTACAACACACCGATAGCGATTACTAACATTCGTGCGCACGCGGAAAAACGTACCGCGAAATAGCGGTAATTTTTTTTGTCCGATTGGGTTCCCATCGCGCGATTGGCGACTAGAATCGACCCCCGCCAGGTACAGCAAGAGTGTGACCTATGTGGATCACAGCAACTACTGGAACACTGGAAAGCAGGCCACGGCCCATCACGAACGTCCTGAAAGGCGCATTGATGGGCATTCTGTGTGCAGTTCTCGCCGCGTGTCCCAGCGAGACCATTCAGTCACACTCCGGCCCGCTTCCACGAGATTCCCTCGACGAAGTCCTGGCGCGCGGCAAGCTGCGCGTCGTCAGCCGGGTCAACCCGGCGACCTTCGTCGTAGACAAGCACGGCCCTTCCGGGATCGAGTTCGAGCTCGCGCGCGCGTTCGCCGAGAAAATCGGCGTCGAGCTCGAGATGATCCCGGCGGCCAACATCGCCGAGGTCTATGCCGCGCTCGACAGCGGCACGGCGGACATGGCCGCCTCGGGCCTGTCGGCGCGCCTTTCCGGCACCTCGAGCTACTGGTACAGCTCGCCCTACCTCGAGGTGCGCCAGCAGATCGTCTACAGGAGCGGCGCGGCCCGCCCGCGCTCCGTCGCCGACCTGGTGGGCAAGCGCGTGATGGTGCTCGCGCAGAGCAGCTCCGCCGACGCGCTTGCCGAGGCGCAGCGCGCGCATCCCGGCCTCGGCTGGATGGAAGCCACGCGCATCGAGACCTTCGAGCTGCTGCGCAAGATCATGGACGACGAGATCGATTACGCGATCGTGAAGTCCAATGAATTCGAGATGCACGAGGGCCTGTTCCCCGGCATCGAGATCGCCTTCGAGCTCGAGGAGCGCGAGCAGCTCGCGTGGGCCACCGCCGAGCGCGGCCGCAATGCGCGACTGCACTCCTCGATGCAGAATTTCCTCGCGCGCTACGAGGAATCGGGCGAGCTGGACCTGCTGCGCGAGCGCTTCTTCGGTTACCTGCCCGAGATCAACCGCAAGGCGCTGACCGCGTTTGCCGAGCGCGTCGAATCGCACCTGCCGCGATTCGAGGGGGTGCTGCGCAGGATCGGCGCCGAGGAAGGCATCGACTGGCGCCTGCTGGCCGCGATCAGCTACCAGGAATCGCACTGGAATCCGCGCGCGGTGTCGTACACCGGCGTGCGCGGCATGATGATGCTGACGAAGGTGACGGCGCGCGAGGTCGGCGTGACCGATCGCACCAACCTCGAGCAAAGCCTGCGCGGCGGCGCGCGCTATTTCCTGAAACTGGTGGAGCAGGTGAGCGAGGACATCGCGCCCTCGGAACGCGAGCTCTTCGCGCTCGCCGCCTACAACATCGGCCCCGCGCACGTCGAGGACGCGCGCCGCATCGCCGAGATGCGCGGCGCCGATCCGGACGTGTGGGCCGACGTGGAGAAGCAGCTGCCGCTGCTGACAAAGCGCGCATGGCATTCGCGCACCCGCCACGGCTACGCGCGCGGCTACGAAACCCTGAGCTTCGTCAACCGCATCCGCCAGTACCACCGCTTCCTCGAGCACCACGACGAGGAATCGAACATGCTGCAGGTCGCGCAGAACGCGCGCACCTCGTTCGCGCAGCTGCCCACCCGCTCCTGACCACACAAAAATGTGGGTCGCCATTCATGGCGACATCCGGCGGCGGCGGAAGAAATCCCGCATCATCCGCGCCGCATCGTCCGCGCACACGCCCTCGCTCCACGCCACGCGATGGTTCAGAAAAGCCGCGTCCAGCAGCGCGAGGTTGCTCGCCACCGCGCCGGCGCGCGGCTCGCGCGCGGCGAACACCACGCGCGCCACGCGCGCATGCACCAGCGCGCCCGCGCACATCGCGCAGGGCTCGATGCTGACGTACAGCGTGGAACCGCTCAGCCGGTAGTTGCTCAACGCATTCGCCGCGGCGCGCAGCGCCACGATCTCGGCGTGCGCGGTGGGATCGCAGCGCCCGATCGGCGCGTTCCAGCCCTCGCCGAGCACCTCGCCGTCGCGCACCAGCACCGCGCCTACGGGCACTTCGCCCGCGCCCTCGCCCGCGCGCGCTAGCTCGAGCGCGCGGCGCATCCAGTGCTCGTCTTCTTCTGCGCTCGTCATGTGCGTTCTCCCGTCGTGGCGCCAGCGCGCGCGCCCGCGATGATAGCCCAGCTCGACGCGGCAACCGCGCCGCGCAGCCCCTGCAACCGTCCTCAGGCCGGCAGCGGCAATTCGCCCTCGCTCAGGAAGGTCTCGAGGACGAAGCGGACGACGGCGCTCGCGCCCACCTGCTTGAACGCGACTTCGCGTGCGCCGGCCTCGCACAGCCAGCGCGTGGTCTCCCGCGGCGCCGGCTCGCTGAAAGCGGCGGGCGAAATCAGCCCGACGCACAAGCCGTGTCCCGGGTCGCGCGCCGACGGGTACTCGAAGGCCTCCACGCCCGCCTCGCGCATCGCGGTCCCCAGCAGCTGCGTCTGCACGTAATCCTTCGGGTGCGCGATCGTCGCGGCGAAACGCGCGAACGGTGCCTCGTGCAGCTTCACCCCGCGCGCCGTCCGGTAGAGCGCCGAGAACAGCGTGTGCTGCGAACGGATGGCCGCCTTCGGCGGCGCCGCGTCCATCGAGTACCAGAACACGAAGCGGTAATAGGCGGCCTCGGCCAGCGTGGCATCCGTGCCGCAAGCGCCGTAGAAAATGCCCGGCTCGTGCACGCGCCCGAAGCGCGAGCCCCACGACAGCGGCGGATAGCGAAACGGCGTCTTCAGCAGGTAGTGCAGGCCTTCGGTCCCGGCACGGTACGGGGGCTTTACCTCGTCCAGCATCGCTTCCAGCAGCGCCTGCTCCTCGAGGGTGTCGACGTAGCCGAGCGTCGCGACCTGCTCCTGGCTCTCGACGAGGCGATACAGCGTGCCCGCCACGCGGCGAATCTGCGCGGCGCCGTGGCACGCCTCCCAGATCGTCACACCTTGCCCCGCAGGGCATCGACGAACTGCAGCACGGTGACCAGGCCCTGGATGCTCTCGATCTGCCGCGCCGGGACGCCCCCCGTCGCCTTGTTCGCGCTGCGCATGAAGTGCCGGATCCAGTCCTGGTCGCCGCCGGTGAGCGCGTACAGCGCCCGCGCCACGCGCACGAGGAGCAACGCCAGCTCGCCCGCCTTGGACCGCGGATCCAGCGCGGGCTGCTGCTTGAGCCGGCTGATTGCCGTGCGGTGCATGCCGAGCACGGCGGCCAGCTCCGCCTGTTTCAGTCCGAGCTGCGCCGCGGCGCTCAGCACGGCCTTGGCCAGCACGACCTCGGGCGCGGCTTGGGGGTGCGGCTGGGTGGACATGCGCGGCTCCCGGGGAAAATGCTATCTGCACATATGCTATGCACGATGTGCGGATAGCACAACCCGTAATTGCCCCGCTCAGCCGCCGATCGCCGCGACTTCCGCCGGCGCCAGGTGCCGCCATTCGCCTGGCGCGAGCGCCGCATCGAGCACGATCCCGCCGACCGCGAGCCGGTGCAGCGCGAGAACCTCGTTGCGGAAGACGCCGAACATCCGCCTGACCTGGTGGTAGCGGCCCTCGTGGATCGTGAGCTCCGCGCGGGTGGCGGACAGGGTCACCAGCCGCGCGGGCTGCGTCACCAGGTTCTCGTAGCGCAGATAGATACCTGCCGCGAAGCGCTCGGCGTATTCCGGCGTGATCGGGTCGCGTGTATGCACGAGGTAGGTCTTGGGAATCTTGCGCTCGGGCAGCGTGATGCGGCGCGTCCAGTTGCCGTCGTTGCTGAGCAGCAACAGCCCCGTGGTATTGAAGTCGAGCCTCCCGGCGAGGTGCAGTTCCTCACGCGCCGGCAGGTCGATCAGATCGAGCACCGTACAGTGCTTGCGGTCGGTGGTGGCGCTGACGCAGCCGCGCGGCTTGTGCAGCATCAGGTACACGGGCTCGCGCGCGCGCAACAGCCGTCCCGCCACCTCGACGCGGCAAAAGGTCGAGACCGCCTGGCTGCCGTCGGTGGCCGGCACGCCGTTCAGCAGCACCTCGCGCGCGGCGATCATGTGCTGCGCGCTGCGCGCCGAGCACGCCAGCCGGGAGCCTATGAAGCGGTCGAGTCGCATCGGGGTTGATCTACCTCGCGTAGTTCGCGGCTGTTGCCGAAGCATCCACGGCGCCTTGGTGTGGATGCGCCCAAGAATTCATCGACTATCGTAGCGCGGCTGCGCCGTTCCATGGAGAACCATGGATGTGCTCGACAACCGCCCCCGTTGTTGCCAACATCGACCGACGAGAGCATCCAGAATCCAGTCAATGCCGTCTGCAAACACATCGGCCGAGTTATTCCGGCACGTCAGCGCCGAGAAAGCCGGCATCTACCGCAGCATCATGGCGAGTTTCGCCGCGGCAAAGCGCCAGTTCCGGCTGCACATGCGACCCGACGAAGTGCTGACCGAGGCTCGGTGGACCGATGGCGCACCAAAGCTCGAGGAAGTTCAGGCCGCGCTCGCTCAACTCGCCGAATGGGGCAACCTCGAGGCGCAGCCCGACACAGCACGCGTCGCCAGCATCAGCGACTTTTACCGCGCCCGCTTCCTCTACCGGCTCTCCCATGGCGGCGATGCGGTCGAGACAGCCCTCGCGGCCTTCGCCGACGCACTCGAACGGCGCGCCGAACTGCAGACGATCGCGCTGGAGGACATCGCCAGCCGGCTCAGGACCCTGCTCGCGCTGGCCGACGCGCCGGCGATCGATGCGGCGAAGCTGCACGAGACGCTGCGCGATCTGGTGCGTGTGTTCGAGGGCCTGGCCGACAACGCCCAGGCATTCATGGCCGGCATGGCCCGCAGCATCGAGCTGCAACAGGCCGATGCCACCGCGGTGGTGGCTTACAAGCAACGGCTGATCGACTACCTCGAACGTTTCATCGGCGATCTGGTCGGGCGCTCCGGCGCGATCGCAGAGCACATTGCCGCGCTGCATCCGCGCATCGATCCACTGCTGTGGTCGGCCGCGCAACGCGAGGCGCGCGACGCCGCTCCCGCTGACCAACAAGCGCAGACCGAGGCGCTCGCACAGCGCCAGCAGGCGTGGCGTGAACGCTGGGGGGGCCTGCGCAGCTGGTTCGTCAGCGCCCATCATGAACCGCCTCAGGCCGAGGTGTTGCGCTCGAAGGCGCGCGCGGCGATTCCGCAGCTGCTGGCGGCGGTCGCGGCGCTGAACGAGCGGCGCAGCGGGCGCAGCGACCGCTCGGCCGACTTCAGGGTGCTCGCCGGCTGGTTCGCGAGCTGCGCGGGCGATGACGACTCGCACCGCCTCGGTCGCGCCGCCTTCGCCCTCAACCCGGCGCGGCATTTCTCGTTGAATCCGGACGCCGGCAACGAACTGCCGGCCACGACGCCGTGGGCCGAGGCGCCGCCGCTGCGTATCCACCCGCGCCTGCGCGAGTACGGCGAGGCCGCTCCACGTGGTCCGCTGCCCAGGGTGCATGAACGCTCGGAGGAACGCGCCCTGCTCGCGCGCCAATTGCGTGAAGAACATCTGCAGGTCGAAGCCGCGCGTGCACGCCTGGCCACGGGCCGGATGACGCGCCTGTCCGACATTGGGCGCCTCGATCCGCACGCCTTCGCGCTGTTGCTGTCGCTGCTGGGCGAGGCGTTGAGCGCGCAATCCTCTCCCGAGGACGTGATCGAGCGCCAGACCGGCGATGGCCTGCTGCGGATTCGTCTCGAGCCGATGGCAGCACACACGCGGGCCGAAATCCTCACCGATGCCGGCGTCTTTGCCGGCCGTGACCACCGCATCACGATCACCGCCACGCATACGCCCTGATGAGAAGCGACAGCACCGCGATCGGCCAGCAGCAGGCCCGCCATCAACGCGAGGAGATCGCCGACGCGCTGCGCGCCCTGCTGATGACGCCGTTGATGACGCCTGCACATGCCGAGTTCGCCGCGGTGCGCCGCCATGCCGATGCGCTGCGCGAATGGTTCGTCCGCGAGACCGGCTGGGCGCTGCACATCGAACGCGACGCGGCACGCCTGTACAAGCGCCCGGCCGACCTGAACGACGCCACCCGCGGGATGCCCGGCTACGAGCGCCGCCGCTATGTGCTGCTGTGCCTCGCCTGCGCGGTGCTGGAGCGTGCCGACCCGCAGATCACACTGCACGTGCTCGGCGACCGGCTGCTCGCCCTTGCCGCGGAACCGGCGCTGGCCGCGCTTGGCTTCAGCTTCACGCTCCAGGCGCAGCACGAGCGGCGCGAGCTGGTCGCGGTGTGCCGCACACTGCTGGAGCTCGGCGTGCTGCATCGCGTGGCCGGTGACGAAGAGGGCTTCGTGCGCGGCGGCAACGCAGGCCCGGACAGCCTCCACGACGCGCTCTACGACGTACAGCGGCGGGTTCTAGCCGGTATGCTCGCGGCATCGCGCGGCCCTTCCACATGGCCCGCGGACGAAGCCCCGGCCACGCTCGAGGCGCGGCTCGCCGCTCTGGTTACTGAGCCCGTTCCAGACAGCGACGAAGGCCGACGTACGGCGCTGCGCCACCACCTGGCGCGCCGCCTGCTGGACGACCCGGTGATCTACCTCGACCGCCTCGACGCCGACCAGCGCGCCTACTTCCTGAACCAGCGCGGCACCATGGCCATCCGGCTGTGTGACGCCACCGGGCTGGTCGCCGAACAGCGCGCCGAGGGGCTGGCGCTGGCCGACGAGGACGGCGAACTGACCGACGTGGCGATGCCGGCCGAGGGCACCGAAGCACACGTCACCCTGCTCGTCGCCGAGTTCCTGAGCACGCGCGCGAACAGTCGCGCGAGCTCCGACGAAGTCGCCGCATTCATCGCGGGCGCACGCCAGCGCTTCGGCAGGTTCTGGCGCAAGTCGGCGCGTGAAGCGGGCTCGGAGCAGGAGTTGGCGGCAACCGCGCTCGAACGCCTGCAGCGTCTTCGGCTGCTCGAGCGCGACGGCACCGATGTGCGAACCTTGCCGGCGCTGTCCCGATTTGCCGTCGGCGAGGCCGAGCTCCGCCCATCCACACCCGCTGCCACCGGCAACCTGTTCGATTGAGATACCTCCCCTTGGATACGCTGGATACCCTGCTCGACACCCCGCCCGATCTCCCGTCGGCCGACGTTCGCCCTGCACTGCCACAACCGACACTGGCGCGCTGGCAACCGCTGCGCCTCGGCCTGGTCGAGCTGTTCCACTACGACAGCGAGGAATTCTGGTTCCGCAACGGCCACCTGCTGCTGCGTGGCAACAACGGCACCGGCAAGTCCAAGGTGCTGTCGCTGACACTGCCGTTCCTGTTCGATGCCCAGCTCAAGCCCTCGCGCATCGAACCCGACGGCGATGCCGGCAAGAAAATGGCCTGGAACCTGCTGCTCGGCAAGCTCGACCGCCGCATCGGCTACGCGTGGATCGAGTTCGGCCGTATCGCCGAGGATGGCGAGCCCGCTCATCTGACTCTCGGCTGCGGACTCTCGGCAGCAGCGGCGCGTGCGCAGGTCGATGCGTGGTTCTTCGTTCTCGAAGGGAAACGCATCGGCCAGGACCTGTGGCTCACCAGCCCGGCACGCAACGTGCTCACCCGCGAGCGGCTGAAGGAAGCGCTGCAGGAACACGGTCAGGTATTCGACACCGCCACCGCGTACCGCCGCGCGGTCGACGAGCGTCTGTTCCAGCTCGGCGACGTGCGTTATGCCGCGCTGATGGACACGCTGGTCCAGTTGCGCCAGCCGCAATTATCCAAAAAACCGGATGAAGGCAACCTCTCGGGCGCACTGACCGAGGCGCTGCCGCCGCTGTCGCCCGAGTTGCTGACCGATGTCGCCGACGCGCTCAACCAGCTCGAGGAATACCGCCGCGAGTTGCAGGATTACGAAGCGCTGGCGAAGGCCGTCGGCCAGTTCAACCAGCGCTACCAGCGCTATGCCGCGATCAACGCGCGGCGACAGGCGCGCGGCCTGCGCAGCGCACAGAGCGGCTATGACAGCGCCAGCCGCAGCCTCAACGAGGCCCGCGCTGCCTGGCAGGCCGCGCAGCACGCAGAAGTGCAGGCGAAGAACCGCCTCGATGCCGCTGACGCCGCATTGCTCGCCGGCCGCACCCGGCTCGACCAGTTGCAGTCCGACCCGGCAATGAAGGACGCGAACCGTCTGAACCAGGCCGAGCGCGACGCCGCGGCGCGGGCTGTCGACCTCGACGATGCCACGCGCATGAATGCCGAGGCGGCCACCCGCCTCGAGCGCGAACATCAGGCCCTGGAGGAACGCGACGCGCGCCGCAAGCAGGCCGAGGATGCCCTCGCTACGGCGCGCGAGGACGTCGCCGGGGCGGCGTTTGCCGCCGGCATTGGCGAACCGTGGCGAACCAATCCGCTGGCGGCGCTGCCGGCGGCCGAATTGGCAACGCTCGACGACCTGCCGCTCGTCACCGGCCGAAGTGCGCTGCGCCAGACCATGCTCGATCGGCGCGAACAACTCGCCCTGGTGCAGCGCCGCGTCAGGGACGTGGCGCAGGCCGAGGCCACGCTCGCAGTCAAGCAAGAATCCCGCGACGAACGCCACGACGAAACCGACGCCGCGGCGACCCGGCGCAGCGCGGCCGACGCCGCCGTCGAGACGCAAGGCAACCTCGTCGTCGAGGCCTGGCAGCAGCACTTCGCGAACCTGCGGGTGTTGCAGGTGGATGAGTCGCCCCTTCCCGACCTGGCCTCGTGGGTCGCCAATCTGCAGGGCGACAATCCCGCTCGCGCCGCCTTGTCGC
>Ga0138256_10007631_pt1 | contig 11398 bp, 10 predicted proteins | sample KNB2016incub_MG_FD_105486 | JGI IMG/M metagenome (GOLD analysis project Ga0138256, IMG submission 105486) | Active sludge microbial communities from wastewater in Klosterneuburg, Austria - KNB2014incub_MG | ecosystem: Engineered > WWTP > Activated sludge > Unclassified | place: Austria...
GAGTTGTTGCGGGAAGGCAATCCGGACACCCCCACCTGCGTGACCTGCCACGGGAACGTGGGCGCTTTTCTTCTCTCCCCCAAGTCCCTCTATTCGGAGTGCTCGAACTGCCATGCCGCGGGAAAGGTGGCCCCCCGGGGCGACTTCCCGGCCGAGGGCAAGATCGTGCTCACCAGCGTCCAGGAGGTCCGGGCTTCCCTCGACGAGGCGAAGACGTTGATCAAGCGGGTGACGGACAAGGCCCGGCGGGAAAGCCTGGAGGCCGAGCTCGAGGACGCCCGGACCCCGCTGCTCGAGGCGGTTCACTTCGCTCATATGTTCGTGTTCGACCGGATGCAGGATCGCCTTTTCATCGCGCGGAAGCGGGCGGAGATGCTCATCGAGCAGGCGGCGAATCCAGGCCCTCCGGAAGGAGAGTGAGGTTGACATGACCACCATTCATTTCCCTCTCGATCTTCCCCTTCCCGCCCGGGTTCCGGAGACCGTGGCCTGGCGGCATCCGCAACCGCTCCGCCTCGATGGCCACGCCCTCGGCGGAACGCCCGCCAAGGACCTTCGGCTTCGATACACCCCGGTCTCCATAGCCATGCACGCGGCCGTCCTCGCCGCCTTCGTCCTCGGCCCGCTGCTCGGAGACCTCCAGTCTCCCGAGCCCGCGATCGGCCTGCGCGCGTTCTTCGCCGAGCCGGGGATCGTGGCCCCTCCTCCACCGCCTCCGCCTCCCGCGGCCGCACCCCGGTCGGCGGTGAAGCCGAAGACGCCCCCGCCGGTCACGACCGCGAACACCTTCGTGGCGCCCGTGGAGATTCCCGACCAGATCGCCCGCCCCTCGATATCCGTGGGCGAGGGCGGGGTCGCGGGCGGGGTGGAGGGCGGCGTCGAAGGAGGAGTCGTGGGCGGAATCGTGGGCGGTCTCCCCACCGAGATAGCCCCGCTCGCGAAGCCCAGGCCCCAGGCCATTCGCGTGGGCGGAGAGATCCGCGAGCCGAAGCGGCTCGTCTACGTCCCTCCGGAATACCCGCTGATCGCGTCGCAGGCCGGGGTCCAGGGGATGGTCATCCTCGAAGCGCGGGTCGGCACCGACGGGCACGTGCTGGAGGCCTCCGTCCTGCGGGGCCAGCCGCTCTTCGACGAGCCCGCGAAAGCCGCGGTCATGCAGTGGCGGTATCAGCCCCTGCTTCTCAACGGCGTCGCCATGGAGTTCATCCTCACCGTCACCGTCAAGTTCAGCATCAGGACCCCCGAGTAGCCGGGAGACCCGTTCCGGGAAGGAGACGCAGCATCGCCATGTTTCGAGTCAAGGACGTCATGACCGACGAGGTCATCACCAGCCGCGCCGGCGATTCCCTGGAGTCCGCGGTCCGGATCATGGAGGAGCGCGGCTGCGGGTGCGTCCCGGTGGTGGATGCGGCCAACAAGGTCGTGGGCCTCGTGACCGACCGTGACGCGGTGATGTGCGCGCTCCGCGAGAAGAAGCCGCTCGCCGACCTGCGGGTCTCGGATGCCTGCACTCACGGCGTGGTCTGCTGCGATGCCACCGACACTCTCGAGCGGGCCGAGGTGCTGATGCGGGTCAACCACGTGAGGCGCCTGCCCGTCCTCGGTCCGGACCGCGTGCTGGTGGGCGTCATGTCCCTCACCGATCTTGCCCGGCACCTGGAGCTCTCCGAGGGCGAGGGCTGCACCGGCCTCAGCCCGAGGCACATCGCCGTGCTCCTGGCCGAGACCTCGGGCGTCCGGCAACCTCCGGTGACGCTGGAGCACACGCGGAATCGGGAGAACGGACCGCATCCCATCATCGAACCCATCTTCCACGGATAGGAGGCGACAGTGACCACGCTCAAGGATCCCCCCAGGAACATCCTGGTCCCCATCGATTTCAGCGAATGCTCCGAGAAGGCGGCCACCGCCGCGTGCGCCCTCGCCGCGAAGACAGGCGCGACCGTTCATCTGCTCCATGCCTACGTGATCCCCGTGGAATCGGTGGGGCTCGCCCTCGCCGTGTCCCAGCACTACGTCGAACAGTTCGTGGGGGAGTCGAAGACGCAGCTCCAGGAACTCGGCTCCCGGCTGTGCCCCGGCGCCGTCCTGGGTCCCTTTCTGGTCGAGAGCGGCGATCCCAGGGAAGTGATCACGGAGGAAGCGAAGAAGCTCCACGCCGAACTGATCGTGATGGGCACCCACGGCCGCCGCGGGATCACCCGGGCGCTCATCGGCAGCGTCGCGGAGAGCGTCGTCCGCACCGCGCCGTGCTCGGTCCTGGTCGTTCGCTGAAGTCCCGACCGTTCCGCGCACATCCGGGGCGCGGCGTCGGTTCGGCGCGCCGCATTAGGCTCGGCCCGGAGCCCTGGGGGACAATCCGCACTCCTATGAGCCCCGCCCCCGCCTCCCGCCGTGGCTTCCTCGGCGCCGTCGCCGCCGCCACGGCCGGGCTTCTGATGCCCAAAGGCGTCCTCGCCCAGCCCCTGGCCCCGCGCGTGCTCCGGTTCGATCACCTCCATACGGGCGAGAAGCTCGCCATCGAGTACTGGAAGGGCGGGACCTACGAGTCCGAGAGCCTGAACGCCATCAACCATCTGATGCGCGACTTCCGGACCGGCGATGTCCACCCGATCGACCCGCCCCTCCTCGACCTGCTTCACGACCTGGCCGAGACGACGGGCACGCGCCGGCCATTCGAGATCATCTCCGCCTACCGCTCGCCTTCGACCAACGCCGGTCTGCGCTCTCACAGCGGCGGCGTCGCGAGCAACAGCCTGCACCTCAAGGGAATGGCCATCGACGTCCGCCTCCACGACGTTCCCCTGAAACAACTGCGCCGCGCGGCCCTGGATTCCCGCCGCGGCGGCGTCGGGTACTACCCGGATTCGAACTTCGTGCACGTCGACACCGGCCGCGTCCGGACCTGGTAGTCGAGCCTCCTCGGGGCACCTCTTCTCGATGCGCCCCCGGGGCGCGGGCTAGGACGCCTTCTTTCGGGTTCTCAGGGCCTTGTCGAGCGGGAGATCGTGATCGTAGATGTCGTCGGCGAAGTGAACCGCGTTCTCCGCGGGAATCACGGTGGCGGTGACGTAGTAGATCACCACGCGGATGGGGCGGGTCAGGGGCACCCTGAGCGATGGCTTTCCGGTCATGGCCTCGACGATCTTCTCCCGCGTCCACTCGGGCTGATCCTTGAGCGCCCATACCGCGAGCCCCACCGGGTCCTCGACCCGGATGCATCCGTGGGAGAAATCGCGGCGGGCGCGACCGAACAGTTCAGGCGCGGGAGTGCTGTGGAGGTACACGTTGTCGTCGTTCGGGAACATGAACTTCATCTGGCCGAGCGAGTTGTTCGGGCCGGGGCGCTGACGCAGGCGCAACTCGCCCTTCGCCAGGCGCGCCACGTTCTCCGGGGTGGGCTCCACCTTTCGGGCGTCGTCGCCCTGTCCGTCCACCATCTCCATGTCCTGGCGTTCGAGGTAGCCGAGGTTGCGCCGGAGGATGGGAATGATCTCCTTTTGAAGAATTGACTTCGGAACATTCCAGTAGGGCAGGAAGATCAGGTGCGTCATTTCCCCCATGAACACCGGGGTCCGGGTGTTCAGGGCCTTGCCGACGATGACGCCCATGTCGAAATCTGGGGCGCCCGTCTCGGGCACGCTGTTCCAGGCAAAGAGGCGGAACATCGGCACGTTGACCGCCACGAAGGCGCGGTCGCCGAGGTGGGGGAGCCAGCGCATCCGCTCCATCGCGAGTTCGATCTGCCGCACGCGCCACCGCAGAGGGACGTTGAGGGCGATCCAGGTGGCGCGACCCAGGATGCCGTCATCCTCGTAGCCGTGGCGGGCCTGGAAGTGCTTCACTCCCTCGACCAGTTCGCCCTCGTACACGGGCGGCTCGGCGAGCCGCGACGCGCCCTCCCGCAGGTCGCCAAGGGCGATGAGCCGGGTGCGGACGATGTGCAGCGCCTCCGCCGTGTCCCCGGGCTTGATCGGCTTCCTGGGCGGGTCCTTGAGGCGCGGAAACACCGTGCCTTCAGTGAGCGCGAGCGCGCGGTATCGGGGCAGCATCGAGCGCAGGAGGCGATACTGCACCAGGGGAGGGGTGATCGACTCGATCGTCTCTTTCACGCGCCCCTTGCGGGCCGCGTCGATGAGCATGGCCGCGTAGTCGTGCTCGTCCGGCGGCAGGGAGATGAGGAAGCCGATGTCCCGGGGGTCCACGCGGCCGCGGTGGAAATGGCGAAGGTAGCGCATCATCGAAAGCGACATCGACGCGTCGAAGGCCGCGGCATCGCGAACCGACGGAGGCGAGCCCTCCAGCAGCTTCTTTCCGAGTGCTGCAAGATCCGCGGCACGGTAGTCCGCGGGGTCAAGGCCCTCGGCCGCCGCGTCGTTCAGGACCGCGAGAACGTCGCCTGCGCTCTTCGTCGGGCGCAGGGATCCATCCACCCACAGCGGCGCCTCGGCCGCGTCCGGGTAGATCTGCGAAAGCACCTTCTGCGCTCGAGCCGAGGGGTCGAAGTAGGGGTCGGGCCTGGCGAGCCAGGCCCGGAGCGCCGCCACCAATTCGACGGAGGGAGTGGGAGACGCCGCGGGCGCCTGGGTCTGCCCGGCCGGCGCCGGAGAGGCGGCGGGGGGCGGCGCCGGCTTTCCGCAGGCCAGGAACGCGGCCACGAGGCCCGCCCCGGCGGCCCTATTCAACCAGGATGGTCGACGGCGGGTCACTGGACGAGCGGGTACTTGCGAGCCTGGACTTGAGCAGGGTGATTTCATCGAGCAGGTCCAATGCAAGAGCGATGCCCGCCAGGTTCACCTCGAGATCCCGGGACAGCCGAAGGGCGGTGCGGGCGCGCCTGAGGGAGGCGCCGACGAAGCGCCACTCCTCGGGAGTGGCGCCTTCGGGATCGAGCACGCCTTCGACCACCCAGGCCCGGATCTCCTGCTCCGGCACACGAGAGGCCTGGCACAGCTCGACCAGGGTGAGATGGATCTCCTCTTCCACCACCAGGCCCGATCCGAGATCGCGCTCCTTCCCCGTCATGGGACTCAGGCCTTGCCTTCGCGGGGATTGAACCTGAACGCCCGCGCCATGGCCTGATAGGCCTCGCGCGCCGAGTCGGTATCGGCCGGCGGCAGGGCGATGGAGAGAACCACGTAGAGATCTCCGGGCGGCTGTCCGGGGATCCCCCGGCCCTTGAGGCGCATCTGGCGGCCGGCCGACGAGCCGGGCGGAATGGTGAGCTGGATCGGTCCTTCCGGGGTCGGCGCTTCGACTTTCGCGCCGAGGGCCGCCTCCCAGGGGGCGAGCTTCAGATCGACGTAGATGTCGCGGTCGTCGATCCGGAAGACGGGATGGGAATTGAAACCGACCTCGAGGTAGAGGTCTCCGGGCGCTCCCTTGCCCACGCCCGGTCCGCCCTGCCCCGCGAGACGGAGGTGCTGGCCCGCGCGAATGCCCTTCGGGATGTTGATGTCGAGGGTGCGCTCGCGCGAGACCATCCGGCCCTGGGCGTCGTAGGACGGCATGCGGAGCGAGATCGAGCGCTGCGCTCCCCGGAAGGCGTCCTCCAGATCGATCATCACCTTCGCGTGATGGTCTTCGCCCTGGGCGTGGATGTTCGGCCTGCGTGATCCGCCGCCCGATCCGCGCCGGCCGAAGAAGGCCTCGAAGAAATCGTTCGGGTCGAAGTCCCCGGTCTCGCCTCCGCGGAACTCGAAGCCCGCGTCCCAGCCGGGGGACGGCTTGAAGTCCTGACCCGATTTCCACTGGCTGCCCATCTGGTCGTAGAGGGCGCGCTTCTCCGGGTCCTTGAGGACCTCGTGCGCTTCGCCCAGCTCCTTGAACCGCGCCTCCGCGTTCGGTTCCTTGCTGACGTCGGGATGGTACTTGCGGGCGAGCCTGCGGTAGGCCGCCTTGACCTCGTCCGGCGTCGCCGTCCTCGGGACGCCCAGGATCTCGTAGTAGTCCTTGAATTTCATCGTCGCCTATACCGTATCACTCGCGATCGTTCGCGTTTCGGCCCGGCCGCGACATCTATCGAACCAGCCTTCCGATCATGAAGTACACCCGGGTTTCCCCGCCCTGTCCCACGCTGGCCCCCGCGAACAACGGGCCGATGAGCGTGTCGGAGGCGAGGCCGGCGGTGAAGCTCGACTTGAACCTCGCGCGGGAGGGATCGTCGAACACGCTGCCGGTCTCGACGAGGGTCTCGAAATACATCCTGCCGCCCAGGAGCTTGGGCAGCCGGCCCACGGGAATCTTGTAGGTGACGCTTCCCAGCAGGTACCTCGGGCCGCGGAAGGCGTAGGGCGGGTAGGCTCCCAGGCGGAACGGCCCGCCGAGACCGAACTGGTGGAGGATGGGCGGGTCGCCCCCGAAGCTCGTGCCGCCGTCCATCGTGAGGCTCAGCACCTTCTCGCCCCAGACCGGGCGCGCGGCGAGGAACCCGCCCTCGACCGTGCCGAAACGGCGCGGCGCTTCGGGAGCCTCCAGGAACCACTGCGCGGTTCCGTTGAGGCGCAGGCCCCGGCTCGCCAGGTACGCGGCGTCGCGGCCATCGTAGTCGAAACGCGCGCGGAGAGCCTGTTCGGAGCCGCTGGTGCGGGGCAGGTCGGGGTCGCCCACCCGGGTCACGCTTCGGAGGTAGGCGATGTCGTAGCCCACGCGGAAGCGGGTGCTGCCGCCCGAGTTCCAGCCGATATCGAGTCCCGCGCCCGCGCGCTGGCGCGCGTAGATGGCCAGGAGATCGCCGGCCTCGTAGAGGTTCTCGCTGGTCCGGGCATAGCGCGCGCGCGGGCTGATGAAGGCTCCGCCGTGCAGGGGGCGTTCGCCGCCCAGGGGCTGGTAGAGCTCGGTGCCGAAGGCGAGGGTGGATCCGACCGAGGCATCGAACCGCCACTCCGATCCGAGACCGGTCACATCCATCAGGGTGATGCGCGAGCCGAGGCTCAAGCTCACGTCCTTGTCCTCGTTGTTGACGTCGAGCGCGAAGCGGACGAAGGGCGGGGCGTAGGACTTGTCGCGGATTTCCACGCCGAGGCCCACGGTGTCGCCGATGACCCGCCGGCCATAGGTGGCGCTCGCGTATCGCCCCAGTCCGATGATGTGGTTGATATCGACTTCGAGGTCCTCGGCCTTCGGGTTGGTGCCGATGTGGCGGACGAGGTGCTCCGAGATCTGCGCGCCCGCCCCGTCCGAGACGCCGCTCACCTCCACGAAGGTCACGGGCTCACGTCCGGGCTTCTTGCGCGCCTCCAGTTGCGCCCGAAAGGCCTTCCACGCGTCGTCGTCGAGGGCGTAGGGCAGCAGCGCGTCCCGCTTCGCCTCGGCGGCCTGGTAGCCGCGGAGCGCGAACTCGTCGCTCTTCCTGAAGTCGGCCGCGGTCAGGCCCTCGAGGTCGGGAAGGATGACCACCTCGGCCCGCCGCAGCCGCGGTCGTTCGAGCGCCTGCATCATGAGGGTGATCGAACGGTTGGCGATGCCGCCGATGGTCTCGGGAACCTTCTCTGCCGCCTTCGGGCCCACCCGCACCGCGATGACCACGTCGGCTCCCATGTCCTCCGCCACGTCGACGGGGATATTGTTCAGAATTCCGCCGTCGGCGAGGAGCCGCCCATTCAGACGCACCGGGTCATAGGTGCCGGGAAGCGACATCGAGGCGCGCACCGCCGGGGCCAGCGGGCCCTGATCGAAGACCACGATCTCGCCCTTCTCCAGGTCGGTGGCCACGCAGCGGAAGGGGATGGGCAGGTCGTCGAAGTCGGAGACCGCGGAATAGGGGAGAAGGATCCGGCTCACCATCAGGCTCAGGTGGTGCCCGGGATTGATGCCGCTCTGCAGCCGCAGGCCGTGGCGCAGCCCCGCCTCCAGCTTGACCGAATAATCGCGATCGTCCTCCTTGCGGCGGTACGATTTGAGGGGATAGGGAAGGTCGGGCCGCAGGATGGTGTCCCAGTCCGCGGTTCGCAGGAGGGTCCTGATGTCCTCCGCGGAGAGGCCGGTCGCGTAGGAGGCCCCCATCAGCGCGCCCGTGCTGTTGCCCGCGATCCGGTCCACCGGGATGTGGTGATCTTCGAGCCATTGCAGCACGCCCACGTGGGCCATGCCCCGGGCCGAGCCGCCGCCGAGGGCGAGGCCGACGAGGGGTCTTGGGGTGGGAGAGGCTTGCTGGCTCCAGGCTGTTCGCGAAACGAGGGCGAAGGCGGCGGCGGCGAGATAGATGAGGAGGCGCGCGCTCCTGCGACTCCTGGGCACGGATCGCGGATCGCGCTCGTGAGCCAGGCTCTTCATGGCTCCTCGTCTCCTTCCTCGTCGTCCTCGGCGCTGAAGCCGTAGATCCAGCCGCCCGGAAGGGCCGGCGCCTTCGGGGGATCGCCGGTGAAGGGCGGTCCGGCCGGGAGCTCCGGCGAACCCGTGTCGCCGAGGTCCCCACCCCCGAACGAGCCTCCGTGGCGCGCCTTCCATCGGGCGAGAGCCCGGCGGGCGCCGAGAGCCTCGAGCACATCGACCCAGACATCGCGAAGGTCCGGCCGTGGCTTGCGCAGTTCGAGGAGCGCCCATCGCCTGGCCGCGTCCAGTTCCAGGTCGGCGGGTCCGGGCTTCGGCAGGCGCGCAATCAGGCCGACACAATGGCCCGCGCTCAAAACCGCGAGCCCGAGCGCGGCCCCGCCGCTCAAGGGAGTGTTCGGCGAGAGGGCCAGCGCCGCACCCAGGAGTCCAAGGGCGAGGACTCCACTCAGGATCGAAAGGACTCCGGGGCGCCGGGCCTTTGAACCCGCGGCCCACATCGTGACCAGGATGTTCCCCGGCACGAGGCCCGCGAAGAGAGGCGCGGGGTCGGCCATGGTCTGGTCGGTCAGACTCTTGGCCATGAGGCCCACGCCGCCGGCCATGAAGGCCAGGTGCAGGGCGGACAGCAGAGGCCGGCCCCTGGTGATCTTCTTCGGGGAACGCAGCCGGCCGAACGCGGCGTCCACGATCCGGTTCGGATCGAAGCTCTCGCCCCGGAAGCGATCCTGGATGTCCGTGGTCGACACGGTGTCCCGGGGCCCGAAGATCCCCTGCACCACCTCCCGCTCGAAGGCCGTGAGCTTCGCGCGGTCGGTGGCGAGGCGCAGCCTCACCACCGCGTCGGTCTCATCGGTGGCCTGAGACTCGATGGAGATCGCCACCTTCTTCTGAGCGGCCATGCGGAGGAGGACGGTCTGGAAGGAGGGGGCGTCGGTCGAATCGCCGAGCTGGTCCGCGATGAGCTCCTTCGGAAGCGACGCCACGCGGCTTTCGAAGAGGGCGGGGTCGACCCGGGGCGAAGGGTTCAGCAGGCGATCGGCCGCGATGAAGAGGAAGCCGAGCACGAGGCCGAAGACGAGCGGGCCCGCGAGGGTGGCGAGGCGGAACGCGGCCAGGCTGGCGTTCACCGCCTTTGGCCTGCCCTCGGGCAGATAGCGGAGGACGCGCTGAACCCGATAGTCGATGTCGGGAGTGGCGACGCCGATGTCCCGGTCCTTGTCGAGGAGCACCCAGGCGGTGCCGTATTCGAGCCGGTAGTTCAACTCGGCGAGTCCCTCGGTCGAACCGCGCGATGGAAAGACGACGTCATGATCGAGCCGATAGTGCCGGTCGATCTCCGGCCAGGCCTCACGCCAGCCCGCCCACACCTCTTTCGCGCGATCCAGGGGATTGCGCGGCGAGGTGCCTCCGTCGAGGGGGAGCGGGCCCGCCGCCATGTCCCAGGCGGGCGTGAGCGCGCCCGTGAGCTCGTATTCGATCGCGTAGCGCCGGGTCTCGACGCCTTCGAAGGCGGGATCGTGATCGCCCTTCAGGGAGAACTGCAGTCCCCAGCGATACACCTGATAGGAGTCGGCTCCTTCCACCGGAGCCTCCTTCAGCGGTTTCCTCGAGCCGTCGGGCTCGAGGCGGTACACCCCGTGAACGGTCACACCCTGGTCGGCGGCGTAGTTGAAGGGACGGCTGATGACGGTGGCGTCGCCCTGGACCTTCATCTCGTGGGTTTCCGTCACCTCGAGACGGCCGTCGTTGTCGAGGCGGGCGACCACGTCCAGGCGGTTCCAGGCGGCCAGGCCGCCCTGACCGCGGGCCTGCGGGACGGCCAGCGTCAACAGTGCGAACAGGAGGGCCCCTCGTCTCATGCTCCATTCTCTCAGTGGTTCGCGGCGAGGAATTCAGGGCTAGTAGGATTCCGCACGCGATCGATGGCGTCCAGGCCCGCGATCAGAAAGGCGACTCGATGTTCAATCCGGAGAGACTGCTCGGACAATTGCTTCAAAGCGGACTGAGCGGCGGCCTCGGGCGGGGCCCGAAGCGAAAGCGCGGCGGTTCCCTGCTCGGCGGTCTGAGCACGGGAACGAAGGCGCAGCTGGGGATGGGGCTGCTGGGCGTCGCCATCGCCGCCTACGAGCACTACTCCAAACAGGGAGAAGCCTCGCCGGCCTCCCCGGAGCCCCTCCCACCGGCCTCCCCCTACACCCAGCCCATTCCCAACATCGCCCATCGGGGCTCGCCGGTCGCGGCGGAGGCGCAGGTGCCGCCCCAGCGTCCTCTCGACGCGATGCTGCTGGTTCAGGCCATGGTCGCGGCCGCGGCCGCCGACGGCGTGATCGATGAGGCGGAGAAGGCGCAGATGCTGAAGCGCGCGACCGATGCGGACTTCGACGCGGAGACGAGGCGCTTCCTCGAGCAGGAACTGACCCAGCCGAAATCCCTGGCCGTCATCGTCGCCTCCTCGCGTCCCGAGATTGCTACCGATGTCTACGCGGCCTCCTGCGCTGCCATCACCGCGGACACGGACTCGGAGCGGATCTACCTCGAAACCCTCGCGAAGCGGCTGGGCATCGCCGAAGAAGCCAGAAAGGAGATCCAGCGGCAACTGGACCTCGCCTGACGCCCGTCCCCGCTCCGGCTCGCGCTTCGTATACTTGCCCGATGCAAAAAGGGCGCGAACCGAACCCCTGATGGACGCGTCCGCCATCCCACTCGAGCCCGGCGATCTGCCCGGGGCGATCCGCCGCGGGCAGCTGCGCGGGCACAACGCCGTCCTCGTTCCGGCCCTGTTCGGCGGCACCATCCTGGGCACGGTCCTGGTGTCGGCCCTGTGGGGCCGGGTGCCGCACGCGTCCATCGCGCTGTGGGCCCTGGCCCTCGCCGGTGCGCTCTCCACCCGCGCCGCGGTGGGTTTCTCATTCCGCCGGGTCATGCCCCGGGTGTCCGAGGCCGATCGCCCCGCGTGGCTGTGGCGGATTCGCGCCACCTACTTCCTCCATGGCGCCGCCTGGGGCCTGGCGTCCTGGTTGATCTTCCCGATCGACGACGTTCCCCGGCAGATCATCCTGGCCTTCGCGGTCACCACCGTCGCCGTGGGTTCGCTCAGCATCGCGGCCTTCGATCTCATCGGCGC
>Ga0138256_10007632_pt1 | contig 11396 bp, 8 predicted proteins | sample KNB2016incub_MG_FD_105486 | JGI IMG/M metagenome (GOLD analysis project Ga0138256, IMG submission 105486) | Active sludge microbial communities from wastewater in Klosterneuburg, Austria - KNB2014incub_MG | ecosystem: Engineered > WWTP > Activated sludge > Unclassified | place: Austria...
AGTTGTCGAGTCTGCCGCCTGAGCCTAAGCCCAGCTCGTTCATCATCTTGAGATCGCGCAGGAAGCCGAAGGTGCGGGCCGGGGCGATCTCCTTCTCGTAGGCCGCGAAGCTGGTGAGCTCGAAATCGTAGAACTGCTCGCCGATCGGCGGCGGATAGCGCAGCAGGTAGGAGACCGCGAAGCCGTCGAACGGTTCGAGGACCAGCGTCTTGTCTCCGGAGCCGACCTCGTAGCGCCGGTCGACGACGAACTCCTGTCGCGGCTCATCCTGCTCCTCGATGCCGATCGCCGCGATCGTCTTGCAGAACTCGGCCGCCGAGCCGTCGAGCACCGGCACCTCGCCGTGGACCTTGACCAGGAGGTTGGTGATCCCCGACGCATGCAGCGCCGAGAGCAGATGCTCGACCGTCTTGATCGACGAGCTGTTCTGGCCGAGCGTCGTGGCGTAGTCGGTGTCGCCGACCGCCGAAACGTGCGCCGGAATCGACTCGCCCGAGGGCAGCGAGTGGAAGTGGATGCCGGAGCCCGCCGGCAGCGGCTGCAGCACCATACCGGTGCGTCCGCCGGAGTGCAGCCCCATGCCGTAGAGCACCGTGTTCTGGCGCAGCGTCCGCTGCGGCGTCGCGCCCGGCTCGAGGTGGAGAAGGGGCGGAATGGGCTGGCGGCGGGCTTCGGCGGAGATCGCGAAGGCGCCCGAGTCCTCGGCCAGGCCGGAGTCGGTTCCCGCCTCCGGGGCACGGTGGTGGGCGAGTCCGGCGCGCGCCGCCGCCATCACCTGCTCGTAGGAGAGCGGTTTTTCCAGGTAGTCGAAAGCACCCATCTTGATCGCCCGCACGGCTGTCGCCGCCGTGCCGTGGCCGGAGATCATGATGACCGTGGCTTTGGGATCGGTCTCGCGCAGCGTCTGCAGCGTTTCGAGGCCGTCGCGGTCGGGGAGCCAGACGTCGAGGAAAACGACCTCGGGATGGCGCGCGGCGTAGATATCGAGCGCTTCGGCGCCGCTGGGGGTGGTGGCGACCTCGAAACCGTTGTCGGTGAGGATGCCACCGAGCGTCGAGAGGATGCCGGCTTCGTCATCGACGATGAGGGCGAGTGGGCGAGTCATCAGCCGCTAGTTTATCCCTCCCCAGCCGTGCAAGTCGCTGTGTTACATTCGCCGCCGTGGACGCCCCGACGCCGCAGGAACCCCCCCGGCGCCAGCTTCTCGCGGACACCCTGAGGAAATTCCAGGAGCGCGGCGCCGAGGTCAATATCTCGCGCCTCCTCGCTCGCGTGCGCCCGGAAGACGTGGCGATGCTGCTCGCCGACCTGGGTAGCACCGAACGCCGGCAGGTCTTCGACATCCTGAGCGCCGACTTCGCCGACGCGGCCGGCGACGTTCTCACCGAGATGGCGCCGGCGCAGCGCCTCGAGCTGCTCGAGAACCTGCCGCCGGAGCGCACCGCGAAGCTCCTCGAGCGTCTGCCGGTCGACGACGCGGTATTCGTCCTCGAATCGCTCCCGGCCGACCTCCACGACCGGCTGCTCGAGCTGGTCGATCTGTCGGGTCGGTCGGAGATGCAGACCCACCTCGCCTACCGCGAGGGCAGCGCCGGCCGCATCATGGACCCCGAGTTCTTCGCCCTGGCCGAAGGCGAGACGGTCCAGGCGGCGATCGCCGCGATCCAGCAGAAGCGCGACCTGGAGATGATCTTCTACCTCTACGTCGTCGACCGCGACGACCATCTGGTCGGCGTCACGTCACTGCGCCAGCTGCTGCTGTCGCGCCCTTCCCAGACGCTGGGCGAGATCATGCAGAAGTCGGTGATCAAGGTTCACGTCGACACCGATCAGGAGGAAGTCGCGGCGCAGGCCGCGCGCTACGACCTGCTGGCGGTGCCGGTGGTGGACGACCAGAATCGCCTGGTCGGTATCGTCACGGTCGACGACATCATCGACGTCGTCAAGGAAGAGGCGACCGAGGACCTGTTCAAGCTCGCCGGCTCGTCGGACGGGGAGCTGCTCTACGAAGAGCGCGCGCTGCGCGTTGCGGGGCTCCGCCTGCCGTCGCTGCTGGTGAGCATCGTCGGCCTTCTCGCCGTCGGCTTCCTGCTGCAGTACTTCCAGCTCAAGTTCGTCGACGCCCTGTTCCTGCTCGCTTTCGTGCCGGTGATCATGGGGCTCGGAGGCTCGATCGGCAGCCAGACCTCGACGGTCGCCGTGCGCGGCCTCGCCACTGGTCGCCTCGAGGCCGGCGAAGGGCGCTTCGGCGCCTTCGTCGTCCGCCAGTTGCGGGTGGCGGTGCTGCTGGGCCTCGCCTGCGGCGTGCTCGTCGGGCTCGCCGCCCTGATCTTCTGGCAGAACCCGATCTTCGGCCTGGTCGTCGGCCTGGCGCTGTTTTTCGCCATCCTGATGGCGTCGGCCACCGGAGCCCTGCTGCCGCTGGCGCTCGAACGGATGGGTTTCGACCCGGCGGTGGCGTCGGGACCGGTGCTGTCGACCGCCAACGACATCACCGGCATCCTGATCTACTTCGGTCTCGCCGCGGCTCTCCTCTCCCACCTGGCGCGCTGAGGGCGCGGCGGCGCCCGCCGCGATAAGCTTCCCGGGTGAAGTTCCATCAGGCCGAAGCGCTGATTCTCGAGGTTTCGGACCTTCAGGAAGCCGACCGGATCGTCGTCTTCCTGACCCGGGAAGAGGGCAAGCGCCGCGGAGTCGCGCGCGGCGCCAAGCGTCGCTTCAGCCGCTTCGCAGGCGAGCTGCAGCCGCTCGCCAAGGCGCGTATCGGGTGGATGGAGAAGGACGGCAGGGACCTCGTCCGGATCGGCTCGGTCGAGCTCCTGAGGCCGGTGAAGCACCTGCAGCTCGACCTCGAGGGGATCCTGCTCGGGGCGACGATCGCCGAGCAGGCGGCGCTGTTCGCCCAGGAGGGGGAGCCCTCCGACGTCGCCTACCGCCTGCTCGACGCGACCGTCGAAGCGCTCGAGGCAGGGCGTGACCGCGATCTGGTGGCGCGCTACTTCGAGAGCTGGCTGCTGCGCACAGCGGGGATCTTCCCGCCGCCCGACGCCTGCCCCGAGTGCGGGCGGGAGATCGACGGCGGCGCGGCCCTCTCGGCGAGCGGCGAGGGGCTCATCTGCCGCGACTGCGCGCGCCGGGCCTTCGGCGCGGCGGCAGTTTCGCCGGCGGCGGTCGACTTCTGGCGCCGGATCGGGCGCGAGAACATCGACTCGATGGCGGCACGGCCGCCCGCTCCGGCGGTGCTCGCCGAAGTGGCGGCGGCGGCCGGGAGGATTCGCCGCCACTTCCTGCAGCACGAGGTCCGCAGCCTGATGGTCATGGAACGCACGCTCGCCGGCCTCGAAAACTGAACGGGGCGCCCGGGCACGAGGCACAGGGAACGAAACAGAGAAAGAGGATCGGATGAAGAGCTTTCAGGAGTTGATTCTGGCATTGTCGGACTACTGGGCGCGGCAGGGCTGCGTCCTGCAGCAGCCTTACGATCTCGAGGTCGGTGCCGGGACGATGCACCCGGACACCTTCTTGCGCGTGCTGGGGCCGGAGCCGTGGCGGGTGGCCTACGTCCAGCCGTCGCGCCGGCCGGCTGACGGACGCTACGGCGACAATCCGTTCCGGCTCTACAAGCACAACCAGTTCCAGGTCATCCTCAAGCCGGCGCCGCTCGACGTGCAGCAGCTCTACGTCCAGAGCCTCGAGGCGATGGGCGTCGATCTCGCCGTGCACGACCTGCGTTTCGAGGAGGACAACTGGGAGGCGCCGACGCTCGGCGCCTGGGGGGTGGGCTGGCAGGTGATGCTCGACGGCATGGAGATCTCGCAGTTCACCTACTTCCAGCAGGCCGGCGGTCTCGAGCTCGCGCCGATCTCCTGCGAGCTCACTTATGGTCTCGAGCGCATCACCATGTTCCTCGGCCTCGAGAAGTCGATCTACGACATCCGCTGGGTACCCGACGGTGTGAACTATGGCCAGGTGCGCTGGCAGGACGAGCATGAGTTCTCGAAGTACAACTTCGAGATCGCCGACGTCGACTTCCTGCGCCGCCAGTTCGACGGCTACGAGAACGAGTCGCGGCGCTGCCTCGCGGCGGGGATCGTCCTGCCGGCCTACGAGTGCGCCCTCAAGTGCTCGCACCTGTTCAATCTGCTCGACGCAAGAGGGGCCGTCTCGGTCACCGAGCGCGTCGGGGTCATGAAGCGGGTGCGCGATCTGGCGATCGCCTGCGCCAAGGAGTACCTCGCAAGCCGCGAACGGCTGGGATTCCCGCTCCTGCCGAAGGGGCCGGACGGACCTCCGGAAGGGGTGGCGGCGGCGACGGAGGTGGCCCGTGGATAGCGCACTGCAACCGCAAGCCGGCGAGCTCCTGCTCGAGATCCGTGCCGAGGAGATTCCGGCGCGCATGCTGCCGGGTGCCGTGCAGGAGCTCGGTACGCGTCTTTTCGAAGAGCTGATGACGCGCGGCCTGTCGCCGAAATCACTGGACTCTGCCTTTACCCCCCGCCGGCTCGTCCTCGTCCTCCGCGGCCTTCCGAACAAGGAAAAGGACCGGCAAGAGGAGGTCCTGGGTCCGCCGGTCAAGAACGCCTTCGACGCCGAAGGCAAACCGACCGCGGCCGTCGCCGCTTTCGCGAAGAAGTGCGAAGTCGCCGAGTCCGAGCTGCGCATCGTGGAAGCTGCGAAGGGGAAGATCGGCCGCACGGTCCGCACTTTCGCCGAGCAGCTCGCGCAACCCGCCGGAGCCGGCGCGGCCGGCGGCGGAGAGTACCTTGCGGCGACGAAATCGATCGTCGGGCGCGAGACCGTTGCTCTCTTGGCCGAGCTTTTGCCCAAGATCCTGATCGCGCTGACGTGGCAGAAGACCATGCGCTGGGGTGCCGGCACGGGTCCCTGGGTCCGGCCGGTCCACGGTGTCGTGGCTCTGTTCGAGGGGGAGATCGTGCCCTTCGAGCTGTTCGGAATCCGGGCCGGTCGCGAGTCCGCGGGGCACTCGACACTTTCGCCGAAGGGCTTTCCGGTAAAGGGGGTGGAGGACTATCTGGCAGCCTTGGGCCGGCTGGGCATCGTCGTCTTTCCGGCGGAGCGCAAGCGGTTGCTCCTGGAGCGGATGACCGAGCGCGCTGGCGCGCTCGGTGGGGTCCTGGTCGAGGATTCGGCGCTGCTCGACAAGCTGGCGGCGATCTGCGAGATCCCTGGGGTCATGGAGGGCTCGTTCTCTTCCGACCTTTGTGCACTGCCGCGAGAGGTGCTGGCGACCTCGCTGCGCGATCATCAGAGCGCCTTGACGGTGGAGAAGGACGGCGCGCTGCTGCCGGTCTTCCTGACCGTCATGGACCGGCCGGACGATCCGGCCGGAAGGGTGCGGGCCGGCAACGAGTGGGTGGTCGCGGCGCGTCTCGCCGACGCGAAGTTCTTCTTCGAGAAGGACCGCGCGACGCCGCTCGCCGACCGCCGGGATGGGCTGGCGAAGCTGACCTTCCAGGAGAAGCTCGGCAGCTACGCCGAGAAGAGTGCCCGGCTGGTGGCCCTGTCGCAGGCGATCGCCTCGGGGGCGGGGGTGGCGGATTTGGCGGCAGTGCGATCCGCTGCCGAGCTCCTCAAGGTCGATCTCGCGACCGACATGGTCAAGGAGTTCACCGACCTGCAGGGCGTTGTCGGCGGCTTGTACGCGCGCGCCGAAGGCGCACCCGAGGCGGTCTGGCAGGCGATCTACGATCAGTACCGGCCGGCGGGGGCGAAGGACGCTTTGCCGCGCGGCGCAGTGGGGCAGGTAACGGCCCTCGCCGATCGACTCGACACGCTCGCCGGCTTTTTTGCCCTGGGGCTGACTCCGACGGGGTCCAAGGACCCGTTCGGTCTGCGGCGCGCAGCGCTCGGGGTCGTTCGGATCTCGCTCGAAGGGGCACTCGAGTGCGACTTGCTCGCTGCGCTCGGCACAGCTTTCGAGCTGCTCGACGAAAAGACTCGAACAAGGGTGGATGCTGCGGGCGGAGCGCCGGCGGCGCCCTCGAAGCAGCCGTCACGGGAGAAAGCGCTCGAGATGCTGGTCGAGTTCCTGCGCGACCGGTTGACGCACGTGCTCGGCGAGCGTGGCTTCGCTTACGACGAAGTGGCTGCGGCGATGGGGGCCGAAGGCGGAGCGCTCGACTTCCGCGGCATCGCGGCGCGAGCGGAGGCGCTCCGGAACGTGCGGAAGGACCCCGACTTCGCGACCGTTGCGCAGGCCGCCAAGCGCATCGCCAACATCACCAAAGGAAGTGAAGCCTTCACCTTTACTGAGGCTTCTTGCACTTTGGAAGCCGAGCACGCGCTGCGTCATGCGTCCGTTACCTTGCACGGCGAGATCCTTGCTGCACGAGCGAGCCTCGACTTCGCGGCCGGTCTGCGCAGCGTGGCTCGTCTCGCTGCCCCCCTGGAGGCCTTCTTCAAGGACGTCATGGTCATGGATCCCGACGAACGACTGAAGCAGAACCGCATCGCCCTGCTGCAGTCGATTCAGTCGGAGATCCGCTGGCTCGCCGACCTGTCGCAGATCGTCGTCTAGCGCGGCCTATGCCGCCGCCGGCGTATTCGGCCGGCGGCGCAGGATGCCGGCCGAGATCACCGCAGCGACGAGGCCGATGGGGAAGTTCTCGACGAAGGTCATGGCGACGACCAGCAGAGGCTTGGCCGAGATCTGGCGGATCTGATCCGCCTGGGCGGTGACGGCGGCGAGCTTCTCGGCCGAGGCGCCGTCGGCCTTCGCTTTGTCGACCATGTAGGCGGCGAACTTGTCGTAGAAGTCGGGAAAGAAAGAGTAGTAGACGAACATCCAGACGGCGACGTAGCAGATCGCCGCCACCAGGGCGATGCCGACTCCCACCAGGAAACCCCTGCCGAAGGTGAGCGTCCCCGCAGCGACGTTCTCGCGGTAGGAGCGCACGCCGAAAAAGACCATCAGCGCCGCGAGAATCATGGTGGCGTAGCCGAGTATCTCGGAACGCTCGAAGCCGATCTTCTCGACCAGGGGTATCGACAACAGCATCAGGCCGCCCAGCAATCCACCCGAGATCAGGCCCCAGGTGAGGATGGTGCGTTTCATGGACATCGGTTTCGTCTCCTGAGGGGTTTGCGACCGCGGCTCCGATGCCGCGGTCGCGAGCGGTATTGCTGGGTTATTGACCTGCCGGGGGTTCCCAGAGCTCGACTTTGTTGCCTTCGGGATCCATGACCCAGCCGAACTTGCCGTATTCGGAGTCCTCGCCGCTCTTGTCGACGACGTTGCAGCCCTCCTTGCGCAGCTCGACCAGGAGCGCTGTCAGATCGGCGACGCGGTAGTTCACCATGAAGGTTGCGGCACTCGGGGCGTAGTACTCGGTGGTTTCGGGGGCGATGTTCCAGATTGTCGTGCCCGTCGTCGGATTCCCCGCGGCGTCGACCCAGTGAAAGGCCGCGCCGCCCCAATCCTGGACGTCGATGCCGAGGTGCTTCTTGTACCAGGCGCGCAGCGCGACTGGGTCCTTGGCCTTGAAGAAGATGCCGCCGATACCTGTGACTCTCTGCATGGGAACCTCCGGGTTCTGGTGCGTAGGCGAAACGGTTGGTTTCAAGTGGCGGCTGAACGCTCGGCATTCGCCGGGGAGTGCGGTTTCACTTCTTCCGCAAGATGCCGGCGGAAACGAGCGACACGAGGATGCCGATGGGGAACGGCTCGAGGAAGGCCATCGCGGCGTTGGTCAGTGGGTTGTCCATCAGGCGCTTCATCTGCGCCGCCTGGGCGGTAGCCTCGGCGATCTTCTCCGCCGAGCCGCCAGAGGACTTGACCTGTTCGATCGTGTAGGCGGTGTACTTGTCGCAGAAGTCGGGCATGAAGTTGGCGTAGACGATCGCCCAGATCACCCCGTAGCAGACCGCCGCCACCAGCGCGATGCCCAGACCGACGAGCAGGCCTTTACCGAAGGTCATTCGGCCGCCCGCGACGTTGTCGCGGTAGGAGCGGACGCCGGGATAGATCATCAGTGCCGAAAGCACCAGCGCGGTGTAGCCGATCACCATGCCGTGCTCGAAGCCGATGCGGTCGACGAACGGCATGGTCGCGAGCATCATGCTGATCGAGACGGCGCCCGCGATCAGCCCCCAGGTGAGAATCGTGCGCTTCGGCGACATGGGTCTTCTCCTGTGACGGTCCAGACCGCGGCTCCGGTGCCGCGGTTCGGGGGGGAAGATAGGCTCGGCGTCGCTCCGCCGTCGTCACCCGTTCGTGTGATTTTTCGTCGATCGAACCGATTCTGGCCCGAATTCATCCTTTCGGGTGACCCCGGTGCCCGGCAGGAGGCCCGCCGCCTGACCCAGTTGCACGGCCTGGGTCCGCCGCCTGGCGCCGAGCTTGTCGAACAGTCGGCTGGAGTGGGTCTTGACGGTGTTCTCGCTGACGAAGAGGCGTTCGGCGATCTCGCGGTTCGACAGGCCGTCGGCGATGAGGCCGAGGATCTCGAGCTCCCTTGCGGTCACCCCGAGCTCCCGCTGGCGCAGTGCGTCGACGGCGAACGGGGCGCTGCCTGCGGGGGCGGCGGGGCGTGCGATCGGCACTTCGACCGGGACGAAGACCGTTTCGACGCGCCGGCGAGTCAGCCGCAGGCCGAGGACGATGCCGAGCGCGGCGAAAAGCGCCGCAATGAGCCCCCCCCAGATCTCGACCGAGTGTTCGACCACCAGCCAGCGGTAGTCCACCCAGCGCAGCAGGACGAGCAGCAGGCCGCAGACGATGCCGTAGCCGGCCATCCGCAGGAGAGCGGCACCAGAGGCCCGGCGAGCCGGCGAGACGGGATCTTCCGCGGCGGACATCCGCCGATCTTAACCGGCGCCGCCGCCTGCGCGAGGGCTCCGTTCGTCACGGTAAGGTCGCCGACCAGGCGCCGGTATTGCCGGCGGCGAAACCGTCGTGGAAGAGCTCGGCCGACGGGTTCTCCTCGGGCGTGCCGTCGAGCTGCAGCAGGTAGGCGGCGAGCTCGGCGCGGGCTCCGGGCGCGAGCGCCGCGACCTGGCGGTGAGGCGCGGCACGGGCGAGCTCGTCCGGCCGCGAGACGACGATCTCGTCGAGGCTGATATTGGGGAAGGCACTCGTGCCGGTGATCTCCACCGTGTTGGTCGCCCCGGGGGTGAAGACGACTCCTTCGAGGCGTGCACTCCGCCAGTTGGTGTGCCGCCAGGATGGGTTGTTTCCGGCCGCAGGCAGGTTGAGGATCTGCGCCACCGCGTTGACTGTCACCGTCACCTGCGCCGCGCCGGAATTGCTGAAGCGGAGCTCGACCGCGCCGCTGCCGCCGGCCCCGCCGTCGACGCCGGGAAAGGTGACGCGCGCGCCGTTCGGACCCAGCGCGGCGTAGGCACGGCCGTGGACGGTGTCGTCGCTGTTGAGCTCGACGTAGGTCGAAACGATCTCGGCTCCGCCTGACGGCGTCGCGTCTTCGGCCGGTAGCACGGCGCCGCCGGCGGCAGTGAAGACCGCATCCAGGTTCGCCGCCGAGCCGTCGTGCAGCAGGCGCGGCACGGCGAAAAGGCCGCGCAGGGTCGGCGTGTCGATGCCGGTGAGCGGGCCGCCCAAGCGGTGGCCGGAGGTCGTGCGCAGCGTCCCGACATCGTGCAGGGTCTCCGCGCCGAGCGTCGAATCGGTGAACCCGTTGCCGCTGTGGCAGCTGCCGCAGCCGAGAGTGCGAAAGCGGTCGCGGCCGGCGAGCGCGACCGGCGTCAGGCTGCCGTCGGCATTGCGAAGCGGGCTGCGCGGGATCGATGCCGGTCCCAGCGAAGCGACATACGCCGCGAGCTGGTCGAGCTCCGGGGACAGTCCCGCCTTCGCCGGTCCCAGCGGAGCGGCCGTCGCGGCGTAGTCGTCGTCGTCCATGAAGCCGGCGCCGCCGAAGGCGTTGCGAATGTCGCCTTCGAAGTCCTGGATCTCGTCGAAGTTGGCGCTCCAATGGACGTTGCCCTGGCCGGTGCCGGCGCGGCCGACCAGAGGGAGCGTTCGCCGCAGGCCTTCGCCGCGGCCGGTGAAGTCCCAGACGCGGCCGTCGCTGCGCCCTTCGAGGTGGCAGGTGGCGCACGACAGGTAGCCCTCGGCGCTCATCCGCGGATCGCGGGCGTGGTAGAAGAGGCGCTTGCCGGCGAGGATGGGGGCGGGCAACGGTTCGCCGCCGATCGTCCCGGCGGTCGCGACCGTTTCGGCCGGCAGCTGGATGTCGCCCTCGGCATAGAAGTCCGCCGCAGCGAAGAGGGTCGCCGAGCGGCCGAGAAAATCGTGCACGAAGACCTGTGCGCTCGGATCGTCGACGCAGACTCCCTGCGGAGCCGCCCCCGTGGCGAGGCGCGTGACCAGCGAGCCGAGACCGGCAGCGGACTCGATCTCGAAGGCGTCGAGGACCAGCAGCTCGTCGTCCCCCTGCAGGGTGACGAAGAGGTAGTCACCGAGCGGCGAGAAGGCCAGCGCCGACGGCGAGTCGCTGTTGTCGAGGTCGATGGCGCGGGCCGCCGTCCCCGACGCGAGCGCCAGCTCGACCAGGGTCGCGCGCACGGTGTTGTCGGAGTCGAGGTCGGGGCCGAAGAGCAGGCCGCGCTCGACGTTCGGTTTGGTGGCGGCGACCCACGCGTTCGCGCCATCGGGGGCGATGGCGACGGCGACCAGCTGGTTGGGCACTCCGCGGCCGCTCGCCGTGGTGTCGCGATTGGCGTCGCCGCCGAGTTTCGGCAGGCGGATCGTGCGGGTGAGGGTAAGGCCGGCGGTCGCGACGTCCCAGACCTCGCCCCAATCGCGGTCGGAGAGAAAGCGGGTGACCAGGAGACGGCCGCCGTCCGCTGACAGGGCGAGGGCCCGCGGCCCCGGGCCGAGTGCCAGCGCGGCGGTCGTCTGGCGGCTGGCGGCGTCGATCCGCCGCACTTCGCCCCGCCCCTCGAGCGCGATGTAGAGCGTGGCGCCGGTCGCCGAGGCGACGAGACCGGCGGGCGCGCTGCCGTAGCCCAACGCGATCTCGCCGCTCGCGCTGCCGCCGGCGTCGAGGATGCGGATCCGGTCGTCGCCGCCGCAGCTCACCCAGATCTCGCCGCCGGCAGCGCGTGCGACGGCCCGCGGATGGTCGCAGACGGGCACCTCTACGACGAGCGCGCCGGAGTCGGCGTCGAGCGCCGCGACCGTGCCGTGGTCGGGGTTTACCGTCCACACCCGGCGCGCCGCGCTGTCGCAGAGCAGCGCGCCGCTCGCCCGCGGCGAAGCACCGGCCGGCGGCGTGGCCACGGTGACGACGCGGCTGCGGGTCGCGACGGCGCCCTGCGGGTCGCGCGCCTGGACGGTCGCACGATAGTGCCCTGGCGTCGCGAACGGGTGTTCGGCGGTGGCGCCGCCCCAGGCGGTCTTGGGTGTTCCGTCGCCGAAA
>Ga0138256_10007633_pt1 | contig 11396 bp, 7 predicted proteins | sample KNB2016incub_MG_FD_105486 | JGI IMG/M metagenome (GOLD analysis project Ga0138256, IMG submission 105486) | Active sludge microbial communities from wastewater in Klosterneuburg, Austria - KNB2014incub_MG | ecosystem: Engineered > WWTP > Activated sludge > Unclassified | place: Austria...
AAAGAAGCCACCGAAATAGGTACAAAATTTAAGCTATCGGCCAGAACGGTGGATGATGTACTAAAATCCTGCCTCGGCGTAAGCCTCACTAAAATTAAAGCCGGTTCCTACCAACGCATTTAAAAGCCCTATCCGGGCTTTTTGCATTGTTTGCACACTTTGCAATGTTTGCAAATTTGCTATTCCTTTTAGCAATTGTTGTTATTGGTTTCCTATATTTGCCAATATTTGTCAAGTCAAGATTTTTACAATGGCAACACAATTTGGTGATAAAATAAGAGAACTCAGGACAAAGCAAAAATTGCTGTTACGGCAGGTAGCCTCAAAGCTGGATGTTGATACCTCTATTATCAGTAAAATGGAAAGAGGCGAACGGCCAATTAAAAAAGAACAGATTATCATTTTAGCTGAAATATTGAAAGTGGACAAGGATGAATTACTAACACTTTGGTTAGCTGACCAAATTATTGACATAACCAAAGATGAAAATGTTGCTTTAAAGGCGATGCAGTTAGCGGAAGAAAATATCAAACACCAAAATCGTAAAAAGAAATAATGGCAATTAAAAAATCAGAATTATATAAATCCCTTTGGGCAAGTTGTGATGAACTAAGAGGAAGCATGGATGCAAGCCAATACAAAGATTATGTATTGGTAATGCTATTTATGAAATACGTTTCCGACAAAAAAGACCCTTTAGTTGAAATTCCTGCTGATGCCAGTTTTTACGACATGGTTAAGCACCGGGGCAAATCAGATATTGGCGACAAAATCAATAAAATTATCGGAGAGTTTGCTAAAGCAAACGGCTTAACTGGTATTATAACAGAAGCAGATTTTAATGATGATGCAAAGTTGGGAAGCGGTAAAGACAAGATTGATTTACTCACCAACCTGATAAATATTTTCAATAAGCCGGAACTTGACTTTAGCAAGAACAGAGCAGAAGGAGACGATTTGTTGGGTGATGCTTATGAATACCTGATGCGGCACTTTGCCACAGAAAGCGGTAAAAGCAAAGGACAGTTTTATACACCGTCCGAAGTTTCAAGAATTATGGCAAAGGTGATTGGCATTAGCAAATCCACCAGCCAATCACAATCATTGTACGACCCTACAAGTGGCTCAGGTTCTTTGTTGCTTAAAGCAGCAGATGAAGCACCGCACGGCATTACCATTTACGGACAGGAAAACGATAATGCCACAAGAGCATTGGCAGTAATGAATATGTGGCTGCACAATTTTGCAGATGCTGAAATTGTGCAGGGCAATACAATGGCAACACCTGAATTTAAAAATGATGAAACAGGAGAGTTAAAACAATTTGATTACGCTGTTGCCAATCCACCATTCAGTTATAAAAAATGGATGAATGGCTTAGACCCAAAGAATGATATTTACAAACGCTTTGAGGGCTACGATGCTATACCACCAAAAAAGAATGGTGATTATGCTTTTTTATTGCACTTAATTAAATCGCTTAAATCAAAAGGCAAGGCTTGTATCGTTTTGCCGTTGGGTGTTTTGTTTCGTGGCAATTCCGAGGCAGACATTCGCAAAAAAATAATTCAGAAAGGGTACATCAAAGGAATAATTGGGTTGCCGCCCAATTTGTTTTATGGTACTGGCATTGCAGCAAGTTTGGTAATGATTGACAAGGAAGATGCTGACAAAAGAACCAGTATTTTTATGATTGATGCAAGTAAAGGCTTTATGAAAGACGGAAACAAAAACCGCCTTCGGGAGCAGGACATTCATAAGATTGTTGACACCTTTATTAATCAGGTTGAAACACCAAAATATTCAAGACTAATTCCGGTATCTGAAATTACCGACCCAAAGAACGATTACAACTTAAACATTACCCGGTACATTGATAGCCAGGAAGCGGAGGACATACAGGATATAGAAGCTCATTTATTGGGTGGTATTCCTAAAAGAGATATTGAGGCATTGGATAATTACTGGAAAGTTTATCCTAAAATGAAAAGCCATTTATACAAAGCCATTGATAAGAGACCGGACTTTTATAATCTTAATATTGCCAACGAAGAAATTAAACAAACTATTTTCAACCATCTTGAATTTACTGCTTTCGGAAAACAAATGGATGAAGTATTTGCAAAATGGAAAGCGGAAACTATTGCCCATACCAAGGCATTAGATAAAGGCTTGCGACCAAAGCATGAAATACACATTGTTTCCGAAAACCTGTTGAAGCATTACGACAATAAACAACTCACCGACAAGTATGCCATATATCAGCACATGATGGACTATTGGGCTGAAACCATGCAGGATGATTTATACGAACTTTCGGCAGATGGATGGATTGCCGGAAACGAAGTGAAACGAATTGAGAAAAAAACTAAAAAAGGCGATACGGAGATTGTAAAACAGGTTGCTGGTATTGAAGGATTGGAAGGAAGATTAATTCCACCAAGTTTAATGATACAGGAATATTTTGCCACAGAGCAAAAAGCAATAGACGATTTGGAAGCAGAAGCCGAAACATTGAATGCCAAGATGGAAGAACAGAGAGAAGAGCAAGGCGGTGAAGAAGGATTGCTTATTAATGCAATGGATGATAAAAATAAAATTAGTAAAACCAATCTGGCAAAAGCGATAAAAGATTTAGGTAAACGAAATGAGGAAACGGCAGAGGAATGTGATATGCTGCAAGCCTACAAAAAACTAATGGATGATGAAGCTACAACACAAACCAAAATAAAAACCGCTAAAGCTGAACTGGAAAAGAAAATAATTACACAATATCCAAAATTGAGTACTGATGAAATAAAAACAGTGGTGGTAGAAAAAAAGTGGATGGTAAACATGGAGCAACGCATAAGAACTGAAATGGACAATATCAGCCACCGCTTAACGCAACGTATTGTAGAACTGGCAGACCGTTACGAAACACCCATGCCACAACTAAGTAAAAATGTTGATGCACTAACAGTAAAAGTAGAAAACCATTTAAAACAAATGAAATACAAATGGTAGAGCCAATTAAAATAAATGAAGGATTTAAAAATACAGATGCTGGAGTAATTCCTAATGATTGGAATGCACCGGTGCTTTCTGAAATTTCAAACTTTGAGAATGGCAAAGCACATGAACAGTTTATTGATGATAAAGGCGATTACATTGTAGTCAATTCAAAATTTATTTCACAAGAAGGCAGGGTAGCCAAATTTTCTAAAGAAAATTTAAGCCCATTAGCCAAAGGAGATATTGCAATTGTAATGAGTGATATTCCTAACGGTAAAGCATTAGCCAAATGCTTTTTTATTGATAAGGATAACCGATACACATTAAATCAGCGAATAGGTTGCATAAAACCAAATGCTGATATGGACAATGATTACTTGTTTTACAAACTCAATAGGAATAAATATTTTTTGGCTTTTGATAGTGGCTCAGGACAAACCAATTTAAAGAAAAGTGAAATATTGGCTTGCCCATTGGCTTTACCGCCTACCAAAGATGAACAAACTGCAATAGCAACTGCCATTAAAAATGCAGGTGAACTTATCAAGCAGTTGGCAAAGCAGCTAATCAAAAAGAGAAATATGAAGATTGGGGCAATGCAGGAATTGCTGAAACCAAAGGAAGGTTGGTTGATTAGACATATCCCAGAATTTATAAACAAGAATGATGGAATTAAGATTGGACCATTCGGAAGTGCATTAAAAAAAGAGCTGCTTGTTTCAAGTGGCTATAAAGTATATGGGCAAGAAAATGTTTTTGAAAAAGATATGAGTATAGGCTGTAGATACATCAATAAGGAACATTTTACTAAACTTAAAACTTGTGAATTAAATTCAGGTGACTTTATTATTTCAATGATGGGAACAATTGGAAAATGTATGATAGTACCTGAAAAATTTGAACCTGGTATAATGGATAGCCATTTAATTAGATTGAGATTGAATAATGATTTGGTAGATGCAAATTACCTACTACACTATTTCACTTCCGATGCTTTGTTAAGCCAAGTCAATACTTTTTCTGTAGGGGGTATTATGGCTGGTTTAAGTTCTACAATAATTAAACAAATATCCGTTCCCTTTCCACCACTTATTGAAGAACAAACAAAAATTGCAAAAATACTTTCTGACATGAACAGTGAAATTGAGGAATTGCAAATGAAATTGAAGAAAACCCAAATGATGCAACAAGGCATGATGCAAAGTTTATTAACCGGTAAAATAAGATTAACTAAAACTGACTAATACAAATGGCAAGACTAATAGAAGTAGAAGAAAGAGACATCAATTATATTTTTGGCAAACCCAAGCCATATAGCTTAGATGTTTACCAAAGAGACTACCGCTGGAGTGATGAAAAAGAATACAAGATAGTAACACAGTTGCTAATAGATATTGAATTGAGATTTGAAAACAATATCAAATTCAATAAACGTAACCAATCGGCAGAGCTTTCAAATATTTTAAAAGATGTTGAGGAGAATTTCAAGCCCTATTTTCTAAATACCATTATGCTTAATGAGCAGAGCGGTAATATTTATATTGTAGATGGGCAACAGCGTTTAACAACAATTCTTTTATTGCTTATTAAGCTGTATCACCTGGGAGTTGATAAGGGAGCAGCAGTATTAAACGTAAAGAAATTTATTGGCGAAAAGATATACGAGGAAGATATGGCAAGTGTTAAGCACTTCAAAATATCCAACCCTGACCGGAATACCATCATCCGAAAAATATTTGAACTTGAAACAATCAATGATACAGACATTACTAATATTACCCAGCTTAACCTAAGAGATAACTACACACTAATTTCAAAATATTTTGATAGTTACTTCTTTGATAAGAACAATGTTTTTAATGCTGATAAATACAATTACTACGTTTATAACTTACTTCAAAAAGTATTGATTATTGAGCAGGTCATTAAGCACAAAGAAGATGTGGCAATGATATTTGAAACTGCTAACGACAGAGGAAAGGAATTAGAGCCACACGAAGTTTTGAAAGGCATGTTATTGGGTGTTTTAGATACCAATGTAAAAGAGGAGTGCAATACAATTTGGAACGAAGGATTAAAAACCTTTTTCAGCATTGATGAAAACTATAAAAACGTAGATGATTTTTTCAGAACTTACTTTAGGGCTAAATATTCAGATACTGCTTTTCAGTATCAACAGTTCGCAAATAAATATCACCGTAATCTTTTGAGCAATGAGAAAATCATTAAGGATTTAGACCGCAGCAATCCGTCTAAAATTGAGAAGTTTATCAAAAACGATTTTGTCTATTTCTATAAACTTTATTTAGAAGTTTCAGCACATGCTAAAGAAGGAACTAATCTTTATATTTCATCCAATTACGCCAATGAGCAAGGGCAGCAATTCCTTTTAATACTATCAGCATTAACATTGAAAGACCCTGAGCATGAAGCTAAAATTAACTTGGTGGCTAAAAAATTCGACCAGCTATTTACCATTTCAAGTTTGATAGGTGCAGGTGATAATAACGACAGGCAGAAATTATTTTATGACTTAAATAAATCCATTCGAAATAAACCACTTGCTGAAATAAATAATGCTTTTGATAATATCACAATTCCATATTTTAACGAACATGGGTTTCCCATCATTACATTCAATGACATTTTTCAGTATAAGTATTTTGAGAAAGCAAAAATTGAAGGTCGCTTTTCAAAATATGTTCTATCAAGAGTAGATAGATATTTAGCCGACTTATTAAATGAGCAATCCTTTTCAAAACAAGAAAGTTTACACTTCATTACACATAGCGGCAACAGACCAACACACGGTTTTCATATTGAACACATGTTTTCTAATAATGAAAAAATAATGGAACAGTTCAATGATGCCAACGGAGAGTTTGACGAGAAATTATTTATTGATGAACGAAACAGATTAGGTGCAGTTATCTTGATGAAAGGAAATGAAAATATCCGAACCAGCAATTGGGTGTATAAGAAGAAGTTAAAGTCCTATCAAAATAGTGGTTTTATCTGGAACAGAATTTTAACCAACTCTATCAACCAGGCATCTTTAAATAATTGTTCGGATGAAATAAAGCAATATTTCAAGGCATACGAACCGGATGAAGAAGGGCTTTTAACAAGAGATGCAATAAATGAAAGGCAGGAATTGCTTTTCCGGATTATTTCAAAAGTTTATTCCAACGAAACTGTATAAATGGAAAGCACAGTAAACACATATTTTGAGGACTTAACAATGACTGACATCCCCTGTCCGCATGAAGATGCTTTTATGCCGGATGGTGAAAGGATATATTACCGGGTATTAAAAAATAGTTTGGTTTCGTCCGATAGCTTTTTGCCTACAATAGTAAATGAGAACAGGCCATTGCCTAAAGGTTATGACAATTGCATTGGCAAATCAGTTTCTATTTACGATGATTTGGAAGGAATGATAAATGGCTTTTTTAAACTACCATCCAACAGGGGTAAAAGAAAAACAATTGGCTTACTAAAACTTACAGCGAATGACGGTCTGCTAAAACAAACTTTTGACAATAAAAATCATCATTCGTGGTGGCGTTCAAACGCATTTGATATTGCCACAGTAGCAACTAAAGAAATTGTATTATGAAATTAGAATACGTAAAAATATTATACTACTACGAAGTGCCGACAGTTATGTTCTGTCAGGACGAAAGGCAAAATAATTTCATATTCATTCTGCTTAATGATGAAACTTACGAATACATTGGCAAAAAAGTAAACGTAGAAGATGTATGCCTTTTCTTAGAAGGCAAAATGGATTTAAAGCCCATTTACGAAAACAGGGAAACCAATCTCTACATTGGCAAATACAAGAAGCATGAATTTTATGCAAACCTGTATCAAGGCGAATACAGCGAGGCTTTATTGCCTGATGATGGGTTGATGCTGATAAACATAGAAACTGATTTGGCAGCATCACTCAAAAAAGAAATAATAAACAGAATGATGGCAGGCTCTGCTAAATCAAAAGTTGGCAAACTGGAAAGGGAAACACAAAACAGGGTTGTGGCCCTCATGCAGAAAGAATTGCAATATCGTTATTTAGGTAATTGGGAAGAAAGGGACAACAACAGCAATGTGGAAGAAGAAATTTTATCCGACTGGTTGCTGAACAAAAAGAAGTACAGCCAAAACCTTGTTACCAAAGCCATATACGAATTTACAAAAGCAACAAACGACCAAAGCAAATCGCTGTATGATGTAAATAAGGAAGTGTATTCATTGCTTCGCTACGGTGTAAATGTGCAACCCGAAATAGGACAAAATAAACAAACGGTTTGGCTAATAGATTGGGACAACCCAACTGAAAATGATTTTGCAATTGCTGAAGAAGTAACCATTAAAGGCATTCATAAAAAACGACCAGACATTGTGTTATATGTAAATGGAATTGCTTTAGGTGTATTGGAATTGAAACGTAGCACCGTTTCCATTGCAGAAGGTATCCGCCAAAATTTAGACAATCAGAAACATATTTTCATAAAACCATTTTTCAGCACCATTCAATATGTAATGGCAGGAAATGATATTGAAGGGCTTGCTTATGGTGCAATTGAAACCAAAGAAAAATACTTTTTAAAATGGAAAGAGGTAAACGAAGAAATTAATAAAGACCATCCGTATTTATTAGAGCTTACAAAACCCATTCGTGACAGGGCAGCTAAGTATGATTATCCTTTGGATAAAAATGTAGTTGAACTGTTGCATAAAGAACGGTTCATTGAATTACTGCATGATTTTATTGTGTATGACAGGGGCATAAAAAAACATTCCCGACCAAATCAGTATTTCGGAATTAAGGCAGCACAGGACTTTGTAAAACGTAAGGAAGGAGGCATTATATGGCATACACAGGGAAGCGGAAAGAGTTTGACAATGGTTTGGCTCACCAAATGGATTAGAGAGTTTAATGATGATGCAAGGGTATTAATTATTACCGACCGGGAAGAATTGGACGACCAAATAGAAAAGGTTTACAAAGGTGTGCAGGAAGATATTTACAGAACCACCAGCGGCAAAGATTTGCTTACTAAGCTGAATGATACTTCTCCCTGGCTCATGTGTTCACTCATTCACAAGTTTGGCGGCAAAGAAGATGCAGACGAAAAAGATATTGAAAGCTATTTACAGGACTTAAAAAATAGCATCCCGACAGACTACAAAGCCAAAGGAGATATTTATGTGTTTGTGGATGAGTGCCACAGAACACAGTCAGGCAAGTTGCATGATGCCATGAAACAGTTTATACCAAATGCTTTGTTCATTGGTTTTACAGGTACACCATTATTAAAAATAGACAAATCAACCAGTCAGGAAATATTTGGCAGATACATTCATACCTACAAATTCAATGAAGCAGTTTATGACAAAGTAGTATTGGACTTACGCTACGAAGCCAGAGACATTGAACAAAATATTTCTTCGCCTGATAAAATAGATGAATGGTTTGAATTGAAAACAAGAGGGCTTACAGACTTTGCAAAAGCAGAATTAAAGCAACGTTGGGGAACACTTAAAAAAGTGTTCAGTTCAAAATCAAGATTAGAGAAAATCGTTTTGGATATAGTGATGGACATGGAGAAGAAAGAACGGTTGCAAAACGGCAGAGGAAATGCAATGTTGGTTTCTGATAGTATTTACAATGCTTGCAGATACTTTGAGTTGTTTCAAAATGCTGGTTTAAAAAATTCAGCAATCGTTACATCATTTGTTCCAAATGCTGCCGACATAAAAGGCGAAGGCGATAACTACACAGAAAAATTACAGCGTTTTGAGATATACAGAAAAATGCTGGCAAACTATTTCAATGAAGATGCAGACACAGCATTAAATAAAGTTGAACAGTTTGAAACGGAGGTAAAGAAAAAATTTGTTGAAGAACCTGCACAAATGAAATTGCTGATTGTGGTAAACAAACTGCTTACAGGTTTTGATGCCCCTGCTGCTACTTACTTATACATTGATAAAAAACTAAGAGACCACAATTTATTTCAAGCTGTTTGCCGGGTAAACCGCTTAGACGGAGACGATAAAGATTATGGTTACATAATTGATTACATGGACTTGTTCAAGAGTTTAGAGCAAGCATTTAACGACTATACAACCGAGGCATTTAGCGGATATGAAAAGTCCGACATTGAAGGATTATTAAAAGACCGTTTGCAAAAGGGAAAAGAACGCTTAGAAGAAGCATTGGAAGCCATCAAAGCATTGGTTGAAGCAGTTGAGCCACCTAAAGACACCTTAACACATATTCGCTACTTCTGCGGAACAAACACAGAAAACCCTGATGAATTAAAAGACACAGAACCAAGACGGGTTGCACTATACAAATTGACCATTGCACTCATTCGGGCTTATGCAAACATAGCCGATGAAATGAAAGAAGCAGGGTTCACTGATAAAGAAACGGAGCAAATCAAAGCCGATATAAAACACTTTGAAAATGTTCGTAAAGAAATTCAATTAGCCAGTGGCGACTATATTGATTTGAAGCAATACGAACCTGCCATGAGGCATTTAATTGACAGCTACATTGGAGCAGAAGAAAGCCGGATGCTTGCCAATTTTGACGATATGAGTTTGGTAGAACTCTTAGTTGAAAAAGGGAAAGATGCTATCAACGATTTGCCGAAAAGCATAAGAGACAATCCTGATGCAATGGCAGAAGCCATTGAAAACAATTTGCGTAAGGTAATCATTGAGGAAAGCCCGACCAACCCAATGTATTACGAGAAAATGAGTGTATTGCTTGACGAATTGATTAAGTTAAGAAAAGAAGCAACATTGGAATATGAAAAGTATTTGAATGAAATTATTGCTCTATCAGCTAAAGTTAAAAAGCCAAACACAACAACCGATTACCCTGCTTCAATAAACACCAATGCTAAAAGAGCATTGTTTGACAATTTGGGGCGACATGAAGCAATGGCAATAGAGTTAGACAACAAAATTCTAACAACAAAAAAAGACGGTTGGAGAGATAATATCCAGAAATCAAAAGCGGTGAGAAATGCAATCACAGATGTGTTGAAATCATACAGTATTACAGACGATAATGAAATACATAGAATTTTTGACCTTGTAAAAAATCAAAGAGATTATTAATGGAGCAAATTACAATCAGCAATATTAAAATTGATGTAGTTCGTAAAGACATAAAGAACATACATCTTGCTGTTTACCCACCAACAGGCAAGGTTCGTATTGCTGCACCATTAAAAGTAAATGAAGATGCAATCAGATTATTTGCAGTGGCTAAATTGGGATGGATAAAACGAAACCAAAGAAAGTTTGAAGGGCAATTGCGTATTCCACAAAGGGAATACAAGCAGAGAGAAAGCCACTACTTTCAAGGCCGAAGATATTTACTGAACATTGTTGAAACAGAATCAACGCCAAAAATAGTTTTAAGAAGTAAAAAGTTCATTGACTTGCATGTAAGACCTGATACACCAACAAGCAAGCGGCACGAAATATTAACCGAGTGGTATCGGGTTCAACTGAAAATTCAAATACCTGCCATCATTGCCAAATGGGAAAAGATTTTGAAAATTAAAGTGGAGGATTGGAGAGTACAGCAAATGAAAACCAAGTGGGGTAGTTGCAACATTGGAAAGAAAAGAATTTGGGTAAACTTAGAGTTGGCAAAGAAGCCTGAGCATTGTTTGGAATACATAATTGTTCATGAAATGGTGCATCTGTTAGAAAGACATCATAATGACAGGTTTCTTTATTACATGGACACCCATTTGCCGGGTTGGAGGCAGTTAAAAACAGAATTAAATAAATTGCCTGTAAGCCATGCAGATTGGAGCTATTAAAATTTAAATAATGCAAAAACTACTCTTAAATATCATCCCCTTTACCCCACCGGCTAAAACCGTAACCTTTGCATTTTACAAAGAAGGTTTCCCCGGTGCTTATTCTGTTTTTATTGGAGAAGAAATATTGCCGCTGGTGCAGCATTATCACCAGCCCGACCCTAAAAAGACAGAAACACAATGGCTGTACAGCGACTTTCAACCTTTAAGAGAAGGAGGAATAGAACTGGAGATAGACCTTACAGTACACTTGCAGTTTGCTGAGCATTATTACCGTTATTTAATAAGCAACTATTTCCGTGGCATAGCACCCATTATGCGCCGCAACTTTACAAAAGAGGTAGAGTTATGGATGTTAGATACATCTTTAAAGGGCAAAGCCTACAATCAATACTATAAGTTTACACTGGCTGTACAGCACAGCGTCAATAAAACCCCTGAACTGATTGTTTCTTACGATGGCAATTCAAGGGTGCTCAAAAAAAGCATGGCAGAATTTCCGGGGTTAGACACCCTGATATATCGCTGGATGAATTACAGGGGGCT
>Ga0138256_10007634_pt1 | contig 11396 bp, 9 predicted proteins | sample KNB2016incub_MG_FD_105486 | JGI IMG/M metagenome (GOLD analysis project Ga0138256, IMG submission 105486) | Active sludge microbial communities from wastewater in Klosterneuburg, Austria - KNB2014incub_MG | ecosystem: Engineered > WWTP > Activated sludge > Unclassified | place: Austria...
ACGTACAGCCAGTTCTTCCGGAATACGTGCTCGCGCTCCTTCTCGTAGAACTCCCTGGAAACGCAGTCGTCCAGCGAAACCGGGCCCCGGCCCAGCTCGGGATAGGCGTCGCTCCAGTGCCCACTCGGCGGCTTGGTGACGATGGGGTCCCTTTCCATAGCGCTTTCCTCGTTATTTTCGCCGCGGTACCGACCACCGGGTCTGCGGTCACGGTTCCGTCCCGATCATGCATGCGTCAACGTATCACTTGTACAGTGTTGCAAAATAGATTCATATTTTGGAAAGTGTGTTGCAAATCTGGAACGTCATGTCTCATGGGTCACAACCTGCCGTTTGCTATCGATGCGCTGCTCGTGTTCGCGAAGGTGGTCGAGTGCCGCAGCCTCTCGAAGGCAGCATCGTTGTTGGGGATGCCCAAATCCACGGCCAGCCGCAAGATCAGCAAGCTCGAATCCGACCTGGGCATCAGGCTGCTGCGCAAGAACACGCACCAGATCACTGTTACGGACCTCGGTGAGAAGATCTACGGCCATGCCCTGACTATCCTGGCTGAAGCCAACGATGTCCGCGCTCTGGTGGAAGGCAGCCAGCAGGAACCGCAAGGGGTGCTGCGCGCGGCCATACCGGTGTTCGTCGGCATCGATTTCGCCTCGCGCGTCGGGGCCACGTTCCTGCAGCGCTATCCGAAGTCCCGGCTCGAGATTCGCCTGGTGGACAACATGGTCCATCCCGTCAAGGACGGGTTTGACGTGGTTTTCGGAGCGGGCCCGCTGCAAGACTCCACGCTCATTGCCAGGAAACTTTTCACCCTTGAATGCTTTCTGTGCGCGGCACCCGATTTCATCAGGACCTTGCCGGAACCACTCACGACCCCCACGCAACTGAACACGCTTCCGTTCATTGATTCGGGCTTTTACGAGGAGCCGCGCAAGCTGCACCTGGCCAGAGGCAAAAAGCACTACCAGTTGTCGCCGCTGGTCCGGGCGCGCGCGAACAATTTCCAGATCAGCAAACAATATATCCTGCAGGGACTGGGGATTGGCGCGATGCCGAAGCAGATCATATGCTCGGGCGAATTGCAGGAAGGAAGCCTGGTACCGGTATTGCCGGACTGGAGCCTGGAAACGGTCGATGTCTACATGATCCACCCGTTCCAGTTGTCTTTCTCGAATCTGATCAGCGCCTTTTATGAAACCGCTGTCGAGATCATCACGCAAAACACCGAGAGGAGCGGGACGCTCGATACCCCGCCAGCCCCGCATTGAGCGGGCGGGGCGCGGGACGGGAACACGCGGGCACCCGTCCTTCACACCGATCGAGCTTTCCGGCGAAGGAGGAAGCGTTCTTCGATCTTCGCCGTGAGCTTCTCCATCAGATTGATGTTTGATGACCCGGCATCGGGTCCCGCACGCCGCTAGAAGTTATATCTCAAGCGTGCACCGTACATTCGTGGCTCCCCCGTCACCCGGAAATCCGCTCCGATGCTCGGATTGTCGTAGAAGCCCGTGATGTTGACCGGGTATTCCTCGTCCGTGACATTCGTAGCGAAAATCGACACATCGAAAGCACTGCCCATGATCCCCTTCCAACCGGCATTCAGGTTGAGGAGTTTGCGCGAGTCGAGCCAGCCATAGGTACTGACGATGGCGAGCTGCTCATCGATGTACGTGTAGCTCGCGCCAATCGACACGTCACCCACATCTGCGGGCAAGGGCAGCAGGTAATTCAGGGCGGCCGTCGCCGTATGCTCGGGCGAAAAGCTAAGCGCGCTGCCCGCCTCCACGTACCCGGTGACTTCGTCGTAGGGACTGTCTGACGCGGGCTGCGGCAGCTCGGTCTCATCGAGCTCGGTATCCAGGTACGTGTACGAAAGACTGAACATCAGGCCGTCATGAAACTCGAGGGTCGCCTCGATCTCGGCACCCTGGATCGTGGACGAACCGGCATTCACGATGCCGGTAGTGAACGCAGCCTCGCCCGTACTGCTCGAGTAACCGACCTGGAGCTGCTGGTCGCTGAGATCGTTGTGGAACAACGCGACGTTCAGAGTACCGGGAAGCGGAGCATCGAAGCGCCACTTGCCGCCCAACTCATAGGCATCCACTTCTTCGGCATCAAAGTCCTGGATCCCCTCCGCCGCGAACAGGTTGACGGAACCCTGCCGGTAGCCGCGTGCATATTTCGCATACAACAACAGATCCGGAGTTGGCACGTAATCCAGCCCGATCAGCCAGGTCGGTGCGTCGGTCTCCTTGTCCAGATCCTGCCTGCAACCGGGAGCCGCGACGCCGGTTGCGGGCGAAAGGACACAATCCGGCCCGCTTGCCGGCGCCCCGGGCGCAGCCCTGGGAAATCCAGTGTAGATTACTTGCGAGTTTGTTCCTTCGGTCTTGTCCACCGTGTAACGCAAACCGGCCGTGACGCTGAACTCATCGCTGATGTCGTAGGTGGTCTGCGCGTAAGCGGCCTTGTTCTCGTATTCGATCTTGCCGACACTGGATTGCACGAAGCCCGCACCAAAAACATCCAGACATTGCCAGAAGGATGGATCGCCACCCTCCGGAAGCTGCGGGCAGGTGAGAAACGTCGTGGACAGCAGACCCGACCAACCATCGGGCCTGCTGTTCTCGTAGTACACCCCCCCCTGCCAATCGAGTCGGTCATCCAGCGCTCGACCCGAGAACTGCAGCTCCTCGACAAAGGTCGTCTGGCTGCTGCTCGGCATACCGGCGGGACCCGATGGGTAGAACGTCACCGGCGCACCGACCAGGTCCGGACTCGGAAGCAGGGGCGCGTATGCAGCCGGATAACGGAAATTGGTCCCGAAATTCGCGTGTCGTATCGTCTGCTCGAGATCGGCATAGGACAGGATGTTCCTGACGGTCAACGCATCGCTCACTTCCCAGGTGGTCGTGTTGATGACCTGCCACTGCTCGAGCTTGCTGACCGGGTTCTCGACATCACCTTGCGCGACCGTGTAGAAATCATCCTTCTGGCTCTCGAGCGTAGGTTGGCAGAAGGCATCCAGCAGCCCGCCGGGCTTGCATACGAACAGCCCCTGGATCGTGCCGTTGTTTTCTGAATCGGTATAGGTGGCAATGGTGTAGTTTTCGACGGCATCCGTCATATCCACGCTCAGACTGGCGCGGCCTGCGATGTAATCGACATCCGTAAACCGATTGGGGCCGACACCGGATACATTCTTCATGTAGCCGTCGCGCTGCAGGGTATCGACGCCAAAGCGCGCCCGCGCGCGATCGCTCACCGGCACGTTGATCACGCCCTGCGCCCGCTCCATGTCGTAGTTGCCGGCGGACAGTTCCGCGTAACCCCCGAGTTCGCCGGTGGGCTTCTGCGGTACCAGCTGGATGGCGCCGCCCGTCGTGTTGCGCCCGAACAGCGTACCCTGCGGCCCTTTCAGAACCTGCACGTTCTGCAGGTCGAAAAAGGCGCCAGGACCCGCGCCGTCACCGGCGGTGATCACGGCGCCACCGCGCGGCGCGACCACGTCCGCGAAATAAACACCAACCGATGCCGTGGTGCGGAATTCCTGCGTGAAGCCGCGAATCGCGAACGACGCCTGGTCTGAGCCAAAACGGGTGTTGGCGCTCAGCGAGGGCGTGTGATTGACCAGGTCCGTGGCGCTGATGACGTTGCGCTCATCCAGCATCGCCTGGCTGAAAACCGTCATGGAGATCGGGACATCCTGGAGGGATTCCTCCTTGCGGCGCGCCGTGACGATGACCTCCTCCTGCTGCTCGATCGCCGCATGGGCCTCGGGTACCGGTACCGCCAGGCCCGCGCCGAGCATCACCGTTGGCAACATGGCTGCCGTGTGGAATACGTGACGCGAACCCTTTCTGGTGCTTTTGCTCATTGCGCTCCCTCTGCTTATTAAAATCCGTATCCGCCGCAATCGAAGACCCGCTCAGAGCACACCCTCGTAGTTCTTCAGCACCTCGCTGCCGGGCAACTCCATCTGCAGGTAGATATCGATGTGCCGGATCTTGCCGGCGCCGTTGAATTCATAGACCGACACCGAATTCACGACGCTGCTGAAATCTCCCATCCTGCTGCGCTCCTCCAGTTCGAGGAACACGACATTCCCCGCCTCCGTGACGCGCTTGAACGAGCACTCCCAGTCGGATGACACCGCCCAATTGGTGAGGAAACCCACATAGTCCTGCCAGTTCATGACTTCCTTGAAGTTGCCCACACGCTCGAACTCGTCGATCGCGATGAGCTCACCCAACGGGGCCCAGCTTGCGACGGAAAAGCCGGGTCGCCCGGCGCTATCCACCAGGCGCTTCATGACCTGGCTGTATTCCAGCACCGTACGCGACAGGCCCGTGTAATTTCCAATGACGTCGCTCACTTCCTGCAAGGCCATGAATCTATCCTCTGCTGATTGTGTTTTCGTTGTCGATGCTGAACGCAACGCGGCATCGTCGAAGGCGATGCTTCGACGATGCCGGGCGTCAGGCAGGCGTTGTGGTGCAAGGCATTCAGGATGTCGCCGCCCCCTCCATATACCTGTCCACCACCATATGGAAACGGGCGACGTTGACTTCCTCCTGCGCCAGGTGCAGGTACTTGAGCGTGTGATTGCGCAGGCCCAGCTGCTGGCGCGGCATCTGCTCGTAATCCTGCTGCAGCGCCTCGAAGTACTGGTAGCTGCCCGGCACTTCGACATCGATCAACTGTGCGCGGTACTGCTCGCGCACTTCCGGGGGCAGCCACATATAGCTGGCCACGTGCCAGATGCAGCGATTGGGGTCACCGTCGGGATGTGGCACGGACATGATCACGTGGGCTTCCCCGGCGCGGATCGTCATCATGAAATTCGGAAACAGGAACCAGCCCTGGTTGTCGCTCATCTGGTCGTCACTGAGGCCGCTCACATCGAGCCCCTTGAGGGTGAGGGTCTCGCGCGTGGCCTGTTGCAGCAGCGTGCGCCCCGATACGCCCGCCGGGAAGTTCAGCGCACCGTTCGCGTCACGGAAGGCATCGACCAGTTTCCCGAAAATGGGCAGGACTTCCGCCACTCCGGGAAAGGTTGCCGGCAACGCCATGATGCCCTTGACCTCGTCTTCCGGACCAAACCCCTTTTCCATCTTCACTTCGAACGGGGCGCAGGCCAGGGCGTGATCTCCGAACCACGCGTTCCGGTTCTTGACCACATCGGGAACGATCACGGCGAGGAGTTGCGGATGCACGCCGACGATATGGTATGCCTCGGAAAACGCGTCCATGACCACTTTCCAGTTGCACTCCAGTGGCTCGCGCACATCCATCACCGGAGTCATCTCGTCGAGCCTGTAGGGCGCCAGCAGTTCTATCACCTCATTGCCCAGGAATTCCGCCAGCGGCTTCGCCGCGGGATCCGGGTTGAGGAAGATGAAACCGGCGAACGTGTCGACCGGAACTTCGAGAAGTCCGAGCTCGCTCTTGTCGATCGGACCGACCAGGTCCGGCCTGGCAACGCCCACCAGGCGTCCATCGAGACCATAGGACCAGAGGTGGTAGGGGCAGGTGAAACGGCCGTTGGAGTGCCCCTTCTTGTCGCGGCACAGCACGTTGCCGCGATGCCTGCAGGCGTTGACGAAGCCGCGGATCTTGCCGTCATTGCCGCGCACGACCACGTAGGACTGGTCGTAGATGCGATATTCCTTCCAGTCGCCGTTTGCAGGCAGTTCATCCACGCGGCCGGCGACCTGCCAGACCCTGGACCAGATCAATTCACGCTCGCGCCCGGCGTATTCGCGCGAGGTATAGCGATCCGTCGAGATGCGCATATTGATCTTGTCGAAGTCGAGCTCCTCCCAGGCCATCGTATGCTCGACCCAGTTTCCGGGCTTCACTGCGTGCGTAGTCATGGAGTCGATCCTCATTGTCGTGATGCGATTGGGCCCACTCTATTAATGTTGATTTGATCGATAAATAGTGGTTTTATCATTCTATTGATGACCAAAGTGAAATAGTCTGTCATGGATCGCCTGCAAACCATGAAGACCTTCGTGCGCGTGGTGGACGAGGACGGCTTTGCCGCCGCCGCACGCGCGCTGGAGGTCGACCAGGCCCTGGTCACACGACAGGTCGCCGACCTGGAACGCCACCTCGGCGTCAAACTGCTGGAGCGCACGACCCGCTCCATGCGCCTCACCGAGGCGGGCGAAACTTTCCTGGCCCGCTGCCGCGACATCCTGTCCGATGTGGCCGAGGCCGAGGCCATGGTCAGCCGCTCGCACCAGGACATGGTGGGGCGGGTGCGGCTGGGCCTGCCGACGGTGTTCGGCATGGAGGTGACGGCGCAGCAATTGACCCGGTTGCACGAGGAGTTCCCGGACATCACCGTGGAGATGGCGATGCTCGATCGCGCGGTCGATCCGGTGGCCGAGGGCTTTGACGTGGTCACCATGAATGCAACGCTCGGCGTGTCTGCCACGGCAGTGGCACGACCGATGCTGGAGGTACCCTTGCTGCTGTGTGCCGCGCCGCGCTATCTGCAGCGCCATCCGCCGCCCACCACCCCGCAGCAGCTGGCAGCGCATCGTTGCGTGGCGCAATGGGCCTCGGGCGATGGCGACCATACGCGCGAGCGATGGACGCTGGAGCAGGCCGATGGCACCCGGGAGAGCGTGGATGTACCGGTGGCGCTGCGCACCAACACCTATGCGTTGAGCCTGGAAGCCGTGCGTTGCGGCCTGGGGGTGGGACGGCTGACGCCGCCACTGGTGTCCGATGACCTGGCCACGGGGCGGCTGGTGCCGGTGTTGCCCGGCTGGCACGCCGGGCAGCTGTCGTTCAACCTGGTGTACCCCGGACGGCGCATGATGCCCCGGCGTGTGCGCCACGTCATCGATGCCATCATGGCGCAGGTAGACGAAGCCGAAGCGGCCTCGGGCGGCCCTGGCAGGGGCTGACTGCACAACCGGGCGGTCAACAGGCGGGCAACGGCCGCGCTGCGTTCGACGCGATCAGCGCGATGGCGCAGCCGTCTCCAAGGTTTCGGGCGCTGCGCCAAGACTCAGGAGCGCTGTTGCGCTCACCCCCATCAGGACGATGGCCAGCATGAGGAATGGCGCGTAGCTGTCGAAGCGATCGAACACGGTGCCCGCAGCGAGAGGGCCGAATGCCGTGCCGAGCGAGAGCGCCATAACCAGCGCGCCGTACAGCGCACCGAAACTCCTGAGCCCGAAATGTTTCGCGGCAAGAAAGGCGATGACGTCGACCTCCGATCCTACCGTCAGACCGAGCGCCGCGGCCGCGACCGCCTGGCTGAGGGGGTTGGCGCCGTCGAACAACAGCAGCAGGGCCGAGACGATCGGCAGCATGAAGGCGACCGCGCCGACAATGTGGCCGGGAAACCGGTCCAGCAGAAAGCCGGTGCCGAGTCGGCCGAGAATGGAAAAAATGCCGACGAGCGCGGCGACTCCTGCCGCCGCGAGGGGTGTCGCACCGCTGTCCGTCAGGATCGGCACGAAGTGAACAACCGCGCCAATGGCGGTGAAAGAGAACAGGCCGCTGGCCAGCAGCAGCTTGTAGAGCGTCGGTGAACGCAGCCCTTGCGACAGTGTGACACCCTTCAACACCTTCACCGGGCTTGTTGTAGTCGCGTGTTTACTGGCCTCGCCGTCGTGAGCACCGCGGAAGCACAGCAACAGGAACGGGAAGACCAGCGCCGACCAGATTCCCCCCATGGCCACGAACGCCGTGCGCCAGCCGTAGGCGCCGATCAGCCACGCTGCGAGAACCGGGGCAACTGCGGCACTGAGCGCGGCGCCGGAGAGCGTGATCGCAAACGCCAGCCCCCGCGACGCTTCGAAGCGGCTGGCAACGGCGCTGGTCCAGACCGTCGCCTGCACCCAGAGCGTGCCAACGGCAACGATCGACCACAGCGCCACCCAGTTCGCCGTCGTTCCCGTCGTCGTGCCCAGCAGTGCAAACGCCCCCGACATCAACAGCACGCCGATCAGGCCGACGCGGCGCGGCCCGATCCGGTCCACGAGTATCCCGACGGGGATGCAGAAGATCGCACTGATGAACGAGGCTATGGTCAGTCCGATCGAGATCTGCGCGCGAGACCAGCCAAATGCCTGCTGCAGCGGCTCGATGAAGGGCCCGAGCGAATAGACGTGGATGACGGAAGTCGAGTAGCCGAGCGCCGCGACGAACGGCAGCAGCCAGAAGTTTCGCCATTCCGTTGCGGCGTTTTTGGACATGCCCATTGCCATTCAGCGGCCCTTCCACTGCGGACGGCGTTTTTCGGCAAATGCCGAGGGGCCTTCCTGCGCATCGTCGCTCATGTACGCATGCTCGTGCGCTGCCCGCGCCGCCTGCAATGCCGCCGAGCGTCCCATCTCGGTGGCGAGCATCACGGTCTCGCGCCCTGCCCTCACCGATAACGGTGCGCCGTCGAGGATCTCGCCCGCCAGTTCGAGCGCCACATCCATCAGGCGCTCCGGTTGGGCGAGACGGTTGACCAGGCCGATTTCGTAGGCGCGCTGGGCCGTGATCGGCTTTCCGGTCAGGATGATCTCCATCATGATCCGCTGCGGGATCATGTGGATCAGCGGCGCGGCCCACGGCGAGCCCCGGCCCACCTTCACCTCGGTAATGGCGAACTTCGCGTTCGTGCTCGCGACGCACAGGTCGCAGCCCTGGGCGATCATCCAGCCACCGGCGAAGGCCACGCCGTTGACGGCCGCGATCGTCGGCTTGGACAGCTCGATGTTGTCGTAGGGCAGCGGGAACATGTCGCGCGGCGGCACCTGCATGCCCGTTTCCACCATCTCCTTCAGATCGCCGCCGGCGCAGAAGGCCTTCTCGCCCGCGCCGGTCAGGATGGCGACGCGCAACGCCGGGTCACGTTCGAAACGGTTCCACGCCGCGCGCAGGCCATCGCGCACCTCGCGACTCAGGCAGTTGCGCGTATCGGGCCGGTTCAGCGTGATGATGGCGATGCCGTCATCGCGCGCATCGAACAGTACGGAATCGCTCATCAGAACCCCCGCTGCTCAATGGTGTGGGACGCCCGCTCCAGTTCTTCGCGGAAATCCGGATGGGCGATTGCGATCAGGCGGCGCGTGCGCTCGGCGAGTGTCTGTCCCCTGAGTTCAGCGGCGCCGAATTCCGTGACGATCACGTCGACCTCGCTGCGCGCGGTGGTGACCGGTCCCGAGAGCCCGATCGTGATGCGGCTGAGCTCGTTCCCTTTCGCGGTCGCGGGCAGCGCGATGATCGAATGCCCGCCGGACGATCGGGCGCCGGCGCGCACGAAGTCCACCTGCCCGCCGGTGCCGCCCATATAAACCGAGCCGCTCTGTTCCGCATTGACCTGGCCGGTGAGGTCAACCTCGAGCGCCGAGTTGATCGTCACCAGCCGGGTGAGGCGCGCGAGCACGGACGCATCGTGCGTGTAGGCCGTGCTGCACATGCGGATCGCAGGGTTGCGCTGCGCCCAGGCGTAGAGACGCTTCGTGCCGATCAGCGCGCCGTTGATCGACACGCCGGCATCGACTTCCTTGCGCGCATTCGTGACTACGCCGGCCTCGACCAGTTCCACCAGCCCGTCGCCTAGCATGCCGGAATGCACGCCCAGATCCTTGCGGTCATGGAGCAGGCGCAGGATGGCATCCGGGACCGCGCCGACGCCGGTCTGGATCACCGAGCCGTCGCCGATATAGGCGGCGCAGTGGCGGGCAATCGCCTGATCGGTCGCGGAGATCCTGCCGGTGGGCACTTCCACCGGCGCGCGCGAAACATGCACCGCCACGTCGATCGATGCGGCGGGGATCGTCTCGCCCGGCGTATGCGGCACCTGCTCGTTCACCTCGGCAATGACGACGCGGGCCCTGTCCACGGCGGCGCGAACATGGTCGCTGATCAGTCCGCAGCTGTGATTGCCGCTTTCATCGGCCGGGCTGACCTGGATGAACGCAACGTCACAACCGATGATGCCGGCGGTGATCATCGGGCCGATCTGGCTGACATGGGCCGGGATCACGGCCAGCTTGCCCGCTTTGGTCATGCCGCGCAGCGCGCCGATCGCCCCCATGCTGGACAACGCGAAGCTCGCGGCTGTCTCGGGCGTGAACAGCCCGGAAAAGCTGGTAGCAATGAAGACCGAAAGCCCACCAATGCCCCTGCCTTGCGCGATCAGCGCCTCGACCAGGGTCGTCGGCTCACCGCAGGCCTGGCCCATGACGATACGGTCGCCGGGGCGCAGGAAGCGCGCGAGGTCCAGCCCCGCGGCGTCGGTAATGACCGTCATCAGCGTCCCGCCTGCCGGAGCAGCAGCCGGGCACGCGCGAGGTGTGGCCGATCGAGCATCGCGCCCTTGTGGCCGATGGTGCCAACACCCGGATTGGCGGCGAAGAGATCGACGATCTCCTGCGCCGCCGCCAGTTCCTCTTCGCCCGGGGTGAACGCGGCGTTGATCACCTCGACCTGCGCCGGATGGATTGCCAGCATCCCGCGATAACCGTCACGGCGGACTTTCTCGGCCCGCTGGCGCAAGCCGTCGAGGTCACGGAAATCGCCCTGGATCGTCTCGATCGCGGCAACGCCCGCCGCCGCCGCACCGAGCAGGCACAGGCTGCGCGCCAGCTCGTAGGTGAAGGAGTAGCTGCCATCGGCATTGCGGTTGGAGCTCGCGCCGATCGAATCGGCGAGATCCTCTGCACCCCAGCTGAGGGCGACGACGCGCGGCGCGCCGGCGTAGCTGCCGGTGGTGAACATGGCCTCGGCCGTTTCCGTCACCAACACGATCACCCGGGTCGAGCCCTGCTCGATCCCGTTGGCGACTTCCAGCGCCGAGAGGTAGTGGTCGAGCAACTCGACATCAGCGCGGCCGCGCGCCTTGGGCAGCATGATGCCCCCGGGATGGGCCGGCATGATCGCCGCAAGGTCCGCCAGCGTGTGCGGACCGTCCAGCGGGTTGACCCGGACCCACAGCCGTTCGCGGCCGCGCGCATGGGCCATCAGGAAATCGGCGATCAGGCTGCGTGCCCTGGGCTTTTCCGCGTCGGCCACCGCATCCTCGAGATCGAAGATGACGATGTCTGCCGGGCCAGCCGTCGCCTTTTCCATTTTCTTTTCGCTGTCGCCCGGCGCGAACAGCCATGAGCGCGCGCTGAAGATATCTTCCTGGATCGCCATTTACATCACCCTTTCCCCGACAGAAAAATCACGCGCCCGTATCAGGCCGGCCTCAGTAAGACTTGGGAAGCTCCAGAACCTTCTCGGCGAGGAAGTTCAGGATCATGTGCGGACTCACCGGCGCGGTCCTGGGAATCAGCACCTCGCGCAGGTAGCGCTCGACATGATATTCCTGCGCATAGCCCATGCCACCCAAAGTCAGCATGGCCGTATGGCAGGCCTCGAAGCCGGCCTCG
>Ga0138256_10007636_pt1 | contig 11394 bp, 13 predicted proteins | sample KNB2016incub_MG_FD_105486 | JGI IMG/M metagenome (GOLD analysis project Ga0138256, IMG submission 105486) | Active sludge microbial communities from wastewater in Klosterneuburg, Austria - KNB2014incub_MG | ecosystem: Engineered > WWTP > Activated sludge > Unclassified | place: Austria...
CGCGACATCGCGGGCAGCCAGTACCTGGCGGTCGGCGAGGAAGTCTCCAAGGCGCTCGGCACGCGCTACGACAACCTGCTCAACCTGTTCGACCGCTCGATCATCGAAGTCGAGAACCGCGTCTACGACGACTCCGTGCGCCGCCACCTGCTGTCGGCGCTGGAGCGCAGCTTCATCGCGCTGCCTGAGACGCAGAGCAAGCGCGCCGCGGTCGAGGCGCCGATCAAGGGCATCCTCGACACCGACATGGTCGAGACCTATGTCGTCGGCACCGGCTACGGCCGCGCGCGGCTGCCGTTCAGCAAGGAACACGTGCGCAGCGAGATCCTGTGCCACGGCCTGGGCGCCCACGTGATGTACCCGGGCACGGCGACGGTGCTCGACATCGGCGGCCAGGACACCAAGGCGATCCAGGTCGACCCGGCCGGCATCGTCGAGAGCTTCCAGATGAACGACCGCTGCGCGGCCGGCTGCGGGCGCTACCTCGGCTACATCGCCGACGAGATGAACATGGGCCTGCACGAGCTGGGGCCGATGGCGATGCAGTCGACCAAGCAGGTCCGCATCAACTCGACCTGCACCGTGTTCGCCGGCGCCGAGCTGCGCGACCGGCTGGCGCTGGGTGACAAGCGCGAGGACATCATGGCCGGCCTGCACCGCGCCATCATCCTGCGCGCGATGTCGATCCTGGCCCGCTCGGGCGGCATCCGCAACGAGTTCACCTTCACCGGCGGCGTTGCCAAGAACGAAGCCGCCGTGAAGGCGCTCAACGAGCTGGTCGAAGAGAACTACGGCAAGCTGACCCTCAACATCGATCCCGACTCGATCTATACCGGGGCGCTCGGCGGCGCGACGTTCGCCTGGCGCGCCGTGGTCGAAGATGGCAAGACCGCCGAAGCACGCGCTTGACGCTTGAAGGAGACACGAGCATGACGACCTACACCATCGGCATCGACATCGGCTCCGGCGCCGTCAAGTCGACGCTGTTCCGCAACGACGGCGACAAGCACGAGTGGCTGGCCAAGCGCTGCGAGCGCATCCGCCGCCGCGACCCGATGACGCTCGCGCAGGAAGGCTACGACGGCGTGCTCGCCGACGCGGGCCTCGCCAAGGACGACATCGACTACATCGCCACCACCGGCGAGGGCGAGAACGTCAAGTTCGCGACCGGCCACTTCTATTCGATGACGACGCACGCGCGCGGCGGCGTGTTCCTCGACCCGACGGCGCGCGCTGTCGTCGACATCGGCGCGCTCAACGGCCGCGCGATCTCGGTCGACGAGCGCGGCAAGGTGCTGAGCTACAAGATGACGAGCCAGTGCGCTTCGGGCTCGGGCCAGTTCCTCGAGAACATCGCGCGCTACCTCGGCGTCGCCGTCGAGGAGATCGGTCCGCTGTCGTGCAGCTCGAAGGACCCGGAGAAGGTCAGCTCGATCTGCGCCGTGCTCGCCGAGACGGACGTGATCAACATGGTCAGCCGCGGCATCTCGACGCCCGACATCCTGAAGGGCATCCACCTGTCGATGGCTTCGCGCATCGTCAAGCTGCTCAAGGTCACGGGCGTCAAGGAAGGCACCGCGCTGCTGACCGGCGGCCTCGCGCTCGACACCGGCCTGCTGGCCGCGATCCGCGAGGACATGGTCGCCGAGAAGGTCAAGGTCGAGGCGCGTTCGCACCCCGACTCGATCTATGCTGGCGCCATCGGCGCCGCGCTGTGGGGGGCATTCCGCCACTCGCGCCTGAACCAGCTGGAAACCGCGGCCGCCTGAACGAGGAGAGAAGAGACCATGGCCCTGATCATCACGGAAAACTGCACCGCCTGCGACGCCTGCAAGCCGGTGTGCCCGAACGAGGCGATCGCCGTCGGCGATCCGATCTACGTCATCGACCCGCTGCGCTGCACCGAATGCGTCGGCGCCGAAGACGAGCCGCAGTGCAAGCTCGTCTGCCCGGCCGACTGCATCGAGCAGCACCCCGACTTCGTCGAATCCCCCGAGGAGCTGCAGGCGAAGTACGAGTCGCTGCACTCCTGAGGCTGCACGTGGGCTCCGCAGCGCGTGACGGCGCGGCGGGGTGGGATCTGCACTTCCGTCCGCTGGAGGACGGAGCGTGCAGCTGCACCGTGCCGTGCGATGCCGACGGGCGCGTCGACCTCGACGCGCTCGGCGACAAGACTCGCCGCCACTACCTCTACGCCCGCGCGCTGGTCGGCGGACGCTACGCGCGGCCGGTGATCCGGCCGGCGGATTGACGACGCGCTTCAGCGGCGCTGGTTCGTCACTCCGCCACCGCCGGCAGCCCGGCCAGCGCCATCGCGAGCTCGCTCTCGTCGTAGGGCTGGTCGACGAGCTTGCCCGACATGTAGTTGCTGTAGGACGACATGTCGAAGTGGCCGTGGCCCGAGAGGTTGAACAGGATCACCTCGGACTTGCCCTCGCGCTTGCAGCGCAGCGCCTCGTCGATCGCGGCACGCACCGCATGGTTGGCCTCGGGCGCGGGGACGATGCCCTCGGCGCGCGCGAACATCACGCCGGCCTCGAAGCAGGCCGTCTGGTGGTAGGAGCAGGCTTCGATCAGCCCCAGCTCCTTCAAGTGCGAGACCATCGGCGCCATGCCGTGATAGCGCAGGCCGCCGGCGTGGAAGCCCGGCGGAGTGAAGGTCGAGCCCAGCGTGTGCATCTTGGTCAGCGGCGTCAGGTGCGCCGTGTCGCCGAAGTCGTAGGCGTAGCGGCCGCGCGTCAACGACGGGCAGGCCGCCGGCTCGACGGCGACGATGCGGCGCTTCTTGCCGCCGCGCAGCTGCTGGCCGAGGAACGGGAACGCGATGCCGGCGAAGTTGGAGCCGCCGCCGGTGCAGCCGACGATGATGTCGGGGTCGTCGCCGGCCATCTCCATCTGCAGCATGGCCTCCTGGCCGATGATGGTCTGGTGCATCAGCACGTGGTTGAGCACCGAGCCGAGCGCGTACTTGGTGTCGTCGTGCGTCGCCGCGACTTCGACGGCCTCCGAGATCGCGATGCCGAGCGAGCCCGGGTGGTTCGGATCCTTGGCGAGGATGGCGCGGCCCGAGTTGGTCTCGTTCGACGGGCTGGCGATGCAGCGCGCGCCGTAGGTCTCCATCAGCGCGCGGCGATACGGCTTCTGGTCGTACGACACGCGCACCTGGTACACCGTGACCTCGATGCCGAACAGCGCGCCGGCGAAGGCGAGCGACGAACCCCACTGGCCGGCGCCGGTCTCGGTGGCGATCTTCCTGATGCCGGCTTGCTGGTTGTACCAGGCCTGCGGCACCGCCGTGTTCGGCTTGTGCGAACCCGCCGGCGAGACGCCTTCGTACTTGTAGTAGATCTTCGCCGGCGTGCCGAGCACCTTCTCGAGACGGTGCGCGCGCACCAGCGGCGCGGGGCGCCAGAGGCGGAACACGTCGCGCACCGGCTCGGGAATCGGTACTTCGCGCTCGGTGCTGACCTCCTGCAGGATCAGCTCCATCGGGAACAGCGGCGCCAGGTCAGCGGGGCCGACGGGCTGCAGAGTTCCCGGGTGCAGCACAGCCGGCGCCGGCTTGGGCAGGTCGGCGGCGATGTTGTACCAGTGCGTGGGCATCCGGCTTTCGTCGAGCAGGAACTTGGTGGCTGCGTTCATTTGTCTCCTCGATGCGGTTGCTGCGGGTGAAAGCGCATCGTAGGCGGGGGGCGCACGGCACGAGTATCCTCGCTTGCCCTCGGATCGCTGTGGGTGCTGTTTGACGAGCATCAGGGACGCAGCGACCGACACCGGCTACCGTGCGCCCTTTTCCGATGCAAATCCCGCCGCCCGATCTCGAACTCGCCTCCACCGCCGTGCCGCAGCGCGCCCCGCTCGGCGCGCTGCCGGCGCCGCTGCGCGGGGCGGTCGCCGTGGCGCTGCTCGTCGTCAACACGCTGGTCTGTTGCTCGGCGCTGTTCGTCGTGGCGCTGGTGCGCCTCTTGCTGCCGTGGCGCGCCGTGCGGCGCGTCGTCGACCCGGTGCTCAACGCGATCGCGACGGCCTGGATCGCCGGCAACAGCGGCTGGATGCGGCTGACGCAGCGCACGGCGTGGGACGTCGCCGGCATCGCGGAGCTCGACTACCGCGGCTGGTACCTCGTGACCTGCAATCACCAGAGCTGGGTCGACATCTTCGTGCTGCAGCACCTGCTGAACCGGCGCATCCCGCTGCTCAAGTTCTTCCTCAAGCGCGAACTGATCTGGGTGCCGGTGATGGGGCTGGCATGGTGGGCGCTCGACTTCCCTTTCATGCGCCGTCACTCCGAAGCGGTGCTGATCAAGCACCCCGAGAAGCGCCTCGAGGATCTCGAGACGACGCGGCGTGCCTGCGCCAAGTTCGCGCTGGTGCCGACGAGCGTGATGAACTTCGTCGAAGGCACGCGCTTCACGCCGGCCAAGCACGCACAGCAGCGCTCGCACTTCCGTCACCTTCTAAAGCCGCGCGCCGGCGGGCTGGCGATGGCGCTCACGGCGCTCGGCGACCGCTTCGACTCGCTGCTCGACGTGACGATCGTCTACCCCGACGGCACGCCGGGCTTCTGGCAGTTCCTGCGCGGCGACGTGCCGCGCATCACCGTGCGCGCCCTGCGCCGCCCGATCCCCGCGGGATTTTCGAGCGCCGATGCGGCGTCCGACCCGAACCACCGCAGGCAGGTGCAGCGCTGGTTGCTGGAGTTGTGGCGGGAGAAGGATGCGCAGATCGAGGCGCTGCTCACTGGCCAAGACGCAACCGCCGGGCGTTGATCGAAGACTCGATCGCTGCCCCGGAGCAGGCAGGCGGGGCGTACTGCTCATCGCACGCACGGGTCCCGTTCAAGTATCGGCCGGCCGCGCCGAAATCGAGGGGGTCATCCGCTCGGCGCAGCACGCGCCGACCCACACCCCATCGACAGGAGACCGTCCCGTGAAGTTCCTTTCCTCCCTGATCCTGGCCTCGGCGTTCGCCGGCGCCGCCTTCGTCGCGACCGCCCAGGAGCAACGCGGCACCAAGGAAGAAGCCGTCGCCCTCGTCAACGCCGCCGCCGCCCACGTGCAGAAAGCCGGCCCGGAACAGGCCTACAAGGACTTCACCGACAAGGCCAACACCGAATGGCGCAAGAAGGACATGTACGTCTTCGTCAACCGCTTCGACGGCACGACGCTGGCGCACGGCGGCAACGACAAGCTGGTCGGCAAGAACACGTCGGAGCTGAAGGACCAGGACGGCAAGCCGTTCATCATGGAAATGGCCGCCACCGCGCGCAAGAGCGGCTCGGGCTGGGTCGACTACAGCTGGGCGCACCCCGAGACGAAGAAGCTCGCGGCCAAGACGACCTACGTCAAGGCGCTGCCGTCCGGCGACACCTTCGTCGGCGTCGGCATCTATCGCTGAAGCCGGCCCGCAGCGGCGGGCGCTCGCCCGCTGTTCATCGCCGCATGCCGCGGCGCGCAGGAATGCGCGTCGTGGCATGCCGCATTCCGCCCTCCCTGTCGCGAGCCTGCACGGCACGGCCCTTGCCGCGCAGTGACTCGTTGCCGCGCGCCGCGCTATCCCTGCGGCATGCGCGCGGCGGCGTCCCCGAGGCGCGCCTGCAGCACCAGCGCGCCGCAATCCCCCGACAGGAAGGAGAACTCCGATGAAACGATGGTATGCAATCGCGCCCGCATTGCTGATGCTGCTGGCGCCCGTGGCAGCGCAGTGCCAGCAACCGGCCGAAGCGCAGCACACCGTGCCGGCCGCCTTCGTCGCGCCGTCGGCCACCACGCCGCTGCGGCCGGGCCAGAAGATCGACCGGCTGTTCCGGCGCAATCTCGAGCAGCCCTACGTGCTGCAGAAACTGGCCGACCGCACGTATTTCGTCGAGCGCCAGTTCTATGCGGCGACGTTCTACGTCGGCGATCAGGGCGTGCTGCTGTTCGACGCGCCGCGCGGCCACGGCGCGCAGCTGCTGCATGCGATCCGCGAAGTGACGGCGCTGCCGGTGACCGCGCTCGTCTATTCGCACTTCCACGCCGACCACATCGGAGACGCGCAGTTCTGGGTCGACGAGGCGCGCAAGGCACAACGCACGCTGCAGATCGTGGCGAGCCGCGCCACCGCCGACAAGATGGAGCGCATGCACAGCGCGCTGCCACGGCCGACGCTGGTGCTGGCGGGCGCCGAGGCGCGCCGGCACGGACGCGACAGCTTCCGCTTCGACGCCGGTCTGCAGATCGAGCTGCACCCCTTCGAGCACGCGGCGCACACCGACGACCATGCGGCTTGGCTGCTGGTGCAGCCGCGCGTCGTGCACAGCCCCGACCTGCTCAACCCGGACCAGTTGCCGTTCCTCGGCTTCGCCGTGTCCGACACGCTGACGACGCACGCCGCCGACCTCGACACGGTGGCTGCGCTCGAATGGGACTTCTGCGTCGCCGGCCACGGCAACGTCGGCTCGCGCGACGACTTCGTCTTCGAGCGCCGCTTTCTGGGCGAACTGCTCGAAGCCACAGCGCAGGCGCTCGAAGCCGAGCCGTTCAGCCGGCACGTCGATCCCGGCGCGAACAGCCATGCGGCGTTCGCCAAGTCGCAGCGCGATGCCGTCACGCGCCGCGTGATGAATGCGATGCGCCCGACCTACGGCCTGATGTACGGCTACGAGGCGTCGATGCCCGCCAACGTCGAGCTGGCGATCCGACGTGTGGGCTCGTACCGTTGAGCGGCTTCGCGGCCCGCGCCGCGTGAGAGTCGCGCGTCGAGACACTCCGCGGTCGAGGGCGGCCGGGCCGGCCGAGCCGCCCGGGCGCGCCTATGCTTGCGCGATGCGCACGATCCTGCAACGCCTGCTGCCGCCGACCGGCCCCGCCGATCTCGACGCCCTGCAGGCGTTGTTCCGCCCGCGCACGCACGACAAGGGCGAGGTGCTGCTGGCGCAGGGCGGACGCTGGGACACGGTGTACGCCGTCGAGTCGGGCACGCTGCGCATGCACCTGATCGCGCGCGACGGCAAGGACTTCAACAAGAACTTCCACGAGGCCGGTGCGCTCGTGCTGCCGATCACCGCCGAGATGGAGCGCGAGCCCGCGCTGTTCGCGATCTCGGCGCTCGAACGCTCGGTCGTGTGGCAGGCACGCGTGCCGGAGTTTCGCGCGCGCCTGACCGCCCTCGGCCGCTGGGAGCCGCTGCGCACGGCGCTGCTCGAACGCCTCGTCGGCGACAAGCTGCGGCGCGAGCACGACCTGCTCACGCTCGACGGCACGGCGCGCTACCTGCGGTTGTGCCGCGAGCGGCCGTCGCTCGCCGCCAAGGTACCGGTGGCGCAGCTCGCGAGCTTTCTCGGGCTGACGGACGTCTCGCTGTCGCGCATCCGCCGCCGGCTGAAGGACCGCGGCGGCGACTGATCATTTGTTAAGGCGGTGCGCCGGCCGCGCGCCCTAGAGTCGCTGCGTGATTCCAACGACGCGAGCGACACCATGACGATCCTGCAGCGCACTCCTCACGTGCTGGCCGCCTGCATCGGCGGACTGTTGTTCCTTGGCGTGACGATGTTCGTCGCCATGCTGGCGGGCGTGCCGCCGCACCCGCCCGGCGAGCGCGGCCCGTACCTCGGTGCCGTCAGCGCGCTGGCGGTCGCGAGTCTGTGGATGCTGGCGTCGCGACAGCGCGCGGGCCGCTGGGCCGCGCTGGCGACCTTGATCGCCTTCGTGCCCTCGGTCGGCCCGCACAAGCTGTGGACCGAAGCCGCCGCGCAGGCGCTGGCGCCGCTGATCGTGGTGGGCACGGGGTTGATCGTCACCGGCGCCCTGAGCTTGTGGCGCGGGTGGACGCTCGAGGCGTGAGCAGCGAGAGCCGAGTCAGTCCTGCCGTCCGCGCGTCCTCATGCGCCGCCCCGCGATCACGGCGCGCGCCGTGTTGGCGATGAAGGCGAGCAGCGCCAAGGCCGACATCAGCGCGCCCCAGCGCACGGCGTCGTGCGCGCCGAGCACGTCGCCCCCGACGCGCAGCGCGAGCGCGGCGTGCAGCAGCGCGAGCGGCGCGTAGAACGACGCGTCGTAGGGCACGGCGACGCGCAGCACCGCGGGGAAGATGACGGGTGCATGGCCGAACACCATCGCGAACACGAAGCCGAGCAGCAGCGCGTGCAGCGCGGCATCGTAGGCCGGCGTTCCGGGCGCCAGCCCGTCGGCTGCGATCACGGCGCCGCCGACGGCGAGCCAGACGTAGCCCGACAGCAGGCACACGGCGATGAAGCGCGTCAGCCCGCGCTGGCGCACCGTGCGACGCGCCAGGTCGTTGCGCGCGAGCCAGACCGCCAGCGCGACGAGCGCGGCGCCGAAGAGGCGCGGCGCCCACGCCGGCGCCGCCTGCCATGCGAGCAGCGCGACGAACAGCACGCCGATGATGGCCGCGAAGGCACGCTGCGCCGCGGCGGAGCGCGGCAGGAAGCGCGACAGCTCGAGCCGCTCGCCGGCGATGGTCAGCACCAGGAAGGCGAGCCACCAGCCGAGCGCGCCCTGCAGCGGCACGATGCCTGCCGCCCACAGCGCCGTGCCGACGCTCCAGCACGCCGCGCCGGCGGCGATCGTCGCCATGAACGCCTCGCGCTGGCGCATCAGCACGTGCAGGGACGCGGCGAGCAGCACGGCGCTGCCGGCGAACCACAGCCACGGAGCGACGTCGTTGTGGCCGTGCAGCGCCGCGGCGCTGCCCAGCCCGGCGAGCAGCGGCGCCGCATAGGCCCACAGGCGGTTGAGCGCGACGGCGCGCTCGAGCGCAATGACGACGCCGAAGAAACCGCACACCATCAGCGGGCCGTGCAGCGCCGCGGCACTCGCCGCCGCGTCGGGCATCGCCCACCCCAGGCGCGCCAGTCCGGCGCCGACGCCGAAGGCCAGCGCGATGAAACCGAGCACGAGCAGCGGCAGCCGCTCCCAGGCCGGGCGGCGCGGCGAAGCCGCCGCAGCGGACGGCGGACGCGAAGCCGGGTCCGCGCCGACGCTGTTGTTGCCCGGCCGTTGCGCCGACGACGGCGCGGCGCTCACTTTGGCAGCCAGCCGAACTGGTCGCGCGCGAGGTCGCTCATCTTGTCGGGCGTCCACGGCGGATCCCACACGAGTTCGATCTCGACCGGCGTGCCGCGCGGCACCGAGTTCACGATGGCGACGCGCGCCTCGTCGCAGATCATCTCGGCCATCGGGCAGGCGCCGCTGGTCATCGTCAGGTCGACGCGCACGCCGTGCTCGTCGGACACCTCGATGCCGTAGACGAGACCCAGGTCGACGATGTTCATGCCGGCCTCGGGGTCCATCACCATGCGCAGCGCGTCGCGCACCACGCTGTCGTCGACCACGGTCACCGGACGACCCTCCGCACCTCGTGCTCCGGGGTGAGCGCTCGGGAGCGGCCCAGCGCGCTCACCGGACGACCCTCCGCACTACGTGCTCCGGGGTGAGCGCTCGGGAGCGGCCCAGCGCGCTCACCGGACGACCCTCCGCACTACGTGCTCCGGGGTGAGCGCTCGGGAGCGGCCCAGCGCGCTCACGCCGCCGTCTCCAGCGTCTTGGCGAACACCAGCCGCGGCGAAGGCGCGAACCCGCCGGCATAGAGGAAGCCGAGCAGGCTCAGGTCGTACTGCGGCACGATCGTCTCGACGCGTTCGACGCCCAGCGCGCCGAGTTGCGCGAACAGCTCGGCCAGCAGCGCGCGGCCGACGCCCTGGTCGGCGTACTCGGGATCGACGCCCAGCGTGTCGATCACCGCCACCGGTTCGGTGCGGCCGTAGTCGCCGAAGTCGGCGCGCGCCATCAGGTAGCCGACGATGGTGTCGTCGCGACGCGCAGTCAGCGAGACACGCACGCCGCCGTCGTCGAGCGCCTCGGCCAGCCGCGCGGCGATGTAGTCGCGGCGGTCGCGGCCGGTGATCCCGCGGTCGATGCGCGCGATCGAGTCGAGGTCGGCCTGCGCCATCGAGCGCACGACGGCGCCGTCGCGCGCGATGCGCTCCTGGTCGTTGGCTTCGGGGCGGCCGTAGTCGATCTCGTGGCCCGGGCCGCTGCCCGCCTCGATCGCGATCGGCTCGTCGCGCCCGCGCCAGGCGCAGGCGCCGACGGCGCAGTCGACGACCTGATCGCGCGCCAGCTCGAAGCCCTGCCCCGCGAACCAGCCCAGCATCTGCGTCGCGCGCCACGTCGCCGTGGTGCGCACCTCGCCGACGCCATGGCGCCGCGCCCAGCCGCAGAGGGTCTCGAACAGGGCACTGCCGACACCGGCGCCGCGCCGGTCGGCGCGCACGCCGACCAGTTCGAGCCGCAGCGTCGGCTGGCGGCGGCCGAACTCGCCGGCCAGCACGCGCGCGAGGATGAAGCCGGCCAGGCCCTGCCCGTCCTCGGCGGCGAACTGGGCGTGCAGCGCGGGCTCGCGGCGCGCCGCCGACAGGCGCCGCTCGATGTACTCGCGCCGCGTGCGGCCCTCGGTCGCCGCGTCGATGGCGACGACGGCATCGAGGTCGCCAGGCGCCAGGGCGCGGATCGTGACGGCGGGTTGGGCATTCACATTCGTCGGGGTCATCGGCTTCGTCTCCTCGGGTCAGTGTCAATCGACGGCGTAGGCGTAGGCGAGGTCGCGGTCGGCGTCGTCGTCGAGCAGGTCGTCGAGCAACGGCAGCAGCGCCATCGTTTCCTTCTGGATGTGGCCGACCTGGCGCTCGGTCAGCTCCAGAGCGAGGCGCTTGAGCGTCGGCAGCTCATTCGCGCCGAGCGTGCCGGCGGCGGCGCGGCGCGCCAGCGGCAGCAGTTCGTCGCAGACAGCGCGGATGCTCTCGTGCTCCTCGGTCAGCAGCGTGGCGAGGTCGTCGTCGCCGGCGTCCGCCATCAGCGGGAACAGCGACTCCTCCTCGAAGCCGAAGTGGCGGCCGACTTCGTGCTCGATGTGCCGCACCAGCGGGCCGGCGAGCGCGGGCAGCTCGGCATCGGCGTTGCGGGCCAGCGCCTTCTCGAGGCGGCCGAGCAGTTCGAGATTGGCGCGGTGCTCGTCGTCGAGCAGACGGGAAACCTGGCGGGTGAAACTCATGGCGCTGTAATCCGGTATCGGGATACCAGAATACGCCCCGATCGCGGCCACGGACTTGTTTCAGGTCAAGTCCGGGGACGGTTGGGCGCGCGGCATCGCGGCGCCCGCCCGGCACGAACTCTTGCGGCAGATCAAATTCGGCGCGTTGACGGGGTAGAGGCACTACCGGTAGTGTCTGGCACCTGCATGACACACTAGATATGGAGACCATGACCGACCCCACGCCGACCTCCCCGCCGCTGGCCGTGATCAAGCGCGACGGCCGCACCGCCGCCTTCGACCTGCCCAAGATCGCCAGCGCGATCGCCCGCGCCGGCGCTGCGACGCGCGAGTTCGACGCCG
>Ga0138256_10007638_pt1 | contig 11393 bp, 6 predicted proteins | sample KNB2016incub_MG_FD_105486 | JGI IMG/M metagenome (GOLD analysis project Ga0138256, IMG submission 105486) | Active sludge microbial communities from wastewater in Klosterneuburg, Austria - KNB2014incub_MG | ecosystem: Engineered > WWTP > Activated sludge > Unclassified | place: Austria...
GGGAACTCGGGCATATAGTCTCAGATTAGCACAAGCCAGTGCGCGGCCTGTCTTCCTAAAAAAATAAGATAATAGTGTTGTAGGCGGATAAATTATGCAATTCAGGCCCGCGAGCTTTAAACTATTCCGTAAACGCTGCTGAAGAGACGTTATCAATATGGGGTGAACGGAGATCCGGGCAGAATTATTAAGACCTACGTCACACTGACGCTGTTCTCGACGTTTGCTTCGTCGTTTATCTGGGGCATCAACACGCTTTTTCTGCTGGACGCCGGGCTATCGATAGCCGAGGCGTTTGTCGCCAACGCGTTTTTCACAGCCGGACAAGTGCTGTTCGAGATACCGACCGGTGTCGTGGCCGACACACGCGGCCGGCGGACCTCGTTCCTGCTCGGCACGGCGACGCTGTTCGTTTCGACTCTTGTTTATCTCTGGTTATGGCAGATCAAAGGTCCGATCCTGGCATGGGCGGCCGTTTCGATCTTTCTCGGTCTCGGGTTCACCTTTTTCAGCGGAGCAACTCAGGCGTGGCTGGTGGACGGGCTGAACGCAAACGGCCACAAAGGCGGCCTGGACAGCGTTTTCGCGAAAGGCGAGATCGCGAACGGCATCGCGATGCTGACAGGAACTGTCGCGGGCGGCCTCATCGCACAATTTACCAGTCTCGGCATTCCCTATTTGATGCGAGCCGCAGTTCTTTTGCTGACTTTTGGAATTGCCTACTTTCTAATGCACGACGAAGGTTTCGAGCCAAAAAAGGGAGTTTCTTACACGTCGGAGGTGCGGGTTGTGGCGTCTGACGCGCTCGATTTCGGTGCGCGGAATGCCGCGACTCGCTGGGTGATCCTGTCGTCCGTCTTCAGCGGCGGCGTCGCCATTTTTGTATTCTATGCAATGCAGCCGTTTCTATTGCAGCTATACGGCGGGCCGGACAGCTATGCCGTTGCCGGTGCCGCGGCAGCAGTGGTTGCGGGAGCACAGATCATTGGCGGGCTGCTCGTTCCCTACGCAGGAAAGATATTCAAACACCGGACATCGCTGCTTATCACTGGAATAGCGTTGAGCGCGGCGACACTGGCCCTTATCGCAGTCACCGGAAATTTCTGGCTTGTCCTTATTTTTCTCTCCGCCTGGGCCGTCGTTTTCGCTCTGATCAATCCTGTCCGGCAGGCCTACATCAACGGCATTGTCCCATCCGGCCAGCGTGCCACCATTCTCTCCGCCGACAACATGCTTGCGTCTCTCGGCGGCGTGGTATCGCAACCCTCGTTGGGCAAGATCGCCCAAGCCTGGGGCTATCCGGCTTCATACTTTGGAAGCGCGGTCTTCCAGGCATTGGCTATTCCGTTATTGATATTGGCCCGGCGGGTGAATGCAGAGTCGGATGAGATCAAAGGCGGTCAAAACGATAATGCCTATAGCCGCTCCGCTGATCGCGGTTAAACCAGGTACAATTTCGCCTTCTTCTCAATTCGAACATAAACCGCTTTATTCGCCGTCCGCGATCGTTCCAGATCAAAGTTATATAAGCCCTTAAATTTATAGTTGATACGCCCAGATCGATCTAACTTTGCAAAAAGGACACGAAGATGCCATTCGGGCCTTTGGGACAGTTCTTCGAGATAGTCCTGATTATCGAATTTTCGCTTCTCGAAAACAAGATCCTCATTCAAACCGAAAGTGTTTATCCAATCGTTGTTTGAATCATCGTAGAACACCGGAAACCAGATGCGAACGCCGATCTCGTGCGGATGCTGGACAAATGCCCGTTGGATCAGTTTTTGATCTTTTCCAAACAATCGCAAGACGTCAGCATGCGTGCGAAACGAGATGTCATCTTCAACCTCAATGAATCCTTTTTTCTTCAATTCATCCAGCGTCATTTTGTTTTTCGCCCTCAACACCAGGCAACTTGACTTCGGAGGCGCATCAGAGTTCTCTCAAGCCCGATGACTTCAAAAACCGAGAGCATCGACGGGCCGACGGCTACGCCGGTTAGGAGGGTCCGGGCGCCGTTCATAATTACGCCAAGTTTGGTACCTTTCTCTTCGGTGAAGGCTTTGACGGCGATCTCGATGTTTGCTTCAGTGAATGGGTGGTTGTTCCGGTCGTCAAGGGGCAAACTCCCTACCGGTTGTTTTTCCGCCTCTTTGCTATTGACGAACTCCATTTCGAATCTGTCGGCGAGTTCGGGAAGCCAGGTTTGAAGTTCGGGGAATTTTTTAATGTTCTTTTCGACCGCTGCCGGATCGAAATCGAAGTCTTCGCTAAAATACGCTCGGCCCTGAGAGGAAAAGTCCTTGAGCGTGAAGAAGCGTTGGCGGATAAGATCGACGGTGTAAACGAACCATTCGTGTGAGCCGATCGCTCGCGGCTCCAGCGCGACGGAAGCCGAGCGGCCGTTCGGGCCCTGGTCGGCGGTTGACGGTATGGCGGCCTCGAGAGCAAGGCCGTCTTCGTCGTATTCTTCACGCCATAGTTTCGCGGCCTTCATCTCTGTTTTGATAAGCGGCAGCAAATCGGCAAGCGGCATGGTGCGGATGTACTCGGCGTTCATCCAAATTGCTTTGTCGTCGGTCCAATGCCGAGGGTCGTTATCCTTGAAATTGAACACTGCATTTGAGCGATGAACGCCTTCGAGCGAGAATTTTTCGATCAGCTCGTCCATCGAATATATCTCGCGTTCTTCACTTGCCGACCAGCCCAGAAGTGCGAGAAAATTGCGAAATGCCGCCGCGAGGAAGCCCGCATCGCGGTATGTGGTCATCGAAACGACCTCGCCGTGCTTACGTTTTGAGAGCTTGCCCTTGTTCGGGGCCATTATCAGAGGAAGATGTGCGAATACGGGCGGCGTTCTGCCGAGGGCCTCGTAGATCAGTATCTGCTTGTGCGTGTTCGTCAGGTGGTCTTGGCCGCGGATAACGTGCGTGATCTCCATCTCAATGTCATCGCACACAACGGCGAGGTTATAGAGCGGATGGCCGTCCGAACGGAGCAGGACCAGATCCTCCGTTTCCGAATATTCACGCTCCTGCAGGCCATAAACCTTGTCATCAAAGGACGTTTTGCCGGATTCGGCAACCTTTAGTCTGATCGCGAAGGCCTCGCCGCCAGCCGCGCGTGCATCACTCTCGCTGGCCGGAAGATCGCGGTACGGGTTATCCCGCATGTTCTTTTCGCCGCCCTGCGCGCGGGCACGTTCCTTGATCGCCTCTTTTACACTTCCATCGACCGGAGCTTCCTTAGGAGTGAAATCGCGATATGCCTTGCCCTCGGCCAGCAGCCGGTTTGCAGCGGCCCGGTGCTTGCCGGCGTTGTTCGATTGGAAAACGATCTCTTCGTCAGGTGCAAAACCCAGCCATTTCAGGCCCTCGAGTATCGACTGTGTCGATTCTTCGGTCGAACGGGCAAGGTCTGTGTCCTCGATCCTTAGCAGAAACTTCCCGCCCGTATGTCGTGCGTATAGATAATTAAAAAGTGCGGTCCTTGCAGAACCGATATGCAGATAGCCAGTCGGGCTGGGAGCAAAACGTACTCTTACTGTCATAAGATAGAATTATAAGCAGAAATATGTGCGGTTGCGAGTGTGCTTGTACCCTGAAACCGAAAAGGGCGGGCAGGACTTAGGTCTAGCATTATCCTTAATTTAAAAAGCTCATTCGTAGGGTCGAAAAATCGGAAAGGATCTCAGCAAAAACCAAAAAGCCATCAAATCCAAAGATCTGACGGCTTAGAAATGATGGCGGAGACGACAGGATTCGAACCTGTGGTAGTCTTTTGGACTACAACGATTTAGCAAACCGCCGCTTTCAGCCGCTCAGCCACGTCTCCGATCAAATAACACCCAAAATATGGCCGTCCGGCCTTTTAGAGTGAGTTTTTATTCTAGCCTACGGGCAAACAATGTCAAGTTTGGGGCATCGAATTGGCTAAGGCAAGGTCTTGTCAAATGCTTGACACAGTTGCAAATTAGCATCAAAATGTTCAGGTTGTTCGGAATGGCCCTTACTTAGGGCGGCATTTCGGTGTCTAATGCATTGACTGCATAGATTTTAAGATGATCGCTGCTGTAATCCGGAAAACTTCGATCGCGTCGCTGCTGCTTGTGGCTGTCGGTGCGCCCGGACTGCTTGCTTCCGAACCGGCCGTTGTCATTCCTCCGGCATCCAACATTAATTCCAACCTTGGGGTCATCAAAGGAATAGTAAAAGACCAGGCCGGCGGGCCGATCGCCGATGCATCGGTTGCGATATTTCGTGTCGGGACAACCAAGCTGTTGAAAGAAGTGAGGTCGGCGGCCGACGGAAGCTTTCTAGCCAGAATACTTCCAGGCACTTACACGGTCCTCGCCGTTGCTGAAGGTTTCAATCCTGTAACGCTTGCGGCGATAGAGGTCGATCGTGCGTCACAGCTTAGTTATGGTTTTAAGCTTGAGCGGGCCGGCAGCGGTAATACACTGCCGGAAAAACGGCTCGATCGAAACAATCCTAAATGGGTTGTTCGCGCCGCTCAGTTGAGCAGGGGAATCTATCAGAACACCGATGGGGTTTCGCCGGCAACCGCAACAAAGAATGACGTCGAGGTCACGCTTGATCCCGGCACCTTTTCAGAAGATAGTTCGGGCCGAAGCACACAGACGGTCGTCGAAACCTATTTCGGCGGGACCGATGCAGGTTTCAGTTCCGGCGTCAACGTGGCAACCCTGATACCGATCTCGGAAAACGCGGAGGTGATACTCGCCGGGCAAACAGGCGTTGGCCGCAGAGCGCCGCAGCGTGTCGAAACTCAACTCAGATTCAGGCCAACCAGCGATCATCAATTAAGGCTCAATACATCATACGCCGACCTTAGGTCGATGGCCTTTGAGAATGAGGAAAAGGGCCTATCGCAACTCAGTTTTCAGGCAAGTGATGAGTGGAGGGTGCGCGAAGGCTTGATCCTGGTATTCGGCGTTGACTATTCGCGGTTTATTGGTTCGAGCGACGATTTTTCCATTAGCCCCCGGCTTGGCCTTCAATACGACATTGACAGCAAAACCCGGTTCCGCGCCGCTTATACGACCCAGACCGAAGAAAGGACGTGGTCACGGGCGATCGAGCTTGAGAATGCCCAGGTGCTTTTTCGTGAACCCGCCGCTGTTCAGGACCTTGTTTTAGATAAAGGCCGTCCGCTGTTAAGCAAGAGCCGACGGATGGAATTTGGCGTGGAACGCGTGTTAGATAACCGCTCAAGCATTGAGGCTAATGTTTTCTTTGACACGACGCTTTCACGCGGCGTCGGGATAGCAAGCACACCCTTTGACGTACTTGATACTGTTGGTTTCCAAGAGTTTACGGGTAATCAGCAGGGCGGTACGCAGGGATTGAGGCTAGTCTATTCTCGTCGGCTGGGCGGCAATTTCTCTGCGGCTGCCGGTTATAGTTTTGGTGTTGGACAGAAATTGTCGGCAAAAGGCATTAGAAACCCGGCCGAGTTGTTCAAGAATGATGTATTCCAGTCATTCTTTGGCCAGTTCGTGGCGGACCTAAGCTCAGGGACCAGCGTCAAAACAATTTTCCGCCTTTCGCCTCAGGCGACGGTCTTTGCGATCGACCCGTTTCAGGGAAGGCTTGCCATTTACGACCCGAGCCTGAGCGTGCTCGTGACCCAGAATTTACCGACGCTCGGCTTACCTTTTCATGCCGAAGCGATTGTGGACGCCCGCAACCTTTTTGGGTTTTCTGCCGGTGTTGGCGGTGAGGATGGTGTCTTAAAACTCAACAGTCAGCGCCGTGCTCTTCGGGGCGGCATCCTGGTACGATTCTGACGGCTGTTGAATATACTTGCAGCCGGCCCCTTTCAAAAAGTTTGACCGCAATTGAGCCAGCCTGTTTTACCTAAATTCTCCAAATTCTCGGATTGTAAAGCGAAAATATGAATATTTGTACAGATCAAGAGAAGTTTTCGTTCTACTAACACGATTATTTGCTACCATATAGCAAAGCGGTTCACCTGGCCCAAAGGCGATTATAACTGGAACAAATCTTGCGTTTAGATTTACCGGCGAAGTCTGCCTGTAATTGATGAAAGGGAAAGTGCTAACAAACTGGAGCTTGGTTTGGCTGGTCGCGACAGTGTTATTCGTGGCCGGCGGGGCACTGAATCTTCTTCAGCGGGCAACAGGCGACCTGCCTCCCACAGATGGAGTACTTTGGGCCCAAAAGGCTGACGGCATCTACGCCGAAAAAGTGATCAACGGCCTTGCGGCTTCGCGTCAGGGCATTTCGGCTGGCGATAAGCTGATAAACATAAGCCTGGATGGCGAAACTTTTGAAGAACTTGCGTCGGTCGCTGATATTCCGATGTACCTTGACGCGGCCGGCGTCGGCGGCAGCCTCACATATTTTTACCAAAAACCTGCATATTCCTTCTCAAACAACTTCTATTTCGCCGACTTAAAGAATTTAGACACCATGCCGCGATGGTCGGCGTCGATAATCTTTCTGACCATCGTCGGCATTATTTGGCTGGTCGTGGGCGGATTTGTGCTTTTCAAACAGGGAAGCCGCTCGCCGTTCGTTCTGCATTTCGCTACCATTTGTCTCACGGCCTTCGTCTTTCACGTTTACCGGCCGTTGAATCTGGGGCAGGATTTTGACCTGGCGGTAAGTTTGCTGGACGACATTGCGTTTGCGGTATTCGCTCCGCTATTCCTGCATTTCTGCCTGCGGTATCCGGTTCGCAGCGAAGTGCTGGACCGGGCCCCGTGGAAGACCTACTCGCTTTATGTTCCCGCAATACTTATATCGGCCGCACTGCTGATCTTTTCGCTTGGACAGTTATTACCGGTAACTGCCGTCGGGTCGTTTTTACGCGGCCTGAATTCGACATACAGAATATTTCCGACGCTTAACCTGATACTACTGGCACATTTTGTGGCAGGCATTACCTCCGGGGCCGTCGTGCTTATCTGGCGTTTCTTGAACAGCCGGCAAACTATCGTCAGGCAGCGTTTGAAATGGGCGATGTGGGGAACTATCGCCTCGGTGATCCCGATCCTCGGATTTCAGATCGCGAAACGCTTTGTTTACCTGCCTGAAGACACCTTAACGACCGGTCTGACCACACTGCCGCTGGCCTTGATACCGCTCAGTTTCGGGCATTCAGTTGTCCGATACCGGCTGATGGACGTGGATGTCGTCGTTCGCCGGGCGCTGGTTTATGCAATGACCACGGTGGCGATCGCGATGATGATCGGCGCAGTTGCTCTCGGACTCGTATTTTTGGCGGTTGGCAACGACCTTTCGCGGACGGAGATAACGCTTCGCGCTTTGATTGCGGTCGTCGCGATGGCGGCAATCGTTATGCTTAGCGAGCCGCTCAAGAAATTTCTTCAGGAGCGGGCGGATAGGTTCTTTTATGGAACGCGTTATGATCTGCGTCAGGGGCTTCTCGATTTTGGCAGAACGCTTTCAGCGACAACCGCAATGGAGCCGCTGCTCGAATCACTTACCGACCGCCTTGTTGAAGTGCTTGACGTTGAAAAGGTTGCGATCATCGTCGAGGACCGCCAGGCCATAAGCGGATATCGAATTGCAAAATCGGTTGGACTAGGTGAAACATTCAACATTCCGGCGGATTTTAAGCAGATGATCCGGGAGAAATCAGCTGAACGCGGTATTGTCAGGGCCGATGAATTTGAACAAGGCGACGATGAACATGCCCTGATGAATGGGAATGGCAACGGAAATGGCCACGGCCACAGCCGAATTCCGGCTAGACGCGAACTTCACTATTTTGTGCCGTGCGTCGTTCGTTCGAAGTTGGTCGCCGTGATCGGCCTCGGCCGCGGAAGCGACGGGTCACTGCTTTCGTCGGAAGATCTCGAGATCCTGCAGACCATTTCCGGCTATATTGCGGTCGCGGTCGAGAACAGCAAGCTTTATCAGGAACAACGTGCCCACACAGAAGAACTTGCGTTGTTAAAGGAGTTTAATGAATCGATCGTTGAATCCGTTAATGTCGGCCTGCTTGCCGTGAACGAGGACGGAGCGATCATCCGCTGCAACTCAACGTTTGAGGATATGCTGGGCCTCGGGCGCGACGCGGTGATCGGTAAACTGGTCGAAAATGTTTTCGATCCGGCGTTTGCGGCGAACCTGAACAGCATTCTGGGCAAATCGCGCTGGCACCTGACCGAGATCCGAAATGCCTATAAGCTGCATACGGCCGACGCTCACGGCCGCTCGCTCATTCTCAACGTCGCCGTTGCTCCGCTCCGCTCGGTTTCAAATGACCAAACGGGAGCTATTGTAGTCCTCGAAAATGTTTCCTCGCGTGTAAAGCTGGAAGAATCACTTCAGCAAAGCGAAAAGCTTTCGAGTATCGGGCTGCTGGCCGCGGGCGTCGCTCACGAGGTCAACACGCCGCTCACGGGTGTTTCCAGCTATACGCAGATGTTGCTCGGCATGATCCCAGAAACCGACCCGAAGCATGCTTTATTGCAGAAAATGCAGCGTCAGACCGAGCGGGCGTCGAACATTGTCGGAAACCTGCTGAATTTTTCCAGAACCGGAAATGTGATCGAATTGGCCGAGGTGAACATTAACAAACTCCTCGATGATACACTTCAGCTCCTTGAGCCTCAGCTTCGCAAATCGAACGTCACTGTCGTAAAGAACTATACTTCCTCGGCCCCATACGTATTTGGAAACAGCGGAAAGCTGCAGCAGATCTTCACTAATCTTATCCTCAATGCGCGCGACGCTATGTTTGCCGGCGGGACGATCACCCTTTTGACCGAGGTTACCGATGACGAGGAAGTTAAGATAGAAGTGGCTGACACAGGCGAAGGTATTCCGGCTGAAAATCTAAACAAAATATTTGATCCGTTCTTTACGACAAAAGGCGTTGGCAACGGCACGGGCCTCGGGCTCGCGGTAACCTACGGAATCGTTCAGGAACATGCCGGCACGATCGAGGCGGCCAGCAATTTCGGCGAGGGAACCGCATTCCGCCTCGTTTTTCCAAGCGGTGTCAAACAACGCCAGCGGGCTGTCAGCTAGGCGGGAACCTTTTTGCGGTAGATCCCCATAAAATAAAGTCCGGCAAGCAATGCAAGTATCATTATTACCGATGCGGTCCAGAATGTACGGTAAAGCGTGTGTTCATCCACTTGGTTCAACGCATTGTTCAATAACACGCCTCCCAGCATCGGCCCTATTGCCCGCGCGAGGCTGGCGCCGGACTGCATCAGCCCCAGTGAACGTCCCTGTTCATCATCGTGAACGGTTTTTGAGGCAAGGCTTGTAAGCGAAGGCGACGCTATTGCATTCCCGAGCGACAGCAGTACGCAAACGCCTAAAAGTGCCGGAAGCCCGCCCGAATTCGGGGCAATAAGCGGGATCACAAGAAAACTTACCGCCATCATCAAACAGCCGATCGGGGCAAGCCGCTCTTCGCCGAACACCTTTGCCAGCCGTCCAAAAAGTACACCCTGGCCCAAGACCGCGACCAAGCCGACGAAAAAGAAGAGATAGCCGTTTTGCTCGCCCGTATAACCAAAACTGAAGGCGGTGAACAGCACGAATGCGTATGTCATGATCGAAAACGACGTGACAAGCAGAAAATAGACGATATTTATTAACGCAAATGTTCGTTCGCGGAACGGCTGTAAAAGGCTTCCGATTCCCTTGCTGCTTGTGTCGGCCGAATTGCTGCCCGGTCTCTTTGCCTCGGGCAGCAGAACATACGTCGCCACTGCGCTTGCCGTTGATAATCCCGCCGCAAAATAAAACGGAAGATGGATGCTGAACTTGCTCAGTATGCCGCCGAGTGCCGGCCCCAGAACAAACCCGAGGCCGAATGCCGCCCCGAAAAGTCCCATTCCCTTAGCACGATTCTCTTTCGAGGTCACGTCGGCGATATATGCCTGTGCGGCCGATATATTGCCGCCAGTTATTCCGCTCACAACACGCCCAACAAATACCAGTGTGATAGATGCGGCAACGCCAATTACCAGATACCCGGCCGCCGAGCCAAGAAGGCTTACAAATAGTACGGGCCGACGGCCGTATCGGTCCGACAAGCGGCCGAGCAGCGGCGAGAAGATAAACTGCATCCAGGAATAAATTGACAGCACCATCCCTATCTCTAACGGAGTGGCGAGGAATGGTTCGTGACTTGCGTATAACGGAAGGATCGGGATTATCATTCCAAAGCCGACAAGATCGATAAAGACGATCAGAAAGATCACGGCAAGCGGCGCGGTGAAGAATCGGTCTCCGTCGGTAGGCGGGGTTTTCTCCGGGTTGTTGTTCATTAACATTTTAGGCGGCCGGCCAGGTGGCCAACCGCTTCTTATATAGTAAGATAAAGATGGACCAAACCTCATCGCCCGAACGGAGTTTGCATAACCGATGCCAAGAATCATCAATCAATACTTTTTTGCTCTCTTCACGATCGCAGCGTTATTTTCTATGTACCGAGAAACACCCGCCAACCCAAGGCAGCCAAAAGAGCCGAAGTCAAAAGCGGCACAAACACAGGCTGCCGGCCCCGAGATAAACTACACCATTTCCATGACCAAGCCGTGGACGCATCTTCTCGAGGTTGAGATCAGGCTGAAATGGAGGGCGGCCCAACGCGCGGTTGAATTAAAAATGCCAGTTTGGACGCCCGGAAGCTATCTCGTCCGCGAGTATGCACGCCACGTTCAGGATTTTGCCGCCAATGCTGGAAATGCGGGCTTGTCCTGGGAAAAGGTGAATAAGAACACATGGCGTGTTGAAGCAAACGGCGCGAGCGAAATGAAGATAAGCTATCGCGTCTATTCGAACGAGCTGACCGTTCGCACGAATGAGTTGAATGACGAGCACGCTTTTTGGAACAACGGAGCTTTGCTGATGTTCCCGAAGGACGGCCTCGGCCTTGCATCCACGGTCACCGTTCAGCCGTTCGGCAATTGGAAAATAGCGACGGGACTGAAAAAGATCGCCGGCCAACCCAACACCTTCCGCGCCGAAAACTTTGACATCCTATATGATTCGCCCTTTGAAGTAAGTGATTTCCACGAGATCACATTCAATGTACAGGGAAAGCCGCATCGCATCGTAATGAGCGGCGAGGGCAATTACGACCTTCGCCAATTGTCGCGTGACATTGCAAAGATCGCTGAGCAGGGATATAAGATCTTCGGCGAATTTCCGTTTGATGATTACACCTTTATCGTCAATCTTCGAGGCGGCGGCGGGCTTGAACATCTGAATTCGACCGCTCTGCAATGGAACCGATTTGGATTCAAGCCGCAAGGACGCTATAACGGATTTCTCGGGCTTGTCGCCCATGAATATTTCCATCTTTGGAATGTGAAACGTATCCGGCCGGATGCTCTCGGCCCTTTCGATTACGAGAAC
>Ga0138256_10007639_pt1 | contig 11390 bp, 6 predicted proteins | sample KNB2016incub_MG_FD_105486 | JGI IMG/M metagenome (GOLD analysis project Ga0138256, IMG submission 105486) | Active sludge microbial communities from wastewater in Klosterneuburg, Austria - KNB2014incub_MG | ecosystem: Engineered > WWTP > Activated sludge > Unclassified | place: Austria...
CGTCACTACAAGAAATAGCGTGTCGGTTGCACCGGGCAGATTCAACGTTCCGATCAGCGTCGGCGTGTTCTCCGGCAAGCCAAGCCTTATCATGCTGAGGCCAATGTTTTCGTAATTGGTTACAGACGACTCCTTGCCGGACTCGTCCTTAGCGGTGCGTAAGATTATTGGCACCCTGACGCCGAACCGGAATGCCTGAAGCTGAAAGTTCTGGCCTTTTGCCGTCGGTCCTGTTTTCAGAGAGTTGATCGACCATTCGAGGAAACTCGGCGATCGAAATTCGGTTTCCTTTCCGAGGGTGTTCGAAACACTTTTGTAACTAAAATCCCCATTATTAGATATTCGCCCAATAAACGTACCCGTGAGACGATAATTTGAAAACGCGAAATTTGACTTTAAACTCTGGGCAACAGCAGACAGTCCTTGCGGAAGATTTCCCTTCTGACCCACATCATTTGACCCAATCAACAACTGAAGCGATACCTCATAACTCGGTTCCATCGGTCCCTGGCCAAACGCCATCACCGGAACAAAAAACAGCAGAACGGACACACAAATACCTACAATCAAAGTTTTGATTTGATTCATCTAAATTCTCCTTTCCAATATTTAGGGGAGCAGCAATCCGTTAAACCCGCGAGACCGGATAAAGTTGCAAAAAATCAATATTTTGGATTGGCAGGCTCTGCTGTGTACGGCAAAGTACAAAGTGATTAGGCAATTATCGCTAAGCTGGAAATAGGTAGAAACATGAACAACCGAGCACTCAATCGGCAACCTGGTGAACATCAGGAAGTGCCGGATACGCCAAATCCGGATGCTCCTCAGCCCGAACCGTCCAGGGACCTTCGGGAACCTGTTCCGGTTTACGATCCGCCGCCGGGATCTGATACCGGGACCGAACCCGCACCACAACGCGAGCCTCCGGCACTATTTCCCGAGCCGATCCCGAGCAAATTGCCAATCTAGTTTTTAGGTGGATTTAAAGAGTTCCTCGTCAACCTTTTGGCCAAAGGTGATCGTGCCGATTTCCGTCTCTTCCACGATCTTGTCGTCAGCCCAGAGCACTGTTCGAAATGGAACCAGAGTTCCCTGTGCGTAATTGTAATCGTAGAATTTGCGGCGATATTTGACGCCGCCGTCTTCGTAGCTGAGCATCATTACACGGAAAGATTTTGCGCTGACATAAAACCGCGTTTTGCGGTCCTGCTTATCGGTGACGTCGATCAGGTAATAATCGACGCCCATGATTTTCTCGCGAGGGCCGAGGTCGATGGTAGAGCCATTCTCTTTGTACCGAAGGAAGGCTTCCAGGCCTCTAACTATCTGATTTTCAAATGTTTTCGCTGCATCTTCGCGCGGGGCAAAGACCGTGTTGTTATAAATTCCGTAGATTTTTTCGTCTGCAAAAACAAGTGAATAGCGGGCCGTCGGGAATTCCTGATCGAGCCTTATCTTTTCCTTTGCAAGCGAATCGGCCCTAATAATAAATCGCTGGTAGGTAGCGTTTTCCTCTTTGCCGTCGGCACCGATGTATTTTGCGCGGCCCCGTTCCAAAGTTGTCTTGCGTATCTGATTGAGCAGAGGCCGGCCCGCAGCCGGAAAAGTGTATGCAAAAACGATCGCCGATTCGACCACCTGCTCGGCGGTTATCGGCCCTTGCGGCCCTTTTGCAGCCGGCGTCGGTGAAGGCTGCTGGGCAGGAGCAGGACTAGCCGTCGGACTCGGTGCGGCGGTTGCAGCAGGCGGATCCTGAGCAAACGCCGCCGAGGTGCCAGCAGCCATAACCATTAACAGAGCAAAAATCAACCTTGAATGCAGAACCACTACAAATCTCTCCTAAACCTCATTGACTCGGCGCGCAAATGCGGATTGTAACACAAACCGCCCGCGTCGGCATTAGCGTCGCAATCGGACGGTCAGTTAAATGATGATTTATAGCCGCATAAAGATGCACCTTTGATGGTTAATATGAATAATGAATAGTGAATCGCTAGTTGCGAAATATTCTCTGTTCATAGCTTTTTGTCGCGTTTTTCAACTATTTGCTATTCACTATTCGTATTCTCTATCCATGTTTCATATCGCACTTTTCGAACCTGAAATACCGCCAAATACGGGCAACATTGCACGATTGTGCGCGGCGACATTTACGCCGCTGCATATAGTCGGCGTTACCGGATTCAGAATGGACGACCGAACGCTAAAACGCTCAGGGCTGGACTATTGGAACGATGTTGATTTACACCGGCACGTCGATCTGGATGAGATGGTGGCCCGGCTGCCTGGATCAAGGTTGATCTACTTCACGACTAAGTCCAAACGGCCCTATACTGACTTTTCATACCAACCGAATGACTGTCTCGTATTCGGTCCTGAAACCCGCGGACTGCCCGAAAAAATCCTTAACTCCGCCCCGGAACGTTGTTTGACGATTCCCATGCCAAATCAAAACGTCCGGAGCCTAAACCTCGCCACCAGCGTTGGGATCGCTCTCTACGAAGCCATACGCCAGCGATCAATACGGCCCGAATAGTCGCCCCGAAAATACAAATCTTTACACCAATGGCGCGATTTTTGGACACCCAAAACCACTGTCCCGCCGTCTAATAGTTGTCACGAGATGACGACATGAATTTAAGGGGAATTGAGTTATGAACAGGTTAAAGAAATATTTTGCTTTATCATTCGCAATTATTGCATTTTCATTTGTCGAGGCCAGCGCTCAGAATTACGCGGTCGTGGGCGGCCAAAAGCCCTCGCAGGGTATCGAGCGAAAAATATACTCAGAGCTAGTTAGCTTGCCTCGATACGGAATGTTTGATTACATCACGTTCAGGGTTAGCGGCAGCACCGTCACACTCGGCGGTAAAGTTATTACACTTGGCACAAAAAGCAGCGCGGAACGCGTCGTAAAAGACATTTCGGGTGTCTCAAACGTAATCAACAATATCGAGGAATTGCCGGTGGGATCGTTTGACAACCGGATTCGCCGCCAAGCGTACGCCACATTTGTTAGCCGTGGGCCCGGTCAATATTTTTCGACCATTAACCCCGAGGTCAGAATCGTAGTGGAAAATGGCCGGATGACGCTCCAGGGCAACGTTGCGAGCCAGGGCGATAAGGACACGCTGAACATCCTCGCCAACGGCATCAGCGGAGTCTTTCAAGTTACCAACAACCTGATCGTCGGCCGCGACCCGTTGCGGTAATCGGTTTATCGGCCATGCAAACGAAAAGCCGGGCAGCGATGTCCGGCCTTTTTTTGTTCTAAACCCGATGAGATAAATGCGAACATCGTTTCCTAGTCCCGAACGCCTTCCTTTGCGTTTAGCGTCCGAATGCGTCAATATACTCGTTTGCCTTCGGGCGGGAATTTACGACTATGATCGCTACAGAAAAGATACGAAACATCGCAATTATTGCTCACGTTGACCATGGCAAGACAACCCTGGTCGATGCGATGCTGGCCCAGTCCGGTACCCACCGCGACAACGAAGCTGTCGTTGACCGCGTGATGGACTCGATGGACCTGGAGCGCGAACGCGGGATAACGATCATGGCCAAGAACACCTCGGTCCGCTATGGCGATTACAAGATCAACATCCTGGACACGCCGGGACACGCTGATTTTGGCGGCGAAGTCGAGCGGGTTTTGAAGATGGTTGACGGCATTGTCCTGCTCGTCGATGCCGCCGAGGGATGCTTGCCGCAGACGCGTTTTGTGCTGCGAAAAGCCCTGGAACTCAAACTTCCCTGCATCGCTCTCGTTAACAAGATCGACCGTCAGGACGCGCGGCCCGAAGAGGTTGTTGACGAGATATATGACCTGTTTATTGATCTCGGTGCCAACGACACCCAGATCGAATTCCCTATTCTTTACTCGATCTCGCGCGACGGTATAGCCAAAAAGAGTCTCGACGACGAAGGCAAGAATTTGATCCCGCTGTTCGATCAAATCATTGAGTCGATCCCGGCCCCGCATGCACTGCGTGATGATTCGCTGCAGCTGCTGGTCGCAAATATTGATTACAATCCGTTTGTCGGACGCCTTGCGATCGGCCGTATCTTCTCAGGCAGCATCGCCAAAAACCAGGAAGTCGTTGTCTCAAAACGTGACGGTTCGATAGTCAAAACGCGGGTAAAAGAACTCTTTGTCTTCGAGGGGCTCGAGCGCACGACTGTCGCCGAGGCAGGTACCGGCGAGATCGTAGCCCTTGCGGGCTTTGACGATGTCGAGATCGGCGAAACTATCACGTCTGCGGACAATCCAAAGCCGCTGCCGGTTATTGCCGTCGATGAGCCTACGATCGCGATGATCTTTGGCGTAAACACATCGCCGTTTTCAGGCATAGACGGAAAATTTGTCACTTCCCGCCAGATCAAAGACCGCCTTGACCGCGAATTACTGGGCAACGTAGCTCTCCGCGTAGAACAGACGGAAGCCGCGGAACAGTTTAAGGTTTCGGGCCGCGGCGAGCTGCAGCTTGCTATCCTGATCGAAATGATGCGGCGCGAAGGCTACGAACTTCAGGTATCAAAACCGGAAGTTATTACAAAACGCGATGAAAAAACTGGGGAATTGCATGAACCAATTGAGCTCGTTGTAATTGACGTTCCAGAAGAATTTATCGGCGTCGTCACCGAAGCGATGGGCCGCCGCAAGGGCCAGATGACAAAAATGATCAACAACGGCTCAGGCCGTGTCAGGCTCGAGTTTGAGGTGCCTTCGCGTGGATTGATCGGTTTTCGCGGTGAGTTTTTGACCGAAACAAAAGGGACCGGCTTGCTGAATACGCTCTTTCTGCGATTCGACAAATACCAGGGCGATATGAAATCCCGACAGACCGGATCGCTTGTCTCGGACCGCATGGGCGAGACAAATACCTACGCTCTCTATAATTTGCAGGAACGCGGTGTGCTCTTTGTAAAGCCTCAAGTCAAGGTTTATGAAGGCATGATTATTGGCGAAAATGCCCGTGCGGTTGATCTCGACGTCAACGCGATCAAGGAAAAGAAACTCTCAAACATGCGTACGACCAGCGCGGACGAGGCCATGCGTCTCGTCCCGCAACGCGAGATGTCGCTCGAACGGGCCCTGGAATTTATCGCCGATGACGAATTGATAGAGGTTACTCCTAAGGCAATCCGCCTGCGCAAGCGTGTACTAAAGGCTAACGAAAGGCCAAAAAAATAGGTTACGGCTGAGATTGTTTCGTATTATCGAGCAGCCAAATGTCGGATTGGTCGATGCCCGCCGTGTAGTAAAGGAGTTTGCCGTCGCGGCTGATGAAAGGGCTGCGAATTTCCACACTGTCGCTCGAAAAAATTTCCCGCACCTGCTTCGTGATGCAATCAACCAGAAAGATGCGGTTATTTGAAGCATAGATAAAACGGCGACTGTCGGGCAGCCAGGCCGGAAGATCGTTGACGTTGGGCACGACGATCTCGTACCGCCTGGTTTCAAAATCGTAATAGCCGATATGGCGTTTCGTTCCATCGACAACAATTCCAGCCAATTTGGTGCCGTCAGGTGACCAGTCCCAACCCGTTAGTTTCGCACCGCTCGGATCGGGCTCAATTGGAGGCGGCATTGGGTCCTCTGTTGTCCGGCTTGGATCCACAATCGTTGTAATTCCGTTGTGATTGATGCTGAGGGCCTTGCCGTCGGGCGACCAGACAGGGAAACCAGTCGCAAATTCCGGACTTCCGCCTTTTGTTAACTGCCTCAATCCAGTACCGTCTGCATTTGATATCCAAACCTGGCCGCCGCCGTTGCGGTCCGATCCAAACGCCAGCGTTTTGCTGTCCGGCGACCATCTCACATATCTGTCAAACGGCTCGTCGTTGGTCACGTCGCGCCATTCGCGCCCGTCGCGTGAGACTGTCACAATATCGTCCTGTGTCGGCCTGATTAGCCGCATCACAAACTGAGTTCCATCGGGCGAGAGTTCGGCCCGCGAGATTTCGCGGTCGCCCTGGGTAATCCAAAATGGATCGCCCTGGGCCTTACCAGCCTTTTCATCAAAATTGACGCCCTGGATATTGGCAGTATCGTTTGTTTGAACGTATGCGAGTCGCTTGCCGTCGCGCGAAAATGTCAGGTGGCGGCTAAAGGTTGACGGGGTAACGACCGGCTCGGGCTTACCGAGCACTTCACCACTGGTTTCGTCGATTGCCACACGCCAGAAATTCATATTTCCCGCGTGGCTGCTGACAAAATAAAGATACTTGCCATCCGGCGACCAGACCGGATTCCAGTTCGAAACAGCGAAATCACGGACAACAACAACAGGTTCGCCGCCGCCTGCGGGAATTGTGGCAATATCGCGACGCCCATAGGTGCCCGTGTAAAACCAATAGGCGATTCGATGGCCATTTGGCGACCACGCCGGAAACGTCGCCTCAAGCTGCAGCAGCTCACGGCTGGTACCGCTTTCGATATCGATGACACGAAGGCTCTCATTCGGGCTTGCCCTGACGGTCGGCTTCTCGCGCCCCCAAGTACTCACAACCAGAAATTTGCCGTCGGGCGACCATGATGGATGATAGCCGATATCCGAAATTCGACGCAGATTATCACCAGACACTTCTATCGTGTATATGCCGCGAGGCTCGCGTTCCGAGCGAAACGCGATCAAATTGCCATTTGGCGAAAACGCAGGTTCGGTGTCATCCGCAAGCGAGCCAGCGGTTAGATTTGTGGCCCTTTTCCCGCCTATTTTTAGCAAGAAAATGTCGAGATTGCCGTTTTCCCGGCCTGCATAAACGATATCCTTGCCGTCGGGCGAGAGGCTCGGAAACAATTCCTTGCCCGGTTGGTTAGTGATTTGCAGGCTTTTTGCGGCCGTCCATTCGTTAGCATTTTGCGTTTGTACACCTCGGAAAAACAATGCCCATACGGCCAGGCCCGCCACTAAAATAAACGCGGCCGCCAGTGCCACGGCAAGTCTGCGGGGCCAAACGGACCGCCGCCGAAACATAGCGGAACTGCCGCTGTAGGTTCCCGACGCGGACGAATCGATCTCGCGTTTTACTCGTTTGAGATCAGCTCTCAGATCAACCGCCGTCTGGTAGCCGTCGTCGCGGTCCTTCTCCAGAATCTTTAACAGAATTGCGTCAATCTCATACGGAATTTCCGGATTCAGTTCGCTCGGAGGCCGCGGTGTTTTTGAAAGAATTGCCTGAAACGTCGCCTGACGGTTCTTTTCCTTAAACGGATTCTTGCCAGTCAGAAATTCGTACAAGACAACGCCGCAGCTCCAGATATCCGTACGATGGTCGATCGGGTCACCGCAAATTTGGGCCGGCGACATATAGCCGGGCGTGCCGATAATGACGCCTTTGGTCGTGTTGGCGAAATTCGACATTGTCTCCAGGCCAACCTCTGTAAGCTTTGCCACACCAAAATCAAGTATCTTGGCATAGCCGTCCTTACGGATCATTATGTTTTCCGGCTTGATATCACGGTGGATAACGCCAACATCATGGGCCGCCGAGAGGGCGTCGCAGATCTGAACAGAATTTGCCATGACGTTACCCAGCTTGAATTTCCCGCCAGTCAGCTCACGCAAGGTTTTGCCCTCGACAAATTCGGTTGCGATGTAATTGATCCCTTCGAAATTGCCGACGTCATATATCGTTACAATGTTCGGATGATTGATGGACGAAATGGCCCGGGCCTCCATTTCAAACCGCTTTACGCGCTCGTCGTGCGAACCGTATTCGGCGGGCAATATCTTTAGGGCGACGTTGCGTTTCATCTTTTCGTCAAACGCCAGATACACCTCGCCCATTCCACCCGCACCGAGCAGCTTCAGGATCTTATAGGTCGCGATTTTTTTATTTAGCAGTGACGCCGACTGAACGCTAGGCTCGTCGTTGGCCAGGGCCTGAGCAACGATCTTCATGGCCGAGTGTTGGAGAAACTCGTTTGATTTGCCGTGCGCCGCGACGAGTTCGGCAACGGCACGTTTTAGATCATTGTCACCGTTTGCCCTACTTTCGATGAATGCGTCGCGCTCGTCGTCAGGCACATCAAGGGCCGCATCCACTAGCTCATCAATTTGTTTCCATCTGTTGGGATCCATTTGACTGGGGCGAAAGCATCTTGCCTGCCGACGCCGGAGCCTCCGGCGTAATTTTGTTCAGCGTTCTTAAGACAGAATAATCACGATGTTCGTCAGCGTCTTTAATAAAGACGCTTGCAGGCGGGTCGCCTGCGGTCCCGCCTCAGGTCCTATTCAACTCCAAAAACAACCAGGCTTTTGCCTTTTGCCACTCACGCATGACGGTTATCGGTGCAATTTTCAGAACCTCTGACATTTCTTCGACGCTCAGGCCGCCGAAAAATTTAAGTTCAACAATCTGGGCCTTGCGTTCGTCAAATTTTGCGAGCTCGGTCAAGGCCTCGTCAACGGCAACTAGGTCAGCGTCCTTGCCGGCAGTAACAGTAAATGCCTCGTCGAGCGAAACTTGCTGGGCCTTTTCATCGCCTATCCTTGGCCGCTTGCGAGCAAAATCGACCAGAATGCGCCGCATCAACTGGGCCGAGACTCCAAAGAAATGGGCTCGATTCTCAAACTTTGCCGCCTTCCAGTCGATCAGCCGCATATAGGCCTCATTCACCAGCGCCGTCGTCTGCAGCGTATGGCCGTCGCGCTCGCGGTTCATGTATCGCCGGGCAATCTTGTGCAGTTCCGCGTAGATAATCGGCGTCAGTTCCTCAAGCGCACCACGGTCTCCTGCGCTCCATTTCTGCAGCAGCTGAGTGACTTCCTGTGGCGGCTCGTCGGTCATTATTTTTGCGCGGAACTCTTAGGTTAAATTTACCACAATCCGGCGGCGGCGGTCAGCGGCGGTTGTCGGCGGCCTCCGCCTGCGGAGTCCCCGCAGTGTCAGTAGGGGGCGAATCATTCAACGGTCTGAGCTACGCCCTTGCTCACGCGCAGGCTTCTGCTCTGCAAATACTGAAATATTTTTTCTTGCCGATGATAGTTTTTTTCAATTTCAAACGCATATCTCAGTGAGGCCGCTGAATCGGCAAAGAAAATGGGGAGAATTATAATGAAACGCATATCTTTACAGTCAATCTTAATCGGAATTTTCGCAATCATCCTGACATGCGGCGCCAGCGTGGCCGAGGCAGCAACTCTAACGGTTACAAAATCGAGCAACAGCAACGACGGCGTTTGCAACGCCGACTGCTCGCTGCGAGAAGCGGTCGCTCTTGCCGATTCCGGCGACATTATCGTCTTTAACGGCAACCTTGTGGGGCAGACATTCACCCTGGGCGGCTCAGAGATCGTCATCACAAAACGGATAACGATAGACGGAGACCTGGATGGCACCAACGTTGCCTTTATTTCCGGCGGCAACACGAGCCGGCATTTTCATATTCAGACCGGCGGCGGCCTCGATCTGCGAAACGCGATCCTCGTCCAGGGCAACGCACTTGCCGGAAAAGGCGGATCGATCACCGCCGAGACAAATGGCATATTATCGCTCGAACGAGTTGCGGTTCGTGGGAACAAAGCGAATTTTGGCGGTGCTCTCGACCTCAGGCTCGGAACACATCACATAACCAATTGCTCATTCACCGGCAACCAGGCCAACAACGTCCCGGCCATCAGCCTCGAGGCGGGCAATCTCTACATGTCGAACGTGACGGTGAGCAATAATTCCGACACGGACAACGGATCGGGCGTCGGGGCGATCGCCAACGTAAATGGAGACCTGTATATACGCAACTCTACGATTGCTTTCAACGAGGCCGGCCAGCAGGGCGGCGGCATCTACAATGGCGGGGCCAATCTTTTTATCGGTAATTCGATCGTTGCCAAAAATACCGCCGCTATCGGTACGGATATCAATAATGTCAACGGAACAATAACATCCGTCGGCGGCAATCTCATCGGCAGCCTCGATACCGTCCCGGCCAATACGTTCAATAAACCAAACGACCAAAATGGCGTCAACCCATTGCTGGCTCCCGTAAACTCGCAGCAGGGCGGGCATCCGATCGATACACATCCACTGCAGGCCGGAAGCCCCGCAATCGGGGGCGGCCTCGTCGGCAATGCGGTTGATCCGCTCACAAATTCGCCGCTCACAACTGATGCACGCGGCACCGGCTTTCCAAGAGTTGCCGGCGGCAATGTCGATAAAGGCGCCTTCGAAGACCAATCAAACGGCTCAACCCTGGTCGTCACAAAACTAACCGACAGCAACGATAATGTTTGCGACACAGACTGTAGTTTGCGCGAAGCAGTTCGTCAGGCGGGCATCGATCCCGGAACCGACGACATCACCATGGCGGCCAATGTTTTTGGCACAATGAATACCGGAACCAGCGAAATCAATATTACTAACCAACAGGTCAACATAATCGGCTACCCAGATCTCGATGCCGACACTTTGATCATTTCCGGTGGAAATCAGACCCGCATCTTCAGCATTCGAGAGTCATCTGCCGTAACCTTTCGTGGGCTCACGATCGCAAATGGAAATGGTGAAGGCGTGTTTAACAACGGCCAGGGCGGAGCGATGTTTGTACTTAATTCAGATATTACACTCGACGGAGTGGTGATGCGAAACAACACGGCGACTCGATACGGTGCGATCTTTCTGCTCAACGGCGTCACAGGAACTATAGTCAACTCGACCTTCAACAATAACATCGTTACCGAAGCCTGCAGTGCGATAGCCGTCGGCGGCGGAGGCGGCGTTATGCGAATAGCGAACACGACCGTTTCGACCAATATTGCCAGCGGACCTGAGCCACTCGGCGCGGTTTGCGGCCTGAATGCGGGCTATCTGGAGATCCGTAATTCGACGATTGCGAATAACCGAGCTTCGGGCGGTCCCGGCGGCGGTGTTTCGACAGCCGCGTCCGGTGGTTTGGGCAGCGGGTTGATCGTCGGTAACTCGATCATTGCCGGAAATATTGCCGCGTCGAATCCGGATGTTTATGTTTACGGATTTGGCACGGTAACGTCTGTCGGCGGAAACCTCGTCCAGAACACGCAGGGTTTTCCCGCGGGTACGTTTAATCAGAGTTTCGACCTCACGGGCGTCGATCCAAACCTCGGCCCGCTTGCCGACAACGGCGGGAAGGTCAATACCCTTGCCCTGATGGCAGGAAGCCCCGCGATCAATACAGGAATTAACGCGAACGCTGTGGTTCCGGTGCTCAACACACCGCTGACGACCGATTCACGCGGCGCGGGATTTTCCCGAATACTCGGCGATATTGTTGACAAGGGAGCGTTCGAATTCGCCGGCCCATTCCCGACGCCAACACCGACTCCGACCCCAATTGCAACTCCGACGCCGACGCCGACGCCGACTCCAACTCCAACTCCGACTCCGACTCCGACTCGGACTCCGAC
>Ga0138256_10007641_pt1 | contig 11389 bp, 12 predicted proteins | sample KNB2016incub_MG_FD_105486 | JGI IMG/M metagenome (GOLD analysis project Ga0138256, IMG submission 105486) | Active sludge microbial communities from wastewater in Klosterneuburg, Austria - KNB2014incub_MG | ecosystem: Engineered > WWTP > Activated sludge > Unclassified | place: Austria...
CGCCGGAGACTTTCACGATCACCCCCCGCAACCCCGAGCGCGAGCTGATCATGGGCGGCAAGCACATGCTGTTCGTGAACGTCTCCTCGCCACCGAACGCCTGGGACATGGAGCGCGGCAAGCGGTCCGGCGACTTCGAGACGTTCAAGGAATTCATGAAGCTGACGCAGTATTTCAACTGCATCCATGTCGCGGGCGGCTATCCGGTGGAGCCGGTGGACATCCATGCTTCCGTCCGGCACCTGGATTGCCTGTATGAAAAGCTCACGCTGACCGACAAAGTCGTCCACGCCTATTCGCTGGGGGCGGAGCGGGTGGAAGACGTGATGGAGATGGTGCGGATCGCGGGGGGGCTGACGGAGGCAGAGTTCCAGGCCAAGCCCAGGATGTACACCAACATCAACTCGGTCTCGCCGCTGAAGCACGATTATCCGATGCTCGATGGGGCGATGCGGATGGCGAAGCGCGGGCAGCCGGTGGTGGTGACCCCGTTCACGCTGGCGGGGGCGATGGCTCCGGTCACGATGTCGGGGGCGGTGGCCCTGTCGATTGCCGAGGCCTTGGCGGCGGTGGCGCTGCTGCAATACATCGCGCCGGGCTGTCCGGTGGCGATCGGGACCTTTACTTCGAACGTCGACATGAAGTCGGGCGCGCCCGCCTTTGGCACCCCGGAATACATGCGGGCGACGCAGATGACGGGGCAGCTGGTGCGCCACTATGGCGTGCCGCTGCGGTCCTCCGGGGTCTGTGCGGCGAACGTGCCGGACGGGCAGGCGATGTGGGAGACGTCGAATTCGCTGTGGGCGTCGGTCCAGAGCCGGACCAACATGGTCTACCATGCGGCGGGCTGGCTGGAGGGCGGGCTGATCGCCTCGCCCGAGAAGTTCATCATGGACTGCGAGGTCCTGCAGATGATCCAGCGGTATTTCGAAGAGGCGACCTTCGCGACGCGGGACGAGGACCTGGCCTTCGACGCGATCAAGGAAGTGGGCGCGGGCGGGCATTACTTCGGCATCCAGCATACCCAGGACCGCTATCAGCACGCCTTCTATGCGCCCTTCGTGTCGGACTGGCGCAACTATGAGGCCTGGCAGGCGGACGGGTCGGTCTGGACGGTGGAGCGGGCGCACCGGATCTACAAGCAGATCCTGGCCGAGTTCGAGGCGCCGGAGATGCCGGGGGACGATCTGGAGGAGCTGCAACGCTTCGTGGCGCGGCGCAAACAGGAAGGCGGGGCGCCGACCGATTTCTGATTCTGTCCACGGTGGACACTTTCGGGAATTCATTTGGAAACAAGTGTTTGGTCGCGGACGTTGACGATTTGTTAATCGGCGGCCGCCCCCGCCCCCCGCCCCTCCCCACAAGGGGGAGGGGAGGCGCTTTCGGACAGCGTTTCGTGCTGTGGTGGACGGCATCGCGGGGTGCAGCGGCAATCAAAATGAGCGGCTGCGCCGCAAGCCTTTGTCTCGGCCCCGCGCGTGAAGAACGCGCAGGGCCTCGGGTGAAGGGCCTCCGGCGGGGATATTTGGGCAAGTGTGAAAGGGTTTTCGGCGGGATAGGGCTTAGCCGGGGAAGCCGAGCTGTTCGATCTGGCCGTAGACTTCACTGAGGCCGTCGGTGAAGCCCTGTTCGACGGCAAGGGCGCGGGCTGTGGCATCCTTGTAGCGCATCACCACGGTCATGCGGGTGCCGGGGCCGTCGGGCGCGAGCGTGGTGGTGACGGTCGGGCCCTGGGTGGTGTCGCCGTTGAAATGCTCGACAAGGAGCAGATGGTGCGGAGCCTTGGCCTCCAGCACCGGGCCGGAGAAGAAGAACTCCGGCCAGTCGTAGCGGAAGCTGCCGCCGGGGCGGGCGTCCATCCGGCAATCGGTAAGGTCGGACGAGAGCCATTGCCGGATCAGGTCGGGTTTGGTCAGGGCGCGCCAGACCTTGTCCGGGGGATGCGAGAAGTCGCGGCGGAGGACGATGTCGGTGTCGCCGTCGAGGCTGAGGGAGGTCTCGTCGAGGGTCATGTGCCTGTCCTTGTCGGGTGCGGTCTGCTGCCTTGCGCCGCCTTAGTCGAGCGGCAGGGCGTCGAGCTTGGCGTAGACCTGGTCCATGCCGTCGGTCATGCCGGTGGCGACAGCCGAGGCACGGGCTTCGGCGTTGGCGTAGCGCATGACCATGGTCATCCGGCTGCCGGTGCCATGCGGGGCAAGGTCGGTGGTGATGTGCGCGGCCATCGCCGGGTCACCGTTGAAATGCTCGATATGGGTCATGTGGCGGGGGGCGTCGACGGCAAGGATGGGGCCGGAGAAGAAGAAGGAAGTGCCGTCGGGACCGGCCCATTCGTAGTGGAAGCTGCCGCCGGGGCGGGGATCGATCTCGCAGCGGGTCATCGGGTGGCCGTCGACGGCCATCCATTGCCGGATGAGGGCAGGCTCGGTCAGGGCGCGCCAGACCTTTGCGGGGAGATGGCCGAAATCGCGGCGGCAGATGATGTCGGTTTCGCCGTCGAGGGTGGTTTGCAGCTTGGTCAGGTCGAGGGACATCAGAGGGTCCTTTCGGTGGGGGGATCGTCGGGCAGGTTGTCGAGGAGGGTGTCGAGGCGCTGGAACTGCGCTTCCCACAACGCGCGGTACTGCCCGAGCCAGTCCCAGAGCTGCGCCATGGTGTCGGGCTTCAGCCGGCGGGGGCGGGCAGTGCCGTCGATGCGGGTCTCGATCAGGCCGGCGTCCTCCAGCACCTTGAGGTGGCGGCTGATCGCGGGCTGGGAAATGGCGAAGGGGCGGGCGAGATCCTGCACGGTGGCCTCGCCTTCCGCCAGCCGGGCGAGAATGGCGCGGCGGGTGGGATCGGCGAGGGCGGCGAAGGGCGCGTCGAGCGGGAGCATACCTGGGACTCCGTTATGTAACGAATCGTTTATATAACGGATGATTGAAATAGTAAAGAGCGGCGTGACCGGGGGGGCTGCTGTTGTCGGCAGGTGCCTCCTGCGCGAGGTCCGGCAGACAGGCCGGATGGGCCGAAGGTCCGGCGTGCAGTGATCAACGGCGGGATGGATCGCCTGGCCCAGACCGCAGGATGGTCCGGGCCTGATGCGGCCCGGACCTTTGCGCTTATTTCGACAGCTCGGCCATCATCTCGTCGAGCGCCTTGCAGGTCGCGGAGAGGTCATCGCCCCCAGCAGCGGCCTTGGTCGCCAGATCCTGAACCTTGGGCGCGAGTTCGGCCAGTTTCGCCGGGTCGGCGGCGGCAACCTCCTGGATTTTCGCGGTCAGGTCGGTGGCCTTCTTGGTGGCGATTTCCTGGGTGCAGGTTTCCTCGTTGCAGGCAGCCAGAAAGCCGGTGGCGGCAAGCGCCAGAATGGTCGATGCAAAACGCATGTTTATCCCTCGTTATCGTTGGTGTGGGCGGCGGCAATCCGTCGCGCGGGATGGATAGCGCAAGCGGCAGGCGCGCGCACGGCGGCGTGAACGGCGGCGCGCGGAATTCCGCCCGGAGGGGGTCCTGCCTTGACCTTTCCGGACCTGTCCCGCAGGTATGGGCCAAAGGTTCGGGACCCAGGAAAACAGGCAGATGGCAACCAGCACGCGACCCTTTTCCGGCTTCGAATTCATGATCGCCTGGCGCTATCTGCGCGCGCGGCGGGCGGAGGGCGGGGTTTCCGTGATGACCTGGATCAGCCTGATCGGGATCACCCTGGCGGTCTTCGCGCTGATCGCGACGATGGCGGTGCGCGCGGGGTTCCGCGAGGAGTTCGTCGATACGATCCTGGGGGCGAACGCGCATGTGACGGTCTATTCCGCGGGTGAGCTGGATGCCGACGGTCGGCTGATGCGGGGCTTTGCCGATACCGGAGAGATCGGTACCGCGCTGGCCGCCGTGCCGGGGGTGGTGGAAGCGGCGCCGGTGGTGCGGGGTCAGGTCATGGTCTCGGACGGCGAGGAAAACTCGGGGGCCGAGGTCTACGGGATGCGGCCGGAGGATTTCGCGACGATCCCGGCGATGCACGAGGGCGGCGATGACCTGGGCGAGATCGGCGATTTCCCGAACGGGCTGGCGCTGGGCTCGGGCGTTGCGCGCGAGCTGGGGGTGACGGTGGGCGACCGGGTGCGGCTGATCTCGCCAAACGGGGTGAAATCGGCGCTGGGCTCGACGCCGCGGGTCAATGCCTATGACGTGGTCTATGTCTTCAACACCGGCAGCCCGGATATCGACCGGACGCGGGCCTATCTGCCCTTGTCCGAGGCGCAGGCCTTCTTCAACGCGGAGGGCCGGCTGGACGAGTTTCAGGTGATGGTCGAGCATCCCGAGGAGATCGACAGCTATGGCCCGGCGCTGATGGCGGCGGGGGGTCCGGAGGCGATGCTGTGGAGCTGGAAGGACAGTTCCGGGGCCTTCCTGCGGGCGCTGACGGTCGAAGACAACATGATGTTCATCCTGATGTCGATCCTGGTGTTGATCGCGTCGATGAACATCATCTCGGGGCTGGTGATGCTGGTGAAGAACAAGGGGCGGGATATCGGCATATTGCGGACGATGGGGCTGACCGAAGGCTCGGTGCTGCGGGTGTTCTTCCTGTGCGGGGCGTTTACCGGGGTGGCGGGGACGCTGCTGGGGGTGGCGATCGGGTGTCTGTTCGCGGTCTATTTCACGCCGATCTTCGATTTCATCAACTGGCTGGCGGGGGGCGGGGTCTGGGACCCGACGGTGCGGCCGATCTATCACCTGTCGGCGAAACTGCAGGCGGGGGATGTGCTGTCGGCGGTGGTCCTGTCGCTGGTCCTGTCCTTTGTGGTGACGCTGCTTCCGGCGCGGCGGGCGGCGCGGATGAACCCGGTCGAGGCGCTGCGCTATGAGTGAGATGATGCTGGAGCTTTCGGGGATCGAGAAGGGCTACAACCGGGGCAAGCCTTCGGAAGTGCTGGTGCTGCGGGGGGCGTCGCTGTCGGTGGCGAAGGGCGAGGTGGTGGCGCTGGTGGCGCCGTCGGGGGCGGGGAAGTCGACGCTGCTGCACATCGCGGGGCTGCTGGACACGCCCGACACGGGGACGGTCCGGTTGGGCGGGCGCGAAATGGGCGGCTTGTCGGACAAGGCCCGGACCGAGGCGCGGCGGGCGGATGTGGGGTTCATCTACCAGTTCCACCATCTGCTGCCGGAGTTTTCGGCGCTGGAGAATGTGGTGATCCCGCAACTGGCCAACGGGGTGGCGAAGGCGGTGGCCGAGGCGCGGGCGCTGGAGCTGCTGGGCAAGGTGGGGGTTGCGGCGCGGGCGGGGCATCGCCCGGCGGCCTTGTCGGGGGGCGAGCAGCAGCGGGTGGCGTTCTGCCGGGCTTTGGCCAATGCGCCGAAGCTTCTGCTGGCGGATGAGCCGACGGGCAACCTGGACCCCGGCACGTCGGATCAGGTGTTCGGGGTGCTGATGGAGCTGGTGCGCGAGACCGGGCTTTCGGCGCTGATCGCGACGCATAACCTGGAGCTGGCGGCGCGGATGGACCGGGTGGTGCGGCTGACGGCGGGGCAGGTGACGTAGATCAAGGCGTCTAGTGGCGGATGCGCCAGACTGCGGGCAAAGGAGAACCTGCCATGCGACTGATGATGCTGCTTCCGGTTCTGGTGCTGGCGGCCTGCGTGGAGAAGGAGAAGGTGCCCTCGGGTGCCGAGGATTTCGCGACCTTCTGTTCGGCCTGCCATGGGGCGGGCGGCAAGGGCGACGGCGATGCGGCTGCGGTGCTGGACCGCAAGCCCGCCGATCTGACCGGGCTTTCGGCGCGCAATGGCGGGGTCTTCCCCGGCACGCGGGTTATGGCGAAGATCTGGGGCTATACCGGGGGTCATGACGGCACGTCGCCGATGCCGCAGTTCGGGCCGCTGTTGCAGGGGGATCTGGTGCCCTATGACGGGGGCGACGGCATCGCCTCGCCCACGCCGGTGCGGCTGGTGCAGATCGCCGAATATCTGAAAGGCTTGCAGGGCTGAGGCGGCAACGTCAGAGCGGCCGGATGTAGCGGATGAAGGGCGTGACCTTCGCCACACGGTCGTAAAGCTGGCGGGCCTGGGTGTTGAAGTCCTGGGTCAGCCAGTAGACCGCCGGGGCCCCGGCAGCATCGGCGTGGGCATAGACCGCCTCGATCAGGCTGCGGCCAAGGCCGGCGCCGCGCGTTGCGGGGTCGACGTAGAGGTCTTGCAGATAGCAGACATTCTCGACCTTCCAGGCGTGGCGGTGGAACAGGTAATGCGTCAGGCCCAGCAACTTGCCGTCGCCTTCGGCCACCAGCGCGCTGAAATCTTGGCGGTCGTCGCCCAGAAGCCGGGCGAAGGTCGAGGCATAGACCGCCTCGGGCACCGTGGTCTGGTAGAAGGCGAGGTATCCGGTCCAGAGCCTGCGCCATTCGGACTCGTCTTCCGGGCGGAGCGGGCGGATCATCGGGGGCATGGCAGTCCTTTCCTCAAGCTGGGCCAGAGCTTAGTCCCCACGCAAAGGGCTTGGCAATCGGCTGGAAATCCTGACTATGCAGCGCGGCTACACAAACGAATAACAGCGGGCAGGCACGGAGGAACGGCGATGACAGGGCAGATTGCGGCTCGGGTCCGGCTTGCGCTTGCGGGGGGGCTGGCGGGTGGGCTGGTCTGGGCCGTGTTCAAGGCAGGCGAGAAGGACTGGATCGGCCACTATCCCGCCTTTGCGCTGTTCGGCCTGATCCTGGTCGGATTCGGCGCGCTGCTGGCGATGGCGGGGCCGATCGGCTTTGGCCGGGCGCTGCCGCGCGCCTTCGGGCTGGGGGCGCTGGTCGCGGGCCTGATCGGGCTGACGGCACTGCGCTGGGGCGAGGCCGAGGACCTGTTCAACAGTCCGATCCCGGCTTTTGCGCTGCTGACGGTGGCGGCGCTGCCGGTGCCCTTCCTGATCGCGGCGGCGCGCACCAGCTGGCGCGATTATCCGGCGCTGTTCCTGGAGGCCTGGTCCATCGTCCTGCGCGGTGCGGCGGCGGCGGCGTTCACCGGGCTGGTCTGGCTGGTGATCTACCTGTCGGACGAGGTGCTGCGCATCGTCGGGATCGACGCGATCAGCCGGCTTCTGGCGCATGAGGTGGTGCCCATGGTGCTGACGGGCGCGGTCTTCGGGCTGGGCATGGCGGTGATCTACGATCTGGCCGAGCTTCTGTCGCCCTATGTCGTGCTGCGGGTGTTCCGGCTGTTCCTGCCGGTGGTGCTGGCGGTGATGGCGGTGTTCCTGATCGCCTTGCCGTTCCGGGGCCTGGACGGGCTGGCGGGCGGGCTTTCCCCGGCGGCGCTCCTGTTGACCATGGTGGCGGGCGGGGTCGCGCTGGTGTCGATCGCCATTGACCAGACCGATGCGGACGCCACGCAAAGCCCGCTGCTTCTGCGCTGCGCGAAGGGATTGGCGCTGGTGCTGCCGGTGGTCGCTGGGCTGGCGCTGTATGCGATCTGGCTGCGGCTGGCCGATTATGGCTGGTCGCCCGAGCGGCTGTTCATCCTGCTGGTTGCAGCGGTCGGCCTGGCCTATGGGCTGGTCTATGCGCTGGCCGTGCTGCGCGGGGCGGGCTGGATGGAGCGCATCCGGCAAGGCAACATCCGCGTGGCGCTGGGGATCATCGCGCTGGCGGCGCTGTGGCTGATGCCGGTCCTGAACGCAGAACGGATTTCGGCGCAAAGCCAGCTGGCGCGGTTCGAGGCGACATCCAGGGCCGAACTGCTGGATGTCTATGCCCTGCGGTCCTGGGGTAAACCCGGAGCCGAAGTGATTGCCGTTCTTGAGGAGACGGCCAAGGCACCGGGACAGGAGGCGCTGGCGGCGGTTCTGGCAGGGCAGACGGGCGGGCCGGTCATCGACCGGGAGGCGCTGGTTGCGGCGCTGGTCGCGGCGATGCCGGTGCAACCCGCAACGGCGACGGGCACGCGCGACATGCTGCTGCGCGCGGTCGACGATTACCAGTTGCAGGACTGGACCCAGGTCTGCCAGGCCGGTGCCGAGACCGGGATGCCGTATTGCCTGATGGTGGTGGCCGACCTTCTGCCGAACCATCCGGGCGAGGAGGCGATGCTGTTTCTGCAGCGCAGCCATGACTATACCGAGATTTCCGGGCTATATCTGGACGCCAACGGCGATCCGGTCCTGCGCACCGCGTCACATCCCGACGGGCGCTATCCCGATGCCGCCGAAGCGGCGACCCTCATGCGGCAATATCAGGAGATGCCGCCGCCGGTGACGGCGGTGCCGCTGAACCAGCTTGGCACCGGCCCGGCCGGGCTGATCTTTCTGCCGTGATGCAGGAAAGTCTGTTAACCTATGCGCGCTAGGCTTGGGTCGGAAATTGCGACGGGGTCGGACATGGATGCGCTGTTGCTGCGGTCCTTGCAAAGCTATGTGATTCATACGTTTGGACCGTCCAGCTGGCAAAAGGTGTGCAGCACGGCTGGCCTGACCGTCCCCACGTTCGAGCCGATGCTGCGCTACGATCCCGGCACGGCGGACCGGATCGCGCTTATGGTGGCCGGGGTGCTGGGGCGGTCGGTCGACACGGTCTGGGAAGACGTGGGCACCTATCTGGTGACAAACCCCGATCAGGAGGGGGTGCGCAGGCTTCTGCGGTTCGGCGGCACCTGCTATGCCGATTTCCTGCATTCGCTGGAGGAACTGCCCGGGCGTGCGCGGCTGGCACTGCCGCATTTCGAAGCGCCCGACCTGACGCTGGACGAGGTGGGCCCCGACAGGTTCGAGCTGCGCTGCCGGTCGCCGGTGCGCGGATTGCAGCGGGTGCTCGTCGGGCTGTTGACGGCGATGGCGGATGACTTCGGGGCGCTCTGCCTGATCCAGCCTGGCGAGGACGGCTGCACGGTGATTTCGGTGCTTGACCGGCGCCACGCCGAAGCGCGACACTTTCACCTCGCACTGCCAGAGGGCTAGGGCATGCAGGCCGAGGTTCCCGCCCACCGGATCGAGATGGACAGCGCGGCGCTGGCCCGCTTCATGCCGATGCACCTGCTTCTGGACCGCGACGGTCTGGCCTTGGGCTATGGGCCGACGCTGGCGCAGGTCCTGCGGGACGCGGCGGTGCCTGGCGCACGGTTCGAGGATCTGTTCGAGGTGCGCTCGCATGGCGGGGCGGTGACGGTAGAGGATGTGCTGGCGCGCGGCGGCAACCGCTTTCGCCTGGTGCCGCGCAACGGCGTCAAGGCCGGGCTGCGGGGTCTGGGCCTGCGTCTGCCGGGGGATGGGCGGATCCTGTTGAACCTGTCCTTCGGGATCGACCTGATCTCGGCGGTGCGCGAGCTGGCGCTGACCGATGCCGATTTCGCGGCGACCGACCTGGCGATGGAACTGCTGTACCTGGCCGAGGCCAATGCCGCCGTCACGCGCGAGCTGCGGGGGCTGAACCTGCGGCTGGAGGGCGCGCGGGTGGCGGCGGAAGAAGAGGCGATGACCGATCCGCTGACCGGGTTGCGCAACCGCCGGGCGGCGGATCTGGTGCTGGAGCGGATGTGTGCGGCGCGGGCGGGGTTCGGGCTTCTGCACATGGACCTTGATTATTTCAAGGCGGTGAACGACACGCTGGGCCATGCCGCAGGCGATTTCGTGCTGGAGACGGTGGGTCGCATCCTGCGCGAGCAACTGCGGGCCGAGGATTGCGCGGCGCGGGTCGGCGGCGACGAATTCGTGGTGATCATCGCCGGCCGCAACGACCCGCAGACGCTGCAAGCCATCGCCGGACGGATCATCGCGCGCATCAGTCAGCCGATGGCGTTCGAGGGCCAGACCGCGCAGGTCACGGCCAGCATCGGCATCGTGCGGTCCTCCGACATGGACGCGCCGGGACCGGTACAGATTCTGGCAGCCGCCGACCGGGCGCTTTATGCCGCCAAGCATGCCGGGCGGGGGCGTGCGGTGCTGTTGGCGTCGCCGGGGGCGTAGGACATGTGCGCCGGGTTGCGCATGCGCCCTGCGGGAGGCGGGGTCAGCGCGGCGGGAGAAGCCAGAGCGCCTCGGGCGGCAGGGCGACGGTGATCCGGTCGCCGGGTGTCAGGGCGCGGCCCGCGTCGGGGGGGATGAGGGCTTGCAGGGCAATGCACTCGATGTCCAGCGCGACGCGGGTCTGGGTGCCGAGGAAGGTGACGGCGGTCACACGGGCGGCGCGGCTGTTGTCGCGGCCCTGGTCTTCGGGCGACAGGCGCAGGGCCTCGGGGCGGAGGGTCAGGATGCGGTCGCCCGCGACTGCGCCTGACGGCAGGGTCAGCGGCCCCAGGGCGGAAAGGAACAGGCCGTCCCGCGCGGTGCCGGGAATGAAGTTCACCCCGCCGAAGAAGCGGGCGACGGCTTCGCTGGCCGGGCGGCGATAGAAAGCCTCGGGGTGATCGTGCTGGACAATCCGACCGTCGAGCAGGAGCGCGATCTGGTCGGCAAGCGCCACCGCCTCGGCCTGGTCATGGGTGATGACCAGGGTGGTGATGCCGGTTTCGCGCTGTAGCTCGCGGATCAACTGGCGCATCTCGTCGCGCAGGGCGGGGTCGAGGCTTGAGAGCGGCTCGTCAAGAAGCAGGACCCTGGGCCGCAGGATCAGCGCGCGGGCAAGGGCGGCGCGCTGCTGCTGGCCGCCGGAAAGCTGCGAGGGGCGGCGGTCGCCCAGGCCGGTCAGGCGGACGCGGTCGAGCATGGCGGCGACCGTCGCGGCGATTTCGGCGCGCGGCAGGCCGCGCATCCGAAGGCCGAAGCCCACGTTCTGCGCGACGGTCAGATGGGGAAAGAGCAGCGGGCTCTGGAACACCATCGCCACCTCGCGCCGTTCGGGGGGCAGGGCGGTGATCGGCTGGCCGTCCAGCGCGATCTCGCCCGCGTCCAGGGTCAGAAGCCCGGCGATCAGCTTCATCGCGGTGGTCTTGCCCGCGCCGGAGGGGCCGAGAAGGGCGGTCAGCGACCCGGTTTCGACCGTCAGGTTCAGGTCCTGCACGGCGGCCTGGCCTGCGTCGGGATAGGCCTTGGTCAGGCCGGTCAGGGTGAGGCTGGTCATGGTCGCAGCCCCTTTGCCACCGCGACGTTGCGCCCGGTGATCCGACGGGCGGTGACAGCGAGGATCAGAAGGCCGGGCAGGATGTAAAGCAGCGCCACGGCGGCGGTGATGTCGTTGCGGCCGGCGCTGGCGAAGCTGAAAAGGAGAAGCGGCAGGGTCTGCACCCGTCCGCCCCCGATGGCGAAGGTGAGAAGGTATTGCGACCAGGAAACGAGGAAGGCGAAGAGCCCGGCGATGAGCAGGCCGGGAAGAATGGCGGGCAAGGTGACGGTGCGGAAGGTCTGGAAGGGTGTGGCGCCGAGGCTGCGGGCCTGAGCCTCGAAGCGGGGATCGAAGCGGGCGAAGACGGCGGCCATGATCAGGGTCATGTAGGGCAGGAC
>Ga0138256_10007642_pt1 | contig 11388 bp, 10 predicted proteins | sample KNB2016incub_MG_FD_105486 | JGI IMG/M metagenome (GOLD analysis project Ga0138256, IMG submission 105486) | Active sludge microbial communities from wastewater in Klosterneuburg, Austria - KNB2014incub_MG | ecosystem: Engineered > WWTP > Activated sludge > Unclassified | place: Austria...
AATACCTGGTAATTTCCTGAGAGGCGCTTGTCGCGCAAAATCTGTTCTTCTATCTGGGTCGGAAACACATTTACGCCACGCACGATCAGCATATCGTCGCTGCGCCCACTAATTTTTTCCATGCGACGGAACGCACGCGATGTTGGCGGCAACAATCGGGTAAGGTCGCGCGTGCGATAGCGAATAACCGGGAATGCCTGCTAGGTCAGTGACGTAAAAACAAGTTCGCCGTCCTCTCCGTCAGCGACTACTTCGCCGGTATCGGGGTTGACAATTTCCGGGTAGAAATGATCTTCCCAAATAACCGGCCCATCTTTGGACTCTATGCATTCACAGGCCACGCCAGGCCCCATGACTTCGGTCAGGCCATAGATGTCGATGGCGTCTATTCCAAGCTTGCGCTCAATCTCTCCGCGCATGCCTTCACCCCATGGTTCGGCACCAAAGATGCCTACTTTGAGTGAGATCTGATCAGGGGTGATACCCAGTCGTTCAAACTCCTCGGCAATCACCAACGAGTACGACGGTGTAACCATGATGATTTGCGGCTGAAAATCGATAATCAACTGCACCTGTCGCTCAGTCTGCCCACCCGACATGGGCACCACGGTGCAGCCAAGTCGTTCCGCACCGTAATGTGCGCCCAGACCGCCTGTAAACATGCCATAGCCATAGGCGTTATGCAGAATATCGCCCGCACGGCCACCAGCCGCACGGATAGAACGCGCTACCAGATTGGCCCAGTTGTCGATATCCTGCAGCGTGTAGCCAACCACAATGGATTTTCCGGTGGTGCCGCTGGAGGCATGCAGACGCGCGACTTTTTCGCGTGGCACCGCAAAGAGCCCAAATGGGTATTGGTCGCGCAGGGCCGTCTTGGTCATGAACGGAAACTTCGCCAAGTCCGCAAGGTTTTTCAGATCGCTTGGGTGCACACCCTTTTCATCAAAGGCCTTTTTGTGATACGGCACGTTGTCATAGGCATGTTTGAGCGACCATTGCATGCGTTCAAATTGCAATGCGGAGATTTCGTCACGACTGGCCGTTTCAATGGGCTCCAGATCACCTGGCAAGGGGCTCGTAACTGGCATGCGTGTCTCCTGTGATGGGATATCGTTTTGATTTAGTGCGATTCATCGGCTTGCGTCAAGCCAGAAATCACTTCACCTTGAATTCGATACGACTTGCCGCGAAAAAGTGCTATGGCCTTTCCCTCGCCGTTTCGGACGCTAACGTCGTAGACGCCAGTTCGACCGGATTGTGATTGCTCGACCGCCTCAGCTTGCAGTATTTCGCCTTCTTTGGCGGGGGCCAGGAAGTCAATGTTGCAGGCCAATGCAACCGTGTTCTTGTTATAGCTGTTGCACGCGTAGGCGAATGCTGCGTCTGCCAATGTAAAGATCATGCCGCCATGGCAAATATGGTGGCCATTGACCATGTCACCCCGAACTGCCATTTCAATCTTGGCGTAGCCAGGCTTGATGCCCAGAATACGCATACCCATCGCTTGCGCGGCGCGATCACGGGCCCACATGGCGGCTGAAGTGGCCTCTGCCAAAGCCTGCGATTCTTCTGGTGTTGCAGAAGCTATTTGATTTGTCATTTGTTTCATCGGTAGATGCTGCTTCCAGCGAATACATGTTGCGAAATCAGAGGAGAAATACGATACCGATCTTCGCCATAGCTCGCACCCAGGTTGGCCAGTACATCACGCACTGCGCGCAGTCCAATTTGGTCTGCCCAGAGCAGCGGGCCCCTTGGATAGTTCACTCCCAGCAGCATGGCAGAGTCAGCGGCTAGCGTTGAGCAGACCCCCTGATTCACTGCGTCTGCCGCTTCGTTTGCCAGCATGCAAACGGTGCGCATTACAGCCAATCCCGGTACATCGGCAAAGCGCGCGACTTGCACCCTGCAGGCCTGCAGAAGAGCCGCGGCATCATTCGCGGCGGCTTCCGTGCACTGCGCCGAAGCGGCCATTGCCAGACGCGTGGCTTGTGTGTAATCCAGCGCCAGGTCGATGACCACGGTGTTGGAGAGGCCCGATTCAGATGCCCTTTGCGTGGCACTGCGCCCATCGGTGACAAACACCACGGCGTCACCAGCCTGCGCGATCCTGCCATCGAGGGACACTTCCCGCTGAAATACGACGTTGGCAGCTGTCAGCCGTTGTGCCAATGCATTGGCAGCGGATGATTCACCACAGATGAAAATTTCGGCGGGTAGCGGGTACGGTGATTCGGTTTGGGGCTCTGGCTTAGTCGCCCCGGGTTGGTAATCATAGAAGCCACGACCCGACTTTTTGCCCAGAAAACCGGCATTCACAAGTTCTTGTTGAACGAGCGAAGGTAGAAAACGGGGGTCGTTATAGAAGGCACTCCAGACCGAGCAGGTAACCGCGAAATTGATATCGTGACCAATCATGTCCATGAGCTCAAATGGGCCCATGCGAAAACCGCCGGCTTCGCGCATCACTACATCAATGGTGGCGCAATCAGCCGCACCTTCGGTCAATAAGCGCAGCGCTTCGCCGTAGTAAGGGCGAGCCACACGATTGACAATAAAGCCCGGAGTCGACTTGGCATGTACCGGAGTTTTTCCCCAAGCATGCGCGGTTGCAAAAAGAGTCTCTGCAACGTGCGGGTCGGTGGCCAACCCTGAAACGACTTCGACCAGAGCCATCAACGGCGCAGGATTAAAAAAGTGCAAACCTGCCAAACGACCTGAGTGCTTTAGTGCCGCCCCGATCGCAGTGACAGAAATGGATGAGGTGTTGGTTCCAAAAATGCAGTCGTCACCGACGATATCTTCAAGCCCCCGGTACAGGTCCTGTTTGGCCTGCAGGTTTTCAACGATGGCTTCTATCACCAGGCTCGCGTCTGCCAACTCTGATTGAGTTGCTACCGCCACGAGCCGACTCGAAGCCGCGTGGGCAGCTTCTTGTGTGAGCTTGCCTTTTTCAGCCAACCTCGCAAACTGGGCACGAATACTCGCCACTGCGGCTTGCGCCGCCTGCGGGCGGTTGTCCATCAATTTCACCGTATGCCCTGCAGCAGCCGCAACCTGCGCAATGCCTGCACCCATGGCACCCGTGCCAACCACTGCAATGGTTGCGTGAAGCGGCAAAGACTGCGCCATGGTTATTGCCCGGTAAACTTGGGTGCACGCTTTTCCATGAACGCAGACACCCCTTCCGCGTAGTCCGGGCTCCAGCCAAGCTCGCGCATGAAACCACCTTCCATGGACAGTTGCTGCTCCAGTGTGTGGGTGGGCGCTGCGTGCATCGCCTGGCGCGTGCGCACCAGGGCCTTGGTCGGCATGGTTGCCAGTTGGGCGGCGAGTTTGTCCACAGTTGCGGCCAGGTCAGCATCGTCGACGACCTGCCAAATCAATCCCCATTCAGCTGCCTTTTCTGCGGGTAATTTGTCGGCGAGCATGGCCAAACCAATCGCCCGCGCCATGCCTACGCGTTGTGGCAAAAACCAGGTGCCACCCGTGTCCGGCACCAGTCCAATTTTGCTGAATGCCTGCAAAAAAGAGGCGGATCGCGCCGCGATGACCAGGTCGCAAGCCAGCGCCACGCTGGCCCCTGCGCCAGCGGCAATGCCGTTGACTGCTGCAATGGTGGGGACCCGCAGGTTCTGCAGACTCAAAATCAACGGGCGGTAATACTTTTCAACCACATTGCCGATGTCGGGCGCAGAGGCTCCCATTGCCATCTCGGGGTCGCCCAGATCCTGGCCGGCACAGAAGGCACGGCCTGCTGCTGACAAAACCAGAACCCGAATAGTTTTTTCGCTTTGAATGGTATTGAGCGCAGCCTGGATTTCAACGTGCATCGCACCGATAAAGCTGTTGAGTTTGTCGGGGCGGTTGAGCGCCAGGCGTGCGACGCCATTCTGCACGTCAAACAAAATGTGTTGGTAGGTCATATGGACATCCTAATACGTAGTAATCCGAAGATGCTGAGTTCAATCGATCCAACCTCTCAAGGTATTTACCTATGTTACACCATAAGAAATGTATTACGCAATAGATAATTTGCAATAGAATTGATTTTTGCGACTTCCAATCGTCGACTTTTCTCGTCTGCCCCATGATTGCAATGCCAAACGCAGTTGGCGCAGCTAGACTTGGGCGCGCATCGGTCGTTCGCAGACCGCCCTGGTCTTTAACGAATCGCCTTGAGAGCCAATCATGTCTGATGAAAAAGAGAGCAAGCACGGTGTCCAGTCCCTGGAGGTAGGCGCTGGCGTGCTGCGCGCTGTGGTGAACGGCCATCGCGCCATGATGCTCAAAGAAATTGCTGCCGCTGCAGACATTCCTCCATCCAAGGCACACCGCTATCTGGTCAGCCTGATCCGCTCGGGTTTGATTGAGCAAGACCCGGCCACATCACGCTATAGCCTTGGCCCGTTTGCCTTGAATATTGGCCTGGTCGCCATTGACCGGTTGGACCGCATTCGCCTTGGAATGGCAGCGATTTCCGAGTTGCGCGACGAAATCAATGAGACCACGGCCATTGCAGTCTGGGGCGACCACGGCCCCGTCATCGTTCGGTGGGAGCGCCCACAGCGACCCATTACCGTCAACGTGGTGACAGGTACATCCTTGCGCTTGTTGAGTACTGCCAGTGGTCGTACTTTTGCTGCGTGGTTGCCCGCAGCCCAGACCGAAGCCCAGATTGCCAAAGAATTGCGTAACGAGTCCTCAGTGTCCGGCTTCAAGACCCGTGCCGAAGTGGATGCCATGCTGGAGAGGGTACGCGAGGACGGAGTTGCACCGGTAACCAGACACTATTTGTTTTCAGGTGTGGAAGCCATTGCCGCACCGATTTTTAACTTCAAGAATGAAATTTCGATGTCCATGGTGGTGGTGGGCGTTCATGGCATGTTCGACATGGCCGAAGGCAGCCCCGTTTACGAAAAGCTGCGTGCATCCGCAGATGCGCTGTCCTGGCGCTTGGGGGCCACTCGCCGTGGCCGGATGGATGTGTCGCCAAGGCTCACGGAATAGGGTGTCTAGTTGAAATGAACGCTTCAATGTTAATTACTTTTAACAGAAATATTTACGTAATTCAGAATGTAAACTATGCGACTTTTCTGGGTGTGCCGTCGGGCTGGATATTTGGGAGTTTGAACCCGGTAAAGTGAAGTTACTATATTTTTTACAGCGTACTAGCCTTATTTCACGAGAGCTACGCCGTGTTTTTACAATGAATGGTTCAGGAGTCCACCGTGGCAAAACCCATTTGGGTCGAAATGCGGTTCGCGCAATCGCGCAGCGCCTGCGCGTTGGCGCATGTCCAATCCGGGTCAAATCCCCCCGTTGGCCCGACTATGGTGAGCACAATAGACAGGTGTCCGTTGTGGTCAAAAACCGGCGCTGCAAAAGCACTCACACCCGCGATAGGTTGTCCGATGGCTCTGGCAAGACCGTGTTCGCGAACTTCCTGCAAATCACGCTGCATGTCTTTCCAATTGCGCAGTGCGCCAATAACGTGCGGAATCGCATGCGGGTGCATAGATTCTTCGACGAAACGTTCCATTTTTCTTGCTGGCATGTAGGCACCAAAAATCTTGCCAGTCGCCGTTGTCAACGACATGACGGTTCCCGGGCGAAGGTTCATGTGGATCGGATGACTGGATTCTTCAAGGTGAATGACCGTCGGGCCTGCATTGCCCCACACCGACAACGCCACCGTGTGGTGAATTTTTTGCTCCAGTTCGACTGCGGCAGCCATGGCCAGGCGAACCGGGTTGAGTTGACGCAAGCCAGCCAGGCCCATGCGCAGCGCCAGCGCCCCCAAACCGTAGCGACCAGAGACAGGGTCCTGGGCGACCAAGCCAATCTTGCCGAAGCTCACCAGATAGGGGTGCGCTTTGGCAGGCGTCATTTTGGCCTGAACGGCGAGTTGTTTCAAAGTCATGGGGCCCCCACTGTCGGCCAGAACGACCAGAATCTGGCCACCGACTTCTATGGACTGGATGCCACGTTGTTCTTTTTCGTCTTCAATTTGCAGTTCCATGGCTCGCTTTCGGATGTAACCCCTGCATCTTATACAGATGCGACGCATTTTCGATAAATACAAATAGGTTTATCCTATTTAAATAATTTGTTTTAGTATAAATCATTTGTTGATAGCGAAATTACTGTACACTCCCTCTATCCACTTAAAAGGAAGCACCACATGACCACCGCCAAATTCGCGTCCGTAGCCGACCTCGAGGTTAAAAAGACCACCTTTCAGCAACTCTCCGCGCATTGCTGGGCCTACACCGCCGAGGGCGACCCCAACACGGGCGTCATCATTGGCGAGGACTCTGTCTTGATCTGCGATGCCCTGGCTACCCCCGTTATGGCCCAGAGCCTGATTGCCGAGATCCGCAAAGTAAGCGACAAACCCATTAAATACGTGGTGCTCTCCCATTACCACGCCGTGCGTGTACTGGGCGCGTCGGGCTACAAGGACGCTGGCATGCAGGAAATCATTGCGAGCCAAGGCACCTACGAAATGATTGTGGAGCGCGGCGCGCAGGACATGCAGTCCGAGTACGAACGATTTCCGCGCCTGTTCAACAACTTTGATTCCATTCCTGGCCTGACTTGGCCCACTCTGGTTTTCAAGGACGCAATGACCCTGTGGATGGGCAAGCTTGAAGTCAAGATCATGCACGTTGGCCCAGGCCACACCAAGGGTGACACCATTGTTTGGGTGCCATCCGAACAAGTACTTTTCTCGGGAGACCTGGTGGAAGCCGACGCAGCCTGCTACACCGGAGACGCGCAACTGGAGGAATGGCCCGCCACACTGGATGCCTTGGCGGCCTTGGGCGCACAAAAACTGGTGCCTGGCCGTGGCCCGGCGCTGTTGTCGCCAGAGCGCGTCGCTGAAGGCTTGGCCTATACCCGTGACTTTGTGACTACCTTGCTGCGTTCAGCCAAAGAGGCTGTTGCACAGGGCATGAACCTGAACCAGGCCATGGCGCATTGTCGCAAGGCGATGGATCCCAAATTTGGTCAGGTCTTCATTTATGAGCACTGCCTGCCCTTTGATGTAACGCGTGCAGTTGACGAGGCCAGCGGCATCAAGCATCCCCGCATCTGGACCGCAGAACGCGACAAGGAAATGTGGCACGGCCTGCAGGCAACCCAGTAAGACGATGAGGAGACTCGCATGCTGAGCACTTACCAATATCCCAAATACGATTATGTTCAAGCGCCGGAACAGAAATCTGGCGTTACAAAGCGCCACCCGGTGGTGGTAGTGGGTGCTGGGCCTGTGGGCCTTGCGGCAGCCATTGACCTGGCCCAGTTTGGAGTGCCGGTAGTGGTGCTTGATGATGACAATTCGGTTTCGGTCGGCTCACGCGGTTTGTGCTACAGCCGGCGCACCCTGGAAATACTGGACCGTCTCGGTGTTGGCGACGATACCGTTGCCAAAGGTGTGAGCTGGAATGTGGGCCGCACTTTTTTCAATGACACGGAAGTCTTTAACTTCAACCTTCTGCCCCAGCCAGACTTCAAGCGACCAGGCATGGTGAACCTGCAGCAGTACTACCTGGAAGAGTACGAGATCAAACGGGCCAAAGACCTGCCCAATCTGGACTTGCGTTTTTGCAACAAGGTGGTGTCGGTGTCACCCGAGGGCAATGGCGCAACGCTGCAAGTGGAAACACCCGACGGTATCTACACGCTAGAGACCGACTGGCTGATTGTGGCCGACGGTGCGCGCAGCAGTATCCGGCGCATGCTCAATCTTGAAATAGACGGCAAGGTTTTCATGGACCGCTTCCTCATCGCCGACGTGGTGATGAAAGCCGACTTTCCGGCAGAGCGCTGGTTCTGGTTTGATCCGCCCTTTCACAAGGGGCAGTCGGTGCTGCTGCACCGTGAGGCCGACAACGTGTACCGCATCGACTTTCAACTCGGCTGGCAAGCCGATCCGGAGGAAGAAAAGAAGCCAGAAAACGTCATCCCGCGCATCAAGGCCATGCTCGGGGATGACCGCGAGTTTGAGTTGGAGTGGGTCAGCGTATACACCTTTCAGTGCCGCCGCATGACGGAGTTTCGCCATGGACATGTGCTGTTTGCCGGAGATGCCGCGCACCAGGTTTCACCCTTTGGTGCCCGTGGAGCCAACTCGGGTATTCAGGATACTGACAACCTGGTCTGGAAGCTGAAACTCGTGATGGATGGCAAGGCGCCTGACGGTCTGATTGACACCTATTCGGAAGAGCGGGTATTTGCCGCCGATGAGAACCTCATGAATTCGACGCGTTCAACCGACTTCATCACGCCTAAAAGCAATACATCACTCACCTTCCGGAACGCTGTTCTCTCTTTGGCGCGGGAACACGCATTCGCGCGTGCACTGGTCAATTCTGGGCGTCTCTCAGTGGCTGCGAATCTGACGCAATCGCGGCTCAACACGCCTGACACGGCCGACTTTCGAGGGGACATGGTTCCAGGTGCCGCCATGGACGATGCGCCCATGCAGGAAGAAGGCCAACAATTCTGGTTGCTGGACCGTATGGGCAGGCAATTCACAGCGCTGGTCTATGTAATCGATCCTGCTGCCCTGGACGCTACCTTTGCACGCAATTGCAAGGCCTTGGCCAGTGGCGAAATAGCGGTGGAGGTGATTCTCGTCTCACCCAATCCAGGCCCGGCGCCAGAAGGTTTGCGTGTTTTTGTGGACCAGGCTGGGCGTTTTGCTGAACGCTTTGATGCCGCTGATGGAACCGTCTACTTGATGCGGCCCGATCAACACATTGCCGCCCGTTGGCGCACTTTTGATGCGAGCAGCATCACTGCGGCGCTGGCCCGTGCAACCTGCAATGTGCACTGAGGAAACCGATATGCCACTCAATTTGAATCCCAATTTCTCGGAACCTGGCAAGCGTTACTTTCACACGTTTTCGCCAGGAGACGACTTTTACGAAGCACTCATTGAAACCCACCATGGTCTCTCAGACGAGCAAAGCGCCATGGTTAACGCCAAACTGGTGCTCTTGCTGGCAAATCATATTGGTGACATCAGCGTTTTGCGTCAGGCAATGGAACTGGCTCGTGGCAGCGTGTAAACCTTTTCCAAGGCAAGTAAAGTTGTCCGTCCATTTGTAGCAAATAGATTGTTCGGTTCTGACGCCAGCTTTTTTGTCTTTTTGATTCCTATCGCGCCATTGACGCGACCCAACAGCTCCCGAGCGGGCGGCACATTGAGGTTTGATACAATTTTCGCTGCTTGAACAGAAACCACTGACAGACTGTGCAGGTCAGCCTTGTCAAACGGGGTGTAGCTTAGCCTGGTAGAGCGCTACGTTCGGGACGTAGAGGCCGGAGGTTCGAATCCTCTCACCCCGACCAAATTTCCTTGGCAGCCCGTTACCACCACATGCGATCGCGGCATTCCCTCCCACAGTTATTGCCGCTTGTTACTCATAGTGATATCTGTCGCAAAAAGCCCTGAACGCCACACACGACAGTAAGACTGCGCGTTAATATCACCTTGGGCGATTTACTTTGACGGTGCAATCAGCGATGATGCACAGGTATTTTTTTACAACATTCACCTATATTGGTCTATGGCTACTGTCGAACCCATTCAACGCGAGACTTCTTCCATTGCCCTGCCTGGGCTTGGTCGAGCCTTGATTACTGCGGGTAAATTGGGGCAAAAGTCTGCTGAGGATATTTACAGGAAGGCTCTTTCCAGTAAAAGCAGCTTCATTGCGGAACTGGTGGGCTCTGGCGCAGTTTCCGCCGCCGATTTGGCGCACACACTCACCACCGCATTTGCAGCTCCTCTACTTGACCTGGATGCCATCGACACCAGCCGCCTGCCGAAAGGATTGCTGGACAACAAAATTTGCGTGGACTACCGGGTTGTCGTTCTGAGCAAACGCAGCAACCGATTGATCGTAGCCACGGCAGATCCGTCCGATCAGGCTGCTGCTGAAAAAATCAAGTTCTCGACCCAAATGGGGGTCGACTGGGTCATTGCCGAATATGACAAATTGTCCAAGCTGGTTGACGCCAACGCCACTACAGCCACCGAGGCCATGGAGGACATCATTGGTGGTGATTTCGAATTCGACGAGGCAGCAGCCGAAGCGATTATCGACAACGACAAAACCAATACCTCCGAGGTTGAGGATGCACCCGTCGTGCGTTTTCTCCACAAAATGCTGATGGACGCCTTCAGCATGCGCGCTTCTGACCTGCATTTTGAACCTTACGAACACACCTACCGGGTCAGGTTTCGCATTGATGGCGAGTTGCGCGAAATTGCCTCTCCCCCGATTGCAATCAAAGACAAACTGGCTTCGCGGATCAAGGTGATCTCGCGCATGGACATATCGGAAAAGCGGGTTCCACAGGACGGGCGCATGAAGCTCAAGGTCGGGCCTGACCGTGTTATCGACTTCCGTGTCAGCACCCTACCCACGTTGTTCGGGGAAAAAATAGTAATTCGGATTTTGGATCCCAGCAGTGCCAAACTGGGTATTGATGCACTCGGCTACGAGCCTGAAGAAAAGGAACGCCTGCTCAAAGCCATTGCTCGTCCTTACGGTATGATTTTGGTAACCGGTCCTACCGGTTCCGGCAAGACGGTTTCGCTCTATACCTGCCTGAATATGCTCAATCAGCCGGGAGTGAATATTGCCACAGCAGAAGATCCTTCGGAAATCAACTTGCCTGGGGTCAATCAGGTAAACGTCAATGAAAAGGCAGGGCTGACTTTTGCCGCAGCGTTAAAGTCGTTCTTGCGTCAGGATCCCGACATCATCATGGTAGGTGAAATTCGTGACCTGGAAACAGCCGATATTTCCATCAAAGCGGCCCAAACCGGGCATTTGGTGCTGTCCACCTTGCACACCAACGACGCCCCGGCAACACTGACTCGCATGCGCAATATGGGCATTGCGGCTTTCAACATTGCGTCCAGCGTGATTTTAATCACTGCGCAACGGTTGGCCCGACGCTTGTGCTTGAATTGCAAAACACAGGTTGAATTGCCCCGCGCAACGTTGCTCAGCGCTGGCTTTAAGGAGTCTGAACTTGAAGGGGGCTGGAAACCTTACAAAGCAGTGGGATGCAACCTATGCAACAACGGCTATAAGGGGCGAGTGGGCATCTACCAAGTGATGCCCATCACGGAGGAACTGCAGCGCATCATTTTGCGTGATGGCAGCGCCCTCGACATCGCTGAACAAGCTGAAAAGGAAGGCGTCAGATCCTTGCGTCAATCAGGCCTGAACAAGGTCAAACAAGGCTTGACTTCGCTCGAAGAAGTACTGGCCGTTACCAACGAATAACAAGAACTCCGGAGGATTCGAATGGCAACTGCCAAATCTGCTGACAGCAAAGATGCTGTTTTTGAATGGG
>Ga0138256_10007644_pt1 | contig 11387 bp, 12 predicted proteins | sample KNB2016incub_MG_FD_105486 | JGI IMG/M metagenome (GOLD analysis project Ga0138256, IMG submission 105486) | Active sludge microbial communities from wastewater in Klosterneuburg, Austria - KNB2014incub_MG | ecosystem: Engineered > WWTP > Activated sludge > Unclassified | place: Austria...
AACTCCCGAATTATGCAATTGCACAAAGAAAATTGTTTTCAGAGATCATAGTATTTTGGAATACTATTCCAATGATACATTGATTTCATCGGAAAATTATACTATTGAAAATTCAAGTATGGATCCGAAAGACGTTTTAATTTTGAGGAGTAAAGAATTCAGCGGTTTTTTGAAATTCTCATTGGGGGCAAGCTCCACAGGGGCCAATTCAGACAGTTTGGGAATTGGGTGGTTTGGGAGTTGTGCGACGTTGAGGTATTTTACGAGGGAGAATGTGGGTGGGAAATAGGTCTGCTCAACTCTTTGTATTTCTGAACTGGCATTTTGTGTGGTATTGCGAATTCTTATGCGACCTCTTCGGAGACGTTTAGCGGGAACATTTTCTCTTAATATAATGCGAACTTTTCGATGGAATTCAATTTGTGGAGATTTGATATTTACATTTGCAAACAAAAAGCCGGTCTCAAGCTTTGAATAAATTTATTTACATTCGCTACTTATCCACTATAGAAATTGAAATCAATATTTGCTACCATATTATTGGGCAGATGGTAAAAATTTCTCATGGATACCTGCTTAAAAAAGCACTATGACAAAAGACAACGCAATTAAAATATTTGAAAGTAAGCAAGTGCGCACCCATTGGGATGCAAAAACTGAAAAATGGTATTTTTCGGTTATTGATGTTATTGAAATATTAACTGGAAGTTCTATTCCAAAAAGATATTGGACTGATTTAAAAAAGAAATTAACTAAGGAAGGAAGTCAGTTGTACGATAAAATCGTACAACTGAAATTTGAAGCTACGGATGGTAAAAAATATGCTACTGATTGCCTAGATACCACAAATTTATTCCGTCTTATACAATCCATTCCTTCGCCAAAAGCAGAACCTTTTAAGCTTTGGCTGGCAAAAGTGGCATCGGAAAGATTGGATGAAATGCAAGATCCTGAATTGAGCATTGATAGGGCTTTGGAAAACTATATGAATTTAGGTTATTCTGAAAATTGGATCAATCAACGGTTAAAAAGTATTGAAATACGAAAAGAACTTACCGATGAATGGAAAAAGAGAGGACTGAAAGCAGGTCAACACTTTGCAACACTAACGGATATTATTACCAAAGCCTGGGCAGATAAAACCACTAAAGAATACAAAATACTCAAAGGATTGAAAAAAGAAAACCTGAGAGACAACATGACCAACACCGAACTTATTTTAAATATGCTTGCAGAGGCATCTACTAAAGATATTTCTGCTGCAACTAATCCGGAAACGTTTGAGGCTAGTAAAAAAGTAGCCAAACAAGGCGGTAATGTAGCCAAAGTAGCTATGAAAGAGTTGGAAGCTAAAACTGGAAAAAAGGTAGTGTCCGCTTTAAATGCAAAAAGTGCGTTGAAAGAAATTACAACCCCTAAAGTAAATCCCGGCAAAAAAAGCAAGAAAAAAAAGAAATGATGTATGACAAAAAATATTGAACCATTTTGGGAAGACCTAAATAGGCAATCGGTTGAAGAACCTGATATTATTTCTCGTGACCTCGAAATCATCTTCGGTACGATCCTGGTTCTTACTTTTACGACAACCGTTAGTATTACTCACGACGACAACTTAGAAATAAAGCATTTACTATGGGCAGCTATAGCTTGCAATTTTGCTTGGAGTACAATTGATGGTGCAACTTCAATTATCAGCGGAATCTTTGATCGCACAAAAAAATTGAAAGTGATTAAGTCTGTCCGCAATGCTCAGAATAATGAAGAAGCTGTTTCAATTTTATTGGAAAATTTTCAAGTATTAGCTCTCGCTGATATCAGACATGACCAACTCGTCAACCTTTATGAGAAGTTAAAATCTTTGCCCCCACCACCCGACCGGGTTCCCAAATTATGGCGCGATTTTAAAGGCGGAATAATTATTTTTTGTATGGGGTTTAGTGCTACCTTTCCTATTACAATCCCTTTCCTATTGATGAAAGATCCCTTAACCGCGAAATATGTTTCCGATGGGATTGGAATATCTATTCTGTTTTTATGTGGATATTCTATTGGCAAGAAAATAGGAATAGCACCTTTGAGAAGTGGATTCATTATGTTACTTGTCGGGATTACTTTTTTACTGCTCACATTAGGTATGGGCGGATAAATCCGGGAATGGTTGATAATATTATTCGAACATCATTGAACGATATTACTAATTCGCATGCGACCTGCTACAAATATGCGAACCCGCTGGAGTCGGCGCGTGTGTAATGCATACGGGCTACCGATATACGACCTCTCATGGGTCGGTTCGTGGTCTGTTGATTCGTTTTTGCTGTAAATATGCGTTCCTTCCTGAGTAGGGATGGGTTATGACGTGCTGCGGCTTCAAAGTCGGCACTCATTCCCGCTGCAGGTTATTCAAATTGGTTGGTTTCAAATTAAATAATATCTTCGACTTAAGTTAAATGATATGAAAACAAACTTTTATTTTATCTCTTTTTCCATACTTCTATTTTTATCTTCTTGCAATCAAGAAAGCGAAAATGAATTTTATCTACCTGCAGAATGGGAGCCGCAAACAGGAGTAATTGTAGGCGGACTTGACGACTATGCTGCTTTTGAAATGATCGTTCAACTAAGTAAGGAAACTCAGGTATACTCTATATTTCTAGATTCGTTAGAAGAATTTTATCGCAATAAACTGGTTAATGCCGGAGCAAACCTCGACAGTATACATTTAATTCCTTCTTCTACAGAATACAATTATGCTGAAAGAGACGGTATTCTATTTATGAAAAACAAAAGCGGTCAAAAACAAATTGTAAATTTTGAGTGGAACTGCTATGGATGGTACTTTGAACCTGATTACAAAAATTATCTTGATGGTGACAAGAAAAAACGAAAATCATATCTTGCCAATCACCTTAATACATTTAAATATCCGGTAATTTTTTCTTCAATGGTAAATGAAGGAGGCGCAATTGAAACAAATGGAAAAGGAACGATATTACAGGTGGAGTCTGTAAATATGCAACGAAATCCAAAAATGAACAAAGCTGCTCAAGAAGCAGAATTGAAAAGAATACTCAATGCAAAAAAAGTAATATGGTTAAAAGAAGGTGCAGCAGAAGATCCTTTCGGATGGGGAACATTGATCGCCGAAAACTATTTTGGGATTGGCGTAAAAGGACATTTGGATGAGTTTTGCCGGTTCGTAAATGAAAACACAATTCTTATATCATTTCCTGATTCATTAGAAGCAGCCCATGATCCTGTTAAACACATCACTCTTGAACGGATGAAGGTTAACTATGAAATATTAAAGAATGCAACTGATCAAGACGGTAAACCATTTACAATAATAAAAATGCCTGTACCGGATGTCAATTACATGACATTTGCACTGGACACCATAAATAAGAATGACGAAATAAAATTTCTCTCTCAACAGATCCTTTATGAACAAAAGAAGTTTTCAGTCGGCGATACAGTTCATTTTGTCCCTTCAAGCAGCTATCTGAATTTTTTAATTACGAACAAAACAGTTTTCGCTGCAAAATATTGGGAAGAAGGCAAATCAGAAAATGCAAAAGTAAAAGATGAAAAAGCCAGACAAATTTTGCAACACTATTTTCCGGATAAAATTATCTACCCAATAAACACAGCTGAAACCAACCACCGTGGTGGTGGACTCCACTGCTGGAGCATGCAAGTGCCAAAATAATTTAATTCTTCAATGTTCATAAGGAATTTTAACTTTTGACTTCTGATTTATAAAGCCATTTCAAATCTATGAATCTTGAAAATAATAAATATAATTATGTAAGACCGTCCTTTAAATAGTCCGCACCTTTGCATAGTAATACTTCCATTACAACTTAAACCAAAAAGATCATGGCAGAAAATCAAAACGGTCGCGCTACGCAATCAGACAACAAGTCAACTCAGCAACAATCTCAGGACAACAAACCAAAAACTACTGACCCTAACAATCCTTCTGCAAACAAAGGAAATGATAAAGGTTCACAAGACGGTAGTCAGCAACGTTCAAGTGGCACCGGTACTCCTTATGGTGGTAGTCAAGATCGTCAAGGTTCAAGTTCTACGCAAGGTAGATCTGACACAACAGTAGAAGATACTGAAGAACGCGACGAAACTTCACAAGATGGAGATTCTATGGACGAAAAAAGTCAGAATGGTTCGGATACAAAACGTAAAGAAGGTCAATCCGGAAACCAAAATCCAAAGTAAATAATTATGTATTTTTTTCAGCAAGCCTCCTTGTGGTGGGGAGGTTTGCATTTTTTAATTCCTATTCTATAAACATCAAATGAAAAAATATCAAATTTTAATTGCATTAACATTGCTTCTAATCACTTTAAATTCCTGTACCGTTGTAACAGGTATTTTTAAAGCCGGCATGGGTTTCGGAATTTTCACGGTGGTTTTAGTGATAATAATTATTGCTGCTTTAATTATGCGAGCCAATAAAAAGTAATTAGTATATACAATTTTAAAGAAAATATCATGAAAATAGTATTCGTGGCAATTGCTGCTTCATTACTAAGCTTCAACGCTTATTCACAAACTGATTCGACAAATAATCAGAGGAACTCGGATTTCCATCAGAACTCGGATAGAGATCAATCTAAAATGAGAATTGATTCAGGTGCTCACATTCAAAATCAAGGCACGGATGAGGTTAAACCGAATAATTCCGGCACGAATGGTTCTAGAACGAATGATCCCAGATCAAATGACTCCGGGACGAATGGTTCAGGTACGAATAATTCTCAAGGAGACGATATGCAAAGAAACAATTCACAAAAAAGTGATTCTATGAATTCGTCGAAAACAAAAATCAATGCAAAATTGAAAATATAAAAGTCTTTTTTAGTACAAGTTAATTGATTGATAAAAAGCCTGCTCCATTAAACCGGACAGGCTTTTGTTTTTATATAACAACTTCAGTTGTTGGTTTCACCATATAATTAATAGTGCAATCAATAGCATTCGCCATGCTTAAATCCTGAAGTACACTTAATAATAGAGCCTTAGATCATAAACATTTCTATTATACAAATGAAATAAAATCAACCATATGTTTCAAAAAACAGCTTAAATCCAACTAATTAGTGTATCATTACTAAAATACCAATAAACACCCGCCTCACTGAAAAGGTCAGGCGGGTTTTTTATTGCCTTTACCAAACATTAATATAATCCATACACTAAAAAACACTTATGAGAAAAACAGTACAACTTATTTTAATCGCAATTGCATTTTGCTTTACTGCCGCAATTGGTCAAACCAATCACCATTACAAGTTGAACGATTACTCCCTTGATTCCAATTTACGACGTATTGCAGTATCTGCTTTGACAATCGATGGTGGAATGATCGTCGTTACTGACAATGAATACCGAGGCTCGCTTTCACCGGCTGATTACGGATTTTCAATGATCCGATATGATTCTACCGGAATCAAACTTTGGAATACGTTCGTCTCAGGATTTACTACTTCAAATGCTGTGTTAATGGGTATTGTTGAACTTCCTGACAACGGATTTGCAATAGCCGGAAATACTACCTTTAATGGCGGTGGCTTCATTTTAAAAACTGATGCATCAGGTACTTTTTTGTGGATGAAAAATTATGCAACCCAAATTTATGGTTGTGTATTGGATCCGTCTGATGACGGTTTCGTAATGACTACCAATGCCGGAAATACTTACTCCGGTATCATTAAAGCAAATTCGTCAGGCGATGTTGTTTGGGGTGATGCAAGAAATTATACTGTCGATCCTGACCATTATTACGTCGCTAGACCGCTTAACAATGGCAACTACCTTGCTGTTGGAACTGCCTACGACAATCCTTCTATATCGAATGGAACAGGACTTATCGCTTGTTACAGCTCAACAGGTACTCTTCTGTGGAGTCAACGTTACGTTGGGCCTGAATGGACAGCAGGATTCAACGATTTTACGGAACTGTCTGATGGTTCAATTGTGCTTGTCGGTACATCATCCCAGGTTGCAGTACCGGGCTTAAGAACTTTGATTACGAAAGTAGATTCCGTTGGCAATGTGATCTGGTGCAAAAGCAGTCTGCTTGCATCCAGGATGACGGATTACGGTTATAAATTTGCAGATGGCTTTCTATATGTCGCAGGAAACTATGACTGGTCGGGTGTTGATTTAAGACCGGCTACAACTAAGATAGATACAGATGGTAATGTTCTATGGACACGTATTCATCCTCAATTCGATTATATCAATGACATCGTCTATAGTACGTCCAAAGATTTTTCGATAATAGGAAGTAAACTGAGCTTTAATAATACTCGCACATTCTGTAGTACTGATACTGCATTAACTCAATCATGTGCACTATACGATACTGCTTATGTGTTCAACACTATTAACATGACTACAACACCAACAGCACCGGTTACCGTAACACCGGTTACATCAGCTACAAGTCAGGTGCGGATAAATTTTTCAGCAGTTAACTTTGTTAAAACTGATGTTTGTTCAACAACAGGAATCGAAAGCAATTTTGGAAATGGTGGATTATCAGTGTCCCTTTATCCGAATCCTGCCAATGAAAATTTAACAATAGAAATTGAAGCCTCTGAATTTACACAAGACATGCAGTTAATATTAATCAACAGCCTGGGTGCAACAGTTAAGTCATTTCTACTTGACGCCCCCACTACCCGACTTGATCTTAAAGATTTATCTTCAGGTATATATTTCTATTCTATAAAGAATCAGAAAAATGCTTCGAAGTCAGGAAAATTCATTGTTGAATAATTATTCTCCGATATAAATTTAGTATTTGAAAAAGAGCAGGAAGAAATTCCTGCTCTTTTTTTATGCCGCATTCATATATAAAAAATACTATATTTGACACTAAACTATTTACACTTTCGACACAGCCTAAGCATTCTCATCTCAAGAAATTAACAGATTATGAAAATTAAACTGCTTTTTGTTCTAATACTTTTCAATAGCTCCAGCTTATTATCAAATCCAAATCAATCCATAGAAGATAGTTTGCAATCAGCATTCCTTAGTGCAAAAATTGATTCTGTGCAAAAAAATCGATTAGATGATTTAGCAAACTTTTATTACTCTGACTCTCCTAAAGGTCCACAAGAATGTTTCGATCAACTAAAAAAAGTAATAGAGCAAAAGAAGGATGCAAAATTGGAATATATGCTATTGTTATATCGTGTTGTTTTACTCCACACACAGGATAGTATTATTGAGACCCGAAAATATCTAAATCAATTTCTGGAGCAGTGTCTTAAATATGATGACAAAAAACAGTATGCAAATGGGCTAATTATGCTGTCAAATAGTTCAAGATATGCCGGCAACTATAATGAAGCATTAAAACTGATGCTACTTGCTTTAGACTATGCTCGTGATACGTTAAAAGACAAGAAAATGATCGGCGAAGTTTATCTAACTCTTGCGGTATTCCATTATGAGCAACAAGATACTCTCAAAGCAATTGAATTCAATAAAATGGCATTGAAGGAAATGACAGATTTAAATCATCTTAGTAATATGGCATCGGTTTGCAATAATCTTGCGATGCAATACAGTGATCTAGCTAAGTATGACAGCGCTGAATTTTATTTCAGAGAGTCCATCCGTTTGTTTCATCTTCAATTTGAAGAGCCAAATCTACGAAACCCACTAATGAATCTTGCTGAAGTATTTCGATTAACCCACCAATATGATAGTGCCATTTTATATACTCGAAATGCAATCCATAATGCAATCAAAATAAAAGATACTGAAATAATTGGTTTTGCTTATTGGCAAATTGCAAAAATATTTAAAGACATTGGAAAATCAGACAGCGCATTGAAATATTTCGAATTGGCAAATGAAGAAATTGAAAGAAATGTGCCGGAAAATGCAAGAATCTATTTTTATCCTGAACTTGCCGGATTTTTTGCCTCTATTGGAAATCATAAGGAAGCCTATTTTTATCTAAAAAAAGCAATTTCAATTAAAGAAACTGTTTTCAATGCAGAGAATAATAAAGTTCTGAAAGAAATGGATATCAAATACCAGACAAGTCAGAAGGAAAAAGAGCTTTTAAAACAGGAAGAACAAATAAAGCGTCAACGAATACTAACTTACAGTATGATTGCAATCGCTGCATTTTTTCTTTTGCTCGTATTTTTTATTTATCGAAGTTATCGCCTGAAGCGTAAAGCAAATGAGCTTATCACCTACGAAAAGAAAAGAAGTGATGATTTACTTTTAAACATTCTCCCTTCAGAAGTTGCCGAAGAACTAAAAGAAAAAGGTAGTGCTGAAGCAAAACATTTTGACCAAGTCACTGTCATGTTCACCGATTTCAAAAACTTTACACAAATATCTGAGAAACTATCTCCGTCTGAATTAGTTGCCGAAATTCATACTTGTTTCAAAGCCTTTGATACAATCATAACCAAACACAACATTGAAAAAATAAAAACAATTGGCGATGCATATATGTGCGCCGGAGGATTACCCATCGCCAATAAAACACATGCGATCGATGTTGTATATGCTGCTTTGGAGATTCAACAATTCATTCAGGAACATTTAGAACAAAGAAAAAAAGAAAACAAAGAACCATTTGAAATAAGGATTGGCATACACACAGGACCTGTTGTTGCGGGAATTGTTGGGGTAAAGAAATTTGCCTATGATATTTGGGGAGACACGGTGAATATTGCATCCCGTATGGAATCCAGTGGTGAAGCCGGCAAAGTAAACATCAGTGGAAGTACCTACGAATTGGTAAAAAATAAATTCAATTGTATCTTTAGAGGGAAAATTCCGGCAAAAAACAAAGGAGAAATTGACATGTATTTTGCAAACAACAAAGTCTAATTTCAGAAAATGAGAAGCATTTTTTTGGATAAATCATCCATGCCAACTATCAAGGATCTTGAAACTGCATTGGGTAGTACATATAAATTGTGGAAAAATTGTATTGATTTTACAAAGCACGTTTATCCGGAAGTCGTAGAAGAATGGAACTATTCCGGCGATAAATTTGGCTGGAGTTTTCGACTTAAAGATAAAAAACGAGTTTTAGTTTACTTATTACCAAGAGATAAATTCTTCAAGGTGGCTTTTGTGTTTGGACAAAAAGCTACTGATGCAATTTTCGAAAGTCCTATTTCTGAAAATATTAAGAGTGAAATCAGATCAGCAAAAGTGTATGCAGAAGGGCGCGGAATTAGAGTTGATGTAAAAAATAAAAGTGTAATTCACGATATCGAAAAACTAATAGAAATTAAAATTAGATGAAAAAAGTTGTGTCACCAAAACAGCAAGAAGAACTTATCAAAACATTAAAAACACGTTTTGAGAAAAATATGAAACGACACAAAGGTCTTGAATGGGACAAAGTTCAGGCACGGTTGAAGTCATCTTCAGAAAAATTATGGTCACTTAATGAAATGGAAAAAACAGGCGGTGAACCGGATGTAGTTGGCTTAGACAAAAAAACGGGTGAATACATTTTTTACGATTGCGCAACAGAAAGTCCGACAGGCCGCCGAAGTCTGTGTTACGATTACGAAGCACTTGAATCCAGAAAAGAGCACAAACCTAAGAACAATGTGATCGATATGGCAACTTCCATGGGTATTGAATTGTTAACGGAAGAGCAATACCGGGAATTGCAGAATCTTGGAGACTTCGATCTGAAAACATCCAGTTGGATAAAGACCCCTGCAGAGATAAGAGAACTCGGCGGAGCAATTTTTGCCGATAGACGGTATGATACTGTCTTTGTATATCATAATGGTGCACAATCCTATTATGCTGGCCGGGCATTTCGTGGAATGCTGAAGGTTTAAATTCACTTGTCCATAGAAAACAAAATATCCTTTTTTTATGGTCTGAATGAAAATTTTAACCCAAAACTTTGAATTGAAGTTTTAAGTCTAATGGACCGATTAATTTTCTACCTTTACTGACTTACGTCATATAAATACTTTTAAAAGTATTTTCTCTAAACTATGATAATAGACCAATTTGATGGAAAAACAGCCAAATACCGAAAAGATCTTAAAGAAAAAGTACATCCCTACTGTAGAATTTTACAGTCAAATTATTGACAGTTTACATGACTATTCAATTTTTACATTCGATAATAATTTCATTATAAACAGTTGGAGTTCCGGTTCCGTAAAGATCTTCGGATATGAAACGGAAGAGATAATTGGCGAAAATTTCAATATCATTTTTACAGATGAAGATTTGAAAAATGGAATTCCACAAAAGGAAATTCAAGCCGCTAATAAAGAAGGCAGGGCGACAGACAATAGATGGCACGTTACCAAAGATAAAAATATATTTTATGCATCCGGATTAGTATTTCCACTCATTGGAATAAATGGTGAAATGCTTGGGTACGTAAAAATCTTAAGAGATCTCACTGAAGGTAAAAAATCAGAAGACTCTATAAAGAAATACATGAAAGAACTGGAAGATCTAAATAATCATAAAGAAAGCGTTCTTGCCATCCTCTCTCACGATCTAAGAAGCCCCCTCTCTTCTATTATCAGCACCACAAAATACTTGAAAAACAACTTCCATAAAATGGAAGCAAGCGCAGTAAAAGAGATGCTTGAACTCATTTACAAATCATCTACCGATGAATTGGAAATGCTGGACTATTTGGTAGATTGGGCAAGAATTAAATATGCCTCTGAAGCCTTTTCTCCGGCCAAAATAGAACTTGTTAAATATATTGACAAAGTATTTGAAACATTAAAAGAAAATGCTTCACTAAAAACAATCAATCTTCATCATGAAATTGAAGAGAATACAATTGTTTTTGCCGATAAAAAAATGCTGCTTTCAATCATTCAGAATATTGTTTCAAATGCAATTAAACATACTGAACCCGGTGGAAAAATTTCTATCTCGTCCAAAATAAACGAAGATAAACTAGTGGTGCAAATCAAAGACACCGGAATAGGCATGTCAAAAGATATCCAGAAAAAACTTTTTACACCACAGGTAAAAGTGCTTTCAGAAAAAAGAGAAAGTAACAAAGGTGCAGGAATTGGTTTGCTTCTTGTCAAAGGTTTCTTAGAAAAATGCGGTGGCGAAATCTGGGTAGAAAGTATCGAAGGTCAGGGTTCAACTTTTTACTTTACACTTCCCCTTGATAAACCTGAGAACAAACCGGACGAGTCAAGCACAATTGTGGTCGATGAAAAGTAAATCGACTACTTTTCAATTGTACGAAATGAATGAAATATATAACATTTCAAAATAATTATGTAATTTACTCGGAAAATCAATAATTAAATTTGTTGTTCCGTGAATACGAATCTCCGAAATACTGTCAAATTACTTCGATTGCC
>Ga0138256_10007646_pt1 | contig 11387 bp, 10 predicted proteins | sample KNB2016incub_MG_FD_105486 | JGI IMG/M metagenome (GOLD analysis project Ga0138256, IMG submission 105486) | Active sludge microbial communities from wastewater in Klosterneuburg, Austria - KNB2014incub_MG | ecosystem: Engineered > WWTP > Activated sludge > Unclassified | place: Austria...
GCCGAGCCGGTCGCGCGCGAACTGTCGCCGCTCCGCGCCGGCCGGGCGGCCCCCATACGCCAAACCGACCACCCGTCCGCAGCCGGCGCGACAGAGCCTCCATCGCCACCGCCGGTGGCTGCCTCTTCGCCGATCCAGCGGGTAGTCACCGCGGTCCCTCCACCAGTTGCGCTGGCCGCCCCGGCCCCGCTCGCTCCTCCTCCGATCCATCGGGAAGTGTCGACGGGCTCGGCGGAGGCGACCGGTGTCATCACCGGACTCGAACCGGCGACCGAGGCGGAAAAACCGCTGGACTTCGGCGAGGTGGCGGAGAAGGTGTGGCCGCATCTTCGACGGCGGCTCCGCCTTGAGCGCGAACGGGAGCGCGGGCTGCCCGGGTAACCCGGGCGACTGATTCTGGTATAAGGTGTGACACCCCATGGCACTCGTGAAAGCGACCATCCGCAACCTCGACACGCAGAAGCGCGTCACCTGCATGTTCAACCCGACCGACTACACCTTCTCGAAGTCGGTCTCCTGGTCGCAGTCCTCGGACCGTGGAGCGAATGTGCCGCAGCTGGAATTCACCGGCGGTGAGCCAGCCGCCCTCACGCTCAAGTTGTTCTTCGATACGACTGATAGCGGTGACGATGTCCGGACCAAGTACACGAACGACCTTTGGGACCTGGCGATGGTGAACACGGCCAAGATCGACCCGAAGACGAACAAGGGCCGTCCACCGACCTGCACGTTCGAGTGGGGCAACGCATGGTCGTTCGAGGCGGTCGTGACCTCCATAGACACGGCGTTCACGATGTTCCTCGGCGATGGCACTCCCGTCCGCGCAACGGTGAACCTGAGCCTGAAACAGGCGAAGGACCCCGGGCGTTTTCCGGCCCAGAACCCCACGTCCGGTGGCGCGGCGGGCCACAAGCGGCACGTGGTGTTGCAGAGGGAAACGCTCGATTCGATAGCGGCGAGGGAGTATGGCGAGGCACGCCACTGGCGCCACATCGCCGAAGCCAACGGTATCGAAGATCCGATGCGCCTCCGCCCCGGCACCGTGCTCGCGCTGCCACCGCTGGCCGGGGGCTGAGGCGGATGCCGAATCTCTACGATTCCCAGTTCTACATCAAGCTGAACGGGTCCGACCTCGCCCTCGCCAAGATGAACTATCTCCACGAAGTTGAGGTGGACTGCGGTTTCTTCATGCCCGCGACGGCGACCCTGAAGTTCTACGACGAAAAGCTCGACTTCATCGACGACACGAGTTTCGCGCTGGGGACCGAAGTCGAGGTACTGGCTGGTGGCGGCGCCAACCCCGGCGGAGAAAACAGCACCACCAGCATCTTCAAGGGCATCATCACAAACATCGAGCCGGAGTTCACGGAGGAAGGTCCGTACTCCATGTTCGTCATCCGCGCCTACGACAAGTCGTTCAAGATGCACCGCGGCACAACTTCGAAGGCCTACGTGCAGGTGAAAGACTCGGACGTGGTGGGCCAGGTCGCGAGGGCCGCCGGGCTCCAGGCCGATGTGGACGACACGGCGGTCGTGCACAAGCACATCTTCCGCCACGACCAGTCCGACTTCGAGTTCGTGGCGGCGCTGGCGCGGCGAAACGGCTACATCTTCTACTTCGACGGTGCAAAGCTGCAGTTCAAGAAGCCCGCAAGTTTCACCGGAAACGAAGTGACCTGTGTCTTCGGAAAAGACCTGCTGGAGTTCCGCCCCCGCTTTGCCATCGGCGGGCAGGTGAACGAAGTTAAGGTGCACGGCTGGGACCCGAAGACGAAGCAAGCGGTCGTGGGATTGGCAACCAACCCCGTTTTCGCGCCGAGTTCGACCACGTTGAGCCGGGGACCCGCGGCCGCCCAGACGGGTTTCTCCGGTGCAGCGAAGCTCCACATCACCAGCACGCCGGCCACCCAATCGGTAGCGGACAACGTGGCGAAATCGGTGATGGACCGGATCGCCGGGAGTGACATGACCGCCGAAGGCCGCGCGCTCGGAAACGTGAAGCTCAAGCCGGGCGGGCGGCTCGTGGTCGCCAACGTCGGCAAGTTCTCTGGAAAGTACTTCATCACCCGGGTGCGGCACGTCCTCAGCCAGGCGACCTCGTTCAACACCGAAGTCTGGACGGGCGGGATGAACACGGGCACCTTCGCGAGCCTGCTCCAGGACGACCCTCGCTCGCCCAACCCTCCAGCGCGGCCGGCTTCGGGGTTGCTCACCGCGATCGTCACGAACAACACCGACGAGGAGAAGATGGGTCGCGTCCGGATCAAGTTCCCGACGATCGCGGACGACCAGGAGGCCTTCTGGGCGCCTGTTGTCTCGGTGGGGGCCGGAGCCACGCGGGGGCTGATGGTGATCCCGGAGGTCAACGACGAAGTGCTCGTTGGATTCGTCAACGGCGATTTCGACCGGCCCTACGTCCTCGGTGGCCTCTGGAATGGAAGCGATGCGCCCCCGAATGCAACAGCCGTGGCCGATGGCAAGGTGGAGATCCGGGAGTGGACGTCGCGAGTCGGCCACACCGTCCGGCTCACGGACAAGTCCGGCGAGGAGAAGATCGAAGTCATCGACAAGACGGGGAAGAACCTGCTCAAGATCGACACGGCCAAGAACACGGTATCGATCCTCGCGGAACAGGACATCAAGCTCGAAGCAAAGGGGAACATCGAACTCAAAGCCGCCAACATCAAGCTCGAAGCGACGGCGAAGGTGAGCGTCGATGGATCGCAGGTTCAGGCAGAGGCGAAGTCGCAGATTGCGCTCAAGGGCGCGATGGCGGAACTTTCCGCCTCGGGCATCACGAAGATTTCGGGCAGCATGGTGAATATCAACTGACCATGAGTGACGACATACTGATCGGCCGCGGCTGGGGGTTCCCGGTGGGTGTAGACGCCACCGGCGGCATTCGCATGGCTGGCGGGCATGTCGAGATCGAGGAAGCGATCTCGATCATTATCGGGACGAGCCCCGGCGAGCGGATGATGCGGCCGGCTTTTGGTTGCCGGATCCACGAACTAGTGTTCGCACCGAACAATTCTGAGACGCTCGGGATCGCGCGCCGCCATGTCGAAGAAGCGCTGGGCATGTGGGAGCCCCGAATCGAAGTCGAATCCGTCCACGTGACTGCCGATACGCTTGAAGCCGACCGGGGCCGCTTGAACATCGAGGTCACCTACACGGTGCGTGGCACCAAAGACGCACGGTCGCTGGTCTACCCGTTCTATCTCATCGAACACGAGTAGCGGGCACGGATCGTCGTAGCGAGCGGGGTGCCTGAACTGGGCGCCTTGCCTCTACAATGGCGCACTCAGGAGCTCTGACCCATGCCGCTGCCAGATCCCCAACTCGATGACCGGCGTTTCCAGGACATCGTGAACGAAGCTAAAGGCCTCATTCCCCGCTACTGCCCGGAATGGACCGACCACAATGTCTCGGACCCCGGCGTCACGCTCATCGAGCTGTTCGCCTGGATGACGGACATGATCCTGTACCGGATGAACCGGGTGCCGGAGAAGAACTATCTCCGCTTCATGGACCTCATTGGGATGAGGTTGAAGGACGCCGTGCCGGCGCGCACACCTGTCACCCTGAAGCTTTCGGCGCCCCAGCCAGGCCCCGTCGTCATCCCGCGCGGCACCGAAGTCGCCACGGTTCGGACGGCCGAGGAGCAGGCGATTTCCTTCACGACGGACCACGAGTTGACGATCGTGCCGCCGACGCTGCGGCAATGCCTCTTCTCATCGGACGACGTGAACTACGCCGACTACACCAGCAAGTTGACGCTGGACGGGGAGTTTTTCGATGCCTTCCAGCGTGTCCCGCTCCCCGGCGACACACTCCACTTTGGCTTCGTGGAGAACCTGAGCAACCACGTGATGAACCTCGAGATCGATGCATCCGTCGAGGGCATCGGCGTTGACCCTCGGGACCCGCCTCTGGCATGGGAGGCATGGTGCGGAGAAACGCGCGGTTGGGTGCGCTGCAGCGTGGAACGGGATGAGACGGGCGGCCTGAACACGGATGGCGCGGTCATCATCGACCTCCCCGGCGGCATGGAAGCGCGCATCCTTTCGCGCCTCCAACTGCACTGGCTGCGTTTGCGCGTTATCCAGCCGCGGCCGCGCCAGCCGACGTACTCCGCCTCGCCGCGAGTGAACACGATCGTGCCAAGCTCCATTGGCGGGACCGTGCCCGCAACACACTCCAGCCTCGTCATCAACGAGTTGCTCGGCCGGACCTCCGGGGTCCCCGGGGAATCGATCGCCTTCATCAACGCGCCGCTCCTCACCCGCGACGACGACGAGTACCTTGAGGTATTCGAACCTGACGGAGCATGGGAGCGCTGGCAGGAGGTGCCGGATTTCCGCGACTCGCGCGAAGACGACGAGCACTATGTGATCGACGGCGTAAGCGGGCACCTCACCTTCGGGCCTGCCGTCAGGGAGCCGGACGGACTCGAGCACGTGTACGGGCGAACGCCGATCCGTGGCTCCGCCCTGCGGTTCGTCCGGTACCGCTTCGGCGGCGGGGTTATCGGCAACGTTGGGGCGAACACGCTCACCGTCCTGAAATCGAGCATCCCTTATGTAGCGACGGTGACGAACCGCCGGCCGGCAGCCGGCGGCCTGAACCCCGAGACGCTGGATGCGGCGCGCCTCCGTGCGCCGATGATGATCAAGACCCGGGACAGGGCGATCACGGCCGCCGACTTCGAGTTCCTCGCGAAAGAGGCTTCGCGGCGAGTAGCTCGCGCGCGTTGCATCCAGGTCCGCGCCGATGGCGCCGGCAGCTCGGTGCCGCCGGGCACCATCGAACTCCTGATCGTGCCGCTGGTGCCCCCGGACCACGCGCGGACAATCGAATCGTTGCAGCCGCCCCCGGAGCTGCTTGAGGAAGTGCACCAGTACCTGGATGAGCGGCGGCTGCTGGGCACCCAGCTCGTGGTAGACGGGCCGGCATACGTCGGCGTGAGCGTCGAAGCGAGCATCCTTGTGCAACGCCATCGCAACAGCGACCACGTCCGGGCCGAGGTTGCCACCCGGGTCCGGGAGTACCTGGACCCCCTGCTCGGCGGTCCGGACGGCCTGGGCTGGCCCTTCGGCCGGGACCTCTACCTCTCGGAGATGCAATCGGTGGTGCAGTCGGTGCCCGGCGTGGAGTACGCGCAGGACGTGACGCTCTACCAGGTCGACATCCAGACTGGCCAATCGCGCGCCGCGGGACAGAAGATCACGGTGGCCGACGATGTCCTCCTGTTGTCCTACGAGCATGTGGTCACGGTTTCGAACCGATGACCACGCCGACGGCCCCTGCGGTTATCCCTGGCCCTGGTGATGGCGAGGTACCACCCCGGGGGTCAACCTGGACTGTCAGCGGCTACGATGCTGCCCCCATGGGGGTCCCGGAAGGAGCAAGCTCTTACCTGGATTTCCTGCCTGGCATCTACCAGGACAGCGAGTTCCTCGGCCGCTTCCTCCTGATCTTCGAACACATTCTCTCGCCCCTGGACCGGACTGCGGGAAGCATCGCCGATTACTTCGATGCCTCGCTCACGCCGGAGGACTTCTTGCCGTGGCTTGGCTCCTGGCTGGGCATGGTGGTTGACGCGCGGATACCGCAAGAGAACAAGCGCGAGATGATCCGCTCGGCGCCGGACCTGTACCGATGGCGCGGGACGAAACGGGGCATGCGCGAGTTCCTGAGACTCGCCACAGGCATCGAACCGGAGGTCATTGAACCGACCCTGAGCGAGATCGCGGGGAACCGCAACCTGGCCTACCGGTTCACCGTGCGGTTCCGCCTGCCTGCCGGTGCCAGCCTCGCACGTTCGTACGTGGAGGCGCTGGTCGAAGCGGAGAAGCCGGCTTTCGCCGGCTGCACCATCGAGATAAACGGGGCCTGACGGTAGCTACTGAGGGACAATGAAGGGCAGGGAGCCGTCCGCGCTCTTTTCGGCCGCCCAGCCGAGGAGACCGCCGGCGCTCTGGATCTGCCACCAGGTGAAGCCGCCTTCCTGGGTTGGTCCGGCCTTCACCGTTACCTTCTCACCCGTGCAGAGGCGGCCAAGGATTTCGCCCCCTTCCCGCGATGCCGCGGAACGCACAGCCAGGCAGTTGGTGTTGTTCGGCACCGGGTCCGAATTCGCGATGACCGCCGCGCGGCCGACGAAGAGCCCGGCTGGGGTCGCAGTCGGCTGCGCCGCCTGGGTGGCGACGGTCGCGGCCGCTGTTGGGCTTTCGCTGGATGCCGGTTTCTCATCGTCGCCGCCGCCGAGAAGGGTCATCGCCGCAAGCGCCAGGCCGCCGAGCACGAGCAGTAGCAGGACGGCGATCATCGGCAGCTTATACGGCTGGAGCGGCGGGGCGATGATCAGCTGGCCCTCCGCCGTGGTGGGGGACTCCTTCGCGCCCTGGCGTGCTTCGACCCGGAACGGGCGGTTCAGTGTGGGCCCGAACAACTTGCCGCCCTTTGGCTTCACGGCGAGGGCGACTCGCTTCTGCTCGCCCGGCGCAAGCTCCACCTGTGCGGATTCGAAGGTGTAGCCGAATTCGCGTGCTTCATCGCTGGCCGAAAGGGCGACCTGGATGGTGACGTTGCCGCTGTTCGAGACAGAAACGTGGAAGTCGCGCTTCGCCCGGGTGGGGTCAAGGGTGACACGGAAGCCTTCGAAGGCCCGGACCGAGATCTTACCCAGCGCGCGGACCTCACGACCGTGCACTTTCGACGTAACCGCCACGGAGAACGGGTATTCGCCGGCGGCGGCGGTGGAATCCTTGGGCGGCTGGATGACCACCGTGATCTCGTCCCGCGCACCGGGCACGAGCGAGAGTGTCGGGCGGCTGACTTTGGCCCACCCCTCCGGCAGGTCGACGATGGCGATCGAGAGTTCGTCGACCACTGTGCCGCGGTTCTGGACGTTTACCGTCGCCGTCGTGGGCGAACCGGCCGCAACGGGCTGGCTGGGCGAGGTGAGGGTGACGCCGACTGTCTGCTCGGTCTCGTTGGCGCCCGCCGAGGGAGCCCCCGCGTCATGCGGCGCCAGGGCTTCGGCGAAGATGAAGCGCGCTTCGACATCGCCGAAACGCATCGACTGTCCGCTCTCAACGAGCGACGGCGCGTTGCCAGTCACTCGCTGGCTGCCGACAAACGTGCCGGTGCCGGAGCCGAGGTCCTCGATGGTGACGCGGCCCGACTCGATGACGAGCTGGGCGTGCCGCCGCGAGACGGAGACGTGGTCAATGACGACCTGGTTGCCATCAGCGCGCCCGATGACGACCGAAGGCGCCGTGATCGGGTATTCGCGAATTTGACCGTCGGGTGTCGCCACCCGCAGTGTGCCGTAATCCATGCGTAACTCTTCCGGAAGGCGGCGTCCCGGGCCGCACTGGGACGCAGCATACAAACGCGAGGTTCCAGCGACTAGGCGAGATGTCCCGGGAGGAGCGCCTCCAGGCCCCTGAGGGCTTCAGCGGGTGCGTACGCGGGGTTGGCGCGATAGAAGCGCTCCTCGCCGTAGAAGGTCTCCCGGAGGTCCTCGGGGATGCGTGCCATCATCCCGTTCTCGCCGAACTGACTGCGGTGCATCCCGGCTGCCCGGCGCTTGTGTTCGATGAAGTCGCGGACATCCACGATGTTGGAAAGCGGCGGATCCGGTTCGGCCATCGCCTTCTCGAACCGCTCCTGGCGGGCGGGATCCATGCCTTCGGGGAGGAGGCCGCGGCGCTGGAGTTCGAGGAAGATGCCGGCGAAGCGCTTCATCGTGGAGGCGCCCCAGAAGAGGTGCGCGGGACTCCAGGCGGGACCGGCCTCCGGATGCCGTCGCTCGTCGCCGGCGGCTTCGAACGCAGCGACGGTGTGCTTGTGGACGGCGATATGGTCCGGGTGACCGTAGCCTCCGGTTGGGTCCCACGTGAACACGGCGTGGGGGCGCGTATCGCGGATGACCTGGACAAGGTGCCCGGTAACCACTTCCGCAGGCTGCTGGTGGAGGCTGCGGGGGTCGTCGTTCTCCGGGGTCCCGGCCATCCCGCTATCGCGGAAGGGGAGGAGGCGGACATCTTTCAGGCCGATCTGGGCCATGGCTGCGCGAAGTTCGAGTTCCCGCACGTAGCCCAGCGTTTCCGGCGTGCCGAGGGCGGGATCGCTGATCTCACCGACCTCGCCGCGGGTGGCGCATACAAGGGTCACCTGGGCCCCCTGCGCGATGAAAGACGCGAGGGTGCCCGTGACCTGCCCCTCGTCGTCCGGGTGGCCGTAAACGGCAAGAATGCGGACGTTGTTCATGGGGAATCATCGTACGCGAACCGGAGGTGCAGGGTGTTCTCCGAACGGCTAGTGTTGGCGGCCACGGAGGGTTCCCATGCACTACAACGACATCAGCTACTCCCTCGACCACGGCATCGGGCGAATCACGTTGAACAAACCCGAGAAGATGAACGCCCTCTCCTGGGGTTCGTGGGCAGAACTCGAAAACGCCATCGCCGCGGCCGATGCCGACGATAGCGTGAAGGTCGTGCTCCTCACCGGCGCCGGACGCGGGTTTTGCGCGGGGACGGACCTCACGACCGGCACGAAGGAGTCGGACTGGCCGGCTCGACCCCTCGGTGGGCGCCCGGGCATGATGCGGTCCCGCTACCTCGGCACCGCCAACCTGTATCACTGCGGAAAGCCCACGATCGCCGCCGTGAACGGCGCGAGTGTCGGCGCCGGCTTCTCGCTGGCGATGGCCTGCGACATCCGCGTCGCCTCGGAAGCAGCCCGCTTCAGCGCGATCTTCGTGAAGCGCGCCATTGTCGCGGACACGGGATGCACCTGGTTCCTCCCCCGGCTCGTCGGCGTGGAGAACGCCCTGAAGCTGATGTACACGGGCAGGATCATCGATGCGGCCGAGGCGCACAGGATCGGCCTCGTGAGTGAAGTCGTCCCGGCCGACGAGCTGGCGAGTCGCGCCACTGCGCTCGCCCGCGAAATCGCGGACGGCCCTTCGCTGGCGATCGAGCTCATGAAACGGCTGACACACGAAGGGCTGACTCGCGGGCTGGATGAGCAGATCGAGATGGAACAGTTTCTGCAGGGCATCACGCAGAGTTCGGAGGATGCCAGGGAGGGGCGCCTTTCGTTCCTCGAAAAGCGGGAGCCGGTGTTCAAGGGCCGCTAATCGCCGGCGAGCCTGCGGCGCGGGCGGCGGAAGGAACCGTTATGGACCACGAGGGCGAGGGCACATTCTTCGATACGCCGGCAGCGTTCCGGGTTTGGCTACTGGAGGAGCACGCCTCGGCCACCGAGATCTGGCTTGGATTCGCCAGGAAGGGCTCCGGGAAGACCGGGATGACCACTGCGGAGGCACTCGACCAGGCGCTCTGCTTCGGCTGGATCGATGGGATCCGCAAGTCGAACGGCGCCGCGAGCTACAAGACCCGCTACACGCCCCGGCGGCCACGGAGCATTTGGAGCCTGATCAACATCCGGAGGCTGGAGGAGCTGCGGGCGCTGGGACTGGTCGAACCGGCAGGGCTCGCGGCCTTCGCGGCGAGGTCCCCGGAACGGTCCGGCATCTACTCTTCCGAACAGGCGGAAGTGACGTTCGAGCCCGCCGACGGGGCGGCCTTCGAAGCCAACGCGGCCGCCTGGGCCTACTGGCGGTCCGCTCCAGCGGGCTACCGCAAGACCGCGACCTGGTGGGTGGTCAGCGCGAAGCGGCCCGAGACTCGCGCGAAGCGTCTTGGGGACCTCATCGACTGCTGCAGCCGGGGCGTTCGGGTCCCGCCGTTGCGCCGGGCCGGGGACGCTTCCTGAGCACGGTTATACGGGTGAGCCTGGGTTGGCCAGGGGGCGCCGCTAGTGCCCCGCCGCTGGCTTCTCGGCCCCGCCGGTACTCTCGCCACCTTCTTCAAGGTGAAGATAGGCATCGGCAAAGGCTTCGTTCACGTGAAGTACCCCGTCGTTGAGCGTCGCAAACGGGTAGGAGTCGGTGATTTCGGGGAGCGCGTCGGCCTGGGCCTGGGTGGTGATCACGCTTCCCGCGGGGATGTAGCGTTTTTCGGGCACGTTGACGCCGATGACCTTCGCCCCCGGCTCGATGACGACGTTCTTGCCGATGGTTGCCTTGAAGACGAGCGCCTGCATACCGACGAAGGTGTGGTCCCCGACCGCTGCGGGCCCGTGGACCTGCGACTGGTGGGCAAGGGAGACCTCCTTGCCGATGTAGACGGCGTACTTCTTGCCGCCGACCGTGACCTGGTTCTTCTCGACCGTTTTGCCGTCGGCCAGGGTCTCCAGTGCATGGAGGACGACTCCGTCCTGCACGTTGGAGCCATCGCCGATGACGATAGGCTGACCTTCGTCGCCGCGGATGCTGGCGAACGGTGCGACGAACACCTGCTTGCCGATGGTGACATTGCCGATGACCGAGGCGAGCTTGTCGATGTACGCGCCGGCGCCGACGACTGGCGACTCGATGTCCGGGTTGAAACTGGTGGAGACGTTAGGCCGCAGGTTCGCGGCAGCGTGCTCTTCCACGGCCGGGACCGCGACTTCGGCGGCGGCGAACTTTTCCTGGTAAACGATCCAGGCGACAAGCGCGACGACGGCCACGATGAGGCCGCCGTTGATGAGCTGCTGATGAGACCAGCTCCCGACCTGCGCGAAACTCGGAAGTTTGGGGATATCGAACGAGAACTGGAGCGACAGGCCACCTTCCGCCTTGCGATTGAGCGAGAGCGCGGACTCCGCGGCCGAGCCGGCGGCGGTATCGGGGGTGTCGAGTGGTTCTGCGGCTTCAGCGGCTTCGGACATGGCTGGACGCCCCGAAAAGGAGTTACCGGGGATATCGTCCACCGGGACGGCGGGCCGTATCGGGGAAGGCACCTAAGGGCGGGTACAGGGCAGTGGGGTGCCGGTTGACACCCCCCGAGGCCAATCTATGATCCCTCACACGAGGCCCTTCGATGGAAGGGTGCACCGCTAGAGGCGGTGTCCCGGGATGGGGCGAGCGCCAGGCGGCAGGCGTCGAGCCCATTCCCTCGGCTCTCTGGCGTCCTGCGCCGGAAAACTAGAGGAGTGGGTTCTGTGACAACTCTCGAACGGCCGCGCACGGTCGGCGAACTGAAAGCTTCGGGCTATCAGATCCTGCCGGTCCGCGAAGAAATGCGAAAAAACCTGATCGCCAAGCTCCGCAGCGGCGACGAGATCTTCCCCGGCATCTACGGGTACGAAGAGACCGTGATCCCTCACATCGTCAACGCCATCCTCGCGGGCCAGGACATCATCTTCCTGGGCGAACGGGGCCAGGCCAAGTCGCGCATCATCCGCTCGCTTACGTCGCTGCTCGACGATGAAACGCCGGTGCTCGCGCACTGCGAGCTTGCCGAGAACCCCTTCGACCCGATCAC
>Ga0138256_10007647_pt1 | contig 11386 bp, 24 predicted proteins | sample KNB2016incub_MG_FD_105486 | JGI IMG/M metagenome (GOLD analysis project Ga0138256, IMG submission 105486) | Active sludge microbial communities from wastewater in Klosterneuburg, Austria - KNB2014incub_MG | ecosystem: Engineered > WWTP > Activated sludge > Unclassified | place: Austria...
AATATTTAATTTTTAGTACCCCGAAGTGGAATCAAACCACTGCCAATTCCATGTAAAAGAATTACGCTCTCATTACGCCATCGGGGCATTTAGGAGGTCAGGGTAGGATTCAAACCTACGGTGAGGGTTTCCCCATACAGTTTTGCAGACTGTTGTATTCGATCACTCTACCACCTGACCATTTTAGCTCTCCTACCAAGACTCGAGACGTGATACCATTTCACTATAGGAGAATTTTGAATTTTTTGTCGGCGAAGTGGGATTTGAACCCACATTTTCAACATACCAATTACAGTTCTCAGTCTTATCAGGACTGGCTGGTATTCGCCGAAATTGTAAAATCTACGTTTTTAGAAATGTAAATTGACCATATTTTCCTTCTTTAACTTCAAAGTAATATTGGATGTCTCAGTTAAAATCTCATTAATTTTATTTTCCCTTATATGTTGTTGGCTGATACAGTTAGGATGGTCTTCATAATTAGGACTAGAAATCATAAAATAGTACCCGTCTTTATAGGTCTTTGATGTGATTTCATAAGACCAAAAATCATCACAATTGCCATCTTCAAAAACTCTGAGTGTATTGCCCGAACTTCCCCAAGGTAGATTTATAGTATCCATAATACAAATATATCATTTTTTTCTTAATCAGGGATGGTGACCACCAACCAAAAAGTCACCATCCCGATTTTCTGTAGTCTCACTAGGATTCGAACCTAGATTTCCCGCTTAGAAGGCGGAAGTGTTGTCCAGTTACACTATGAAACCATTTTTGTACCCACGGTGAGAGTCGAACTCACAAAATCTCTTTATGAATTTTATCAGACTCTTTCATTACTTCAGATTCTTAATGAATTTTCACTATTGGATTTAACTTCTTCTATCCATTTATTTGCCTCATCTTCACTATCGAATAATTTAGTAAGGGTAAAACTTTAAATTCCATATTGTGACGATTTGCTGAGCCCCACACTATCCAGTTACAACATGGGTCCATATGTGATACAAATATACTAAATTATTTTAATTATGAAACTTTTTCATAAGATTTTATCCACTTTCTTATTGAGTTATCACTAACTCCATATTTTCTTCCAGTTGCACAATATCCAATATCTTGGACCTCACTTAGAAGAACGTCTAAAGATGGTCGAGGTGACTTTCTTTGAGATATAGATGAACATTCAGAACAAATCTTGCAACTATTTTTTGTTTTAGGATTTAAGCAATTTTCACAGTTAGAATATCTAGATATTTTTTTAGAAACACCTATGGGTAAATCATTTTCACTAAGATCCATCAACTTAAAAGAATACTGATTTACTATCTTCAATATCTTCACTCTATTAACCTGAGTATCTAATATTCCTAATTTTCGGATAACAGAGGTTATTGTATTAGATGTTCTAATAGCTTCTTCAATTTCTTCAAATTGAAATGAAGAAATTTTCTTAGAATTTTTATTCAAATTGCAATACGTTTCTGTTTGAGAATGGCAGTTAGGACATAGAAATCTCAAATTTTCTATTCTGTGGTCATTTCTAGTCCCATTTACATGATCTATATGAAGAGATAGGGATCTATTATTCCAAAGAGGATATATTCCACAAATCCCACACTTATAATCAAGTATGGATAATTTAATTAAAAGTGTCTTTACTCTCCCTCTAGACACTAGAGAATTTTGACAAAAAATATCTTCCAAATTATACTTTGAGAATATTCTACTATCAATCATTGAAACCTTTCCCTTACTCCATCCCTGATTGGGGGAGTAACATCCTAAGTTTTTTGCCTTTCTAATAAAAGAGGTAAATGGGATATTTACGATCTTGGCGGCTTTCATTGTCGCTCATATTCTATATATTTGGAAGACGTATGTCTCCCTAAATATATTGTGTGCCTCAAGTCGGATTCGAACCGACAATGTTTACCACGAGGGTCTATGTTCCTAAGACATAGGTGTTTCACCAATTTCACCACTGAGGCATTAACCCAATAACTTGAATTTCTTCAGAGGTTAAAGGGAATTGTACGTGTGGAGAGACTTGAACTCTCATATCCTTTCGGACCACGTGGGTATTGTGTAGTCTCACCGGGACTCGAACCCAGACAACCCGTTTAGGAAACAAGTACGCTTTCCAGTTACATCATGAGACTATTGTTGACCTGGTCGGTAACGATCCGACTACCTCGAAATTATCAGTTTCGCGCTCTGACCATTTGAGCTACAGGTCATTATATTAATTTTTGAGGGGGTGGAGAATTTCGAAATCCCGACCCTCGTTTTAACAGAACGACGCTCTTAGACCTAAGTCACCTCTGAGCTACACCCCCAATAATCTGGATTAGAAACACTTTCCAACCTGCGCGGTTAGTTAGTAACTATCCATTTATTCTACACAAGATAGACTCTAGAATCTATTCTTTTTTAAACAAATGCCTAATTCTCTTACCCACCTGATCAAGGTCGTCATCATAAGAGATTTCTTTCCCATTTGTACCTGGAGCGGGATTCGAACCCGCACATTCTGCTTTTTGAGAGCAGTGCGTCTTACCAATTGCGCCACCCAGGCTTATACTAACAATATTTCAATGAACAAAAAAACCCGATCTTTTTTCAAAGATCGGGTTTTGTTTTTTACTTTTTCAGATGATTATTCTGAATCTAAAACATATCCCGACCCTTTGGTTCTCACACATAGTGTGACCATCGTGAGGTTCAAGTTAATATTTAAATTCAAAGTTTTCATTTTTGTATATATTATAATTTTAAAGTCCCTTTTGTTTAACTTTACAAATGTACAACAAGTTTTATTATCTCACAAATATTTTATTTAAAATTTTCTTAATTAGACACATTTCTGAATTTTCCTTTATTATTAGGTCTATTTTAGATTTTCTATTTTCCATGACCATCTCACTAATGGATTTTGGACTTTGGACTTTAGGAGGTACTTCAGATGGCATTATTTGAAAATTATTTCTCTTACCGTTTATTTTCTTTAAATGCAGACCTTGTCTTATCTGAAAACTTTTTTAAATCGCCTAATGTTAGATTGAATTTAGATTCACTGAATAATTCTATTGCCCCAATTAAATCTGTTAATTCACAAATTTGAAGTATTTTATCTTCTTGATCAATAGCATCACTAAGTTCTTCAACTTCCTCTTGGATCTTAGAAAATTCTCCAATAATTCCCTTTGTGATATTTCTTTTATGATATCCCATTTTTATACGAATCTATTATTCTACTTAATCTTGGCTCAGCACATCCAGTGGCATATATCCATCTTAAATACTCATTTTCTCTCATACCATAAGATCCTAATTCATTTCCATTAAATTCAATATCAAATCCAATATCGGTTTTAATTATTTCAATCTTTGGTATATATTTTTTAAAAAAGTTGAAACACAATTCAACTATCTTATCAAGTTCATTATCATTAACTACATCTGTTTTGATAAGTTCATTTTTAATGAAGTATTTAGTATGTGAATAGTCAAAGCTTTCAAACCTAAAACATGGAGTTGTTGTTTGGAATTGTCCCTTTGGTAAAAAATCTTTTAAATAAAGATATAAAAATGATTGTTCACCAGAAGCGACTAAACATTTATCATTGTGTTTTAATTGAAATGATATAATATCTTTTGGTTTAGTAATATTATCAATATATTCCGAAACTGTCCATGGGGATTCAATTCTCTCAAAACCACTCTCTTTATAATAGTTTATAGAATCGGATATAATTTGATAGTTGATCATATTACTTCACGATATTTTAAAGATTAGTATTTTCTTTAAAAAAACCTTCCCAAACATATATTTCCTCATTTTGTTCATTTTTTATTCCCCAATACAAATATCTTTCACCAGAAATATCCTTAACGATTTTATCATCCTTTTTTATAAATGTCCATTGCATTAGACATGATGATATAACATCCCCTAAGAATTCTCTCCAAGAAAATCCTTTAGATGTTCTAATAACATCACAATTTCCTGTATATGTTATATTTTCTCCATTATTTACTGCATTTCCCATCTTAGTTAATGGATATTTTACTAGACGATGGTATTACTTTATTTAAATACCTTTCATACTTTTTAACCAAATCTCTGACCTTTGGATCTGATGTATCATAAGTATTCACTATATCATGGATAATTTTTACCCTATCTTCATCAGATGATTTTTCTAATTTAGATTTTATGAATTCTACATTTTCATCACTTGTCCACATTTCAGATGTATCAATATATCCCTCGATTATGGATTGATAGAATTTTATTTTAAGATTTTCCTTTTTCCCAAATCTTTCATCAGCAATAATTGATGCCTTATTGAATAGTTTTTCTCCAACTTTTTCCTTTAGTGAATTAATCACATTTTCTTTACTTGTCATTTTCATCTTCTTTATTTAATTTTCGTTCAGCTGTGCAAATAGTATCATTGTGGTGTCCCCCATGAGCAACTAATAGTATTTCTTCCATCTCAAATCCTCTTGTTTTTCCTATTCCTTGTGAATTCCATCCAAAACATAATACGATACCATTAGGTTTGGTAATTCTAGCAATTTCCTTTTTCATATTACTCCAAAAAGATGATTGGGTCGTCTTCATATCAACAGATTTTCCAAGTTTTTTATAACATTCACTTATTTGTCTTGGGCTGTATGGTGGATCAAAGTAAACAAGATCCAGACTATTATCATCAAATGATTTCAAAAAATCTATAGCATCCATATTAAATTCAGTTCCCATATCTGGATCTAGATCATTTATATACTTAGCTAATTTATTTTTATTAGCAAATGGATCAGCACTCTCTAACCCATCTTGATTATAAAAATCTATAAATTCTCGTATAGGTTTAATGGTAAATGTATTACCGTTAGGCATTGCCCATTTTTTAGAGATCTTCATGATTTTTCTACTTTCCCAAAAACCAAATTTTCATTTATTTGGATCTTACCATAATTCCTTATGTGTAATATTCTATTATCATAAGCTATTTTGTTTAAGTTATATCTATTCTGATTACAATAATGAATAGCCAGTTTATCATCAGGGTAGTGTGTCTCATACCATGAAATAAGAACATCATTTGGTGGATATCCAAAAATACAATCCATGGATCGAATTCTAACACGATCCTTGAAAAATACATCCTCATATATTTCTACATAGATAGGTCCCTTAGCGAACCTCCAATGATTTCGTAATTTTTTCTTTAATTTACGTGGTGGATTCAATCTTTCCATTTAGAACTTTTTTTCATAACATAATCCATTATATTCATATAATCAGGATGATCACTGATAGGAACTTTATTGAATTTTTTATTCTCAACTATTGACTCTATTTTCAACTTTCTATTAAGTTCTTTGGTTTCTATAATAACCCTATCAATCTTATCTGGAAATGATTCTTGTGGTCTACCAGATAATACATCTATTGTTCTGATCTTCTTTGGGAAATTGGACTTTTTCCTAAAGGTAGATTTCAGATTCTCAATTATGGACATACCCATTTGGAAAATTCTATTTGATAATATATTTAACATTTTGGAATGATGATAGATCTTTTCCCCCAGCATATGAAATTCCACTTTGAATGGATTCTCCAATTGATACTAGCTCATCTAAAAGAGTTTTGTTTTTCATGATCTTTAGAGTCTTTGTTCCTTCGATCCTATTTTCCTTATTTGATTGGCGTTGGGATGCTGATCCCCAAAATTCCTTATAGGATACACCACCATTGATAATTACATCTCCTGGGGAATCTGACATACCCGATAACATACCACCAACCATGACCATAGTTGCTCCCATTACTAAAGAAATGTTAATATCACCATTTTGACGAATACCACCATCTGATATTATAGGCAATCTATTGCTCCAATTGAATAAATGTTTTATTGTCGATGCTTGATATCCTCTACTTCCAAATGCAGTATTTTGATATGTCGTACAAACTTCACCAGGAGCTATTCCAACTTTTAAACAATCAGCTCCCCATCGACTTAGGTCGTCCGAAGCTTCTCTAGTGCAGATATTACCACATATTAGAAACGTGTCCAATGATTTCCATTTTATATATCGTATCATCTTTTCCATTTTAATACAATGTCCATGGGCTACATCAATTGTGATAAAGTCAGGAACTAGGTCACTTCTAATAAGATCATCGATGAGATAATATGAGTCTTCATTTACTCCTATTGAAATGGACGTGAATAATCCCAAAGAGTTCATTTTTTTTATGAATTCTTTGTTATCAACTCCAAATCGATGCATTATATAAAAATACCCACTCTTTGCTAATTTTATAGACAATTCCTCATCTATTATTGACTCCATATTAGCAGGGACAACTGGGATCTTAAATGTAAATTTACCTAAAGACACTTCAGTATTACACTCGTTACGTGAATTCACAATTCCCTTTTTTGGTACTAACACAACATTAGAATAGTCGAAAATTTCCATATTTTACTTTATTTTTTATTGGACAGATATTGTTAAGTACCCACCACTGTCATCTACCATTCTAATTTCATTGGTCCATTTATCCGTTATTCTCCATTTTTTTATGGTAGGATACCCTCCTAATAAAGAGTATCTATGATATGATCCACCATTTGTTGGAAAATTTAGAATTAGATATTCGTTTCCTTGATCTGTTTCACTTTTCCATGTGCCATTTATATAATAAGTATCAATTGTTCCAGAGTTTGGATCTGAGCCCACTATATTCTTAAAAAACATATTGTCCGACTCACTGAACTGATTGGTTACATTTCCACCTATTGAAATAGTATCAACATCTTCCACAAATTGTATAGTATCTGATAGTGTTAAATTTTTTACTTGCCATGGTTTCCCATTCGGGAAGGTTAGAATAAGGGACGTGGATAGGAATTTTTTATCTTTTTGGCACCCAAACATTAGAAATGGGATTAGTATTAATAGTATTTTCTTCATTTCTTTATTGGTTTTAGGATCATTGACCATTTATTACCCTCTAGCTTTGGCATATCTTCAGGTGTGCCAAAATCTTCTGTTAGAGTTGCAAATTTTAACATAACTATCTGACCTCTCTGGGACATTGACATTTCTCTTCCTCTCATTGATAAAGTACATTTAACCCTCATCCCATCACCCAAAAATTCTATAGCTTTTTTGGATTTGACACCAAGATCATGATCTGCTATATTTGATGAAAATGTCAGATCTTTTACTTCCGACTTTTTCTGATTTCTTCGAGATTCCTTTTCCCTCTTCTCATTATCATATATGAACTTACTATAGTCTTCTATTTTAACAACAGGAGGTGTTGATTTTTCCGAAATAAGGATCAAGTCCAACCCCATTTCTTCAGCTATTTTCGAAGCATCGTATGAAGTCATTATTTTACCATCAAAAGATCCTGTGACCCTAACTTGTGGGAATCTAACTTCACCATTTATTTTATGCTTCCGCACTTTCTGAATTCTTTGTTTTTTCATACTTTAATTTTCATACTTCATTTAATTTTCAAAATTCATATAGAAATTTAGGATATCTTGAGTGGGTGGTATCCCAGAAACTCCACCATCCCCACATTCCAATATAATCCAATTTCCATTATCAAGTTCAGCTATATCAACTGTAAAAAAGTTCGATTCTATTTTAGACACATCTGGTATTATAGTGGGTTTATTTCCCCATGGGAGATCAGAATTTTGACATATCGATATTCTATTATGATTTAGATAAAAAATTCTAAATTCATTTGTTTTATCTCCATACTTTTTTAAGTTTAACACTTCTTTAAAAACAATACCCTCATTAAATAGTTGGCCCCTTGTATTTTTGAATTTATTTACTCTTTTCACAAGATCCTCATCTAATATCTTTTTCTCTAAAATAAAAATATCATCTAATCCCTTTTCAGACTTAACATAATCCTTTATGATAACATCACCATCTATCATTTCCCTATTTCTAATAATGCTTTCGGGCGAAAGATCTGTGAAATAAACTGATTTAGGAGAGTGTTCACTTATCCATTTATGACAGTTTGGATAATGGTGACAGTTTGTATATTCTTCGGGACTATTTATGATACTAAAACCATTCGAACCTAATATATTCCACATCTTTTTATACTGATCCGATTTAAGCATCCATGACCTCAATACAACAACATCTGTTTTCTTCGTAAAATTAAAATCTGTTACCAAATTACCATTTTTTACAAATTCATCATGATCAAATAGGTATATTGTCATGCCTAATGATTCAATTGCTAAATATTCATCTTTGAAGTCATAATCGACTTTTTTAAGATTGAACGGCTCACATGGAAGTAAAAATATCATCTTAAAATTTAAAATTTGATTCTCTTTCTAGATCTCTTTTTTTAAGAGATTCTTTTTTATCCCAATTTTTTTTACCTCGACAAACACCAATTTTAATTTTGATCTTTCCTTTAGATAAAAAAATCTCAAGTGGGACGATCGTCATTCCTTTTGTATCTATTAACTTTAAGATCTTATTTATTTCTCTTTTATTCAAAAGTAGTTTCCTTTCCCTCATTTCATCATGATCACTATATGATGAATTTTTATATTTTGATATATGGAGATTCTTTATCCAAATTCCATCTGGCTTAGCAAAAGCAAAAGAATCTCCAAAATTAATATCTCCGGATCTAATGGATTTGACCTCAGATCCCAATAGAATAACACCAGCAGTGTATTCACTAACAGTCTCGTAGTTAAATCTAGCCTTTCTATTCACTAAGCTTCTCATATATCAAATATACAACAAAAATTGAACAACTATACTGTTTGTGGTAAATTAAGGTTTTTTACAATACATATTTGATTGGAAATCAATCTTATAACCATATCTGATCCATATGAAATATAATTAGGAACAATTTTGTTCTCATTTTTTATTTGAAATAGAAATATTGTCTTTATTCTAAAACTATCTTTTGACAATGAGTACCCTAGTGATGATGCCATTTTAAATATCTTCATTCTACCAGAATTATTAGTAAAATTATTATTAGATAGATTTGGATTTGGAGAATAGTTATCCAGATTAATAACATTAAACCAACTTGATCTTTTGAAATTATGGTCGTGATCTTGATGCTTCTTCTATTATATGTGAATAATTCATCATCTATAATTTCATTTTTATAATCGATAGGTGATATTATCAATAGTCTATCCAAAGTCGAAAATAAAAAATCTTTAGAATCACCATCATATAATATTGATAATACGGATCTACTGGATCCTATAACTGATAATAGAGAATTGTCCATGGATTATATGGATTACAACTGAGAATCTATTAACGATCTTAAGTCTTCCTTAGATATAATACCAACCTTCCTTTCTATCATTTCCCCATTTTTATATAGGATCAAAGTTGGTATACTTCTTATTCCAACTTCTCTTGGTGTCATATCATTCTCATCAACATCCATTTTACCAATTTTAACATTCGGATATTCTATTGATATTTCATCAAGTATTGGAGACATTGTCTTACATGGACCACACCAAGGTGCTTTAAATGCAACTAGAGAGACACCATCGGATATCATTCCGTCAAAATTTAAATCTGTAACTTCTATAGTCATGATATTTATATCAAAATCAATGTTTAAGTTTAATTTCATTTTGATTAGGACCAATGACAAATACTACACTTTTGAGAACTGTTCTTGTGCCTTGTTCTTTTGCGTATGAATCCCTAACTATTTTATCTTTATTATTAATTAATTGAAGTTTGGATTTAACTCTTTCTTCTAAAGCCTCTTGGTGAGAAATTGGCTTCCTATTAGGAAAAATACTTGTATATGAGAGATCTTTCATACATTATATATTTAATTTCTTAATTGCATTTGATCTCTTCATTTGATCGTCTGTCATGTAGGAAATTCTCCCCCATTTATTTTTAATGATCCAATCTCCCTGTCGAATTATCCACTTCTCGTTGTTATTGTTATAGAATAATCCTACTAAAGGTCCTGTAATTCCACCATCAACATACACCCCCCTCGTGCCATTTTTGAATTCCAAAATATCACAAATGTCTATCCATGTTGACCAAAGTAGTTGAACTTTTACTTCTTTAGGAAATATTTTTTTCCATAAGAAATCAATTTTATGAAATAAAAAAAATAAATATTTAGAAGAATTTTTATTTTGTGTGGACGCGGGTGGAGATTTTAGAGTGATCCAAGTGACTGCAGAACGAGGTATATCATCCCAATTTCGAATATGGACAAGTGAATTTTTCAATTTCTTTTTCAGATCTTTAATATCATACTTCATGAACCTCAAGTTTCCACCCTTTTTTTATTACACCATCATCTTCTAAAGTAATTTCAATTTCACGTTTTAAAATCTCATGGATTATTTTAGAAACATCCTCTCCATGTCCTTTATATCCTCCTTCATCATCAAATTGAAATTTGATCAATATTTCTTTCATTTCTGTATTCTTTTTGCTTCTGATTAAACAGGAATCTTCACTCCGCATTTTACTCTATCCGAAACCTCATTGAATTTCTTGACAATTTCAGCACCTAGATCAATACCTTCTCTTGTACATAACAAGTCAAGGTAAATAACAATATCAGCAGCTTCTTTCCCAATTTCCTCACGGTATTGAGCAGCAGCATAAGCGTTGTTGTATTCAGGATTATCACTTGTATTTTCAGGTCGTTTATGAAAATCGCCACGTTCAACCTTTTTTACAATGTTACACAGTTCGCCAGTTTCACCAGCAACAGCATTACTCCATTGGCTCAATGACCAATCAGTTAATTCCATTTTGAATCCTTCAATGATTCGTTTTTCGTTTACTTTTTTTAATTCGTTTAAAACATTCATTTCTTTAAGCCATTTTAAAATCTTCATCATCAAATACTGAATCGATTAACTCATCATGAACACACCCACTAAGACATATCTCCCCAAGTAGTTCTTCATTTGTCATTGAACTACATTCAGATCCAATACTATTTAACCAATCAATAGCATATTTTCTAGATAATAGAATGAGTATGTCAAAATTTTCACTCTCATCTTTAGAATGTAGTTTTATCTGATAACATTATAGTCAACCTGTCATAATCCGAATTTGATTCATCAATTGATGTGACCAAAACCTATTTCGGTAAAGGTGATTTGGGATCTAGATAATGTTTAATCCCACTATTATCTTTATATAGAATAACTTCTCTTATCATTTTAACTATTTTGTGTAAATATACGAATTATTGGTTTAGGATAATATTTATTTTTTTAATTCTATAGAAAATAGTTTTTAGTTTCTTATACTCACCCAAATTAATTTCTAAATA
>Ga0138256_10007648_pt1 | contig 11384 bp, 12 predicted proteins | sample KNB2016incub_MG_FD_105486 | JGI IMG/M metagenome (GOLD analysis project Ga0138256, IMG submission 105486) | Active sludge microbial communities from wastewater in Klosterneuburg, Austria - KNB2014incub_MG | ecosystem: Engineered > WWTP > Activated sludge > Unclassified | place: Austria...
CATGATCGCCAACACCCCGATCGTGATCGTGCTCCTCGATTCCTGGGGCCGTCTCACGCGCATCGGCGACGCCAACCGCATCAAGCGCTGGCTCGAGAAGAACCCCGCGAAACTCGCCGGCGCCTTCCGCGCCGGCTGATTCCGTTTTGGTGCGCGGCCCGAAACGCCGCACGGTTGCGGTGCGCGCGCTCGGTGCCGCCGCCGGGAATCCCGCGGTACATCCCTGATTATTCCTTCCGGATCAAGTGCCTGCGTGCGCGCAGCCGCCTTGGCACGGTCGTTGCGATTGTCGTCACGGAAGGCGGCCTTCAAGGCGCCGGATTGCCAAGCCAACGACCACACACCTGGGAAGGAAATCATGAAGCGACGCTCATTCTTCAAGGCGCTCACGCTCGCTGCCGCGCTCGCGGTCGCCGGCATCGGTGCCACCGACCTGCACGCGCAGGCCAAGACCGTGAAGGTCGGCATCCTCCACTCGCTCTCCGGAACGATGGCCATCAGCGAAACCGTGCTCAAGGACGTGGCGCTCATGGCGATCGAGGAGATCAATGCCAAGGGTGGCGTGCTGGGTGCGAAGATCGAGCCCGCCGTGGTCGATCCGGCGTCGAACTGGCCCCTCTTCGCGGAAAAGGCGCGACAGCTCGTCACCCAGGACAAGGTCGCGGTCGTGTTCGGCTGCTGGACCTCGGTTTCCCGCAAGAGCGTCCTGCCGGTGTTCGAGGAATTGAACGGGCTGCTCTTCTACCCGGTGCAGTACGAAGGCGAGGAACTCTCGAAGAACGTCTTCTACACGGGCGCTGCACCGAACCAGCAGGCCATCCCCGCCGTCGAGTACCTGATGAGCAAGGATGGCGGCGGCGCCAAGCGCTGGGTGCTGCTGGGGACGGATTACGTCTATCCGCGCACGACCAACAAGATCCTGCGCGCGTTCCTGAAGAGCAAGGGCGTGGCGGAGACCGACATCCTGGAGGAATACACCCCCTTCGGCCATTCCGACTACCAGACGATCATCGCGAAGATCAAGAAGTTCGCCTCCGAGGGCAAGAAGACCGCCGTGGTCTCGACCATCAACGGCGACTCGAACGTTCCCTTCTACAAGGAACTGGGCAACCAGGGCCTCAAGGCCACCGACGTGCCGGTCGTGGCGTTCTCCGTGGGCGAGGAGGAACTGCGCGGCGTGGACACGAAGCCCCTGGTGGGCCACCTCGCGGCGTGGAACTACTTCATGTCGCTCAAGAACCCGACCAACGACGAGTTCACGAAGAAGTGGGCCGCCTACGCGAAGAAGAAGGGTCTCGCGGGCCACAAGGACAAGCCCCTCACCAATGATCCGATGGAAGCGACCTACATCGGCGTCTACATGTGGAAGCAGGCCGTCGAGAAGGCGAAGAGCTTCGAGACCGACAAGGTGGTCGCCGCCATGGCGGGCCAGAGCTTCAAGGCGCCCTCGGGCTTCGTCGCCAAGATGGACGAGAAGAACCACCACCTGCACAAGCCCGTCCTCATCGGCGAGGTGAAGGCCGACGGCCAGTTCAACGTCGTGTGGAAGACGCCAGGCCCGGTGAAGGCCCAGCCGTGGAGCCCGTTCATTCCCGGCAACGACAAGAAGAAGGACGAGCCTGAAATGGGCAAGAAGGCCGTCGCCACCAAGTAGCAATGCGCGATGCGGGGAGCCGGGATCCGTGGGGGGTCCCGGCCTCCACGCCGCCGCCCCGGACGAGAAAGGCCTGTTCCATGCGTGCAGGGTGGCTGGCGTATTGCCTGGCGTTCGCGCTGGCGTGGCCGGCGCAGGCCGCGCTCGATGCCGCCATGGTCTCGAAGCTCGCGACCGGCGACGGCGACGAGAAGGTGGCGGCCATCACCGCACTGGTCGCCTCCGGCGAGCCGCGCGTGGCCGCCGTGCTGCAGGCGCTCGCCGACGGCCAGATGCAGGTGGCCTCCGGCCGCGTGCTCCTCGTGAAAGGCGAGGCGGCCGAGGATGCCGTCACGGGCGAGAAAGTCTCCGCGCTGCCCGAAAGGCGCGAGGAAGTCGTCGCCAACAACCGGCTTCGCCGCGAGATCGAGGCGGCCCTGTCGGCCCTGATGCTCTTCTCCCCGGACCGCGATTCCCGGCTCGCCGCCGCGAAGGACCTCGCGGGGCGATCGAACGACGCCATGCTTCCGCTCGTGAAGCGGGCCCAGGCCGCGGAAACCGACCCCGTCATCCGGCCGATCCTGGACATGACGGCCGCGGGCATGGCGCTTCGCGGCGCCGACAAGGCGACCCGGATCGCCGCGATCCGCATGCTCGGCACGTCGAGCGATCCGGCCTCGCGCATGCTGCTCTCGCCGCTCGCCGCGAGGAACCGCGACGGTTCCTGGACCGAACGCGATGACGAGGTGCGCATCGCCGCGCAGGCGAGCCTCGCCGCCGTCGAGGAACGGCTCGCGTGGGGCAGCCGCGCGAGCCTGCTCTTCTCGGGGGTGAGCCTGGGCTCCATCCTGCTCCTGGCCGCCCTCGGGCTCGCCATCACCTACGGCCTGATGGGCGTCATCAACATGGCGCACGGCGAGCTGATCATGATCGGCGCCTACGCGACCTTCGTCGTGCAGAACCTCTTCCGCGCCCACTTTCCGGCGGCGTTCGACTGGTACCTGCTCGCCGCCGTGCCGTGCGCCTTCGCCGTCTCGGCGCTGGTGGGCATGGCGCTGGAGAGGACCGTGATCCGCTGGCTCTACGGCCGGCCGCTGGAGACCCTGCTCGCGACCTGGGGCCTGTCGCTCGTCCTGATCCAGGGCGTGCGCACGATCTTCGGCGCACAGAACGTGCAGGTCGAGAACCCGGCGTTCATGTCGGGCGGCGCCGAGCTGATCGCCGGCATCGTTCTGCCGTACAACCGCATCGTCATCATCGGCTTCGCCGTGGCCGTCCTCGCGGGAATGGGCGTCCTGCTGGCGCGGACGCGCCTGGGCCTCTTCGTGCGCGCCGTCACGCAGAACCGCGCGATGGCCGCGTGCGTGGGCGTTCGCACGGCGCGCATCGACACCTGGGCTTTCGGGCTGGGCTCCGGCATCGCGGGCCTCGCCGGCTGCGCGCTGTCGCAGATCGGCAACGTCGGCCCGGAACTGGGCCAGTCCTACATCGTCGATTCGTTCATGGTGGTGGTGCTGGGCGGCGTGGGCCAGCTCGCGGGCACGGTGTTCGCCGCCCTGGGCCTGGGACTGCTCAACAAGCTCCTCGAGTCCTGGGCGGGCGCGGTGCTCGCGAAGATCGCGATCCTCGTCTTCATCATCCTCTTCATCCAGAAGCGACCGCAGGGCCTCTTCGCCCTCAAGGGCCGGGTGGTGGACTGATGAAGCTCGCTCGCCTGTACGGGCCGAAGGGCTGGACGGCGCTCGCGATCGCGGCGGCCGTGGTGTTCGTGGCGCTTCCCGTGGCGAACCGGATCGTCCCCGAGGGCAGCGCCTTCCACGTCTCGGCCTTCGGGGTGACGCTCGCGGGCAAGATCATGTGCTACATGATCGTCGCGGTGGCCATGGACCTCGTGTGGGGCTACGCGGGGATCCTGTCGCTGGGCCACGGGCTCTTCTTCGCCCTCGGCGGCTACGGGATGGGCATGTACCTCATGCGCCAGATCGGCCGCGACGGGGTCTACAAGTCCGACCTCCCGGACTTCATGGTCTTCCTCGACTGGAAGAGCCTGCCTTGGCACTGGACGAACACGGACAGCTTCCTGTGGATGCTCTTCCTCGTGGTGGCCGCGCCGGGGCTCCTCGCCTTCGTGTTCGGCTTCTTCGCGTTCCGCTCGCGGATCAAGGGCGTCTATTTCTCGATCATCACCCAGGCGCTCACCTACGCCGCGATGCTCCTCTTCTTCCGCAACGAGACGGGATTCGGGGGCAACAACGGCTTCACCGACTTCAAGCGGATCCTGGACATCCCGATCACCACGCCGCAGGCGCGGATCGTGCTCTTCATGATCACCGGCGCCGTGCTCATCGCGACGCTCCTGCTCGGGCGCGCGCTCGTCACCTCGCGGTTCGGCCGGGTGCTCACCGCGATCCGCGATGCCGAGGCGCGCGTGATGTTCTGCGGCTACGACACGCTCTGGTACAAGCTGTTCGTCTGGACGCTCTCGGCGGTGCTGTGCGGCATCGCGGGCGCGCTCTACGTGCCCCAGGTCGGCATCATCAATCCCGGCGAGATGTCGCCCGCCAACTCGATCGAGATCGCGATCTGGGTGGCGGTGGGCGGGCGCGGCACGCTGGTCGGGCCCATCGTCGGCGCGGGGCTCGTGAACGGGGCGAAGAGCCTCTTCACGGTGGCCTTTCCCGAGTTCTGGCTCTACTTCCTCGGGCTCATCTTCATTCTCGTGACGCTGTTCCTGCCGCAGGGCGTGGCCGGGCTCGTCTCGCGCTGGAAGAGCCGGCCTTGAGCGCGAACGCCGAGCTCCTGCCCGATCCCGGCAGCCGGCCGTGGCCCTGGTGGCCGCCCGCGGGTTCCGCGACGGACGCCGCCGCGCCTTCCGGGGGCGCGAGCTACGGCCGGCAGGTCGACGGGGCGAAGCTGGACCTCTCGCACGGCGTCGTCCTCTACCTCGAGGACATCAGCGTTTCCTTCGACGGGTTCCGGGCGCTCAACGCCCTCTGCCTCACCATCGACGCCGGGGAGCTTCGCTGCGTGATCGGCCCCAACGGCGCCGGCAAGACCACGATGATGGACGTGATCACGGGCAAGACCCGCCCGGACGCCGGCAGCGCCTTCTTCGGGCAGACGATCGACCTCACGCGCCGCACCGAGGCCGAGATCGCCCACGCCGGCATCGGCCGCAAGTTCCAGAAGCCGACGATCTTCGAGCGCCACTCGGTCTTCGAGAATCTCGAGCTCGCGATGAAGGCGGACAAGCGCGTGCGCCGGACCCTGCGGGCGAAGCTCACGTCGGAGGAGGACGGCCGCATCGCGCAGACGATGCGCGAGATCCGGCTGGACGCCTCGGCCGGGAGGCCCGCGGGACTTCTCTCCCACGGCCAGAAGCAGTGGCTGGAGATCGGCATGCTCCTCATGCAGGAGCCGCAGCTCCTGCTGCTCGACGAGCCGGTCGCGGGCATGAGCGACGACGAGACCGAGCGCACCGCCGAGCTCTTCCTCGCCCTCGCGGGAAGGCACTCGCTCGTGGTCGTGGAGCACGACATGGCCTTCATCGCGAAGATCGCGCGCAAGGTGACGGTCCTGCACGAGGGCAGCGTCCTCGCCGAAGGCCCGCTCGACAAGGTCCAGCAGGACCCGCGCGTGGTGGAGGTCTACCTTGGCCGCTGAAGCGCTCGTCGTCGCGGGCCTGAACCAGTACTACGGCGGCAGCCACATCCTGCGCGACCTCGCCTTCGAGGTGCCCGCGGGAACGGTGACGACCCTGCTGGGCCGAAACGGCGTGGGCAAGACCACGCTCCTGCGCACGCTCATGGGCCTGGTGCCCGCGGCCACCGGCGAGGTGCGTTTCGGCGAGCGCGACCTCGCGAAGGCAAAGCCGGAAGAGCGCGCCCGGGCGGGGCTTGCGCTCGTGCCGCAGGGCCGGGAGATCTTCGGCCGGCTCACGGTGGCGGAGAACCTGGAAATGGGGCTCGCGAGCCGCCCGGCCCGCGAGAAGGTTCCCGAGCGCGTCTTCGAGCTCTTCCCGGTGCTCCGGCAGATGCTCGGGCGCCGGGGCGGCGACCTCTCGGGCGGCCAGCAGCAGCAGCTCGCCATCGGTCGCGCGCTCGCCATGCGGCCTCGGCTGCTCATCCTGGACGAGCCCACCGAGGGCATCCAGCCCTCGATCATCAAGGACATCGAGCGCGCCATCCGCACGCTCGCCGCCTCGGGCGACATGGCGATCCTGCTGGTCGAGCAGTACTACGACTTCGCCCGCTCGCTCGCCGGCCAGTACCTGGTGATGGAGCGCGGCGAGATCATCGCGCGCGGCAAGGGCGCGGACATGGACCGCGACGGCGTGCGCGACCTGCTCGCAGTATGATCGGCCGATGCGCAGGGACGATTTCGACTTGGCCACGGGCTGGCGCGCGCGACTCGATCTCGGCTTCGCTCGCCGGGGCGCGCGGACGGTGCTCGCGCGCCGCAGCCACGACGGGCCGCTCGTCGTGCAGAAGTCCCTGCATCCCGAGGGCGAAGGGGTGTGCCACGCGATCGTCGTGCATCCGCCGGCCGGCATCGCGGGCGGCGACGATCTCGCCATCGACGTGCGCGCCGATGCCGGCGCCCACGCGCTGCTGACCACGCCGGGCGCGGGCAAGTGGTACCGGTCTTCCGGCGCGTGGGCGCGGCAGCGGGTCACCATCGACGCGGCCCCGGGCTCGTGCGTGGAGTGGCTGCCGCAGGAGACGATCCTCTTCGACGGATCGCTCGCCGACATCGCCTGGGAGGCGAACCTCGCGCCCGATGCCTGCCTCGTGGCCTGGGACATCGCCTGCCTGGGCAGGACGGGATCGGGCGAACGCTACCGGCGAGCAAGCGCGCGCCTGGAGACGCGCGTGATCCGCGGGGGACGCCTCGCCTGGCTCGAGCGCGGGCGCCTCGGGCCGTCGGCTCGCGTGATGGGCGCGCGGGCCGGCCTTGCCGACCGAAGCGTCGTCGGCACGATGATCAGCGTCTCGGGCGGGCTGGGCGATGACCTGGTGGCGGCCTGCCGCGCGGTGGCGCCCGCGGAAGGAGCGGGGGCCGTGACGCGCCTGCCCGGAATCCTCGTCGCGCGCTACCTGGGCGACGAGAGCGAAGCGGCGCGGGAGTACTTCTGCGCCCTTTGGCGATACGTGCGTCCGGCGATCGCCGGTCGCGAGGCGGCGGTGCCGCGCATCTGGAGAACCTGAGACAAGGCCATGGAACTCACGCCACGCGAGAAGGACAAGCTCCTCGTCTTCACCGCGGCGCTGCTCGCCGAGCGGCGAAAGGCGAAGGGACTCAAGCTGAACTACCCCGAGGCCGTGGCCTTCATCACGGCCGGGATCCTCGAAGGCGCCCGCGAGGGGCGCAGCGTCTCCGAGCTCATGGGCTGGGGGGCGACGCTCCTCACGCGCGAGGAGGTGATGGAGGGCATCCCCGAGATGATTCCCGAGATCCAGGTCGAGGCCACCTTTCCGGACGGGACGAAGCTCGTCACCGTCCACCATCCGATCGTTTGACGCGCCGCCTCCCGCGGGAGGCGGCCGTTCGAGGGCATGCACATGATTCCCGGTGAAATGAAGATCGCCTCGGGCGAGATCGAGCTGAACCAGGGCCGCGAGACGCTCACCCTCAAGGTCACCAATACCGGCGACCGCCCCGTCCAGGTGGGATCGCACTACCACTTCTTCGAGACGAACGCGGCGCTCGCCTTCGACCGGGCGAAGGCCAGGGGCTTTCGCCTTAACATCGCGGCGGGCACGGCGGTGCGCTTCGAGCCCGGCCAGTCGCGCACGGTGAAGCTCGTGGCGCTCGCCGGCGACCGGACGGTATACGGGTTCCAGGGCCGGGTGATGGGTCCGCTGGAGACGGGCGGGAGGCGTCGATGAGCGCCATGATCTCGCGGCAGGCCTACGCCGAGATGTTCGGCCCGACCACGGGCGATCGCGTGCGCCTCGCCGATACCGAGCTCTGGATCGAGGTGGAGAAGGACTTCACGATCTACGGCGAGGAAGTGAAGTTCGGCGGCGGCAAGGTGATCCGGGACGGCATGGGACAGAGCCAGCGGCTGTCGGCGGAGGTCGCCGACACCGTGATCACCAACGCCCTCATCGTGGACCACTGGGGCATCGTGAAGGCCGACATCGGCCTGAAGGGCGGGCGCATCTGGAGGATCGGCAAGGCGGGCAACCCGGACATCCAGCCGGGCGTGACCATTCCCGTGGGCGCCGGCACGGAGGCCATCGCGGGCGAGGGCATGATCGTGACGCCGGGCGGCATCGACTGCCATATCCATTTCATCTGCCCGCAGCAGATCGAGGAGGCGCTCATGTCGGGCGTCACCACGATGCTGGGCGGCGGCACCGGCCCCGCCACCGGCACCTACGCGACCACCTGCACGCCGGGCCCCTGGCACATCCGCTCGATGCTCGCCGCGGCCGAGGCGTTCCCGATGAACCTCGGGTTCATGGGCAAGGGCAACGCTTCGATGCCGGGGCCGCTTCGCGAGCAGGTCGAGGCCGGCGCCATGGGCCTCAAGCTCCACGAGGACTGGGGCACCACGCCGGCCGCGATCGACAACTGCCTCGCCGTGGCCGACGAGATGGACGTGCAGGTCGCGATCCACACCGACACCCTGAACGAGTCCGGGTTCGTCGAAGCGACCGTCGCCGCGTTCAAGGGCCGCACCATCCACACCTTCCACACGGAAGGCGCGGGCGGCGGCCACGCGCCCGACATCATCAAGGTCGCGGGGCTTCCCAACGTGCTGCCCTCGTCGACGAACCCGACGCGCCCGTTCACCGTCAACACGATCGCCGAGCACCTCGACATGCTCATGGTGTGCCACCACCTCGACCCGGCCATCGCCGAGGACGTGGCCTTCGCGGAATCGCGCATCCGCAAGGAGACCATCGCCGCCGAGGACATCCTGCACGACCTGGGCGCCTTCTCGATGATGTCCTCCGACTCCCAGGCCATGGGCCGCGTGGGCGAGGTGATCATCCGCACCTGGCAGACGGCGCACAAGATGAAGGTGCAGCGCGGCCACCTCGCATCCCCCGCCGGGAAGGCGGGCAAGGGCAGCCACGACAACTTCCGCGTGAAGCGCTACATCGCCAAGTACACGATCAATCCGGCGGTCGCGAGCGGCATCGGCCATGCCGTCGGCTCGATCGAGGAAGGCAAGATCGCCGACCTCGTGCTGTGGAGGCCCGCCTTCTTCGGCGTGAAGCCGTCGCTGGTCGTGAAGGGGGGGATGATCGCCGCGGCGGCCATGGGCGATCCGAATGCGTCGATCCCGACGCCGCAACCGGTTCACTACCGGCCCATGTTCGGGGCCTTCGGCGGCGGGCTGCGCACCTCGGTCAGCTTCGTGTCGCAGGCGGCGCTGGGAAGCGCGGAATTGGCGGGGCTGGGTCTCGCGCGGCCGCTGGAGGCCGTCCGGGACACGAGGCGGATCGGCAAGAAGGACATGGTCCACAACGACTGGCAGCCGACGATCGAGGTCGATCCCGAGACCTACGAGGTGCGCGCCGACGGCGAGCTTCTCGTGTGCGAGCCGGCGAAGGAGCTTCCGATGGCGCAGCGCTACTTCCTCTTCTGACCATGGTCGAGATCCGGTCGCGAATGCGGGTTCGACCCCATGCGGCCTACCGAGTCGAGATCGGGGGACGGCTGGTGCTCGCCTTCGACGAGCGCCAGAAGAGCCGCGGCCTCGCGAGGCTCGAGGGGGGCGAGGAGGTGGCGATCGCGCTGCCCCGGGGCGAGGTGCTTCGCGGCGGCGACCTGGTCGTCGACTCGGGCGGCCGCGTGATCGAGGTGGTGGCGCCGCCGGAGCCGGTCCTGCACGTCGAGTGCGACTCGCCCGAGGCGCTCGCCCGCGCCGCCTACCACCTCGGCAACCGCCACGTGCCGGTGCAGGTGGGCGAGGGGTGGCTTCGGCTCGCGACCGACCACGTGCTCGAGGAGATGCTCAGGGGCCTCGGCGCGCGCGTGAGCTTCCTCGAGGCGCCTTTCGAGCCCGAGGCGGGCGCCTACGGCGCGCACCATCGCCACGACAACGAGTCGGGTCACGGCGGCAGGATCCACGAGTTCGGCGCGGGCGCCTCGCCCGCCGGGACGAGATGAAGCGCGGCAGGGCGATCGCCAGGGACCCGTCCGCCCTCGTGCGGCTGCTGCAGCTCGCGAGCCCGACCTTGCCGGTGGGGGCCTACAGCTATTCCCAGGGCCTGGAAGCGGCGGTGGAATCGGGCTTCGTGACCGACGCGCCGAGCGCGCGACGCTGGATCGGCGAGGTGTTCGAGCTCGCCGTGGCGGGCATGGAAGCGCCCCTCGCGTGGCGGCTCCTGGTCTCCTGGCGCGCGGGCGATCTCGACGCCGTTTCCCGGTGGAACGACGAGGTCCTCGCGAGCCGCGAGACGGCGGAGCTGCGCGCGGAGACCGTCCAGATGGGCTATTCGCTGCGGCGGCTCGCGCGCGAGCTGGCGATCGAAGGCGCGCCGGCGCTCGAGGCGATCGACGAGGTGGCCTATCCGACGGCGTTCGCCTTCGCGGCCACCGCGTGGGGAATCGACGCCGAGGACGCGCTCACCGCGTATCTCTGGGCCTGGCTGGAAAACCAGGTGCTCGCCGCGGTGAAGGCGGTGCCGCTCGGCCAGACGGACGGCCAGCGCCTCCTGCTGGCGCTCTCCGGCGGCGTTTCCGCCGCCGTGCGCCACGCCCAGGACGTGGCGGACGGGGAACTCGCCAACTTCGCCCCCGGGCTCGCGCTCGCGTCGGCCGGCCACGAAACGCAGTACTCCCGCCTCTTCCGCTCCTAGGAACCCATGGACCAGGACGAAACGCTTCGCGTCGGCATCGGCGGGCCGGTGGGCTCGGGCAAGACCGCGCTCACGCTGGCCCTTTGCCGGGCGCTGCGCGACCGCTACGAGATCGCCGCGGTGACGAACGACATCTACACCGAGGAGGACGCGCAGTTCCTGGTGAGGAACGAGGCGCTCGCCCCGGAGCGGATCATCGGCGTGGAAACCGGCGGCTGCCCGCACACGGCCATCCGCGAGGACGCCTCGATCAATCTCGAGGCGGTGGCCAGGCTCACGGCGCGCTTTCCCCGCCTGGACGTGATCTTCATCGAGTCCGGCGGCGACAACCTCGCGGCCACGTTCAGCCCGGAGCTCTCCGACCTCACCCTCTACGTGATCGACGTGGCCGCGGGCGACAAGATCCCGAGGAAGGGCGGCCCGGGCATCACGAAATCCGACCTCCTCGTCATCAACAAGATCGACCTTGCGCCGATGGTGGGCGCGAACCTCGAGGTGATGGACCGCGACGCGCGACGCATGCGCGGCGAGCGGCCCTTCGTGTTCACCAATCTCAAGTCGGGGCAGGGGCTCGCCGAGGTGATCGGTTTCGTGGAGACGCGGGGGCTGCTCCGCCACGGCTGAGGCGTCGGTGGAACCCGGTGCGCGGGTACGCGCACTGATACACTCCCGCCATGAAAGTCGGCCTTTTCGTCACCTGCCTGGTCGATCTCATCCGCCCGGGCATCGGCTTCGCCGCGCTGAAACTCCTCGAGGGCGCGGGATGCGAAGTGGTCGTGCCGCAAGCGCAGACCTGCTGCGGCCAGCCGGGCTACAACTCCGGCGGGCGCGACATCGCCAAGGCGCTCGCGCGCAAGGTGCTCGCCGAGTTCCGCGACTGCGACTACGTGGTCGCGCCTTCCGGGTCCTGCTCCGGGCAGATGAAGGTCGCC
>Ga0138256_10007649_pt1 | contig 11384 bp, 9 predicted proteins | sample KNB2016incub_MG_FD_105486 | JGI IMG/M metagenome (GOLD analysis project Ga0138256, IMG submission 105486) | Active sludge microbial communities from wastewater in Klosterneuburg, Austria - KNB2014incub_MG | ecosystem: Engineered > WWTP > Activated sludge > Unclassified | place: Austria...
CCCCTGTATGTGTTGAAGCTCGAACCCGTTGGCGAGCGCGTGGTCGTCGGCGCGCGCGAGGCGCTCGGCAGTCACGAACTCACAGCCACTGGCGTGAACTGGATCTCCGGCACGGCACCGGAGGGGCCTACCCGGGTGATAGTCCGGATCCGCCACCGCCACCAGGACGCGCCCGCGACGGTTGTTTCAACCGGAGAAGGGACAGCGCACCTGCGGTTTGACGATCCGCAAGTGGCCATCACGCCAGGCCAGGCGGTGGTGTTTTACGATGCCGCGGACGCCGCGAGCGTATTGGGCGGCGGCTGGATCGACTCGAGGTAACGCTCGGCATCAAGCGCCGCCATGCAGCCCGATCCTGCAGCGGTAATGGCCTGACGATAGACGTGGTCCTGCACGTCGCCACACGCGAACACACCTTCCACGCTTGTGCGCGATCCGTCGTGCGTGATCAGGTACCCACCGGCGTCGGCGTCAAGCAGCCCCTTGAATAAACTGGTGTTCGGCGTATGGCCGATCGCCACGAATACGCCATCCACGGCCAGCGTCTTCTGCACGCCCGTCTTGAGGTTGCGCAAGACGATGCCGTTGACGGCGCCTGCTGTCGGATCCAGCATCTCCAGCACTTCGCTGTCCCACTCGACCACGATCTTCGGGTTCGCCAGCGCCTTGTCCTGCATGATCTTCGACGCGCGAAACACATCGCGCCGATGCACCAGTGTCACCTTTGAGGCGAAGCGCGTGAGGAAGATCGCCTCTTCGAGCGCCGAGTCTCCCCCGCCGACCACCGCGATGGGTTTGCCCCGGAAGAAGAACCCGTCGCATGTGGCGCACGTGGACACGCCGTGCCCCATCAACGCGCGCTCGGACGGCAGGCCCAGCAACTTGGCCGACGCGCCCGTCGCGACGATGAGCGTCTGGGTCTCGATGCGATCTTCGCCCACGGTGAGTACAAACGGCCGCGACGAGAGATCTACGGCGTTCACATTCCCACGCACGATCTCGGCCCCAAACCGCTCCGCCTGCTCACGCATGGCCGCCATGAGATCGGGCCCCATGATGCCGTCACGAAAGCCGGGAAAATTCTCCACGGCCGTCGTCAACATCAGTTGACCGCCGGCCTCCAGGCCTTCGATCACCAGGGGCTTCAGATTGGCGCGAGCCGAATACAACGCGGCCGTCAGGCCGGCGGGGCCCGATCCGATGATCGTGACCTCCCTCGTCTGCGCGGCCATCAGAGGTGCTTGTCCAGGACTTTCTTGAACTCGGCCTTGTCGGCCACCCCGACAATTTGCTCCACCACCTGGCCACCCTTGAACAGCATCACGGTGGGGATACCCCGCACCATGTATTTCACGGTGATCCCGGGGTTCTCATCCACATTGAGTTTGCCCACCGAGACGCGGCCGGCGTAGTCGCCCGCAAGCGCGTCAATCGTCGGTCCGAGCGCGCGGCACGGGCCGCACCACTCCGCCCAGAAATCCACCAGCACCGGCGTGCTCGCCTGCAGCACGTTGGTGTCGAAGTTGTCGTCTGTAAACGTCGTTACCTTGTCAGAAGCCATGAATCGCTCGTCCTCTCGGCCCGGTCTCACTCGGCCCATCGCAGGGCGGCCGCATACCGCGCCTGTCGATACACTTTGACATACTCCCGGGCCGATGGCTCCCATGAGTGATCATCGCTCATCCCTTCGCGCATCAAGGCCGCCCACCGGTCTGTTCTGTGATAGATACGCAGCGCCAGGCGCACCGAGCGCAGCAACGCATCAGGCGTGGCTTCGCGAAACTTGAAACCGTTTGCGCGCCGCGCACGTGGCGCGTATCCCCGGACCGTGTCATCAAGTCCGCCAACCGCCCGCACCACCGGCACCGTGCCGTATCGCAGGCTGTACATCTGATTGAGCCCGCACGGCTCGAACCGCGAAGGCATGAGGAACAGGTCCGCACCGGCCTCAATCAGGTGCGCCACAACCTCGTCGAACCCGATGCTTACACCCATGCGCGAAGGGAATCGTCCAGCCAACACCTTGAATGCGCTCTCGTAGTGTGTTTCGCCGGAGCCGAGCACCACCCAGGTGGCGTCAACCGCCATCAACTGCTCTGCCGCCGCCAACACCAGGTCGCACCCTTTCTGGTCCACCAGGCGCGACACGATGCCGATCACCGGTCTCGCCAGCGCATCGTCGCCCACCGGCAAGCCGAAGTGTTCGAGCAAGGCGCGTTTGTTCTTGCGCTTGCCCGCCAGATCATCGAGTGAGTAGTGGGCCGGCAGGAACGGATCGGAGGCCGGATCCCAGACCGACGTGTCGATGCCGTTCAGGATGCCGACGTACCGGTCGCCCACGGCGCGCAACACGCCGTCAAAACCGAAGCCGAACTCCGGCTGCACGGTCTCGCGCGCATAGGCCGGACTCACGGTCGTCACCATGTCGCTCGACGCGATGCCGCACTTGAGGTAGCTCAGCTGATCCCAGAACTCGCCGACAGCCAGCGTGAACATGTCCCAGCCCAGTGCCAGCCGGTTCACCACATCCTTGGGAAACAACCCCTGATAGGCGAGATTGTGAATGGTCATCACCAGACCCGCACGGGCCACGCGCGTCCAGCGGGCCGGCTGCTGACGGATGAGGGCCGGTGCAAGGCCCGCCTGCCAGTCATGCGCATGCACGATGTCGATGCGGCCGCCATCCACATCGTGCTGCGCGAAGTCCAGGGCCGCGTGCGCGAGGCCGGCGAAGCGTTCAGCGTTGTCGGGATGGTCGCGGCCGCTTTGCGCGTAAAGGCCGTCGCGATCGTACCAGTCCGGCACGTCCACGCCGACGACACGGCGCGTGGCGCCCTGCGCCAGCACATGAAGGCTCCCCCGCCATCGCCGGGTGCCGAGGGTGATTTCGAGGGGGCGGATTTCGGCGCCCGGCAGCGACATGCCGCGATACAGCGGCAACACCGTGGTCACGCGGTGACCGAGTGCGTCGAGCGCCAGCGGCAACGCGCCGACGACGTCGGCGAGGCCGCCGGTTTTGGCAAAGGGCGCGGCTTCCGATGCGATGTGGAGTACGCCGAGCCGTGGGGTGCGACCGGCGAGGGACTTGCGGGGACGACTACCGTTCAACGATATCGCCGCCGCCTACCAATCCGTTCGCACGCCCAACGGCCCAGTTGAACAGGTGACGCGCCTCGGCGAACCGAAGTGTGCTGTTGGTGGCACCGAGCACCACGACCGCCACCTGGCTGCCGTGCGGAATCTGCAGCAACGTCGCGAAGCAGTAGCCGGCCTTCCTGATGAAGCCCGTCTTGCCCGCCACGATGTCCATCCCCGTGCCGAGGAGCTTGTTGGTGCTGTTGATCTTGATCACGCGCCGATTCGTGCGCACCTGGTAATTCGCGGCACTCATGACCGAGGCGAGCTGGGGGTTGGCGCTGGCAAACGCAATGAGATGCGACACGTCGTACGCCGAAGACACGTTCCGATCGTCAAGGCCGGAAGGGTCGGCATAGTGGCTGTTGGTCAGGCCCAGCTGCCGCGCCATGTCATTCATGCGTGCGACGAATGCCGGCGTGCCGCCTTCAGATGTGCGCGCGAGAATGCGGGCGGCCGCGTTGTCGGAGGCGATCAGCGTGAGGTTGAGGACATCGCGCAGGGCCAGCGTTTCACCGGCGCGCAAATAGGTGACGTTGGCGCCGCGGACATCGGCGGTGACCACCGTGACCTGACGGCTCAGATCCGGCTCGTCGGCGATAAACGCCACGCCGGTCATCACCTTGGTCAGACTGGCAATCGAACGCCGGTCGTGTGAGTTCGCTTCCCACAGCACTTCGTTCGTCTGCGGATTGAACACAATCGCCGCGGCGGCGCGCACGTCGGGGACGATGTTGCCGAGTGCGTCTTTTTTGTAGCGCGGCGTGTTCGCCTCGCGCACCATGCGGGCGGCTGCGGCTGCGCGCGCGAGGGCGGCGGCTCGGGCACGAGCAGCCCTCGTGCGGGTCGCTGCACTCCGGGTGGTGGTCGCCTGCTTCTTGGCGGCCGGCTTGACCACCGGTCTTGCGGCTGTTGATTTCTGGGTGGTAGGGGCCTTAGCGGGCGGGCGCGATTGCGCCGCGGCCTGACCAACGAACGAGGCGCTGCAGATGACCGCAAGCGCCGCAATGGAAACTGTTCGATTCAGTCGGCCGTACACATACACGTGAAACCCTCCGGCGACCCTTAACGAGCCTTGCTGCTTAGTTTGACGCCCAATCCCCCCGGACGGCCGCGATAGTACCATCCGTATTCAGACTTCCGCAACCTGACTTGTATACTATCGGCACGTCAGGAGTCTTTCTGCACCCTCCAGAAAATATTGGCCGCCCCATCGAGCCCGAGACACTGCGGGCAGAGGAATTCCGCGCGCTCCGGGCCACGATTCGCGAGCGTGGCACCCTCCGGCTTGGCCTGGCGGCGGCTGGGCTGACCGCCTGGGCTGCCCTGCACGTGGCCGTTCAGGCGTGGCTGCCCTCCCCGGTCACCCTGCTGGTGCCTCTCCTGGCGCTGGCCGGAGTCTTCGAGGCCATCTTTGCGCTGCACGTCGGCGTGGAGCGCATCGGCCGCTACCTCCAGGCCGCCTTTGAGACGTCCGATCCCAACGGGCCGCGCTGGGAGCACACCGCCGAGGCGTTTGGCCGCGCCGCCACCGACCCGGCCGGCAAGCTCGACGCGCTCTTCGCTGTCGCCTTCGTATCGGCAACCCTGCTCAATCTGGTCCCCGTCGTCCTCCTCACGGCCGGGTCCGGCCAGGGCGACCCCGGCGTCTTCGCCGAACTGGCCCTGTATGGCGGACTCCACCTGGTCTTCATCGTCCGGGTGGCACGCGCGCGGCGGTTTGCCAGCCGCCAGCGAGCGCAGGAACTGAGCCTGTTCGAGCGACTCGGCCGCCCCGACTGAATCCAACCGATTGTTTCGATCAATCCAACGAGCGTGGCCCGACTGACACAGTCGGAGACCCCGGCGTCGGCGCTCGTACTGCAGTCCTGGCCCGGATCGACCGATTATTCCGCCAGGAGCGTTCCATGCAGCCATCACTCACGGGCAAGTCAGAGTCGGGCACGTTGCTTGCATTAGCGAACATGCAGAGAGGATTGGAGGAAGTCACTGCCATGAGCCTGGTTCGTTTGATGGGGTTCACGACGCTGACATGTGGGTGCGTGACGGGTCGATACCGGGAAGAGGGATCGAAGCGGGAAATCACCTACATCGAGGAGAAGAGCACGGTGTGCGTCTCTTCGGGCCACGTCCGGAATCAACCTGTGAGCGCCGACCGCGTGGCACACGGGTTTACTCCGACGGTGGCAGTTCGGGCGTAGTTTTTTGACACGGGGTCTGTACTTCAGACCCCGAACAGCCGAGAAGCCTAGTTACATGGCTCTTGCGCTTCACTCGACACGCCCGGTCCGGCGCCCACGCTCCTTGCGTCCGCCGGCTCCGCGACCCCGTCTCCAGCTGGCCGGCCCCCGATACGAATTCTGCATCGGGACTTCCACTTTTCGCTTCTACCACGGCGATTGTCTCTCGGTGATGCCGGCGCTGGAACGCGCCTCCATCGACGCGATCGTGACGTCACCTCCCTACAACCTGGGCATCAAGTACCGCTCCTACGAGGACGACCTGCCTCGTGGCGAGTATCTCGCCTGGACGGACCAATGGCTGCGGGCCGCCTCGAAGGTGTGCGGGCCCCAGGCGTCACTCTTCCTCAACGTCGGGGCCAAGCCGACCGACCCGTGGATTCCGCTGGAGGTGGCACAGGTCGCCCGCGGCTACTTCAAACTGCAGAACACCATTCACTGGGTGAAGTCGATCGCCATCGACCGCGAGTCCACAAGCGAGGCACTCGGCCTTGAGCGCGACATGGCGGTGGGCCACTACAAGCCGATCAACAGCGAGCGGTTCGTCAACGACTGCCACGAGTTCATCTTTCACTTCACGCCCGACGGCCGGACCAAACTCGACCGCCGCGCCGTGGGTGTGCCCTACCAGGACAAGTCCAACGCGGCCCGCTGGGCCGCCGGCGGCGACGGCAAGCGCTGCCGCGGCAACACGTGGTTCATTCCCTACGAAACCATCCAGAGCCGCGACCGCGACCGCCCGCACCCGGCGTCATTCCCGCCGAAGGTACCCGAGCAGTGCCTGCTGCTGCACGGCATCTCGCGCCTCACCACGGTCATGGATCCCTTCCTCGGCCTGGGCAACACCGCCATCGCCGCCGGCCGCCTCGGCGTCAACTTTGTGGGCATCGAAATGGACGAGCATTACTTGAAAGAGGCTATGTCGCGCGTGCAGGAAGCCCTGAAGTAACCGCTGTCCACGACGGCTCTTGGCAGAGCGGCAGTCCAGATTCCTCACGTCTCCTTAACTCCGTGCCTCTTGTAATCCGGCGTCCAGCCTAGGGCCTCCCTGTCTCGGCGCCTCCCTGTGATCCGTACGTAGCAACGCCCCGGCCAGCAATGCTGACCGGGGCGTTCGTGTCTTACAAGACGGTGTTCGGTGTTAGAACCGGATCCGTCCGCCGAGCTGCATCTGCCAGCGCGAGCGCAGGTCGTCGCGCTGCCACTTGCGGAAGCTCGAGCCCGTGATGAACGAGATGTTGTATCCCGTCACCTGGCCAGAGGTGAGCACCGGCGTGACCGGCGAGATCGCGTTGAACGTGGCGTACTCCTGAATGCCGCGCTTGGAATCGATGAGGTTCAACACGTTGATGATGTCGAGCGAGATCTCCGCCTTGACGCGCTGGAACGGCAGCGCGACGCTGTAGCGGAAGTCGAGCTGGTTCGACCAGGGCGCGCGGCAGACGTTGCGCGGGATGATCTTGCCGATGTACTCAGCCAGGCAACCGTCTTCCTGGAGGAAGTTCACCAGCTGCTGGTAGGTGCCGCCCGTGAACGCCACTTCCGACGCCGATGCCGGAATGTAGAGCAGGTCGTTGCTCGTGCGGCCATCACCGTTGACGTCGCCGAAGTAGGTCAGCGTGAACGGCCGGCCCGACTGGCCCGAGTAGTACACCGACGCCGTGCCGGTGGCGCCACCAAACAGCCCCATCTCGTACGACGCCGAGAAGTTGACGCGGTGACCCGGGTCGTAGACCGACGTGCCCAGTGGCGGATTGTTCGGGTCGCCGGGCGTCAGAACGTTGCCCCAGTTGGACGCCGCCTGGCTGGACGTGCCTTCCATGGTCGCCTTCGATTCGCCGTAGAGGTACGACGAGTTGAAGAAGAACCCGTTGCGGAACGGCTTGCGCAGTTCCACGATGCCGCTCCACGTGTGTCCCTCACTCGAGTTCGTGAGGTAGATGACGTCGCTGAGCGTCGTGGTGTCGCGCGTGTAGATCGGACGGCCATCGAGGTTCTGCGTGCCCGACTGCAGGTCGCGATTCAGGTTCTGGTACTTGACGTCCTGGATGTTCTTGGTGAACAGGAACTCGCCCGACGCCACCAGGCCGCCCGGCAGCTTGGTTTCGTACGCGAGGTTGCCGCGCAGCAACGTCGGGTACTTGTAGTTGGGATCGATCAGGTCGATTTCGTTCTGGAACGACGAACCCGATGCGCCGGTGACCGTCGTGGGCTGCCCCGACGGATTGGCGACGAACGGAATGCGGCTCGCCGCGTTGTTCGACGCGCCGATGCGCTGGAACTCGATGCCCGTGTTGCCGTACTGGTTCGACAGCCACACATACGGTGTGCGGCCCGAGAACATGCCCACGCCGCCGCGCAGCTGCTTGGATCCATCACCCTCGAGGTCCCAGTTGAAACCGATGCGCGGCGAGTAGCGCACGCCGGACGGCGTGGTGTCGGTCGCGAACCCGAAGTTCGCCACCGCGGCCGGGTTGGCCGTCGGCTTGTCGGGGAACATCGGCACGTCAACACGCGCGCCCATCGTCAGGGTCACGTTCGGGCGCCAGCGCCACTGGTCACCCACGTAGAAGCCCAGCGTGCGCACGCCGAACTCGGAGGCGGCCTTGTCGGGATTGGTGGGGTAGCTGTAGTCGAACTGCTGGGCCAGGCCCTGATCGAAGAACGACAGGCTGTTGAAGGTGTAGGTGCCGAAGTTGTCGCGGATGAACAGGTTCCTGAACTGGAAGAATTCGTTGTGGGTGCCGATCGTAATCGTGTGGCGCCCCTTCAGGACCGTGTAGTCGTCGTGGAGTTCGATGATGTCCTGATCCAGTTCGTTGGCGGCCGAGAAGTTCTCGCGGCCCACCGTGATCTGAATGCCGCTGGCCAGACGCACCGTGACGCGCGGGAACGGCTTGCTCTCGAAATCCTGTCCCGCCCGGCGGTCGCGCACACGCGTGTAGGCGATCCGGAACTCATTGACGGCGTTGCCGAACGTGGAATTCAGCTGGGCCACGAGACCGTTCGACTTGTTGCGAATCCGGTAGAACCCGTCGGGCGTGGTGTAGCTCGACGTGCTGGTGCTGCCGATGTCGTTGAGGGCGTTCACGTAGTTGTGGCGGAACGTGAGGCGATGGTTGGACGAGAGATTGATGTCCACCTTGCCCAGGTACTTGTCCGAGTTCGTCGTGCGGCTGAACTCGTCCGACGCGCCGTCGATTGAATAGCCGTACTTCGTGTTCAGGATGTTGAAGAACGACGCGACGTCCGCTTCGGCGCCGCGGAAGGTCTGCCCGCACCCCGAAATGCAGAAACCCGTGGGCGTCGTCTTGCGGCCCCAGTCGGCGTTGGCGAAGAAGAAGGCCTTGCTCTGCTTGATCGCGCCGCCCACGCTGAAGCCGCCCTGTTTGTCGGCGAATGTGGCGATCGGCGTGTTGGTGATGCCCTTGCCCACCCAGTCCTGGTTGCGGCCGAAATAAAATGCGGTGCCGCTCAACTGGTTGGCGCCGCTCTTGGTCACGGCGTTGATGCCGCCACCCGAGAAGCCGCCCTGCCGCACATCGTACGGCGACACGACGAGCTGAATCTGCGCGATGGCGTCGATGCTGATGGGCTGCGCTTCCGTCTGGCCGCCCGGCGTGCCCGTCTCGGCCAGGCCGAACAGGTCGTTGAACACGGCGCCGTCAATCTGAATGCTGTTGTAGCGCGCGTTGCGGCCCGCCACTGACACGGCGGTCACCGTGTTGTTGGTGGTGATGGCGGCGAAGTAGGGATTGATGCGCACGATATCCAGCAGGCTGCGCGAAATGGTCGGCAGGGCTTCCTTGACTTCGCCGGCGATGTTTGCCGCGGCGCCTGCGCGCGTGACGTCGATGGACGTCGCTTCACCCACAACCGTCACAGCCTCGGACACGGACTCAAGTTCGAGCTTGAACGGCACCTGGCGCTCTTCGCCGAGGTTGACGATGATGCCGCTTTCTTCCTTTTTGCGGAAGCCCGACATGGTGACGGTGATGGAGTACGGACCGCCCACCTGCACGTTTTGCAGGATGTACTTGCCGTCCGACATGGTGACGCCTTCGTACGTCGTTCCGGTCGGCCGGTGGATGGCCACGACCGTGGCACCCGGCAACACTCCACCCTGCGCGTCCACAACCGAGCCTGACAGAGCACCGGTCGTCACGGTCTGCGCCGAGGCAGACTCCGCAACGGCAAGCGCCGCACACAGCACAAAGCTGAGAAACAGCGTTGACTTCCTCACAACCTTCATCCCTGATCTCCAGTCCATAAAACGACCATCCCCACCAATCGAGGCGGTCGAATTATAGCAGTACGGCCCGTGACGCCGGAGGCACGCCAGCGTCACGGGACGGTTAAATCAGGAGGGCCGAAGTTATTTCCGTTTGGCGAACGGCAGGGTCCAGTCGGACCGGTGGGTGACGTCCACGTCCTCGCGGTTCACTTTCACCTCGATTTTCCGGACCCGGCGCATCGGATCAGGGTTCTTCGAGTAGTAACTGAGGATGTAGTAATCGGAGGTTTCCGCGTCAATTCGCGCCAAACCCTTCTTGAAATCGTTGGAGTTGCAGATGCAGAACCCGCCCGTCAGGTCCGCGATGGTGCGGAGCGAATCCACCGATGTCGTGACGTAGTTTCGCCACTCGGTCGACGTGAAGTTCTGGTTGATGTCGGGACCGGCGATGAGCCCGCGCGGGTCAATCGTGTAGAACGTGGCATTCGCCCGGTTGGCGGCCCGTGTCAGTTCGGCCAGCTGCGACACCAGATCCGCCACGGCAAAGGCCTGGCTCCCCGTTTCGAAAGGATTCATTCCGTCGCGCTCGCGCGACGTGATGCCGGTCTCGAGCGGCATGTTGCCATTGGCGTCGCGCTGCGGCACGGCGTAGCGCTCCTGCTCCTGCTTCCAGCGCGATTCGGTGAACGGGTTGAAGTCGTAGCCCGAACTCAGGTAGATGAATGCCTTCCGCCGATTGTTGACCCGCTCAAGCTGTTTCAGCAGGTCGTACGCGGTGGAAAACGCCACGTGGACGCGATGGCGCAGTTCCTGCGGCCCCGCAGTCGAGGCCGGCGCCAGCAGGATGTCTTCGGGCGACATGCCGGCGCCCATGACCTTCTTGATGGACTCGGTCAGCCGGCCGCGGTCGTAGGTCTGCTGCACTTCGATCGACGACGGGCCCGTGGAGACGACCGAGAACAAGTCGCCGTCATGGACGAGCGTGTTTGTAATTTGCGTCAGCAGGTTGCGCACGCGCGGCGAATCCCCCGCCTGCAGGTGCAGGTCGTCGATGAAAATGATGAACACGCGGCCTGCCACGTCTGACGGCGGCCGGGTGGGCGGCAGGATCATGCCTTCGGGTGCGGCCGTGGGGGCACTGAGCACCTCCACCGAGAGTTCGCGTCCGCCATAGACCAGCCGGTAATCGCCAATCGACTGCTCCACGCCGTCTTCCAGGACGACGAAGTCCTTCATCTTCAGATCGGGGATGAACTGCCCGCGTTTGTCGCGGGGGATCACGTCGAGCGTGACCAGGTCGACCTGACTAACGAATGTCGGCCTCTGGGGCGTCGCCTGCGGTGGCGCCGTCTGAGGCGGGGGCTGTTGGCCGCTGAGCGTCACTGCGGTCAGAAGGGCCGGCAGCATCAGCCAGACCCTGCGGGTCCTGGGTCTCTGGTTCATGGGAGTCATCTCGTTGCCCAATTATGACATCGGCGGCGTCCGTCTGGTCTGCCCCGGTGCCCGCGGCGTCGTCTTCGCGGGGCTTTCCACCCCGACGGCCTCGCCTGCGCCTGGGAAGTTCGGCGGCCACGGCTTCCCACCTGGCGTCGATGTCGGCCGTGTTGGCGCGAATCGCGGCCTCGTCGGCCCACTGGTCGGGGTTCAGCCGCTGCGCGGCCTCAAGCAGCCGATCGCGTTCCTCCGGGGTGCGCGAACGGCGCGCGATCCGATGGTTGAGGTCCGCAAACCGGGCGCGCAGTACCGCGGCCGCAGCCGCGCCCAGGGTCTGGCCC
>Ga0138256_10007650_pt1 | contig 11383 bp, 8 predicted proteins | sample KNB2016incub_MG_FD_105486 | JGI IMG/M metagenome (GOLD analysis project Ga0138256, IMG submission 105486) | Active sludge microbial communities from wastewater in Klosterneuburg, Austria - KNB2014incub_MG | ecosystem: Engineered > WWTP > Activated sludge > Unclassified | place: Austria...
AATTTTTTTCATAGTATTTGGTTTTAATATTTGTATCGATTCTAGTTATAATGTTGAGTATTAATATGGTAACCCATCCCCTTGAGATTATTTTATCTAGTTTGATAGTTATTTTTAAAGGATCATGGGCAAATTTAAAATTAGGTTACACCGAAAGAACTATGTTTTACCTCAGATCTTCTCAGGAAAAACCATGATATTTTTTCATGGTTTTTCATAGATCCTGCCAGCGTATCTTTACTACCCATGCCTAACGTAGCTTTAGTAGACGATCATAAAATATTCTGCGACTCACTGCAATCCCTCATCAGCGACATAGAGGGTTGGCAGGTGCTGTGGACTGCACAAAGCGGTGGTGATGCTATCAAAAGATTGCAAGTGGATACCCAGATCCCGGATATACTTCTATTGGATATCAATATGCCTGGCAAGTCGGGCCTAGAGGTAGCGGAGTGGATCTCTATACATCGCAAAGAGGTGCGGATACTCGTACTCACGATGGAACAGGATGATAATAGTATACTCAGAATGCTGCAGTATGGAGTACGAGGCTACGTGCTCAAAGACATAGGTGTGGACGAACTGATCCATGCACTCGACTCTGTGCTCCGGTACGGCTACTACTACACACCATTAGTCAATAACGTGATCCATAAAAGAGTACATACTCAAGCGAATGTCCCGGGACTCAGGGACCGCGAGAAGGAACTGCTACAATATATGTGCTCGGACCTAAACTATGCCGAGATCGCAGACAAGATGCATCTCAGTGAGTCTACCGTAGATAGTCATAGAGCAAAACTCTTCGAGAAATTTGAAGTGAAGAATAGAATAGGGTTATTATTGAAAGCTAATGAGATGGGCTTGGTAAAACTTGGTAAATAGACCCAAGACTCAAGGGTCATAAGCAGACGGACTCCTTCAAAGGATTCTAACTTGTCTTCCTATTATTGTAGACCAATCATATGGTGGCCTGAATAGGTTTTGAGTAAGGAATCAAAACTTTCACAGATGTCCCTTCCCCTGGATTGGACTGTATCTCCAACCTTCCCTTTAAGTACTCTACTCTACTTTCGATATTCTTCAGGCCTATAGAATCACCATTATTCTTCATTTTATCTATGCCTTTGCCGTTGTCCTGAACTAGTAATACTGTCTCCGTTGGCAGGGTATCAATAGAAACACGGATCAGGTCGCCGCCGCTGTGTTTGGCAGCATTCAATACCAGCTCACTGATCATACGATAGAGATGTAGCTGGACTTCCTGATCCAATGAAAGTGAAATATTATGAGCGAAGCTGATTTTGATATTATGCACAGATTCGAGATTGTCAAAATAGTCTGACAGCATACCGATAAGACCTTTGGATGAAAGACCCCGGGGCATGAGTTTATGTGCAATAGTCCTGATCTCGTAGATCGATTCATCTATTATATTATCTGTTTTTGAGATTAATTCATTCGTTGAACCAGATTTTTCCAGATTATTATCGACAGAGAGAAATTTTACTGTTCGGTTAAAATTGATTTTAAGGGCTGAAAGCAAAGGGCCGATACTATCGTGTAGTTCGCCGGCTATTCTTTTTTGCTCGGTGTCCTGGATAGTAATGAGTTGTTGGAGAGTCTTCCTTTGGTCAGACTCAAGGATATTCAATTGACGATCTTTTTCCCTGGTTTCGTTCAAGATTTGGTGTCCTAGCCCAAAAGTAAGTATAACGATTTCCAATAAATTGGCTAACAGGAGGCCATGATCTAAAAGAAAATCATTTCTCATAAACCCTGAGCTGACAAAGATTTGCACTGTCACCATGATCATTGTAATCCCTATACCCAGAGAAAATATCTTCATGGTGAGATCCTTTCGGAAAAACAAGATGATCATCAGGATGAGGGTACTATTAATTAAAAACAATAATGCATGCCATATAATATTAAAAACTACTAAAACGCCAGGTGAAAAAGGTGAAAGCAAGTGAATACATGCCACAGCTACAAATAATAGAATAGCCAAATTAATCCAGAAAAACATTTTGTCGATAAGGCGATCATTCAGTAGCCTCTTAAATAGAACCCTCAATAGACAAATCATAAAAAACCCGGCCATCAGGCTTGCAATGGACTTGACTATATCATTCAGCTCAGGAACCTCAGGAAAAACTAAAGGAAATAAATATCCATAATGCGATAAAATCCAGGCCGTCACGAATAAGATATATCCAATATAATAGAGCAATTCAATGCGCCTAAACAACACGAAGGATACCAATAATATGACCATGATGAGCGCAACGACCCCGAAATAAAAATGCTCTAAATCCAGATACCGTTCATACAATTTCTGCAGGGCAGAGGTCGTCGTAATCTTATAACTCACATTGACATTTTTACCCCTTGCTTTGATAGCTACTAAATAATAATTCGAAGTTGAATCTATAGATAATGGTAGAGTGTGCCATACATAGTTCCTGTTCTGATCATAGTTCATATTATTGCCCCCTAGATACAGAAGCTTCAAGTCGCTTTCGTCCACGTGAAATATCATGACCGAGTCAAGGCTGGTGTTGTCAATGGTTAAGACATACTGGTTTTGAACTGGTCCCCCACTCAATTTGACCAGGATATAACAATATTCCTCTGTAGTAATACCAAAATCAAAATACCTGGAGGGGTTATTTGTTACCTTGGAATCTGCCAACGAAATATCAATCTGATAGGGGTTGAGCTTGCTTTTAAAGCTATAGCTACTATCTCTAAATGGCTCTAAATTTTCTGCAAAACTTAGACCATGGCTTATCAGCAATATCAGTACGAAAAGACAGGATAATCTTTTGTGTTGCATTGTTGGCAGTGTAATTCATCTTAAAGATATTCATTCCATAGATTATCTGTTTGCAAAGTCAAACATTTTTAAAATAAAATATTTATTTTCGATTATGTCCTTTGGCAGCCGACCATCTATCCAGCCAGATACTCCCCCCAGTTTACCTCACAAACCATCCTCTCTCCAGCCCTATTCTCCAGTATCAGACTATCCATCATCAACGGATCCTTCTGAGAATTTTTTATGACATTAACCGGTTGGAAATCGGTGATCTTTTTCAGCATTTCATATACTGGTGAGGGGCCGTCCTTATTGATGATTCCTTTAGGTCCTGTCGACTCAAAAAGTGTGATCCGGTCTGCACCACACATATATTTGAGACTAAGCATGGCCCAGTTTGCAGCCAGAGCTGTATGTTGCCGGGTATCGACCGTCTTATCCGGATAATCTCTCGATCGGAATGTGACCGGTGAAATATGAATCGGAAGATCTGTAAAAGAGCGTAAGGTCTCAATCTGATACGCCTGAGCTTCCAGATTTTCGATAATAGTCAGATCATCCGACAGGTGTGCCTGTGGTGTCAAACCATAGCTTATATAGTCGATTCTTGCATCAAACAATCGATGGCGGTTCATACCCACAAAATGTCCATAGGCGCCAGTTCCAATTTTAATCGAAGGAAAGTCGCGGCGTAACCGGGGAATCAAATAATCGAGGAGGACCTGATCAGGAATATCAACCCCTATTTGCAGAAGGGTTATAGAAGCTATATTCGAATTTAAATTGGCTTTAAGTGCCTGATATTCTGAGGAATAATCATCAAATAAGGCGACCAACTCTATCGGGGTATTCAGGGCTTCAGCTTCTTTGAAGGCGTGATCCGTAGTATTCTCCCAACCAGCTCTAAAATCAATTTCTACGCGATAATGATCAAATTTGATCTGTTTCAGTGATTGAATATCTTCACTGCTTAATGGTACTTGACTTCTGGCATAGCCTAATTTAGGGAAGGGGTACCTGCTTTCAGTAAGATCGACCACTTTGGTAGTCTGAATGGTTTTCTTTTCCTTATCCAGGATTTTTAATATGACTTTTTGTTCTACTATATCCCCCACCCTGACCAATACTGGAAATGGGATCGATACAGGTGTTGAGTAGGTTTTAAAACTATTGTCCGACCAGTTGCGCTGATCCTCGGTCTCGAAAGTATCGCCTTCGAAGTCGATGATGGCTTCCAGCCCATTGGCAGACTGCCAGGATAATTTCCTGATATCACCAAAAACTATCCCTGGCTCGATGAGACCAGAAAAATGGCTGCTTACTTTTTCACCGGAAGGTTGTTCGATAACGGCAGGGGCTCCAAGACATTCTTTGATAGGATGCAGGACACAGATCCCTATTCTGTTTCTTAAAAATTCTGTGGTAGCCCTTCCTTTAAAATGAAAAGTGATCGTGTCTTGCTCATCACCCCTAATCGTTATATCAGCCTCATAACCAATGTCTTCATGGTTATAGCTGGCTTTGTATGAGATCAAAAAGGAATTGGTGTTTTGTTGGATCTCTTCTTCATAGATCGTCATGGGTACGGTGTACCAGCGTCGATCACGGATGGCTGGATAGATCATTCGGATGAGTTCTTCTTCGCCCTGTTTGATGTATCGGAGATGTCCGTCGATATAGCGGAGACTAAGATGTGTGGTAGTCAAAATCATATGGTAAGATGAATCTAATGAAATCTAGCGAATCAATGCAGGGCTAGAGCACCCAGGACTGGATTTGAATATACTCGGAATGGGCCGAATACCCTGTATTTCATGACTGAATCACAAACAAATACTCTACCAATGTGGAATCAGATTCCGGATTAGTATATATTTGTAGGGGATAATTCAAATAATTCTAGCTAATCCATGTTAAAAAGGCAATTAGAAATCTATTTAAAACATCAGGCAAAACAGTTCAAAGCCATCGCAGTGCTGGGTCCAAGGCAAACTGGAAAGACAACGCTGGTCAAAGCTTGCTTTCCGGATAAGCCGTATGTATCCCTGGAAAATCCGGTCAACAGAAATTTTGCAAGCACGGATCCTGTTCAATTTTTAAAATCCTATCCTGACGGAGTAATTTTGGATGAAGTACAACGGGTACCTGAACTTTTGTCATGGCTGCAACAGGAGATAGATGAGACTGATCAAAAAGCTCGATTTATCCTGACTGGCTCCAACAATTTACTTCTGCAAGAATCTATTACTCAATCCCTCGCAGGAAGAATTGCGATTACTGAACTATCTCCTTTTTCACAGGTAGAGTTATATCAAAATAAAATTGATTTAAAAACCATCGACGAAACCATCTGGTTCGGTGGCTATCCTCCTATCCTGGCAGACGGCATACCTCCCAACGATTGGTTTCCATCTTATGTCAGAACCTATATCGAAAGAGATGTCAGAATGATTAAAAACATCAATGATCTATTCCAGTTTGAAAGATTTGTAGCCATCTGTGCCGGCAGAATCGGCCAGGAGGTCAATTTTTTAAATATAGGCAATGCAATTGGTCTTGATCAAAAAACCATTAAATCATGGATAGGTGTACTTCAATCATCTTATATAGCCTGGTTACTTCCACCCTGGCTCAATAATTATGATAAAAGAATAATCAAATCGCCAAAACTATATTTCTATGATACCGGGCTGGCCTGTGCGCTACTCCGGATCAATAAACCTTCTGACCTAAAAAATCATTTTTTGAAAGGAGCTCTATTTGAAAACCTGATCATAAACGAGTATCATAAAATGTATACTAATAAGGGGCAAAAGCCAAATCTGCATTTCTGGAGAGAAATATCTGGTACAGAAATAGACCTCATCGTGGATCAGCAACCAATTGAAATCAAGAGCAGCGAAACCATAGGTACCGATTGGCTCAAGACCATAAATTATTGGACGAATCTGACCGGTCAATCATTGAACCGAGGAAAAATAATCTATGGCGGAGATCAAACTCAAATTCGTTCTAACGGTATGATACAGGGCTGGGCAAGTCTGGTAAAAGAAATGGCTGGGAATTGAAATTCTGAATAGTTAGTAGTTACGCAATATTTGAATACAGGATTTTAAATAAGGTGTAGCAAACCCTCAATCGATTTTCAGCACCCGGGGTGAGACTTGAATGATGACGCTTCGATCAGCAAGTATACCGACCGAAGAGTCGGTAAAGACCCGGGGCGGGACTTGTATACCGACGCTTCGTTCAGTAAGTACCCGGGGCGGGACTTGAACCCGCACGGCCATTACTGGCCACAGGATTTTAAGTCCTGCGTGTCTACCAATTTCACCACCTGGGCCACATATCAAAAAAAAACCCTTTCTTCATAAGGGTTTGATAATCAGAGCGGAAAACGAGACTCGAACTCGCGACCCCAACCTTGGCAAGGTTGTGCTCTACCAACTGAGCTACTTCCGCTTATAAAGTGGTGCAAATATAAAACTATTTTCAAATTACTTCCAAAACCCCGAGAAAAACTTAATTACTTCTCATGTAAAATAACGCCTTTGGCCATAAATTTCAACTCTTCCTTAGGCATTGTGATGGCAGCGATCTCCTCAGCACTGGCTCCTTTGTCCTGAGCATAATGCCTTAATTCATCCACTGGAGTAGTCTCTCTGTAAACTATTCCATCCATGGTCACTTTTTTACCAGCACAATCCTTAGGCATAAAAAAACCGTAATCTTTAAATTGTACAAAGATGGGCTCTCCCTGGCCATTGTCAGCTACCACATTCATCCAACAGCCCTTCGCCTGACATACTTCGGTGACTTTGCCTACTAACTTCATAGGCATACTGTCTGCATCTGCCATCAGCGCCACGGCATTGGATAGATCTATGCTTCCTGATTCATCAATGTTTTCACCAAAAGATTTAATAACAGCAGAGTTATTGTTGCGCAAGGTTTCATTGGTAGGCAGATTCTTACAAAGAGATAGAATTAACATCCCACCAACGAGTAAAATAATTTTGTTCATTGCTTTTTTTCTGCAAAGTTAAATATTTTGAAAAACAATTATGTGAAACAATATGCATCTCCCCTATGCTATTACTTGTAGATAGACTATCCTATGACCATATATAAATCTTTTTTCGCCATTCTCCTGTATTGCTTTTCTTACACTATGAGCCTGGCCCAGTGCATTCAAGGACAATGCACCAATGGAACAGGCACTTTTGTATATCCATCCGGAGCCAAATACAGTGGCCAGTTCGTGGCTTCCCAGATCCAGGGACTGGGTACCCTCTGGATGAATAATGGCAACACCTACTCCGGTCAGTGGGTCAAAAACTATAGGGAAGGTCAGGGCAAAATGATTTTTAAAAACGGAGATACGTACACAGGCTCCTTCAAACGCTCGAGGCTGGAAGGCAAAGGCAAAATGATATTTGCAGAAGGCGGATATTATGAGGGAGAATGGAAAAATGATATGCCCAACGGAAAGGGCATCTACTCTTATGCAAATGGAGAAAAATATGAAGGCTTGTTGTATGCGGGTGTAAGACAGGGCTTTGGCAGGTATTATTATACAGATCACTCCATCTACGATGGCCAATGGACCAACAATCTGCGCGAAGGGAGTGGAACACTTATACATGAAAATGGAGAAAAAATCACAGCTCAGTGGTACCAGGACCAGCCTTTAAGCAGCGAAGGTCCAGCTTTGGCCAATCAAAATACAGCACTTTCTTCTGATGCCTCCACACCAAATTCAGACCATAACGGGGAGCTTAAAAACTGTAATGAAAATGTGTGCCACAATGAAACCGGTGTATACACCTACAGGGATGGATCCAGATATGTGGGCACCTTTGATCATGGAGATCCTCGCGGCCAGGGCATATTATACTATGCCAATGGTGACCGGTATGAAGGTGAGTGGGATGATGTAGCCCCTCAGGGTAGAGGGGTTATGTACTTCACCAGTGGTAAAGTATTTGCTGCTATGTGGGAGAAAGGCAAGCCGGTAAAAATATTGGAAAACCGCCCTTTAATCCCTCAACGAAATGACATCAGACCTCAAACAAATGACGAAATCAAAATTTGGACCGTGGTGGTTGGCGTAGCCAGGTATGAACACATGCCTGCACTTCGATACTCCGATGATGATGCTTATAGGATTTATGCTTTTCTCAAAAGCCCGGAAGGCGGGGCTCTGAAGGATGATCAAATAAAGATCTTAGTCGACGAAGATGCCACCCGGGACAAAATAATCAGCGCCCTTCAGGAGCAGTTTGGGCGCGCAGATGAAAACGATGTAGTCATCCTCTATTACTCCGGGCATGGGGTCAACAATGCACTCATTCCTATTGATTTCGACGGTTTTAACAATAAACTTTACCACGACGAAATCACCCAGATCATGGAAAAGTCAAGGGCCAAACACAAGCTCTGTCTCATCGACGCTTGTTATGCAGGGGGTATGTCAGAGGCACAGGCTGCAAAAGCTGATTTTACTGTGTCTATGAATAACTATTATTCCACTTTCAACCGAGAACAAGGCGGCACAGCCTTTATTTTATCTTGCCGAAACAGGGAGGTTTCGCTCGAGGACAGCGGTCTGAGACAAGGTATATTCAGCCATTATCTCATTAAAGGACTCAAGGGTGCAGCCGATAAGAACAGCAATAAAATCGTCACTGTTCAGGAACTCTTCAATTTTATTTCCAGCCAGGTTCAATCCTATACCGATCATGTACAAAACCCCCAAATAGAAGGTCAGTATAATCCCAATATGCCGGTTGCATGGATAAGGGATTAACTGAATGATCATTAAGTATTATAATTTTATTTAATATTTAACAATAAGGTAATATCAGTTTTATACGGACTTAACATAACCACCAGAACTTAGAGGCGTATTTTAAACAGTTCAGGCTAATGATGAAAAAACGCAAAATTGATGTGGTAGTCCTTAGTGATATTCACCTTGGTACGTACGGCAGTCATGCCAACGAATTGCTTAATTATCTTGGAAGTATAGAACCTAATATGATTGTCCTTAATGGCGATATCATAGATATTTGGAATCTCCGCCTAAAATACTTTCCTACTGCCCATACTGAGGTCTTGCGAAAACTTCTAAAAATGGCTGGTCAGGGAATCAAGATCTATTACATCCCGGGCAATCATGATGAAGCTATGAGAAAATATCACAATCTAAAGTTGGGCAATATTAAAATTCTCGAGAAATTAATCATAAACCTGGATGGTAAAAAGCACTGGATGTTTCATGGTGATGTATTTGATGCTACCACCAAAGGCAGTGCTAAAATCATCGCCAAGCTCGGCGGCAAAGGGTACGATTTATTAATTTGGATCAATCGATGGATCAATAAATTGCTGCTCCTATTTGGTAAAGAACAGATGAGTTTTTCTAAAAAAGTAAAATCCGGTGTCAAAAAAGCTGTTTCCTGGATCAATAATTTTGAAGATACAGCCATCGAATTGGCCTTAAAAAATCAATATGATTATGTGATATGTGGTCATATACATCAACCTCAGATCAGAACCATATCTAAAGAAAATCGCACCACAACATATCTAAACAGCGGAGATTGGGTAGAAAACCTGACTGCTTTGGAGTATTTTGATAAACAATGGTCTATCTATCATTATAACAAAGCAGAATTTCCGGCAGGCCTCAAGCAAATTCAAAAAGAAATCAAGTCAGAAACTAAAATGGAACCCTCTATGATTGCTGCCATGATCGTTTCAAAATTGCAAATCCATTAATTTTTGGCTAAGATGAAAATATTATATGCGGTTCAGGCTACCGGCAATGGCCATATCAGCCGGGCTGTCCAGCTTACTCCACATCTTCAAAAACTAGGCCAGGTAGATATCTTCCTAAGTGGTCAAAACTGTACTTTGCCGGTAAATCTTCCAATAAAGTACACGAGTAAGGGCCTATCGCTATTTTATGGTCATCATGGTGGGCTCAGCCTAACAGACATCGTCAAAAAGAACAGTTGGACCACGGTGATCAAGCAAGCAAAAGCACTACCTACAGAGCAATACGATCTTGTAATCAATGATTTTGAGCCCATTGCAGCATTAAGTTGTAAGATAAAAAAGAAAGCGTCAATTCAGATAAGCCATCAAGCTAGCTTCCGAAGCCAGCTTTCTCCCAGACCCAAAGTCCGCAATCCCTTAGGAGAGTGGATATTAAAAGAATATGCCACTTCGACCCATTATATCGGACTGCATTTCCAATCCTATGACGATTTTATATTACCCCCAATCATCAAACAGAATATTCTCTCCTCAACGCCTCAGGATCAAGGACATATCACCATCTACCTGAGTGGCTACGACAGGAAGTTTTTCCAACACCATCTGACTCAAATAAAAGGTCTGAAGTTTCATTGTTTTCTTCCACATATCACAGAGATCTCGGTGCATCAGAACATCACATTTTATCCAATTCAGGATGAATTATTCACCCAAAGCATGATCGGTAGTCATGGCGTGATCACCGGTGGAGGATTTGAGACTCCTGCAGAAGCGATTTTTTTAAAGAAAAAATTGATGTGTATTCCCATCAAAAATCACTACGAACAATATTGTAACGCAGCCGCGCTGATGGCGCTGGGTGTAGCCGTAAGGTTTACCCATCAACTCAAAGACTTCGCCAGTCATATAGATTTTTGGCTAAATCAAAAATCGTTAGAATTAGACTTGCCCGTACACGACATTGATGCGACACTCCAGAAAATAATGGTTTTGGCCAAAAATGATCCTAATTAGTGGTGTTATTGAGTATGCATGATAGACGATATTCTTAGTTTATATGAGCCGTGGTCAGCCTCATTTTGACAGCTTAGTCTGGCTCAGAAGTGCTTTTAGGTGCTTTTAATATCCGATTTGTTCTCAAAAACCTCATTTCTTCTTCTATTTTAAAATTTCGATAAGGAATGAATTTGTAAATTTGCGCCCACAACATCAACTCTATGAAGTATTCAAAACGAATAAGTTATACTTTACTTTTTTTTATAGTCTTTAGCTTTTTTGCTTTTAGCCAGGATCTCTCAAAAACACTATTTACGATTAATAATAGTCCGGTCAGTGTGGACGAGTTTCTGTACATCTATGGCAAAAACAACGGAAAGGATGCAGATTACTCCAAAAAATCCCTGGATGAATACCTTGATCTTTACCAAAAGTTTAAATTGAAAGTAGCCAAGGCAAAGGCTTTGAAACTTGACACTCTTCAGGATCTTAGGGAAGAACTTCATATGTATCAGCAGCAGGTATCTAATTCGTACATTATGGACAAAGAGGTTACCGATCAGCTCATCAAGGAGATCTATGAGCGGCAGAAACACGACATTTCTGTAAAACATGTATTCTTTCAATTGGCTCCCAATGCTTCACCTGCAGATACCCTTTCCGCCTATACACGTGCTATGAAAGCTTACGAAGAATTGGCCAAAGGAGTGCCCTTTGGAAAAGTAGTCATGGACAATTCTGACGATCGATCAAATCTCAATTATAGTGGTGACCTGGGATATG
>Ga0138256_10007653_pt1 | contig 11380 bp, 12 predicted proteins | sample KNB2016incub_MG_FD_105486 | JGI IMG/M metagenome (GOLD analysis project Ga0138256, IMG submission 105486) | Active sludge microbial communities from wastewater in Klosterneuburg, Austria - KNB2014incub_MG | ecosystem: Engineered > WWTP > Activated sludge > Unclassified | place: Austria...
CCTCAATTACCTGGCGTATTCGATGCCATAAAAAATCTTCGGCTTGCTGCGCTTCCCGGGCTTGCAGGCAACACTGTTTGTATTTCTTTCCGCTGCCGCAAGGGCAGGGATCGTTACGTCCGGATTTCATTGGCGTATGAGATGCGTGGTTCGTAGCACTTATCTGGCAGGAATTTTCCTTTTTGTCGTGATTATTTTTGTAACGCCATAAAAATGATTGAGTTGCCGGGTTTTTAGGTGATCTTTTTCTGGATAAATTCTATTTTGTAGCCATCAGGATCGGTTGCAAAGGCAATGATGGTGGCGCCGTGTTTCATCGGGCCGGCTTCGCGGGTAACCTGGCCACCGAGTTGTTTGACTTTTGTGCAGGTGCTATAGGCATCATCAACTTCGATGGCGATATGGCCAAAGCCGGTTCCGAGATCGTAGTGATCGGTGTCCCAGTTGTGGGTGAGTTCCAGTACCGCGCCTTCTGATTCATTCTGATAGCCGACAAAAGCAAGGGTGAATTTACCTTCCGGGTAATCCTTGCGACGTAGCTCTCGCATGCCGAGCACTTGGGTGTAGAAATGAATGGATTGATCGAGATTGCCGACACGCAGCATGGTATGCAATATCCGCATTTTTTGTTTCCCCTGGTAGAGATGAACGCCGTGAGTGGTATATCGATATGCGCTTATTTCATATCTTGACCATTTCAAAATCTTCTTTACGGGCGCCGCATTCTGGACAGGTCCAGTTGATGGGGACATCTTCCCAGCGTGTGCCTGCGGGGATACCGTCCTGTGGCCAGCCTTCGGCTTCATCATAGATAAAGCCGCAGATCATGCACATGTAGCGATTGTAGGTGTTTTTATTCTCAATGGTCATGATGGATTAGCGTGTCCTGTTAAGTTAGAATGAGGCGACATTTTACGACAATATTACATGCTACAACCACCTACTACCCCACCTCCCGTTGTTTTGACCTTTGCTGCAAGTGATCCTAGTGGCGGGGCAGGTGTTCAGGCTGACATTATGACGATTACCGGTTTGGGGTGTTATCCCGTTTCGGTTCTGACTGCCGTGACTGTGCAGGATACGGTTGGGGTGGAAGATTTTTTCGTATTGGATGCGGAGTGGATCATCGATCAGGCGCGCGCGCTGCTTCAGGATATGCCGGTTCAGGCTTTCAAGGTTGGAATGGTTGGTAGTGTTGAAATTATTGCGGCCATTACTGAAATTGTCTCGGATTATCCCGATATTCCTTTAGTGCTGGATCCAGTCCTTAGCTCAGGGCGGGGAGATTCATTTGCAAATGACCAGGTTATTACGGCAATGCGTGAAATGTTATTTCCACAGACGACTATTATTACTCCGAATAGTGTCGAAGCCAGGCGTATTGCGCTTGAATATGAAGATGATGAGGAAGTGGATGGTTTAGGTGAGTGTGCAAATAAACTATTGGAATGGGGGTGTGGGTACGTATTGATCAAGGGTAGCCACGAGAATACGCCCAAGGTAGTTAATACACTTTATGGTCATGGTGGTGTTTTACGCTCGGATGTGTGGGAGCGTTTGTCTGGATCGTATCATGGTTCTGGCTGTACTTTATCTTCTGCTATTGCCGCATTGCTGGCGCAGGGAGTTTCCATCAACGATAGTGTTTTTGAGGCCCAGGAATATACTTGGCAAACGCTCAAAGCAGGGTTTCGCCTGGGGATGGGGCAGCATATACCGGATCGTTTTTTTTGGATGGATGATGAAAGTCTGAACAAGCATGAGCAGCCACATGATAAAAATAAAGGGTGAGAAGGGATGATGCTTCAGTCCTTTCCGGCAGGTTTGTATGCGATAACACCCGATACGAATTGTACCGTTCGTTTGTGTGAGATGATTGAGCAGGTATTGGCGAATGGAGTGGCTTGCGTGCAGTATCGAAATAAAGCTGCAGATCAGTCCCTTCGGTTTTCGCAGGCGAGGGAAATTCACTGGTTATGTCGGCAATATGATGTTCCGCTGATCATTAACGATGATGTTGATCTTGCCCTGGAAATTGATGCAGAAGGTTTGCATGTGGGAGAGAATGATATTACGGTACCGGTGGCAAGAAAATATCTGGCTGACGATAAAATTATCGGGGTTTCTTGCTACAATCAATTCGATAGGGCAGTAACAGCAGAGGCACAAGGTGCGAGCTACGTTGCATTTGGTGCTTTTTTTCAGTCTGCAACTAAAATAAATGCTGCTCAGGCCGGGGTGGAGCTTCTGCAGAGAGCGAAGGATGATTTGCGCATACCGGCAGTGGCGATTGGTGGTATCAATCTGTATAACGCCCCTGCTTTGCTCCAGTCGGGTTGCTTTGCCATTGCAGTTTGTCAGGGTTTGTTTACTGGCGACGATATCTGCGCAACCACCCAGGAATTTTCCCGTTTGTTCAATAAACTTTAGACGCATATTTTTAAATGACAATAACTAATCAGCAATTATTTGAACGATCCCAGCAATTTATTCCGGGTGGGGTGAATTCTCCGGTAAGAGCTTTCAAGTCGGTCGGAGGGACACCCGTTTTTTTTCAGCGTGGTCAGGGCGCTTATTTTTGGGATGTAGAAGGGAAGTCCTACATTGATTATGTGGGTTCCTGGGGACCGCTGATTTTGGGGCATGCGCATCCCGCAGTGGTTAAGGTGGTACAGGAAACGGTGCAGAATGGCATGTCTTTTGGTGCGCCTACTGCAGCCGAACTGGAAATTGCTGAATTATTGTGTACCTTGCTGCCATCTATTGAGCAAATCAGGCTGGTGAGTTCAGGAACAGAAGCAACTATGAGCGCCATCCGGCTGGCGCGTGGCTTCACGGGCAGAAGTCGTATCATCAAATTTGAAGGTTGTTATCACGGGCATGACGATGCGTTGCTGGTCAAGGCGGGGTCGGGTGCGCTGACTTTTGGAAATCCTAGTTCGGCTGGTGTTCCTGCAGAGACGGTCAGTCATACCCTGGTGCTGGATTACAACGATGTTGCGGGGCTGGAGAAAACTTTCAGTGAGTTGGGCAGTGAAATTGCTGCAGTGATTGTTGAGCCGATTGCTGGCAATATGAATCTGATCAAGGCTGATCCGGAATTTTTGACGACGTTACAGAAATTGTGTGTACAGCACGGCAGTCTGCTGATTCTTGATGAGGTAATGACCGGGTTCCGTGTTGGCTTGCAATGCGCACAAGGCATTTATGGCATTCAGCCCGATTTGACAATTTTAGGAAAGGTTGTCGGTGGGGGAATGCCGATGGCTGCTTTTGGTGGAAGACGTGATGTGATGCAATGTCTGGCGCCACTGGGTCCGGTTTATCAGGCAGGCACACTTTCTGGTAATCCGGTTGCTGTGGCTGCTGGTCTGGAAACATTGCGTCAGATTCAAGTGGAAGGTTTTTTTGAAAAACTATCGATCAGAACAAGGCAATTGACAGATGGTTTAGTTGCCGCTGCCAGAAAGTATGGCGTGAGATTCAGCGCTCAGTCTGAAGGGGGTATGTTCGGTATCTATTTTAGCGAAAACCCACCCCAAACCTTTGCTGAGGTGATAGCTTGCGATCGAGAAGCGTTTAATCGTTTCTTCCATGCGATGTTAATTGAGGGAGTATATTTTGCACCATCAAGTTTTGAAGCGGGATTTGTTTCGATCACTCATGGTGATGCAGAAATTGAAAAAACCTTGACCGCTGCTGAGCGCGTATTCAAGCAGAATTTGTAGTATTTGCATCTTTTATTGTGATGCTGGTACTGTCACGGCATAATACTGTTACGACTTAATAATCAATAAAAATGATGATTTCTTATCCACAGAAAATACTGTTACTGACGATACCGATCTGCTTCATCTCTGGCTGCGCTTCCATAAATAATCAGCAAGATCCTTTGGAGTCGATGAATCGCACCATATTTTCGTTTAATGAAAAGCTCGATGAGTTTGTTCTGGAACCTGCTGCGCGGGGCTACCGTGCCGTTGTTCCGGATCCTATCGAAATGATAGTCGGTAATTTTTTTTCAAATATTGGAGATGTAGCCATCACGGCCAACTCATTGTTGCAGCTTAAATTTGCCGATGCAGCGGCGAGTTCGAGCAGAGTGCTGATCAATACAACTTTTGGATTATTGGGTGCGGTTGACCTGGCCAGTCACATCAGTCAGGTTAGTGACATCGATATCAGTAAGCGCAACGAGGATTTTGGTCAAACTCTTGGGTATTACGGTGTGGGTACGGGTCCTTATATTGTTCTACCCATGCTTGGTCCAAGCACGATGAGGGATGCGGTCGGCATGGGTGTCGATAGTGTAATTTTTGATCCGCTGAGATCCTCTCTGTACAACAAATTTAATTTCTTAACGGTACGATTGCCGGTAACAGCCGGACAAGTCATCGATATTCGTGCACAAAATCTGGATCTCGATAAAACGCTGGAGGAGGCCGCGCTGGATAAATATGAATTTGTACGCGATGCTTATTTGCAACGTCGTAAGAGTCTGGTTAAAGATGGGGATGTTCCCAGGGAGAAAGATATTGAAGAATTTGAAGATCTTAATGGCGATTTGTTCTAGGGAAATGGTTTTAAAGCGATAGACTTTTGAGAAATGCACTGATCAGTATGCGCTGATCAGTGCATAGCATTACATGGCTCCTGCTCTCAGCGAGCCGCACGGAGTGCTTCAATACGTTCTTCAAGTGGCGGATGGGACATAAACAACTGGCCAAATTTGCTTTTTTGTCCTGAAATGCCAAATGCTGCTATTTTTTCTGGTAAATGGGAAGGCTCATATTCCTTTTGCAGTCTTTGCAGCGCGGCGACCATTTTGTCGCGTCCTGATAATTCGGCACTGCCCGCATCCGCACGAAATTCACGCTGACGGCTGAACCACATAACAATGATGCTGGCCAGTACTCCCAATACCAATTGGGCAATAATACTGGTAATAAAATAGGCCGGGCCGTGGCCTTCTTCTGTTTTGAAGACCACACGATCGATCAAGTGCCCCACGATACGAGACAGGAAGATAACAAAGGTATTAACCACGCCTTGAATTAACGCCAGGGTTACCATATCGCCGTTCGCGACATGGCTGACTTCATGAGCGAGTACTGCTTCGGCTTCATCTTGTGTCATTTTTTGTAGTAAACCAGTACTCACCGCGACCAGAGCGTTATTTTTATTCATGCCTGTTGCAAAAGCATTGATGTCAGGAGAGTCGTAAATGGCCACTTCTGGCATACCGATTCCCGCTATTCGGGCCTGACGTTTGACGGTGTCTACCAGCCATCCTTCCGTCGCATTGGAAGGGATATCGATTACTACTGCGCCAGTCATGTGTTTTGCGCTCCACTTCGACATGGCGAGCGAAATAAATGAACCCCCGAATCCAATGACTGCTGAAAAAACAAGCAGCGCGTTAAAATTCAACCCGCTGCCATCTTCATCCAGTACTCGATCAACACCCAGAAGACGCAGCGTGATGCTCAACACAACCAATATGGCAAGGTTGGTTACAATAAACAGAAAAATTCGTTTCATCTTTATTCCCTCTATTGGCTTAATAAAAGTTTTTGAATTGGGTAAACGCTAATCGTTCACTGCAGCGAGTTATATAATGACACATTTTACTTTTTCAAGCGTTAATATAGCTTGCCCGCACCGACAGACTATAAATTGGTGAGGTACAATTACCCATTTTTATGGATAAGGAGATCATCTTGCGTTCAGTTCTGATTGTCGGTAGCGGATTGGCAGGTTATGCAGTTGCGCGTGAACTCAGAAAGCTGAGTGACACAATCCAGATTACGATGCTCTCAGCCGATCATGGTGGTTTTTATTCAAAACCAATGTTATCCAATGCGTTAACAACCGGTAAAACGCCCGATTCGATCCTGAGTGCAGATGCCGCTCAGATGGCTTCACAATTGAATATGAATATTCACCCCCATACCAGGGTGGCGTCTATCGACCCTGTGGGCAGCAGCATTATGCTCGAAAACGGTGAAAAGCTGCCTTTTGAGCGTCTGGTTTTGGCCTTGGGTGCGGATCCCATTCGATTGCCGCTTGCTGGAGATGGAGCGGAAGCAGTGTTGTCAGTCAATGATCTGGATGACTACCGCCGGTTTCGTGAAGCCTTGGAAGGGAAAAAACGTATCGCCATACTTGGTGCGGGTTTAATTGGTTGCGAATTTGCTAATGATCTCGCTGGGAAGGGCCATCAGGTAACTGTACTTGATCTTAGCTCTCAGCCGTTGGGACGATTGCTCCCTCCGCAAGCTGGCCAGTTTATGCATGACAAATTGGCTGCAGTCAAAATTGATTTTAAATTTAATTGTAGCGTTAGCCGAATCGATAAACATGCTGGGCAATATCGACTTTTCTTCGGGGAAAATGAATTCATTGAAGCGGAACTGATTTTGTCCGCCATAGGTCTGAAATCTCGCATCGCGCTGGCGGAGGCTGCAGGTATCCATGTTAATCGTGGCATCAAAGTAAATCGTTATTTACAAACCAATTTTACGGAAATTTATGCATTGGGTGATTGTGCGGAAGTGGAAGGAAAAGTGTTGCCTTTCATTATGCCTATTACCCATGCGGGACGCGCCTTGTCAGCTACGCTTGCAGGCACACCTACCTTGCTGCATTATCCGGCAATGCCAGTGCTGGTGAAAACGCCTGCCTGCCCAACCGTAGTATCACCTCCCGATCCGGCGGTCAGTGGAAAATGGGAGATCGAAGTGGACATGGACAAAGTGAAAGCCTTATATCGATCTGAAACAGGAAACTTGTTGGGATTTGCTTTACTGGGAACGGCAACTGCAGAGCGAGGAGCGCTGACAGCCCAGCTGCCACCGGTTATATCTTAATGATATCGTTGCTGCTTAACGACAGAACTGTAGTTTTAATGGAGCGCGAAGCTATATGCTTTATTTGATTTACGCCGAAGATGTGGCGGATAGTTTGCCATTACGGATGGCCAATCGACCTGCGCATCTGGCACGACTACGGCATCTGCAGGAAGAAGGTAGACTAATTCTGGCAGGGCCATGTCCAGCGATCGATGCGGAGAATCCGGCAGATGCTGGTTTTTCTGGCAGTGCCATTGTAGCTGAGTTTGCATCATTAGGTGCTGCGCGGGATTGGGCAAATCTGGATCCCTATGTGTTGGCTGGTGTTTATGCAAAAGTCAGCGTAAAGCCCTTTAAAAAGGTTTTGCCAGATTGACGGATTGCCTGATAGCGATCTGGCAGCGTGAACGCTCGCAGTGCGACATTCAATATGACAATTTGCGAATTATCTTTTGATCAATCATTCAATTGCTTGTAGTATCCTGAATTTGTAAACAGGGCTGTCCCGTGGGTGAATTTGAGTAGAAAAATGACTGGGATCGCGTTTGACTGCCCAAGTCTGATTATCGTTAGCTGAATTTTGTATGGATCGTTGTGTGTTTATTTAACTTTATTTTCTGGAAAGAGAAGGAATTTTATGCGCTTAACTAAATTAGTATCTTGTATGTTCGTGCTTATTATGACCATGACTACTGTGGTGAATGCTCAAAGTGGTGGTGAAGTCGCCAAGGTGAATGGTGTTGCCATTCCGCAAGCACGCCTTGATTTAATGATTAAGGCAGCAGTAGCACAAGGGCAGCCAGATTCAGATGAAATGAGAAATGCATTGCGGGAAAATCTGATTGCCGAGGAGATACTGGCTCAGGAGGCAATTAAAAAAGGGTTGGATCGTGATTCTGATGTTAAAACTCAGATTGATCTGGCCCGTCAGGCGGTATTGATTCGAGCCTACCAGGCCGATTATATTCGCAGCAATCAGATCGGCGAGGCAGAGCTTCGTAAGGAATATGATGCTGTCAAAGCTCAAATGGGCGATCAGGAATATAACGCGCGCCATATTCTTGTGGAAACAGAAAAAGAAGCAAAAGATATTATTGCTCAAATTAAGAAAAAAGTACCTTTTGCAAAGCTTGCCAAAGATCACTCTATAGATAGCGGTAGCAAAGAAAAGGGTGGGGAACTAGGATGGACCTCATCGGCCGTTTATGTAAAACCATTTGCTGATGCATTGCAGAATCTTAAAAAAGGGCAAATGACACAGCAACCGGTTCAAACATCTTTTGGCTGGCACGTGATTCAACTGGATGATGTCAGAAAAGCTACGCCACCATCCTTTGAAGAAGTCAGGCAAAATATGGAACAAAGAATATTGCAGCGAAACTTTGCCGCAACGGTGGAAGCTTTACGCAAAGCAGCAAACGTTCAATAGGATTTTATAAAAACGCTTGTTCAATAGTGGGCAGCCGTACTACTCTTCAAGGTGTGACGCAACGCGGCACTCTTGGAGAGATCGCCGCCAGTAGTTCATAGCCGATTGTTTGTGCTGCTGCAGCGACTTGTTCAACTGGCAGCCCTCTTCCCCAAAGAGTCACTGTGCTGCCGATGTTTGCGTGGTCTATTCCTTGTAAATCGATGCTGAGCATATCCATGGAAATTCTTCCTATGATTCGTGTGCGTTGGCCATTTACCAGCACGGGTGTGCCAGTGGGCGCATGACGTGGATAGCCATCGGCATAGCCAGTAGCTACAATACCAATTCGCATGGTTTCACTGGCAGTGAATTGCGCACCGTACCCCAGTCTGTCTCCCGGATTAAGCTTCTGAATGGCGATAATCTGGCTTGTCAATGTCATGGCAGGTTGCAATCCCATTTCTACGCCAGTCTTTTCTGGTAGTGGAGATACCCCATAGAGCAGCAAGCCTGGACGTACCCAGTCTGCATGTGTTTGCGGATAACGTAGAATGGCGGCAGAATTTGCAAGAGAGCAGGGCAGCTGCATGCCACATTCTGTTCTGAGTGCCGAGAATTTGTCGAGTTGTTGGGTCACCAGATGATTTTCTGCCGCATTATCTGCGCAGGCAAAATGTGTCATCAACGTAATTTCTCCAATGAACTCCTGTTGTTTTAATGCATACAACGCTGAATTCCCTGACTCTGGCTTAAAACCGAGGCGGTTCATACCTGTATTGATTTTCAGAAAAATGTCTAGCTTGCTGTTTCCTCGGTAAGCTGAGAGCATGGAGAGTTGCTCATGATGATGGATAACCGTACTCAGACGATATTGACTGATCACATCAAGTTCACAGGGCGAAAAAAATCCTTCCAGTAAAATAATGGGGTGCTGAAATCCCGCATCCCTTAGTTGTATGGCTGCTTCCAGCTCAAGTACAGCAAAGGCATTTGCTGCGCTGAGGGCGCGTGCAGAATGCAATAAGCCGTGACCATAAGCATCTGCCTTAATGACGGCGATCGTGCGTGCGTGGCCGACTTTTTGCTTAACCACTGCAAGATTGTGCTGTAATGCGGTGGTATCGATGATGGTGCGTGTCGGCCGAAACATTGGATTAAACAGCAAGCGAATATTTTTCTGATGTGTGGCAGGAAATTAAAGAACCACCCAAGTGTAATACTTGCGAACTATTTGCAGATAACGGTTGCAGGTCAGTGTCTCAAGTTAATCGATTTATTGGTGGATGGTTTTTTATCGAGGGGTTGTGGGTCCAGTACGGCGACAGTCAGCACGTCATCTGTTAGATATCTTTTGGCAACTTCTTTGACTTGTTCAGCTTTAACTGCTTTTAATTTTTCCAAAATGACTGCTTCATCCCGTTGTGAGAAACCTGCACTCTCCAGGCGGCCAATCTGCATTGCCTGTGCCGATATCGAATCCAGCTGATAAATGTGACTAGCGATAACCTGCGCTTTCACGCGGCTCAATTCCTGTTCCGTAATGCCGGACTGGATGATCTTATCAATCTCCAGCCGAATGGACTGTTCCAGCTCCTCAACAGTTTTTCCTTGGCTGGGTGTGGCATCCAAATAAAACATACCGGGTCCACGGGCGATCGCGCTATAACCTGCACCTGCCGAAACTGCCATATGGGTTTCACGTACCAGTGTTTTATTAAGTCTGGCCGAAGCATGGCCATCCAGAATCCCTTCCAGAATTTCAAGTGCAAAAGGCTCCCAGTCATTTTGTGGGTCTCTCAGGGTTGGCACCTTATACCCCATGAGTAAATAGGGAAGCTCGGCGGGTGCTTTGACCCGCAAGCGCTTGATGCCCACTTGTGTTGGCTCGTGTTGTGGGTTGCGTTCAGCAAGGTCTGGCAGAGGGGAGGACTTGATCTGGCCATAATACTGTTTGGCCAATGCAAGTACTTCTGCCGGTTTCACATCTCCAACAATTACCAGCACAGCATTGTTGGGGGCATACCATTTGTCATACCATTCCTGATGATCACTGACACGCATATGTTCCAGATCATTCATCCAGCCAATAATCGGACGGCGGTAGGGGTGAGTTTGGAAAGCTGTCGCCATCATTTTTTCAAATAATAGCGAACGTGCCTGATCATCAGTGCGCAACCGCCGTTCTTCCATCACCACCTGAATTTCCTTGGAGAACTCTTCTTCCGTGAGTATCAGGTTTCGCATGCGATCTGATTCCAGTTTCATCGCCATTGGCAGGTGCTGTTTGTGTAACTGCTGGAAGTAGGCGGTGTAATCCGTTCCAGTAAAAGCGTTTTCTACACCACCTGCCGCCGCTATTCTGCGAGAGAACTCACCTGCAGGAACTTGAGCTGTCCCTTTAAACATCATGTGCTCAAGTGCATGCGCCACACCAGTTTTACCATTGACTTCATCCATACTGCCGATCTTGTACCATATCTGTTGAATCACCACCGGAGAGCGATGATCTTCTTTGATGATGAGTTTGAGGCCGTTATCCAGGAAATATTCATGCGTTGCCATATTCGCTGACAACGAGCATGACATAAAAAACAAACATGCCAGAACGAATAACGCAGATTGATAATTGGTGCAGAAAAAAGGGGTATTTCTTTGCAAAATAGAGCCTCGCTAATAGAATAGTTATTCCAAGCCGGATATATCATAGCTGGTAATGTGTTTCAGTGCCCCTGGCTACTGTTTGCATTGTACAGACAGTAAATTATTACAGCAATTTTCCAGCGGGTCTGAAGTTAACTATGCGCGACATGGGCAATATAGTTGCCCCCTGGGGAGTTCTGGTTTATGCTTGGCGGCCGCGCTACTAATGTTATTGCAATAACCAGTGGAGAAGTGACCGAGTGGCTTAAGGTGCACGCCTGGAAAGCGTGTGTACGGCTTTAACCGTACCGCGGGTTCGAATCCCGCCTTCTCCGCCAGCTATGCACCAGTAGTCGCCCACAGTTGCCAAATATACCCTTGTAGATAAACAGTTTCAATAGATTTAAGGCGACACTGAGCAACAACGGGAAATGTGGGTAACAAGATTAAAATGCGGGTAATATCGAGGGTAAGTTCA
>Ga0138256_10007654_pt1 | contig 11379 bp, 7 predicted proteins | sample KNB2016incub_MG_FD_105486 | JGI IMG/M metagenome (GOLD analysis project Ga0138256, IMG submission 105486) | Active sludge microbial communities from wastewater in Klosterneuburg, Austria - KNB2014incub_MG | ecosystem: Engineered > WWTP > Activated sludge > Unclassified | place: Austria...
GCCTCCGCCCAGTCGCCGCCGCTCACCGTGCCGCAACCTTCGCAGGCGGCCAGCGTCTCCCAGACGGTCGGCCTGACCGAGATCACGATCTCCTACCACCGGCCGCGGGTCCAGGGGCGCAAGGTCTGGGGTGAGCTCGTCCCCTACGGCGAGGTCTGGCGCGCCGGCGCGAACGAGAACACGACGATCGAGTTCTCGACTGCGGTCGAGGTGGACGGCCACCCGCTCGCCGCTGGCCGCTACGGCTTTCACACCCTGCCCACTGCGGGCGCCTGGCAGGTGATCTTCTCGTCGGTCGACAGCAACTGGGGGAGCTTCGCCTACGACGCCAGGGAGGACGTCCTGCGCGTCGAGGTAAAGCCGGAAGCTGCGCCGTTCGAGGAGGCGCTCGCCTTCACCTTCGACGACGCCACCGCCCGCGAGACGACCGTCGCGCTGCGCTGGGAGAAGCTCCGGGTGCCGTTCAAGGTCACCGTCGATACCCCCGAGATCGTCTACCAGAGCCTCAAACGGGAGCTCCGCGGCCTCGGCCAGTTCTTCTGGCAGCCGTGGAACCAGGCGGCGACGACGCTGCTCACCAGCAAGGTGCACCTCGACGACGCCATGGTCTGGGTCGACAAGTCGATCGCCATCCAGAAGAACTTCGCCAACAGCTTCACCAAGGCACGGCTGCTCGGAGAGAAGGGCGATGCCGCCGGGGCGAAGAAGCTCATGGACGAAGCACTCCCCGGGGCGAACGAGGCCGAGCTCAACGCCTACGGCTACCAGCTGATGGGCGGCGGCAACACCGCCGACGCCGTGGCGATCTTCCGCGAGAACGTCAAGCGCCACCCGGAGTCGTGGAACGCGCACGACAGTCTCGGCGAGGCCCTCGCCGCTCAGGGAAAGAAGGCCGAGGCGGCGACTCTGTACCGGAAGGCGCTGACGATGGCTCCCGAAGCGCAAAAGGCGCGTATTCAGGCGGTGCTCGACGGTCTGCAGAAGTAGCTCCGAGCGCCATCCGGCCGCAGTCGGACTCCCGCCGCCGCCAGCTCTCGGCGCGGCGGGAGCCGGTCCCGTAGACTCAGCCGCATGGAAGAGGACTTCTGGATCACCTGCCCTTACTGCGGCGAGGAGATGGAGGTACATCTCGAGGCCGACGTCACCGGCAGTCTGGTGCAGGACTGCGCGGTCTGCTGCAACCCCTGGCAGCTGCGGGTCGCCGGAGAGGGCGCGACCCGGCGAGTCGCCGTGAGTCGGGCCGACGGGTCGGACTGAAATGGCCGCCGCTCAGCCGCCCACGAAGTCGATCCTCTGGTATCGCTGGTTCGGATCGCTCGCCCTCGCGGCGGCGATCGTGACCTTCCTGACCGCTGTGCTGGTGGAGCTCTCCGCTCCCGGCGCGCCGGAGAATCGGCCCTATTTCTGGACGGCGGTGGTTTGCAATCTGGGTTGCCTGATCGTCCTGCCCGTCCTGCTGCTGCGTGCCATCCGCTTCCGCCGTCTGGCGCGCAAGGAGTGGCGCGCGGTGCTGATGCGCGCCGTATGGGGAGGCCCCTTCGGCACCCTGGGAGCTCTTTGGGATCTGTGCGCCGAGCCCCCCGGAGAGGCGAACGCCGGCGCGGAGAGACGATGAACGCACTTTTCGCCAGTGGACTGTTCCACTCGCCCCGGTTGCCTGTCTCAACAGTGCGTGAGGCCACTTCCTCTTTCCCCCGATCCCTTGGCGGCTGCGGCCGCTCCTTCGGTCGCGCCGATTTCCGGCCCGGCTGCGGGATCGGCTAGGCTGGCGGCAAGACCGGCCGGCGAGCCGTCGCGGCTGCTCGCGTTCCCGGCGGTCGCGGCAGTCGCGTCCGGGCAGCCTTCCGGTCGGCCAGCGGCAAGCGAAACCGGGGAGACGATGGAGAAGATCGCAGAGTGGAGCGACGAGGAGATCGTGCGGGGGGCGCGGGCAGTCGAGCACGACCCCGACCTGGCGGCGCGCCACCTCGACGTTCTCTTCCGGCGCTACCAGACGCGTGTCGTCGCCTGGTGCCTGCGGATCAGCGGCCGGCGGGAAGAGGCCGCCGACCTCGCGCAAGAGGTCTTCGTCCGTGTCTACGAACGCCTCGAGACCTTCCGCTTCGAGAGCTCCTTTGCCACCTGGCTCTATCTCGTCACCCGCAGCGTGACGATCAATCGCTCGATCTCCAACCGGCGGCGTGACGCCGATTCGATCGACGACGAGGGCTTCCTCGAGCCGGCCGCTCCCGGACCGAGCGTCGAAGAGGCGGTCGGCCAGGCGCTCCTCGTGCAGCAGTTGCGCCAGAAGATCGCTGCCGATCTCGAGCCGCTCGAGGCGCGGATCCTCCATCTCCATTTCGTCGACGGGTTGACGCTCGCGGCGATCGACCAACTGCTCGAGCTCGGCAACAAGTCCGGCGCGCGCGCCTATCTGGTGAGCGCCAAGCGCAAACTGCAGCGCAGCTTTTCTGCCTCCATCCCCGAGAGAGGGCTGTCATGACGACCACCGACTTCGATCGCAATCAGCTGCTGCGCCAGGCCCTGCAGCCCGAGGCCGGGTGCCCCCCGCTCGCCGAATTGCTGGATGGCCTGTTCGCCGGCGCCGAGGGCGCCAGGGCGGAAGAGCTGCGGACCCACGCCGCGAGCTGCCCGGCCTGCGCCGCCGAGCTGGCGCTGGCCGGCGCTTTCGACGCCGCGCCCCGGAACGCCGCCGAGGAGCAGGAGATCGCCTGGGTTGCGGCGCAGCTTCAGCCGCCGGCGGCGATCGCACGCATGGCCACCCAGGCGGGCTCGCCGGTCTCCGCGCCGGCGCCGCAGCTGGCGCGCGTTCTGCCGATGGCCCCGCACGCGGCGAAGCGCGCCAAGCTCGCGCGCCAGTCGGCCGGCACGCCGATGTGGAGCCGCTGGGCGGCGGCGGCGATCGTCGTCATCGGGCTCGGCCTCGCTTTCGAGTGGGGACATCGCAGCTTTGCGCCGGCGCTCCCCGACCGGTTGGATACGCTCTCGCCCGATGTGGTGCGCAGCGGCGAGGTGCGCCTCGATACGCCGGTCGGTGTTGTCGAAGTTGCCGGGATCGACAGTCTGCCGCCGTTCGCCTGGCGCCCGGTCGCCGGCGCGACGAGCTATCGCCTCGAGCTGCGCGACGTCGCCGACGACCTTCTCTGGCAGGGCGACTCGACGGCGGCGACGCTCGTCGCGCCGCCGGAGCTGCGCGCGAAGCTCGCGACGCTGGTCACCTATCGCTGGAACGTCACCGCTCTCGATGCCGCGCAGAGTGCGATCGGGCACTCCGCCATCGCCAGCTTCCGCGTCGAGCCGCCGACGAACTAGCCTCGCCGCACGGAACGGCGCCACCCTGAGACGAGCGCCAGGAGCCCGGCGACGACGGCCGCCGCGGCGAGCCAGCGCCAGGCGGCCGGCGGCGGCGCGACCGCTCCGGGATCGCCCAGGAGGACGAAACCGGCCCAACCGGGCGCCGCACTCCAGCGCGCATCGTGGGCGAGACGGAGCTTGGCGCGGCGCAGGGCGACGGCCGGGCGCGTGCCGCGCGCGAGCTCGAAGTAGAACTGCTCCATGAGCGCTGCCGTTGCGGCATCTCCGACTTCCCACAGCGAGGCGACGACGCCGGAGGCGCCGGCGCCGAGCAGCGCACCGGAAAGGCTGGCGAGCGCCCGGCCCTCGCCGGGGCCGGAGGCGGCAGAGGTCTCCGCCAACGCCGTCCTGCAGGCCGAGAGAACGGCGAGCTCGACCGCGAGGGGCATCCGGGCGAGCTCCGGAGCCGTCACCAGTCCGTCGCTCGCGCTGTCGGAATCGCCGCGCGCGATCTCGGAATCGCCGCTCGCAATCTCGGAATCGCCGCTCGCGGCGAGGAAGAGCGCCACACCCCCGGCGAGGCTCTCGTCGACGATCGTGTGGGCAGCGATGTGCAGGACGCGGACGCCCTCCGCCGTGCGTTGGCGCAGCTGCGTCTCGGTGGCCGCCGCGCCGATGTCGACGACACTCGGGTCGCCGAGATAGCCGGCGGCGATGCGGGCCTCGCGCGCTGCGCCGGGAAGGGCCGGCAACCCGAACCGCCGCGCGAGGAGCCCGGCGAAGCTGCTGGTTTCCCCGGCGCCGACGCTGCTCGGGAGCGCCGGGTCGGCGAGCGCCGCGAGCCGCCAGCGTGCGGTCGCCGCCGGAGCGCGCAGATGCGCGAACACCGAGAGACTCGGCAGGTAGCTCACCGCGATGCGATCGATCAGCATGGCGCTGCCTCCCGCCGAAGGCAGCAGCTCGAACGGCAGGTAGAACAGCCGGCCGTCAGGGACGATGCGCAGCTCGCCCCTCGTCGGCAGCTCCGCCGGCAGCAGTTGGCGGGCGAGCTCGACGAGGTCGTCGGGCGCCGCGGTCTCGGCGTTGGCGAGGCGACGATGCGTCCGCTGGATCCGGCGCAGCGGCGCGGCCGTGTCGCCGGCGTCGGCGAGGCTCCAATGGCCGCCGGCCAACTGCCAGCGCCACAGCCGGCGCTCACCGAAAAAGTAGGCGAGTGTCGAGCCCAGGCGTGGCGTCGCCGCCAGGATCCCGGCCGGCGAGAGCGGCTGCGCCACGCCGCCGCCGAGCGCGTCGAGGAGCTCGCGCGCCTTCGCCTGCTCTGCCATGGCGAGGGCTTCGAGCGCCGCTGCCTCTCGTTCGGCTTCCGAAATCGAGAGCGCGCGCTCCGCCAGGAGGTCGACGGCGGTGGCGTAGACGGCGCGCTGGTCGGCGAGCAGGCCACCGCGCAAGGCGGAGCTCTCGAGCTCCCCGCCGACTTGTTCAATCTCGGCGATCGCGGCGCGCAAATGAGCGAGCGCCGCCGCGGAGTCGCCGGTCGCGCGCGCCACCCTGCCGAGACCGGCCTCGGCGGCCCAGCGACCGGCAGCGGCATCCGAAGCGGCGGCGGTCGCGAGCGCCAGCGTGAAAGCCTGGTGCGCAGCCGCGAGATCGCCGCTCTGCAGGAGGAGGTCGCCCTGGGCGCAGCGGATACGCAGCTCCTCGCCGCGGTCGCCGCTGGCGAGTGCGAAGGCTAAAGCCCGGGCGATCTCGGCGGCCGCTGGCTCGGGTGACCGCAGGTTCAGCTGCTGGACGAGGGCGCGATTGAGGTGGACGTTGGCGAGAGCGGCGCGATTTCCCAGCCGTTCATAGGCGACACGGGCGCGATCGAGCAGAACGAGGGCGCGTCGAGGGTCGCCGAGGTTGCGGTAGAGCACCGCCAGATTGACGGCCAGCGCGGCCGTTTCGGAGCTGTCCGTCTTGCCTGAGCCTGCGGCGAGTGCCGGCCCGGAGATCGGCCGGAGCTCGGCCAGGGCCTCGGAGTAGGCGCCGAGCTGCTCGAGTGCCACGCTGCGGTTCATCCGCACATAGTCGAGCTCGGCGTCAGGCCAGTCCTCGACCCCTGCGGCCAGGGCTTGACGCGCCACCGCCTCCTCCTGCGCGAGCCAGCGCAGAGCCGCGCGAAAATCGCCGCCGCCGATCGCCAGCGCCGCGAGATTCGACAACACCAGAGATTCCAGTTCCTGCAGGCGCTGCGCCCGGTGGCGCTCGAGCGCTTCGAGGTAGCTCGCTTCGGCCGCCCGCCGATCGCCGGTCATCTCGAGCGCCAGGCCGAGACTGTTGAGCGACCGGCCGAGGGCGCCGTGGTCGTCGGCGGGAGCGCCGGCGGTGCTCGCGGCGCGCTGGGCAAGCGCGGCGCTGCGGCAATGCGGCAGAGCTTCGGAGTAGCTCCCGGAGTCGTTCAGACGCTCGCAGAGGCTGCGCTCGGCCTCGGCCACGGAAGAAGCCGCCGGCAGGGTCGCTGGCAACGTTGCCAGGAGCAGGGCGAGCGCTGCCGGTCGGCGAAGGGTCACCGGCGAATCCTATGGTGTCGAAGGCGGCGGCGCAGGCTCGCCCGACAAGACAGCGGCCCCGGAAGAAGTCTCCGGGGCCGCGGGGGGAGTGGAGTGAAGCGGGGAAGTTACTGCGGACAGGCGCGGAAGGTCGAGACGTCCTGGATGGGTGCCGCCGCGAGACCGAGCGGGTTACGGTACTGCTTCGAGACTCCGGTCTGGGTGTCGGTCACGGTCAGCGTGAAGTCCACGTTGGTCGTGGCGGAGAAGAAGACCCAGTAGGCGTTCAAGCCCGGGACGTTGCAGCCGTCGACGACCTTGATCAGCATCTCGACGTTGTCCTGGTTGAAGAACCAGAAGAGCCCGGTCTGGCTGGAGTAGGTGACCGCCTTGCCGGCGCCGGTGCCGACGTTCGGTGTGCGGTAGGTGATCTGCGCGGCGAAGCGTCCACCGAGAAGGCACATGTTCGTCGCGCTCGGGATGCAGGCGGCCTGCGACGCGTCGTTGTCGAGCAGGTTGAGCAGCGCCGAGCCGCGGACCGAGTCGATCCCCGCCCCGCCGGTGGCATTCGTGAGAGCCAGCAGGATGGTCTCGGTATCTTCGATCAGGGTGTCGTCGAGCACCGGCACCTGGAAGGTCCTGCTGCTGCCGTCGTTCGCCGCCCAGGAGAGCGTGCCCTCGACGGCCTCGAAATCCTCGCCTGCCGCGGCGCTGCCGGAAGCCGCCGAGTAGTCGACGGTGACCGCGCCGCGCTCGCCCTGCGAGCGCTCGACCGTGATCACCGCGAACGCCTGACCTTCGATCACCTGGTAGCTCGCCTCGCTGAACTTGAAGGTACCCGGGCGATTGTTGTTGCCGCCCGGCGGGACACCGCCGGTCTCCAGGATGGTGAGCACGGCGGTCCCGCGATCGCCGTCGATCACGGCGCCGCCGGTCGGATTGGAGAGCGTCAGGTTGACCGTTTCGTTGCCCTCGGTGATGCCATCGTTGACGAGCGCAATGGTAAAGGTCTTGGTCGCGCCGTCGCCCGGGCCCCAGGTGATGGTGCCGGAGACCGCAGCGTAGTCGGAACCGTCGCTCGCCGTGCCGTCCGAAGTGGCGTAGTCGATCGACGCCGAGCCGGCCTCGCCGCGCGAACGCTCGACGGTGATCACGGCGACGCCGCCGCTCTCGAGACCGAGGAAGGTGCTTTCGTCGAACTTGATCACGCCCGAGCCGTCACCCGTGCAATCGTCGCCGGGCTCACAGCCGCCGCCGGAGCCGCCGCTGCCGCCGGAGCCACCGCTGCCGCCGGAGCCACCGCTGCCGCCCGAGCCGCCGCTTCCGCCGGAGCCGCCGCTTCCACCGGAGCCACCGCTGCCACCGGAGCCACCGCTGCCACCGGAGCCGCCGCTTCCACCGGAGCCGCCGCTTCCACCGGAACCGCCGCTTCCACCGGAACCACCGCTTCCACCGGAACCACCGCTTCCACCGGCGCCACCGCTGCCACCGGAGCCGCCGCTGCCGCCGTCGCTGGCGAGGATGACGACGCTCGCGGTGCTGCGGGTCGGATCGATGGTGGCACCGCCGGTCGCGTTCGACAGCGCCAGAACCAGGCTCTCGCCCGGTTCGCCCGCGGCGTCGTCGAGGATCGGCACGGTGATGGTGCGGCTGGAGCCGTCGCCGGCGGCCCAGCTGAGCGTGCCGGTGACGGCTTCATAGTCGGCTCCGGCCGTGGCGGAGACGTCGCCCGACGAGTAGTCGACCGTGATGGCGCCGTCCTCGCCCTGCGAGCGCTCGACGAGCACCAGGGCGACCCCGGCCTCTTCGAGCACCGAGATGCTGCTCTGGTCGAATTTGACCGTTCCCGGGCCGCTGGCCAGGGCGGGTGCGGCTGCGCCGACAAGGGCCGCGAAACCGAGAGCCGCGAAGCTGAGCGCCGCGAAGCCGGGAGCGAAGGTGCCGCCGGTGAAGCGTTTGGAGAGATTCATGATCGTTGCTCCTCTCTGTAGCGGATCGTCTCGGGCCGAGCTCCTCGGGCGTCGCGACTTTCCTGTTCCCCTGCTTAGACAGGCGGCGAGGGGCGCTGGAACAGAGGGCGCGCGAAGGCGAAACGGAGGAGGATCATGAGCAGGACGAGGAGAGTCGCCAGGGCGACCAGGGTGTACTGCTCGTCGCGCCAGGTCGGCATACCGGCAAGCGGCGCCAGCGAGACGAACAGGCCACAGGCGCCCAGCAGCAGGAGCGCGATTCCGGCCTCGCGGCGGACGGACCACAGGAGCGCCGGCACGATGAGGAAGGCGAAGTAGTAGGAGGTGAGCTCGACGGCGAAGGGAATGAAGGCCGCGCCGAGAGCGGCGCCGATCCAGAGCTCACGGTGGCGCATGGCACCTCGGGCGACGAGCGCCAGAGCGATCAGGGCGATCGCGGCCGCCCAGCCGCGCGAGCGGCTCCAGGCGGCGAGGCGGGCCTCCTTCCACTGCGCCCAGGGCTCCGGGGCGCTCTCGGCGTGCAGCTGCCGGCCGATCTCGTCCGGCCGGAAGCTCACCACCGTGCGCAACCCCATGTGGTTGGTGAGCGGCGTGGCCTGGTGCTTCACGGTATTGGCCAGGAACTGGCGATAAGCCCCGGGCCCGCCGTTGACCGCCAGACTCAGCGGCACGAGCAGCGCGGCGGCGGCGGCGACACCGGCGGCGAAGCGCAGATGGGGTCGCAGCGTCTCCGAGGCGAAGGCCGCGCGCAGCCGGGCGCCGAACGGGCCGCGGGCCGTGCGCATCTCCCTTACCAGGTCGGCGCAGAAGATCGCTGCCGGGCCGGCGGCGATGAAGACCGGGAAGATGCGCAGCAGAGCGGCATAGGCGAGCGCGGCGCCGCCGAGAAAAGATCGCCCGCGGCGCAGGCAGGCGACTGCGGCGACGGTGAAGAAGAGCCAGTCCCAGCGCAGGTAGGCGCCGCCGGTCCAGAAGAAGCGGGCCGGGAAGTCGGTCGCGAGGACGAGCAGGCCCACTGCGGCTCCCGGAACCCCGAAGGCCCAGAGGAGAACGCCGATCATCGCTGCGAAGTACAGCGGATCGATCAGGGCGAGAAGAAGGACCTGCCGGTCGCTCGCCGGCGCGAGGTTGGCGAGCAGCGAGCCGGCGACGTTCCACACCGGCGTGGCGTTGAAACCGTGGTCGCCGAAGATCTCGTCCCAGCGCCCGGCGCTCTCGCGGTCGCGGAACCAGGCGACATCGTGACGAAAGGCCCGCCACCTCTCGGGGGTGAACTGCGCGGTACAGCGTTCGGGGTGCGCCAGGAGATCGGCCGTCGACTCCAGCCGATTGGTGCGCAGGTTCCGGATCGTGCGGCGCTCGGCATGCGCGCGCCGGGAGGCGAAGGCGGCGTCGCTTTCGCCCGCATCCCGCGTGGCGTCGGCCACAGTGGCGCAGTCATAGAGCCGGTCGTAGGAGAGCTCGCGGAAGTACTTCGCGCCGAGGTAGTAGTGGAAGGTGTCCCAGCCGTGGATGAACGAGCCGAAGTGAAAGGCACCGAAGTTGAAGTAGGTGAGTGCGGCGACCAGCCCGAGGACGGCGAAGACGCCGCGGCGGCGAACCGGCTCGGAAGCGGTGGCCCTGCGACGCAGGTCCGCGAGCAGGAGGGCGAGCCCGGCAAGTGCCAGAGCGAGCTCCCACCAGCGGCTGGTGATGTCGTTCCAGCGCTTGCCGTTGCGCTGCGCGGCCTGCGCGGCCGGCGAATCGACCACCCGCAGGCGTGGATCCCAGCCGGCGGGCTCGGCGCAGAAGGCCTGGATCTCGGAGATCGACGCCCGGCCGTCGCCGCTCGAGCTGCCGATGCGGAGATATCGCACCGTCGCGGGCGCCACGCGCAGGGCGCGCGACCGCAGCCCGTGCTGGCCGGCGAGGCGCGGCACCTCGCCGAGCGGGGCGAAGCCGATGCCGTCGCTCGAGCTTTCGATCAGGTAAGTGTCGTTGGCGTCCGCCTGGACGAGGAACGAGCGCAACGTGCGGTCTCCGCCGAGGTCGAAGGTGACGACCGTCGCCTCGGCGCTCATCCGGACGGCGAGCGACGAATCCCAGACCCCGCCTTCGGGCGCGACCTGGCCGTCGGTCAGCCGGCCGGTCGCTCCTTCGACCTGGCGCGACACGGTCGGACGGAGTCCGGCGAGAAGGGAGGTCGGCGGGCAGAGCGCAGTCCCTTGGGGCTCCGGTCCGGAGCGGGCGAAGAGCGGGAGCTCGCCGGCGGGAAAGAACGCCAGAGCCAGTCCGAAGGCAAGCGCTGTCCGGCAGCGAGGGGGCGGCGTCATCACGGAAGAGGGCTCCAGGGCATTGTAGTCGCTGGTCAGGCGACGCCGGAGTCGCCGGGCCGCAGCTCCTTGGACAGCCGGAGGAGGTTGGCGAAACAGGTTTCGTCCAGTCCGGGTCCGATCTCTCGTCGGCGTCTGTTCCGTTCGCCGGTCTCGGCTGTCTCAGTCCTCGAGGCGGCGCCGGCCCGGCTTCATTGCGGGAGCGGACCCGTTCTCCTAGAGTTGCGCGGTGGGCTCTCGCCCCCAGGGAGTGACAGCGATGCAGATGGCACGGATCGACAACCGCCGGCGGGTCCGGAGCCGGGGATGGGCCTGCCTCCTGGGCGCCGCCCTCGCCTGGGAAGCGCTCGCCTCGGGCGCGCCCGCAAGGGCGCTCGAGATCGAGCCGCTGATGCTCAGGGTGCAGGACGCCGTCGGCGCACCCGGCGAACAGACCGCCATCGTCATTCGCACCTACGCCTCGCGGCCGGTTCGGCGCGGCCGGCTGGCGTCGGGTGTCGCGGCCGCGACGCAAGGACCCGACTCGGCTCTGCGGCTGGTCGGAACTTCCACCCCGATCGAGAGCTGCGATGCGGTGCTGATCTTCAGCGTCAACGGCGATGTCACCTCACAGGCCTGCGGCTTCGACGGGCCGACCCAGACCTTCGACGTGAACTTCGAATCGCTCTCGGCGACGATCAACGCCAGGGACGGCGTCTTCGGCGTCCTCTACGTGACGCTGGCACCGGATGTCGTGCCCGGCGACCAATACGCGATCTCCCTGGATCTGGGGCTCTCGTTTCTCGACGATCCCGAAGACGACCCGGTGCTGCTCGAGACTCGCGCCGGCACGTTGTCGATCCGGGCGCCGACCGATCCGGTGAGCTTCTCGGTCGATGGAGGCAAGGTCGAGCCCGGTTCGGGGGCGGTGATCGAGATCGGAACCTCGGAACCCTTCGACTTGAAACAGGGGCGGCTCCTGATCACCTACGATCCGGCGATCGCCTCCGAGCTGCCGGAGGTCTCGGCCGATCCGCGCCACGGCGACGTGAGCCTCACGGTCTCCTACCCGCAGGCGGGCAGGGTGCAGATCGACTTCAGTTCGGCGCTCGAGAACTGGAACCGCGTGCCCGGCGATCTGCTGATCATGCATTTCGGCACGCCGTCGAGCGTGCCCCTCAATACAGTCTCGCCGCTCGCGTTCCTCACCGGGTTCAATCAGAGCGCACTGATCGCGCCGGGCTCGATGCCGCTGCAGGTCGCCTGGGGCCAGAACGGCATCGAGTTCCAGCTCGA
>Ga0138256_10007656_pt1 | contig 11375 bp, 7 predicted proteins | sample KNB2016incub_MG_FD_105486 | JGI IMG/M metagenome (GOLD analysis project Ga0138256, IMG submission 105486) | Active sludge microbial communities from wastewater in Klosterneuburg, Austria - KNB2014incub_MG | ecosystem: Engineered > WWTP > Activated sludge > Unclassified | place: Austria...
AACGTACAGGGCTTTATGCAGGTTGGGAATTAGCATTCCGTCTGCCCGGGCCGCTGCTGATTGAAAATATTTAGATGAAGTTAAAACTAATGTTCAACAATGTTTGTCCAGCCGGAGCCAATGACCGGATTTGCAATTAGCTGAACTTTGTTTGTCAAGCCCAACTTGCATAAAACCCCATGTTGTGCGTTCGCTTTTATCGTGTCAAAATCTTTTGTATTTCTATTTGATATTCCAAATTGTCCGTCATTCCGTTATGCCCTTGTCCTATAAGGGTTATAAGTGTGTCTTGTTTTTTAAATTCCTTTTGCAGCTTTAACGAAGATCCATAGTAAACTACTTTGTCTTGGTCGCCATGAAAAATTACAACTGGCATTTTGCAGTTCTTTATATAGTCACCCGTCTGAAATTTATATTTGAGAATAAAAGTTGGGATTATTGGGTATGTATGTCGCATCATGTCGGTCAAGCTATAATAAGGCGCCTGCAAAATCAAAAGCTTTGGGTTGTTCGTAGATGCGACTTTCGCTGCCAGTCCGGTTCCAATTGAGTACCCTAAGACTATAATTTTATCTTCTGAATATTTACTTCTCATTTTGTCATAGGCAGCTTGTATGTCCAGGAAAAATTGACTTTGTCCATCAATTGAACCCTCGCTTTTGCCGTAGCCTCTATAGTCTAACATGAAAACATCATACTGCAAGTCTGTATAGGTCGTTGCCACGTCACCCCAAGAACTTAATGAACCGGCATTTCCATGCAAATAAAAGACTAAGCCTTTTGAACTGTCGGCTTTAAAAAGTATACCATTTATTAATTTACTATCACTTGTTTTAATGTCGATTTCCTCAAAATTTTGACCGAAAAAAAACTTATAATTCTTTTCTAACTTTTGCGGAAAGAAAATTAACTTCTCTTGAAAGAAGAATAAAAGTATACAGATTACAACATAAAGGCCAGCAATAATTTTCAGTATTCTAAAAATGATTCTTTTCATAGGGAGGCTTGTCTAAAGTGACGCACAACGGACAGGGCTTTATGCTGTGCTGGTATTCATTGAATGTCCAGCCCGGAACCGCTGCCGATTTGAAAAACTGAAGGTGAAGTTAACAACAAAAAGCTAAATAGAAATTCGTCAGCCGGATATTGGCTGATAGCGATATGCAGCTCATTGTTACTACGTCTGCCAGCATAGCATAAAACCCCCTGTTATGTGTTCGCCCTTCGTCTCGGTTTTCAAATTTTTAGTATGTGTCCACCGTGGCAGAGTGTGTCCCGGAAGCGTAGGAACAAGGCAGGCTCTTTTGCAAGGTTGGCTTTGTGTGTCGGCTTTGTGCGCCTTGCAAATGTGCCTGACTTGGTGCGGCGGCAATTACAATGACCTAAATCTTCCAATGTCGTTAATCAATAACTTAAACATCTGTCCTGCTAAAAATGATTTGAACTCTGGATTGTCGTTGTATTCCTTAAACACTTCAAAGTTGCTGTCAATGTGATTTATCATTTTCTCTTTCAAAATGTCGGTGAAAGTAATTTGAGCATTTTGAATGTCATTTTTGTTTAGAGAAGCATTGATGTTGTCCATTGCTGCTTGGTCGGTCTTAACGTCCTGCATTAGTTCTGCTGTCATTTTACGAACCTTGTCTTCATTGGTAAATGTTGTCCCGAAACGGTCGTTGAATGCTTTTACAATGTTTGAAAGCAATTCCAATTCTGGCTCTGCAACTCCACTTCCCATTTCTGATGATGGCATCAACTCTTTGCCTTGCTCCAACGTAATATTAAAATCACCTTGTTTTTGCAAACGGTAGCTATCTAAGTCAATGGTGTCCAAAACACCTTGTGCAAGGTCTTCGCCTTGTTCTCTTTGAATCTTGTTTTGTAAATGATTTAAGAAGATATAAAGCCGTTCTAAATACGGATTGGTAAACGGAACAATTTGAGCCAGGAACACATACAAACGAACATAGGATTTGCATTTGGTTCTGAAATCTTCCTGCGATTTTTCATCAAGTGTTGTTCTGAAAACATTTGCTGCTGCATCTAAAATGATGTGCAACTGGTCAACTGGAACATTCTGAACGATTTTATCTGAAAACTCTTGAACCTGTACATTGGTGTAAACCTGATAATTGTCTAAGGCATTTTGCAGGTCGAACAATTTATTAGGGTCGGTGGCTTCACCTAAAATGGTTGTTACGTAATATGGCTCGAACGAGTTTTTAATTTCATCGGTTGAGTTGGCAAAGTCCATTACAAACGTGTCTGTTTTGCCTGATGTAGTTCTGTTAAGTCTTGAGAGAGTTTGCACAGCACTAACGCCACCTAATTTCTTGTCCACATACATTGTATGCAAAAGCGGTTGGTCAAATCCTGTTTGATATTTATTGGCTACAATTAAAAAGCGGTTGTTGGCTTTCTTGAATTCGTCAGGAATAGCAGCACTCGAAAAACCATTCAATGATGATTCGGTTTGCTTGTCTATCTCTCCCGAAAATGCTACAATAGCTTTGAATGGAATACTATTTTCAGTTAAGAATTTGTCTAATGCTTTTTTATATTTCACTGCATTTCTTCGGCTGCTGGTTACTATCATTGCTTTGGCAAGACCGTTGATTTTCTTTTTGGCAACCACTGCCGACATAAAATGCTCCACCATCACTGCCGTTTTCCGGGCAATGTTCAGTTCGTGGCTCTCTACATAAATTCTCAGTTTCTTTTGAGCTTTCTTTTTATCATAAAGTGGGTCGTCTTCAATTTTTTTGAGCAAAGCAAAATGACTGTTGTAAGTCGTATAGTTCAGTAATACATCTTCAATAAAATGCTCTTGAATAGCTTGCTTCATTGAGTATAAATGGAAAGCACGGAATTTTTCCTTTTCTCCTTCTTTAAATTTTACTCCAAATAGTTCAAGTGTTTTTGGTTTTGGTGTGGCGGTAAAAGCAAAATAGCTGGCATTGGTTAGCATTTTTCGGCTTTGCACAATATCCACTACCAAATCTTCTGATGTGAGTTCATCATGCTGGTCTTTGTCCATAAACACAAACTCATCATCGTCCACCTGCACTCGTTCAAAATCCTTGCTCAAGGTTGCATTCAGCTTTCCTGCGGTATTTCCGCTTTGGCTACTGTGTGCTTCATCTATAATAATCGCAAACTTATTGCCCGGCAAGTCACCAATATCATTAACAATACGTGGAAACTTTTGTATAGTAGTAATGATTATCTTCTTCCCTTCTTCCAATGCTTCTTTCAAGTGCTTAGAACCTTTATCAATATGTTCAACCAATCCCGCAACTTGTTCAAACTGCTTGATGTTGCGTTGTATTTGAGAATCCAATACAATACGGTCGGTTACTACAATTATGGAATCAAATACTGCTGTTGAATTAGTTTTATCAAACAAGCCGACTAATTGATGAGCCAACCAACTGATGGAATTACTTTTTCCTGAACCTGCTGAATGTTGTATCAAATATCTTTTTCCTGCTCCGTTGTCTTTAGCATCTGCCAATAAATTGCGTACTGAATCCAACTGATGGTAACGTGGGAAAATCATCTTTTTTACTTTTTCTTTTTTGATTTTTCCATCCGGTAATATCTTTTCTGATTCTTCTTCTATCAGTTGAACATAGTTTTGAATAATGTTCGTAATGCTGTCTTTAGTCAATATCTCTTTCCAGAGATAATCCGTTTTAATACCTGACGGATTGGTTGGGTTGCCAGCACCATTGTTGTTGCCTTTGTTGAATGGCAGGAAAAATGAGTTTTCACCTTTTAAGTGTGTACACATCCAAACTTGTTCTGTGTCCACTGCAAAATGTACCAAACAACGAGCAAGACGAAACAATTCTTCTTTTGGGTCACGGGTGGTTTTGTACTGCTTTATTGCATCCTTTACATTCTGTTTCGTAAGTTCGTTTTTGAGTTCAAACGTTATTACTGGCAAACCATTGATGGAAATAACAAGGTCAAGCGATTTTTCACTTTGTGTGGTGAAATGCACTTGACGGGTTACTGAAAATATATTCTTGCTGAATAACTCAGAATCCTTGGTATTTAAATTTGAAACTGGTTTATCATAAAACAATTTAAGTTTAATACCTGAATTGCCATCTGTGATTTCGGTTCTTAACAAACTCACCAAACCGCCCAAGCACTTTTCATTCACAACGGTTTCATCTTTTATTTTGCGATTGACAAGGTATAAAATACGTTGCTGATAATTAGTTCCGTGAACGGTTTGCAACTTGGCAATTTCTTTTGGTTGTGTATCTTCTAAAAATTTCAAAAGCAATTCTTCATCTACACACTCGCTGCGGTTGTATTGGTCGTAATGGCGTTCTTCAAAACCATTTACCAAGCACAAATGCTGTGTGATGTGGGCTTCTAATCCTTTTTCTGATGTGTCTGTACTCATTATTTTAATGCGTCTATATTTCCGAAAAGCTTTTTAGCAACTTCCCAATCTTTTTGTTCTTCTTCGTTTCTTTCTACTTTGTTTGCTAAAAATTTCAACTTGGCGTAAAAGGTGTTGTAAAAACTTTTCAAAGCTTTGTGATAATGAATGTCGGTATATTCTACTCTAAAGTCAGGATAGGAGAATGTAAAGCCAACACTTGAATTAAAGTTGATGTCCAACATGATTTCTTCACTTAAAATCAATGGTAAATTTTCTGTTGGTTCAATTTGATTTGTTTTCAAATTTAATTCTGCCGACTTTAACTGCTCTTTAAAGATTGTTGTCTTGTGAACCTTTCCGCCTTGCGAACTTCGCTTGTGTGTGATTGAACTTTCCAACTCTCCAATATCTTCCTGCGTAATTGGTTTTACGGTCAATAATTTCTGTCTTTGCTTATTCACTATTCGATTTACAAACTTCTTATTGAAATCTTCTGAATCGTAGTAGCCTACTTTGTAAGGAGAATTGTTTGATTTGATTTTTGTAAGTGGTCTGAAGATTTCGTTTACTTCTTCCTCTGAAAAATTACTTTTTATTATTTCAATATCGCTGTCAGCTAAAGGGTTTATAAAAATCTCGTTGTGGTATTTGGCAACTACATTGGCTTTCAATTCCAGCACTTCCTGTTTTTCACCTTCTCTTGAAAGAAAATCGTTTGCAATAGAAAACTTAAAACTGCCATAAGCAGAACCTGTAACCAATGGGTTTATTAATTTCTCTACTTCTTTTGAAAATAATTCTTCGACATCTTTTCCTACTTCCACAAGCGTTTTCAATTTTGAAATGGCATACGCTTTCAATGATTTCAAATAATCTTCTGAAAAGTTTTTTATCATTTCTAAACTAACCGAATGCCCGAATGCTAATGTAGAAGGCTCAATTACATAATGAACGCTTCGCTGCCGTAACAAGTTTAAGTAGTTATATTCTCTGCTTGCTGCATCGGCTGTCATGTTGCCTAATGAAACAGCAAGTTCCAAAGCATTATTAAGCTGTTCCTTTATGAGTGAGTCTTGTATATTGAGCAAACCGAAAAAGATAAATTTTTTGGCTTGCTCAATTTGTCCCGCTTTTATATTCAGATAAGCAGCACTACGAATTACAACACTTCGTGTTGGTTCTAAATCGGGTTTGTCAAAATAAAATTCTGCTACCTGACTTTCCAATGATGCGGCTTCTATGTATAAGTCAAATGCACTGCTATAATTCCCTTGTTCCAAAGCTTGTTTTGCTTTGAAAGAAAAATCCATTGCCTCCTTATGTATTACTTTAGGTTTCATGTATGAATTTCTTTTACAGTTTTTGGGGCGTTGAATAGTGTTACAATTACAGAAGAAATTTTATCTTTTTTGCCACCTCGTTTTATTTGTTCGTGCTTGTCTTTAATTCTTCCTTTTAAAGTGTTGGTTCTTGACTCTTGCAAGATGCCTGATATTTCTACATAGTGATAATCATCTAAAAAATTCAAATCATCATCGGCTGGCTCTGCTTTCTTAAAACGGTAATCAACACCGTCTCCAATTTCCGATTGCTCTACATAAGTGAAGTCCTGCAATACCGACATAACAAACCAAGCCATTGCAACGCCACCATGATTTGCTATATCAATTTCCTCTTTCATTGCTGCTTTTGAAAATTTAGAATCCCATTCCAAATTTGCTTTTGTTGCTGTCCCATCTATGCTAAAATCAATTACCACTTTTGAATCGTTATGAAATTTATCAAACGCTGTTGCAGCCCATTGATTATGAGTAACAATTTGTTCAATGGTTGGTCCAGTAAGTTTTGTCTTTGTCAAGTCAAGATGATAATTATTCATATTCTGTTTGTAAAGTTATTTCAATTCAATTTCATTTTTCCCGTTACCGCTTCGGCTATCATAGCTTCTCTGAATTCTTTAATCAACTCTATTTCTCTTTCGGCTTTGCTAATGGCAATGTCAAGGGTTCGAGATTCAGTTTTAATATGTTTAATAATTTCTTGTTGTTCTTTTAAGGTTGGCGGATAAGGAAGGAATACGCTGTTGATGTCATCATAGCTTAATCCGTGACGTGTAACGCCTTTTGCCGCTACTTCAAAATGACTGTTGATTTTCTTTGACTGAAACAAACGGAACAAAAATTCACTTTTAACTAACTCTCTCTTTGGTTTGATGTGAGCTAAGTGATAAGCACAAACTACATTTTTCAAATTTTCTACAATCAATGCAGGAATAGCAATGTCGGCTGCTGTTTCAGAATCTTTGGTTATAATAACATCTCCTTTTTCAACGGTGAAGCGTTTTATTTCGGCTTCTGTTGCCGTTGCAATCATAAAGTCAAAATCATTGGTGATGTATTCGTGTTTATAAACATCAACATAGTTGCACAACCTTACTTGCTTTTCTTCTTTGTGGCTGTGTTTGTCAACGGTGCTGAAATTCACTTCTGCTATAAACTTCAACCTTCTCACTACCCAATGTTCAGGAATTTCGCCCAACACCGTTTCTTTCATCTTCGCCTTTTCATCAATGCCTTTGGTTACGGCATTGGTAATTATGTTTTGCCTTTGCTCTTTCAGCAATCCAATAAAACGTTGCTTGGTTTGGATGAAACGATTTGTTTTTTCAAATAATTCATCAAGATATTTTACAATCTCTTTTTGAATTTCTTTTGATTTTGGGAACGTGACTTTTAATTGCTCAATCTTATTCATTCCAATATTTGGCTGTGTTCCAAAAGACCAATATTGGCGAACTTGTAATTGAAATGAAGGACTTTGAAGAATGTAGAAAAGCAATTTGTTATCTACTAAATCATTTACTCTAATTAGTGCCAAAGGCGACCAAACATTAAATTCTTCTTTGGTTTCAACAAAGGCAATTTTTCCAGTTGTTGAACCTGATTTTACAAAGAATATATCACCATATTGTGGAAGAAGTTTTTGAGCAAAAATATTATGGTCTTTTCGCTTTATGTATCCTCGTTTTTTTGAAAAATCAATTTTCCCTTCAACAACACCTTCGGCTGAAATGAATGGTATTCCATCATCAACCAACTGTGGCGTTGTATGTGGGCCATCTGTGATTTTAGTTTTGACAACCCTTTTTAGAGATGTTGTTATTGTTTCTATCATAACTCAACAATCTCTTTTAAAAGGTTTTCGGTTTCGTGTTCAATGGCAAACAGGTCGGCAGCTATGTCGGCTTTGTTGCGTGGCGGGGTGTATTGGTAGAAATATTTGTTGAAGTTTATTTCATAGCCAATTTTGGTTTCGTCTGCATTCCACCAGGCGTCATAGGCAAAGGGTATTACTTCCCGTTCAAAAAAGCTTTGTATGTCTTCTTTCAGCGGTATGTTTTCGTAATCTTTCAAAACAGGGTCGCTTACATATTCTATCGTGCCGTCTTTGTTTTTCTTCTTTATCACGGCTGCTGCTTTCGGGTCTGTCCAGCTTACTGCACCCAATAAATCTTTCTTGTCTTTGGCAGCCAGTTTTATATTTTGCTTTTTCAGTTCTTTGTCAAAGTTTTCTTCAAACACGTTAAAGTCTTCAAACAATTTATCGCCAAATATTTCAGCCAATGTTTTGGCATGGTTCATCAAGTCAAGGTCTCGTTGCCAAATGGCAGTATCAACCAATTGTTTTACAATTTTCTGTTTCTTCTTCGGCAAAGAGGCAATGGTAATTTCCGCTTCGTCATCTTCGGTTTCTTCTTCATCATTGTCTTGCATAAAGTAATTGAGCAGCCATTGTTCCAATTTGGTTGTTGCTTTTTTCTCATATACTTCGTTACCAAATTCTTTGTAGAGTTCTTCACGCAATGCAGTGTTGTTGCTCACAAAACGAAGTGAAGCAACTTTTTTAGAAGTAAACTGCACCATCAATCGTAATGGTCGGTGCACAATAATTTGAGCATAGCCAAACTCATTGTTGTAAAACAATTTGCTAAACTCAGTTTTTTTAAAATCTTGGTAGAGTTTGGTTATATCATTTATATTTTTTGGTATCAGTTCGTTTCGCTTGCTACCTAATGACTTTTTCATTTTGCCAAAGAAGTTTTCGCCATTGGCATTGATGAGTTGCACTTTGCCTTTTCTGTTTTTTGGCTTACGATTGGTAATGATGAAAATATAAGTTGGAATACCTGTGTTGTAAAAAATATCATTTGGCAAAGCAATGATAGCTTCCAATAAATCATTTTCTAAAATGTGTTTTCTAATTTCGCTTTCTCCTTGTCCTGCATCTCCGGTAAATAAAGCCGAACCATTGTGAACAGAAGCAATGCGGCTGCCTTGCTCGGTGTCTTTCATTTTGCTAAGCATATGCAAAACAAACATCAACTGTCCGTCATTCACACGGGTAACGGCAGGTTCTGCCACATATTGCTTTTTAATTTGAAAACGTGGGTCAATGATTTTGCCTTTGTCGCCAACGCTTAAAGCTTTTTTATCATCAGCCCAACTGGTGCCATAAGGTGGATTGGTCAACATAAAATCAAAGCGAAGTTCTTTCGGAAAACCGTATTGGCTCAAAGTGCTGCCATACACAATTTTTTCAGGGTCTTCGCCTTTCAACAGCATATCTGATTTTGAAATTGCGTAAATGGTTGGTGTATTTTCCTGTCCATAAACATGAACTGTGGCTTTCGATTTTATTTCACCGTCTTCATCGGTAATGTATTTTTTAGATTCGGTAAGCATAGCACCTGAACCGGCACAAGGGTCATAAATCAAAAATGTTCCGTTCTGTATTTGCTCTTTCACAGGCAAGAACAAAACATGTGTCATCAGTTCAATGATTTCACGGGGCGTAAAATGTCGCCCTGCTTCTGCATTGGTGGCTTCATTAAACCTGCGAAGCAAATCTTCAAACACATAACCCATTGCTAAAGGCGGCAAACTTTCTGGTCGCAAGTCAATTTTAGGAGAAACAAATTTTTCAATAGTGGAAAATAGTTTACCTGCTTCGTCCAATGTTTCCAGTTCGTTGCGAAACTTAAACTTCGTAATGATGTCTTGCACATTGTATGAAAAGCCGTTCAGGTAATTTTCAAAATTGCTGCGAAGGTTTTTTGGGTCGTCCAACAGCTTCTTTAAAGTATAAGGCGAAGTATTGTAAAATGCCTGTCCGCTTCCGTTTTGTTTGCTGGTCAGCAAAGCAGTCAGGTCGTTTAATTTGGATTTATACTTTTCGTGTGTTTCTAAAACCTTGTCTTTAGTTGGTTCTAACACGGCATCCAGACGCCTGATAACCGTCATGGGCAGGATAACATCTTTGTATTTACTTGGCTCGTAAGTGTTAATCAATATCTGGTCAGCTACCGAGTAGATAAAGTTGATAAGCGGTTGAAGAGATTGTGTATTTAAACTCATTTATAGTTGTTGCCTGTTATATTAAAGAAAGTTCCCAAGATAATTTATTTAAGTGGTTTACCATCATATAGTTGCCCTGAAAATGGCTGTCCAACTATGGGTGGTGGGTGGGCTTGGATGTCGAGTAAAGATATATTGCTCAAGTACATTGTTAATGATGATAGATATTCGTCAGCCAGAGTGGGTGGGCTGTGTGTTGGCATTTTTAGCTCTTTGCAAGGTTGGCTTAGTGTCGAGGTTTTGTGTGCCTTGCAATGTGCTAAAAATAGCGTGGGGTCGTGTCGGCAAAGTCATGGATGTTAAATGTTTGTAGGATGCTGTTTAGGGTGACACATAACGAGCAGGGCTTTATGCAGGTTGGGAATTAGTATTCCGTCTGCCGACAACCGCTGCTGATTGAAAATATAAAGGTGAATTTAAGAACTAAAGTTGAAAGTTGTTTGTCCAGCCCGAACCATAGCTTGGATTTGTAATTAGCTGATGTTTGCTGGTCATGCCCAACTTGCATAAAACCCAATGTTGCCTGCTGCTTTTTTGTCAGAACCATTTCCATTTCTTTTTGTTTCTAAGTTCTTTGTCAAGATGTTTGTCAAGAGTAAGCTTTTGTATCTGAGTTAAGAATTTATAATTTGTTGGCAAGTGCTGAATTTTGTTTGTGTAAAAATTCAGGTCTTTCAAATTCATTTCTGACAACCATTCTGGAATTTCTTCAAATTCGTTACACCACAATGCTAGTTCGTTAAGTTTAGTACAATTGGTAATTTGTCGAGGTAACGATTTTAGTTTATTGTTTCCTAAATGAATGTATTCAATGTTTTTAAGTTGTCCTATTTCAGAAGGAAGCTCTTTTATTTGGTTATGGTTATTTTCATAGCTACCCAACATTAAGATTTTCAGATTTTTGAGTTCACCGATTTCTGTTGGTAGCTCTTGAATATAGTTGTTGTAAAGATGTAATTCTTCTAAGCATTCTAACTTTCCAATCGTTTTTGTAATTGTCCTTACACCACAACTGTCCAACTTGAGGATTTTTAATTTTCGTAAGTTTTCAATTTCGTCTGGGATTGTCAAGATATTGCAAGCCGAAAGGTCTAAGTATTCTAATTGAAATAAATCTAAAACTGGTTTTGGAAACTCTGTTAGCTTATTTGAGGATAAGTCAAGATACGTTAGCTTACTTAATTGATTGAATGTCTCAGGTAAAAATTGCAAACAAGTCCGAGCTAAGTTGAGATGTGTCAAACACTTTAAGTTTGTTATTTCTTTTGGTAGTGAAACAAACTCATTTGGATAAAGCCAACTGTCCCACGAACCTGTGTTTGTGGAAAGGTCTAACTTTTCAACATCTGTCTGGTTTAAGATGTCGAGCGGAAAACTTTTAAGCTCTTTTGATGAAAGGTTTATTTCTTGCACGGTGGTCGTTTAAAGTAGCAGGCAACGTACAGGGCTTTATGCAGGTTGGGAATTAGCATTCCGTCTGCCCGGGCCGCTGCTGATTGAAAATATTTAGATGAAGTTAAAACTAATGTTCAACAATGTTTGTCCAGCCGGAGCCAATG
>Ga0138256_10007657_pt1 | contig 11374 bp, 10 predicted proteins | sample KNB2016incub_MG_FD_105486 | JGI IMG/M metagenome (GOLD analysis project Ga0138256, IMG submission 105486) | Active sludge microbial communities from wastewater in Klosterneuburg, Austria - KNB2014incub_MG | ecosystem: Engineered > WWTP > Activated sludge > Unclassified | place: Austria...
AGGCGCCAGGGCTGAAGCGTGATGCGCGCCATGTCGAGCGAGGCTTCGGCGCGTTGCCATTCATGGGCTTCGACGCCCGTGAAGACCGGACGGCGGGAGAGGGCTGCTGTGGGGATCATCGACCGGGCGCTTGAACTTGGCGCATGGTAGGCACGATGACCGCGGCTGGCTGCCCCCGGGCCGCGGGGGGCAGACCGCACGCCCTATCGGGTCATCGCTTGCCCGTGGCCGCGACACGGCGCCACAAGCGCCAGCCCAGCAGCAGCGCGACGATCAGCGCATAGACCGACCATTCGCCGAAATCGTTCTTGCCCGCACGCATCCAGAAGAAGTGCAGCAGCGCCAGCAATGCCACGGCGTAGACGGCGCGGTGCAGCGCCTGCCAGCGCGCCGCCCCCAGCGTCTTGATGGCGCGGTTGAACGAGGTGGCCGCCAGCGGCAGCATCAGCAGCAGGGCCAGCGAGCCGACCAGGATGAACGGGCGCTTGGCGATGTCGCGCAGGATCGCGTCCAGGTCCAGCCCCATGTCCAGCCAGGCAAACGACAGGAAGTGCAGCGCGCCATAGAAAAAAGTGAACAAGCCCAGCATGCGGCGCCAGCGCGCCAGCACATGCCAGCCTGTCAGCTGGCGCAGCGGTGTCACGGCCAGCGTCAGGCACAGCAGGCGCAGCGTCCAGTCGCCCGTGCCGCGAATCAGCGCTTCGGCCGGGTTGGGCCCCAGCGTGTCGGCGATCGCACCCCACAGCAGCCAGGCAAACGGCAGCGCCGCGGCGACGAAGACCAGCGGCTTGGCCGCCTTGGCGCCCGGCGCTCGATTCAAGCGCGACGGCACCGGCCGCGGCACCCTGGCCGCCTGCGACATCGAGGCACTCACGTCAGAAGTACTTCTTCAGGTCCATGCCGGCATAGAGCTGGCCGACCTGCGGTTCGTAGCCGTTGAACATCAGCGTCGCCCGCTTGCGGGTGAGCAGGCCGCCCTCGCCGATGCGTCGTTCGGTGGCCTGGCTCCAGCGCGGATGGTCGACGTTCGGGTTGACGTTGGAATAGAAGCCGTATTCGCTGTCGTTGGCCACTTCCCAGCTGGTTCTGGGTTGCTTTTCGACGAAGCGGATCTTGACGAGCGACTTGCCCGACTTGAAGCCGTACTTCCAGGGCACCACCAGGCGCAGCGGCGCGCCGTTCTGGCGCGGCAGCACCTCGCCATACATGCCGAACGCCAGCAGCGTCAGCGGGTGCATCGCCTCGTCCATGCGCAGCGCTTCGACATACGGCCAGTCGAGTACCGACGAGCGCAGGCCCGGCATCTGGGCTGGGTCGGCCAGCGTCACGAACTGCACGAATCGGGCATTGCCGGTGGGCTCCACCGCCTTGATCAGGTTCGACAGCGACCAGCCCACCCAGGGGATGACCATCGACCAGCCCTCGACGCAGCGCAGGCGATAGACGCGTTCTTCCATCGCACCGAGCTTCATCAGCTGGTCGAGATCGAAGCGGCGCGGGTTCTTCACCTCGCCTTCGACCACCACCGACCACGGCCGCGTTTTCAGGGCGCCGGCGTGGCGTGCGGGGTCGGACTTGTCGGTGCCGAACTCGTAGAAGTTGTTGTAGCTGGTGGCATCGGTGCGCGGCGTGGTTTTCTCCATCGTCAGCGCACCGGCCACCGTGCTGCGTACGCCCGGCAGCGCAACCCCGGCCGGGGCCGCCTGGGCATGGGCCTGGCGCGTGGCAAAGCTGCCCAGCGTGGTGCCGGCTGCGGCCAGCGCCACCTGACGCAACCAGTCTCGCCGCGACTCATAGGCTGCGCGCGGTGCGATTTGCGATGAATGGGGGTCAATGAAACCGTGATCCTTGAAGAAATGCATCGATGGTCCTGTTTGCTGCACTTTCGTCGCGCCGGCAGGCCGATCCTTACAGTGCAGACCCTGCAGCGTGGGCGGGCGATGCTGCCGCAAAAGCAAAGGGCCGGTCATCGACCGGCCCTTTGCCCACGAACGCTGCTGCGGTTCAGCGCAGCCCGGCGATGTAGTCGGCCACGGCCTTGATTTCCTTGTCGTTCATCTTGGCCGCGACGCCGGTCATCGGCACGCTGTTGGTGCGCAGGCCGCCACGGAAGGCCACCAGTTGCGCCTCAGTGTATTCAGCGTGCTGGCCGGACAGGCGCGGGTACTGGATCGGGATGCCGGCTCCGTTGGGGCTGTGGCAGCCCGAGCAGGCGGGTATGTTGCGATCGGCGATGCCGCCGCGGTAGATCTTCTCGCCCAGGTAGATGGTGGCCTTGCTCTTCGCAAAGCCGGACTTGGCATGCTTGTCGGCGTAGAACGCGGCCACGTTCTTCATGTCCTCTTCGGACAGCGCGGCCGACATGCCCGCCATGATGGCGTTGTTGCGCTTGCCGGACTTGAACTCGGTCAACTGCTTGACCAGGTATTCGGGAACCTGCCCCTGCAGGATCGGGTTGGCCGGTGCGCCCCGCGTGCCGTCGGCCGTGTGGCAGGCCTGGCAGGTGGCGGCGACGGTTGCGCCCTTGGCCAGATCGGGCTTGAACGCGGGGGTCTGGGCCTCGGCGGCACGGGCACTGCCCATCGAGCTGAGAGCCAGCGTCAGGGACACAATCAGGAACGGCAGCTTCATGCAGGAGCCTCGGGCGGTTAGCCGTGCAGGTGTTCAAACCGCAAGATTTTACAATGTCCCATGACATCCACCTTTCGTGCGACGGCACGGGCGCCTGAATCGGCGGCGGCGCTTGCCGCGCTGGCCTGGTTGCACACGGCGCGCTTCCTCACCACGTCCAGCCAGCTCGACCAGCTGCCGGTGACCGAGCTGCCCGAGATTGCCTTCGTCGGTCGCAGCAACGCCGGCAAGTCGACGGCCATCAACACGCTGGCGCAGCACAAGCGGCTGGCCTTTGCGTCGCGCACGCCGGGCCGCACGCAGCACATCAACCTGTTCGAGGTCGGCCCGCGCGATGCGGCCGACGCCTGGCTGGCCGACCTGCCCGGTTACGGCTACGCTGCCGTCGAACGCGCGGCCAAACTGCGCTGGCAGGAGGTGATGGCCAGCTACCTGGTCTTGCGGCGCAACCTGCATGGCGTGGTGCAGATGGTCGATTCGCGGCTGGGCTACACCGACCTCGACCGCAGCCTGCTCGAGCTGATCAAGCCGCGCGTGATCACCGGTGAGTTGCGGCTGCTGGTGCTGCTGACCAAGGCCGACAAGCTCAACCGCCGCGAGTCCGACGCGGCACTGTCGGCAGCCAATGAGGTGCTGGGCGACCTGGCCGGTGACCAGACCGACATCGGCGTCAGCCTGTTCTCGGCGCTGTCCCGGCGAGGCCTGGGTGATGCCGCCGAAGCCTTGCGGCAATGGGTGCCCGCACCGGCTGCGCTGGCCTGATCAGGCTTCGCCGAGCTTGCGCAGCACGCGGTTGGCGGCTTCACGGATCAGCGAGCGCGGCTGTAGCCCGGTCAGCAGCTGCAACTGCAGCATGCGCTCGATGGCACGGTGCCGGATGGCCCAGGTGTTGGCCGATGCACCGTCGGCAAACAGCCAGTATTCGCGGTGCGCCCCGTACCACAGCAGCTGCGCGTTGACCCAGGCACCCTGCATGAACATGTGCACCCATTCTCCGCTGCGCCGGTTGCGCAGCCACTGCGCGCCATCCGATGGGTGGTGGTCGCCGGGGCCGGCGGCCGACAGGTCGTCGAGCAGGTCGGCCGGTACCGTGTCGAGCTGACCGACGTCGAGCGCACCGGGGCTGGTGGGTGGCGGTCCGCCGGCCACCGCCTGGTCCTCCAGTGCCTGCAGGCTGTGCAGTTCAGCTTCGGCGGCCTCTCGGCGTTGCTCGAAGCGTGAACGTTCGTAGGCCATCACACGCTCGCGGGCCCAGCGGAAGGCGTCGGAGTCGCGCGCCTGCTCCTGTGCCAGTGTGTCGAGCAGGCCGTGCATGAAGCGCAGCATGCGCGTGCGTTCGGGGTCGCCGGGCGGCGGGTGCAGGTCGCCCTGCAGCGCGATGCGGTCCATCAGCAGCCACACCGGATGCGTGTAGTTGTCCAGCGTGGCGGGGTCGCGCAGCGCCAGGCGCAGCGCCGGCATCTGCAGCCTGGCCAGCAGCGTCTGCATGTCGGCGCCGAGCCGGCGGTCGCCGAGCACGGCGTCGAACAGGCGCCCGATCAGCTCGATCAGTTCGCGATCGGCGGGTTTGTCGGCGCTGGCAACCAGTTCCTGACGCTGCAGCTTGCGCAGGTGCTCGCGCTGATGCGGGCTGCCGTCGGGCGGCAGGCTGCGCAGCATTTCGTCGGTGCGCGCCAGCAACTGGTCGATCGACGGGCTGGGCCCGCTGCGCCTTGGCGCCGATGTCTGTGCCGGTGCCGGTGCTGGGGGCGGGGTTTGTGCCTGGCTGCCTGGGCGTCCGCCCGCGCCGGGCAGCGGTGTGGTCGACTCGGCGCGGTTGGACCCGGGATCGAAGAACGAGTCCTGCTGGCCCTGGCTGCGCCGGCTGCCGAAGACGATGATCGTGCGGTACACCGCGGGCTCGACGCCCATCGATTCGAGTCGCGCACAGGCGCCGGCATACGACTTGCGCATCAGTTGCGCCAGCGGCATGCAGGCATGGCGCACGAGGGCCAGCTGGTAGCCGCGCTGCATCGGCAGGGCTTGCGCCGCGTCCCACAGCGAGCGGCCCAGCACCTCGGGCCGGAAGGGGTTGTAGTCGCGCGCCACGTCCATGTCGCCGACCAGCGCCGAGGTGTAGGTCATCAGCTCGCGCAGCTCGTATTCGGCCACGCTGCGAATGGCCTCGATCGAGCGCGAGACCTCGACGTCGACCTCGACCTGTGATTCGTCGACCAGAGACAAGCCGCCCAACCCCGACGGTGGCGCATTGCGTGTGCTTTCTTCCTGGTTCAGCTCGCGCTGCACATATTCGGTCAGCGCGCGCACGAATTCGCGCGTCACCAAGGGCCGATGCAGGTTCAGCGCGCGCTGCAGGTCGGCGGCCAGCGAGCGTTCGCGCGACGTCATGCCGGCGGCGTCGCGGCCGATGGCGGCCAGGGCCTCTTCGACCATCTGTTCGGCCAGCAAGGGCGCGCGCATCAGCTCGTCATCAACGAAGCGTAGCAGGGCGTCGGGAGTGGACATCAGGAAGGGAGAGTTCGAGGCGCCCGATTGTGGGCCGCCGGCAATGCGGGCGATCCAAAGAAAAGGCCCGCGTTCTGCAACGCGGGCCTTCGTTTGGCGATCAGCCTCAGGCTTGGCCGGCGCAAGGGCCGCCGGCCGCGGACCTTACATGTCCATGCCCATGCCGCCCATGCCGCCCATGCCGCCACCGGGCATGCCGCCACCGGCCGATTCTTCCTTCGGCGACTCGGCGACCATGCACTCGGTGGTCAGCATCAGGCTGGCCACCGACGCGGCGTTCTGCAGCGCGGTGCGGGCCACCTTGGTCGGGTCCAGGATGCCCATGTCGATCATGTCGCCATAGGTGTCGTTGGCCGCGTTGTAGCCGTAGTTGCCCTTGCCGCCCAGCACGGCGTTGACCACCACACTCGGCTCGGCGCCGGCATTGGCCACGATTTCGCGCAGCGGCTGTTCGATCGCACGCAGCACGATCTTGATGCCGGCGTCCTGGTCGTGGTTGTCACCCTTGAGCTTGGCGCCCAGGGCCTGACGTGCACGCAGGTAGGCCACACCACCACCGGCGACGATGCCTTCTTCCACCGCAGCACGCGTGGCGTGCAGGGCGTCTTCGACACGTGCCTTCTTTTCCTTCATCTCGACTTCGGTGGCGGCACCGACCTTGATCACCGCCACGCCGCCGGCCAGCTTGGCCACGCGCTCTTGCAGCTTTTCACGGTCGTAGTCGCTGGTGGCTTCCTCGATCTGGACGCGGATCTGCTTGACACGCGCTTCGATGTCGGGGGCCGTGCCCGAGCCGTCGATCAGGGTGGTGTTTTCCTTGCCCACTTCGACGCGCTTGACCTGGCCCAGGTCGGCCAGCGTGGCCTTCTCGAGCGTCAGGCCGACTTCCTCGGCAATCACCTTGCCGCCGGTCAGGATGGCGATGTCTTCCAGCATGGCCTTGCGACGGTCACCAAAGCCCGGCGCCTTGACGGCAACGACCTTCAGGATGCCGCGGATGGTGTTGACCACCAGCGTGGCCAGCGCTTCGCCTTCGACTTCCTCGGCAATGATCAGCAGCGGACGGCCGCTCTTGGCGACCTGCTCCAGCGTGGGCAGCAGGTCACGGATGTTGCTGATCTTCTTGTCGTACAGCAGCACGAAGGCGTTCTCGAGAACCGCCACCTGCTTTTCGGGATTGTTGATGAAGTAGGGCGACAGATAGCCGCGGTCGAACTGCATGCCTTCGACGATGTCGAGTTCGTTGTCCAGGCTCTTGCCGTCTTCGACGGTGATCACGCCTTCCTTGCCGACCTTGTCCATCGCCTTGGCGATGATCTCGCCGATCGATGCATCGCTGTTGGCGGAGATCGAGCCGACCTGGCCGATTTCCTTGCTGGTGGTCGTCGGCTTGGAAGCCTTCTTCAACTCTTCGACCAGGGCCGTCACGGCCTTGTCGATGCCGCGCTTGAGGTCCATCGGGTTCATGCCGGCGGCCACGTACTTCATGCCTTCGCGCACGATCGACTGCGCCAGCACGGTGGCGGTGGTGGTGCCGTCACCCGCCAGGTCGCTGGTCTTGGAAGCAACTTCCTTGACCATCTGCGCGCCCATGTTCTGCAGCCGGTCCTTGAGCTCGATTTCCTTGGCCACCGAGACACCGTCCTTGGTGACGGTGGGGGCGCCGAACGAGCGCTCGAGCACCACGTTGCGGCCCTTGGGGCCCAGGGTGACCTTGACCGCATTGGCCAGGATGTTCACGCCCTCGACCATGCGGTGACGGGCGTCAGACCCGAAAATGACGTCTTTTGCTGCCATGTGTGTTTCTCCGATTCAGTTCAATAAGGGTTTGGCGGTGGGAGAAGGGCTTACTTCTTCTCGACCACGGCAAACAGGTCTTCTTCCTTCATCACCAGCAGTTCTTCGCCATCGACCTTGACGGTCTGGCCGCTGTACTTGCCGAACAGCACGCGGTCCCCGACCTTGATGTTCAGGACGACGAAGTCGCCCTTTTCGTTGCGCTTGCCCGGGCCGACGGCCAGGACTTCACCCTGGTCGGGCTTCTCGGCGGCGTTGTCGGGAATCACGATGCCCGAGGCGGTTTTGGTTTCCTGCTCGAGGCGCTTGACGATCACACGGTCGTGCAACGGACGAAGTTTCATTTGATCTCCTGAGTGTTCAACGAAAGCAACGGGCGCTCTGAAAGTGAGCGCCCAATCACATTTGGGGCCGCGACCATTACGATGATCCTGCGGCCGTTAGCACTCGACCTTGATGAGTGCTAGCAGAATGATTATAGGGGTCGATCGCCAGGCTTCAAGTCCCTGGTGAAGCCGCTGATCAAAACCGCGGTCCCGCAACCCTGATTCGCCGCGATCTGCCCGGCGGCGGTTTCTGGTCCGCGTGCCAGGCGCTGCCGGGCTGGCGCGGCGCTCGGTTAGCATCGCCGGCCTCCGCTCGCCAGCGCGCCTCGTCAGACGCGAACCGCCATGAAACTGCCGCTCTTCGCCACCCAACTTTGCGCCGCAGCCGCGCTGACTCTGACGCTGGCTTCGCCCGCAGCGCGAGCGCAGGTCGCAGCGGCCGCGCCGCCAGCGTCGGCGGCATCGGCGTCACCCTATGCGGTGCGGCCGGACCTGGCCACCAAGCTGAACCAGGCGGTGGATCTGTTTCGCGCTGGCAAGGCGGCCGAGGCGAAAGTCGTGATCGATCAGGCGCAGGCCGCCATCGCCGCCCCGCAACCGGCCGAAGCCACCGTGCTGAACCGCCTGCGCGGCTTGCTGGCACTGCAGGTCGATCAGGTGCCCGAGGGCATCAAGTCGCTGGAGGCGGCGCTGGCCGTCAACGTGCAGTCGCCGCAAGACCAGCTGCTGTGCGAGGAGTCGCTGGCGCGCGCCCAGTTCAGCCTGAAGAACTATCCGGCCGCCGTGACCTGGGCGCGCAAGGCGCAGGCCAACGGCAGCAAGTCGGCGCCGGTGCAGGCGGTGCTGGTGCGCGCCACCTATCTGCAGAACGACTACGCCGGCACCGTCAAACTGCTCGAGGCCCAGCAGCGCGCCGAAGGCAAGTTGAACGTCGACGATCTTCGCCTGCTCGCTTCGTCTTACGGACTGGGCAAGGACGACGCCAACTACCTGCGCATGGCCGAGCGGTTGCTGGTCGACCATGGCCGCAGCGAGTACTGGGCCGATCTGCTGTCGCGCGTGCAGCGCCAGGCGGGCTGGCAGCCGCGCTGGGACATCGACCTGTACCGGCTGCGCTTGCAGCTCGACCTGATGGACGAGGCCGACGACTACCTGGTGCTGGCCGATCTGGCGGCCAAGGCCGGCCTGCCGGCCGAAGCACAAAAAGTTTTGGACACCGGCTTCGCCAAGGGCCTGTTGGGCAAGGGCAGCCAAGCCGCCGAGCAGCAGAAGTTTCGTGCCGCGATCACCAAGCAGGCGGCCGACGACCGCGCCAGCCTGTCGGCAGCGGCCGCGCGCGCGCCGGCCGTGGCCGATGCCCGGGCTGCCACCAACACCTTCAACACCGGCGCGGCTCTGGTGTCGGTGGGCCAGGCCGAGCGCGGCCTGGAGCTGATGAAGGCCGCGCTGGGCGGCCCTTTGCCCGACCCGGCGCAAGCCCGGCTGCAATACGCCCAGGCCCTGCAACGGGCGGGGCGTACGGCCGAGGCCACCGAGCAGTTCAAGGCGTTGGCCGGCAATGAGTCGCTGGGCTTGCTGGCCCGGCTGTGGCAGGCGGCGCTCACGGTCAAGAAGAGCTGAGCGCCGCAGCGCTCGGCCACAATGCCGTCGCGGCGTGCCGCCGCAAGGGGAATCTGCATGGCCTTCGCCGCGTCTGTCGTCGTCGCGCTCGTTGCGCTGCTGCACGTCTGGTTCCTGGTGCTCGAGATGTTCCTGTGGGACAAGCCGGCCGGCCTGCGTGCCTTCGGTCAGACACCTGAACGGGCTGCCGCCACCAAGGTATTGGCCGCCAACCAGGGCCTTTACAACGGTTTTCTGGCCGCCGGCCTGCTGTGGGGCCTGTGGCTGGGGCCGGCCGGAACCGGCATCAAGGTCTTCTTCCTGCTGTGTGTGCTGGTCGCCGGGCTTTACGGCGCGGCGACGGCCAGCCGCAAGATCCTCTACATCCAGGCCCTGCCGGCGTCGCTGGGCCTGGCCTTGCTCAGCCTGGGCTGAACCCTTGGCGCGCGCATGTCCCCTGCGGCCGTGACGGCAGATCGGCCACCGGCGACGACCAGCAGCAATGAACGGGCGGCGCTGATCGTCATCTTCGCCGGCGTCTGCGCCGCGTTGCACGTGGGCAAGCTGCCACCGGCGATCCCGGCTTTGCAGGCGGCGCTCGGTCTGAGCCTGGTGCAAGCCGGCTTTCTGCTTTCGCTGGTGCAGCTGGCCGGCATGTGCGCCGGTGTGGCTTTCGGTGTGCTGGCCGATGGGCTGGGCCTGCGGCGCAGCCTGATGCTGGGGCTGGGCGTGCTGGCCCTGGCCAGCGCGGCCGGCGGCTTTGCCACCAGGGCTGGTGGCCTGATGGTGCTGCGCGCGCTCGAGGGTTTCGGCTTCCTGCTGGTCGTGCTGCCAGCGCCCGGCCTGGTGCGCCAGCTGGTGCCGGCACAGCGCCTCGCGCGGGCAATGGGGCTGTGGGGCGCCTACATGCCCCTGGCCACCGCGCTGGCGCTGCTGCTCGGCCCGCTGCTGATCGAACGACTGGGCTGGCAGGTCTGGTGGTGGGCCCTGGCGGCGTTGAGCGCCGGCATGCTGCTGGTGGTGCGGCGGCAGGTGCCGGTGCCAGCCGTGTTCGAGCGCTTGACCGTCACATTCCCCTGGACGTCCCGGCTGCGGCAGACCCTGTCGGCACCCGGCCCCTGGCTGCTGGCGCTGAGCTTCGCCTGCTATTCGGGCCAGTGGCTGTCGGTGATCGGTTTCCTGCCCACCATCTATAGCCAGGCGGGTGTGACGGCGGCCATGACCGGGCTGCTCACGGCGCTGGCCGCGGCCGCCAACATCATCGGCAATGTCGGCTCGGGCCGGCTGCTGCACCGTGGTGTGCCGGCACCGCGGCTGCTGGCGATCGGCTTCGTGACGATGGCGCTGTGCGCGACGATCGCCTATGCCGGCTGGGGCCAGCCTGCCGCGCTGCGCTATGCCGCGGTGCTGCTGTTCTCGGCCGTCGGCGGTGTCATCCCGGGCACGCTGTTCGCGCTGGTGGTGCGCGCGGCGCCCAGTGAAAGCACGCTGTCGTCTACGGTGGGATGGATGCAGCAATGGTCGGCGCTGGGCCAGTTCGCCGGGCCGCCGCTGGTGGCCTGGCTGGCCAGCCGCAGCGGTGGCTGGCAAAGCACCTGGTGGGTGACGGGCGGCAGCGCCTTGCTCGGCTTGTGGCTGTCGCGCCTGATCACGCAGCGCTTCGTGGCGCGGCCGTGACGTCGGCAGCGATTCTGGTCGCCGGGTCGGCCAACCTCGATTTCGTGGTGCGTGCGGCGCGCATCCCGGCACCCGGTGAAACCGTGCTCGGCCGCGATTTCAAGACCTTTCCGGGCGGCAAGGGCGCCAACCAGGCCGTGGCCTGCGCACGGGCCGGTGGCGCCGACACGCGCATGCTGCTGGCTCTGGGCCGCGACCTGCAGGCTGAGCCGCTGCTGGCGTCGCTGCGGGCAGCGGGCGTGCAGTTGCAGGTTCGCACCATCGAGAATGTGGCCACGGGCACGGCGTTCATCACCGTGTCCGACGAAGGCGAAAACGCCATCACCGTGGTGTCGGGGGCGAACGCCTGCCTGCGCGCCCAGGACCTGCCGCCGCTGGACGAGATCGGCCACCTGCTGCTGCAGCTTGAGTCGCCGCTCGATGCCGTCACCGCCTGGGCGCTGGCCGCGCATGCGGCGGGCGTGCAGGTGCTGCTCAACGCAGCGCCGGCTGCACCTTTGCCACCCGAGCTGCTGGCGGCGGTCGACGTGCTGATCGTCAACGAAGGCGAACTGACGGTGCTGGCCGGTGCGCAAGGCAGCATCGACGAGCAGTTGCAACGGCTGCCGGTGCCGACGGTGGTGGTCACGCTGGGCGCGTGCGGCTGTCTGGCGCGCACGCCACAGGGGCGATTCGAACAGCCGGCCTTTAAGGTGTCAGTCGTCGACACCACCGGAGCCGGCGACACCTTCTGCGGTGTGCTCGCCGCGGCACGGGCGCGCCAGACCGACTGGCCGCAGGCGCTGCGCGAGGCGGCAGCCGCCGCCGCGCTGGCCTGTACGCGGCCCGGCGCGCAGGCC
>Ga0138256_10007659_pt1 | contig 11373 bp, 4 predicted proteins | sample KNB2016incub_MG_FD_105486 | JGI IMG/M metagenome (GOLD analysis project Ga0138256, IMG submission 105486) | Active sludge microbial communities from wastewater in Klosterneuburg, Austria - KNB2014incub_MG | ecosystem: Engineered > WWTP > Activated sludge > Unclassified | place: Austria...
GCCATTCGACTTGTCCAGTCTGATCGTCTTGCATGATTGGCCAGCCGCACTCGCCGCTGACTATCCGGTATCCAGTTACATTTCCCTCCATTTAAAAGGTGACTTGAAGCAGACACGCGCGGTACTGGCAATTCAGGCAGGTGAATTGCGAGGACACGGCATGATCGCCCTGCAACCTTTCGACATTCAGCCCCTCACTGCACTCAATCTTGAGCTGGATAATCTTGATCCGCAGCGCCTCTCTGCTGGCTTTCCCTCGGCACGCCTTAGTCTGACCACGAAGCTACAGCAGACTGAGCAGGGTGTGCTACAAGGACATCTCGAAATACACAATACACAGCCTCAACCGCTCGACCGGGGCGGGCTGCCACTGCAAGATGTCCGGACAAGGCTTTTGCTGAAGGAAGAAACCCTTGTGCTCGACGATATGGCGATAGGGCTGGCTGCTGGCTCAAAGCAGACAATCGCGCATCTTGCCGGCGAGGTACAGTGGCATATCGGTGATGCCTCTGGCTGGGCTGATCTCAAAATTCATCAACTTAACCCTGCGTTGCTTGATACGCGTCTGCAACCGGAAAATTTGTCAGGGCAGATCGAATTACAGGGAGACCAGACTGTGCGGCAGGGCAGGATCCAGCTGCATGACAAGTCTTCAAAGCTTGCTTTTGATGCCATGTTATCCCAGTGTAACCATACCATTACCATCGAATCGCTCGATTTATCTCATGGAAATGCCCGCGTTTCCGGTCGTGGCTATTTACAGTTGGATGCTGATCAGCCCTTCACTTTTGAGGGTATGCTCAAACAGTTCGACCTGTCGGCACTGATTGATGTACCGCATTCCAATCTGAATACTAATTTTCAACTGAATGGCCACCTGATACCTCAACCAGCAGGAAAAATCGACTATACCATCACGCCCAGCCATTTTGATAAACAGCCGGTGATGGGTAAGGGTGTCATTACACTTAGCCAGATTAATCAGTTAAGGCATCTCGCTGCGGATGCCGAGTTACGCCTTGGCGATAATCTGCTGCAGGCCAGTGGTCAGCTGGGCCAAGCCGGTGATCGGTTGCGGCTCACTCTCTCTGCTCCCCATTTGGTACAAGCGGGTCAGAATCTGCGGGGTGACCTTAACGCCCACCTTACGTTTGCTGGACGGCTGGATCAGCCTGACATCATATTTGAAGCCAGCTCAACACAATTTTCTTATCTTAATAAACATCAACTTGCCAGTATTAAAGTAAAAGGCAGTTGGCAGGGTGAAACCATTGCGCTGGATCTGCAGGCCGGGAAATACCACGCGGATTCGCAATCCTATTTTCACAAACTGATCCTCAGCATCACAGGTACGGAATCCCGGCATCAGGTGTCATTAAAGGCCGATATCGATCAGACGAGGCAGCTACAATTCAATACAAGCGGCGGGCTAGTCAAGAATGTGAAGAATCATGCTGTTTTTCAATGGCGCGGTGCCATTGAGCAGCTTGTGCTGACGGGTGCCATGCCAGTTAGACTCATCACGCAGCCAGCCGTGGCGCTTAGTGCGGAGCAATTTACATTGGGGCATACCCGTCTTGCAGTGGCATCGGGTAACATCGATATTCAGCAGATCAGCTGGACACCTGAAAACTGGGTGACACAGGGCACGTTTGAGCAAATCACATTACCAGCGGTCGTGGCGGCCGGAGAAACCAGCGAACCATTGACAGTAGGGGGGCATTGGCAGCTTGCCGCCAATCGGCAATTGCGCGGAAATATTCTGCTTCGACGTACCCATGGTGACTGGGTACTGCCACTCGATACCCCATTTGCGCTTGGTTTGCAAGCGCTGTCACTCGAATTGCTGGCCGAAGAAAATATTGTCAACGTTAATCTCGACGTTGAAGGCACGCATATCGGCAAGACACTGGCCAGCGCCAGGATTCCGCTGCAGCGTATGGATCACACCTGGCAAATCAAACCCGATGCCCAGCTGAATGGCAGTTTGCAGTTCAATCTACCCGATTTATCGTGGATAGGCCCGGCAATTAATGAAAATATTCTCAGCAGCGGTAAGCTTGTCGGTAACGCAACGCTCACAGGTACCCTTGAAATACCCCGGTTGCAGGGGGAGATTCAGGGGCAGGCGCTTGCTTTTGCTCTGCTTGATGAGGGCTTGCAACTGCAGGATGGCAAACTAATAGCACGCTTAGATCGGGATAACTTCGTGCTGGATACGTTGTCTTTTGTCGCTCCATTGGAAAAGCCATCGAAAGACCGACTGCTTAAAGGACTGGAACTGGCGCGTCAAAGCGGGCAGATCGATATGAATGGCAACTACAATCTGCGTCATCAGCTGGGCAAGCTACGCGTAATATTTGATTTTTTGCCGCTGATTCAACAACCTGATCGCTGGATTGTTGTCTCTGGCGATAACCGCATCGATTTCCAGGAGCGCGCACTTGCCGTCACGGGAACAATTCTAACCGAGGTCGGTTTCCTGAAACAGCCTGTTGCCGGGCGGCCAACACTTGATGATGACGTTATGATCATCGGTGAAACTGAACACTCGTCTAAATCGCCTGCTTTTGCAGTTAATGTTGATGCCATGCTTGATTTGGGGGATCACTTTTATCTGCGCACCTCCGGGCTGGAAGGACGGCTGGCCGGGCAATTACGGCTGCGTGGCAGACCGGGTCAGCCGCTGAGCGCCATCGGCAGCATTACTACCCGCGATACCCGCTTTGAAGCCTATGGCCAGAAACTATTCGTCAAACGCGGTATTGTCAATTTCGATGGCCCGCTTGACAACCCGGGGCTCAATATTCTTGCTGTGCGTAGCAATTTACTGCCTGGCAGTCCGGCAGTCGAGCGATCTGAATTTTTTGATCAACCACCGCATCAGGATAACACTCGGAACAACTCAACAGCACGTAGCGGTCTGCAGGTCGAGGCAGGTGTGGAAGTGGCTGGCACCGTGCGTAATCCCAAAATTAAACTGGTCTCGGAGCCCAATGTTCCGGATTCTGAAAAACTATCATGGCTGATTCTGGGGCGCGCACCGGATGCTGGTGGTTTTGACGGCGGCATGTTGCTCAGCGCCGCCAGCTCTATTCTTGGGGGGCAATCTGATGAAAGTATGCTCGACAAAGTTACCAGAGGACTGGGTTTCGATGATATTTCAATCCGGCGGCGCGAAGGCGGCAGTTCGCTTGCCGACCAGATCGGCACAGTCGGTAAACGTCTCTCCTCTCGCGCCTATCTGAGCTATGAACGCGGCCTAACCAACGCTTCTACTGGTGTTGCCAAACTCACCTATACCCTGTTCCCCAGCATTACTCTCGTTACGCGTGCTGGTGAAGACAGCGCGATAGACCTCTTTTACAACCTGAGTTTTGATTAATGGACATTTCTACAAATCTACATTTTGTGACTCGTTACAATACGTTGCGATTCAAAAAAATGTTTCATTGTCTATCAATCTCCTGCCGAGTCAAATATTTTTTGTTCGTACCTCGTTTTGCTTAACACTCTGAATTTTTAGAGACACCCTGGTATCAATTGCGTCAGAAAATGTACTTAATGGGGATCTGGGTTAAATTGCAGGCAAATTTGCTGTTGACTGGTAACAAAAGTCCAGATGAGCGTAATTTTCACCGCTTGCATGATTTTTTCGAACCCCCCCTCGGATTGAGAAACGGAAAAATGAGGGTGCGCCTGAAATACAACTGCTGGTGAAGTCTGAAGAATGACGCTACCTTTCAGCGTGTCGTCCTCAAGTGTAATCGATTCGAGGCCATTCATTTCAAGTGGCAACCCGAAACCGGCAAGATTTCTTTTCTGTTGACGATAGCGTCCACCCGGTCCATCACAGCTTGGCATGGCGAGGTTGATTTCCGTCTGCATGTGCAAATTTTCCCTATCATCCCTGTCACCATCGGTTCTGTAAGTGACAATCAATTGATTCTGCTTCAGACGTATTTGTTTATTGATCAGAATTTGACCATGGGTAGATTGAAAACTGATAATTTTATCGTCATCAGAAGGGAGTGGCAGGTAAGTCAGCAAGTTGCCATTTAGATGATCGATAAAAAGGTGCTGTGCGTGCGCATCGGGTTGCAGGTCTACCTGGTTGATGACATGCTTAAAACTGATCCGGTCATGTGCCGAGGCAATCCCTGGTTGATGGTGATTGGATTCCTGTTGAAGCTCCGGTTGAATTTTGCGGTGGTAGTGCTCAGTCTGACGGGTCAGTGTATCGGCAAAATTATGTTTGAGAGCATAAGCGTCCAATTCACAGAGGCTGGCGGAGCCATTCAGCTTGATAACAGCCTGTAACTGACTGTTTCTTATGTATATTTCATTGATTCCATCCAGATCAGTATCTTCCTCGTAATGAGTTGGACGAGGCTGACATTGATCCAGCAGCGCTTCCAGTTCTATCAGATTGTTGTAGATGGCACGCCGCAGATGTGGGAGGTACAGCCCCCCAAACAAGCCGTGCCAGTAAGCGTCATTGGCTTGTGAAGCATACAGGCATTGCTGCATGGCACGGGTACGCTGTTTTGCCGGTAAGGCTGCATAACGCGCAGATAACCCAAGCATGCGCTTATGCATCCAGTTTGATTCAGGGTAGCGTGAGAAAAAGTTTTTCCAGATGCCGCCGCGCAAAAATGATTTGCTGCGTTCATACCAGCCTTCTGACTTGGCACGCTGCACCAGATCTGCATAAGTATGGGCTGGCGTGGCCGGCAATGCCCATTCGCTCATTTCCATGTAGGAAGTGGTGGGTAAATAGACAATGCCACGTGTTTTTTCATGGGCATGATAGTCGCGGAAATGCTGAGTCTTAATCTGGGATGACGCGAGCACGCCTTGTATAAATTGTTCGAGCCAGCCTTGTGTATAAACCCAGTGATAGGTTTCAGGCCAGATACCAAATTTTTCGATGTCATCAAAATAAATGGCAGCTGATTGTCGATTTGGCTGCTGCTGCTGATCAGCTAGTGAAGCCAGATAGGCAATAGCGTCATGTGCCGGAGAAAAGGGTAGTTTGTAACGCAGCTGTTCTGAAATGGGAAATAGATCGAGCGTGCGCCGGTCTTCCTCGGTAGAAAAATAGCCATCAAGTTCTGCTGGATCCTTGCCTGCGCAGATAAAATGATAATCGTCCACTATGACATAACGAATATCACAAGATACCAGCGATGGAACAACAGTTGCTTCCCAGACACGTTCGGTTAACCACGCGCCTTGCGGTTTCTCTCCCAGATTTTTCTTGAGCTTGGATGAAAATGTTTTGATCTGGCCAATACGATCTTGCTCCGGTATAACAGCAAGCACCGGCTCAGTATCGCCTGCACCAAAAAGTTCGACTTGTCCACGCTTGACCATTTCTTTCAGCATGGCCATATCTTGCGGGTAATGCTCCAGCAGAAAGTCCAGCAGCCAGCCAGAAAAATGCACCGCAAAGTGAAACTCAGGGTAACGGAACAATGTCTCGATGAATGGGCGATAACAGCGCTCGTGTGCATCCTTAACCACTTCGGGAAAGTTGCCAATTGGCTGGTGCGCATGGACACCAAAGAGCAAAGAGACAGGCTGGGTCATCATTTTATTCCAGGTTTGTAAATCAATCGTTGCGTTCTGGCCTCATCATGCTGTAATTTCATGACCAGGCTATTACCTCAGAAAGCGCGCCGCATCGTTCCGGATGCACCGCTGGCGGTCTCGCTGCCATGGCTGATGGGTTCCAGCAGATTGGCTGGCGCAGGAATTTTGAGAAGCTGGTAGAGATTAATCAAATTTTTACGGAAAAGTTGGTCAAAACTTTCCACTGCAGTAGGTGAATTATAATCACCAAACCACCAGAACCAGTCGGAGCTTTCACAAGAGGCAAGTTGCAGACTGGCTGCTTCTTTCTCTTTTTTGGTCAGTCGTTGGCTCTGTATCACAAGATCGTAGGTACGTTTGGCAGCGCAGAGCAGGCTCCATGCAGCATTTTTATCTGGATCGCCAATCCAGGTGGAGAAGTTGCCGTATACCCAACTACCTGCACATAGAGTGGGCAATGGTTTGATAGAAGTTTTATTTTTTTTCAGCTTATCGATATAACTCTGAAAGGTGAATGTTTGAATCGTGCTGTGTTGCTCCAGCAGTTCGTAAAGATCATTCAGAAAATAATAGCCATTGTAAGGGTAGGATTCCCAGGCATTTTCTCCATCGAGAATGACACTGACGACAGGACTGATAGTGTTATCTGTTGTATGCCGGATATGTTCAAGCCGGTCAATAAAATTTTCGGCAGCATCACGCCCAAACCACTTCGCATATTCGAAGCCAATCAGATCAGATAGCTGGTCATCCCGGAAAAAACATAGCGTACTGCCGTTTCCGGTATCGAAGCGATAGGGCTGGTACAGATAAGTGCTATGATCCGGCAGGGGCTGGTTGGGATATGATTTTTGCAAACTGTTAGCCAATACTCCTTGCCCACTGGCAAACCAATCCATGTTATTTTCAATCAGGGTTTGTATAAAAACATCCGATACCGCGCCTTCAGCTGGCCAGACACCTGTCGGCTTGATATTGAAACGTTTACTATGGCTCGCCACAGCTGATTTTACATGGAACGCTACCCGTTCACGACCACCAGGGTAGTCGATATTGGCAGGTAACACCGATTCTGGCAGGCTGTCGCGTGCGGAATTGAAGTCAATCAGTAACGGTGCCAGCGGATGATGGTGTGGCGTAGTGGAAAGCTCGATCTGTCCAGATGCTGCCAGTTTGTGATAACGAGGGATGAGATTGCTGATCAATTCACCAAAAAGGTTGAACAGGCTGAGTCTATCCTCAAAACTGAATTGTCTACCCTTTGACATGAGCTCGATCACATTCTTGTTGGCACGGCGTACACTTTCACCTGTCCACGCCAAGTGATACCACATCAACAGATCGGCCAGATATTGACCGGAAACATATATCATTTCCTTGTCACCCAGTGCCTGCATGTCAATATAAAGATTGCGCAATACCTGGTAGGCCGGGTAGGGCTTGAGCATGGTTTCGTGATTGCTCAGAAAACAGCTTTTAAGAATCAATGTGCGGTCTTCCATGGAGATCTGGTTTAAATCTGGTGTGGCTAGCAATCGCAATAGCGGGTCACGTATTGTAGATTCGGCAAATTGCTGGCGATAATCTTCCAGCTGGTCCAGCAATACGGGCACAAAATTAATCACCAACCGGATACCGGGGTGCATTTCCAGATGATGCGCCATATCGGTGTAATCCTTGATGGCATGTAGATATACCCAGGGAAGGATAAATTCTCTCGTTTCGCTATCGCGGTAATCCGGCTGGTGCATGTGCCAGAGTATGACCAGATCGAGCGTAGACGAGTGATGATTCATGGCAGGGTGATCAATGAAGTTCAAGGGTTAAAAATAAAACGGTTGGTTAGATACCTCGGCATGGCCACTGAAATACTGGTCAGCGAACATAATGGTAACTCTGCCCGAGCATTTCGGGCGTGATCAATGCCACGCCTTCCTGGGTAACAAGAAAACGTTTTTTGTCCTCATCCGCATCAAACCCTGCGACCAGTCCTTCTGGGATAATGCAGTTTTTTTCAATTACCACTCGCCGGAGACGGGCGTGACGACCGATATCAACATTGGGCAAGATGACACAATCTTCAATGGCGCTAAAACTTCTGACCTGAACATTAGAAAAGAGCAGCGAGCGGCGAACCGTTGAGCCACTGATGATGCATCCGCCAGAAACCATGGAATCCAGTGCCTGGCCGCGACGGTCGTTGTCATCAAATACAAACTTGGCTGGAGGCAGTTGTTCCTGGTAAGTCCAGATTGGCCAGTCCTCATCGTAGAGGTTCAGATCAGGCGTGATGGTCGTGAGGTCGATATTAGCTTCCCAGTAGGCATTGACGGTGCCGACATCCCGCCAGTAAGGTGCGTCTGGCGTAGTGCTGACGCAGCTGCGCTGGAAACGATGCGCGTAAACCTGCGCACTTTCGACTAGCCGTGGAATGATATCCCTGCCGAAGTCATGAGATGATGCGTTGGCATCGTGATCCTGAATGAGATGGTCGTACAAAAACCTGGCGTTAAATACATAGATCCCCATGCTAACGAGCGCTTTATCCGGCTGCCCGGGAATCGGCGAGGGATTCTCTGGCTTCTCGCTGAAGTCAATAATGCGCCAGGCGCTATCAACCGCCATGACGCCAAATGCACTGGCCTCACTGACGGGTACCTCGATGCAGGCAACGGTCAGATCTGCCTGTGTTTCTGCATGATCAGCCAGTAGACGACCATAGTCCATCTTGTAAATATGGTCGCCGCCAAGAATGAGCACATATTGAGGGTCGTGGCTGCGTAATATGTCCAGATTCTGGAAAACTGCATCCGCCGTACCCTGATACCAGGTTTCTTCAGTACGCTGCTGGGCAGGCAGTAACTCGATAAATTCCTTGAAACGCCCATCAAGAAAACTCCAGCCACGTTGAATATGGCGGATCAGGCTCTGCGCCTTGTATTGCGTCACTACGCCGATACGACGCACTCCCGAATTGACGCAATTGGACAGTGCGAAATCGATAATACGGAATTTGCCCCCAAACGGAACGGCTGGTTTAGCGCGCCAGTCCGTGAGATTTTTCAGCCGCGTGCCCCTGCCGCCCGCCAGTATCAACGCCAGAGTATTACGCGTAAGTTTGCTGACAAAACGTGGGTGATGGTTGAATGGTTCGGCTTGTGGAGTGTCCATAATCGCTCACCTGGTTAGTAGTCAAGTCATCTTACGTTATTTCCATAGTCATTTCCAGCTGTCATTTCTGGCTGTATTGGCATGTTATGTAGGGTTATAATCAAGCGTATGTCAATCAGAAAAACACTCCCTGCCAACTTGTCTTCTCCAGATAATGATTTGCGCGCGTTACTGCTGGCTGCCAGATTGTATAACCCGCGACTGTATCTGGGAATGCACGAGCATGTTCACGGCAAGCTGATCAGGATTTACCAGCCTCACGCAACACATGCTTGGTTGCAGACTTCGCTCGGGTTTGAACCCATGCGGCATATTGACGGAACTGGAATTTTCGAGTGGACTGGGAACAATCCTGTGTTCCCTTATTTACTTCGTCTGGAAGATGCATCGACACGCGAGATTGAAGAGCGCCATGATCCCTATGCATTTTCGTTACAAATATCTGGTCATGATTTGTACTTGTTCAACGAAGGTCGTCTGCATCAGGCTTATGTGATGCTGGGCGCACATCGTGCCAGAAATCATGGTATCCAGGGGGTACGTTTCTCGGTATGGGCACCTAATGCCGAGCGAGTGAGCGTGGTTGGGGATTTCAATCAGTGGGATGGTAGAGTCAATCCCATGATTTCGCATGCGCAAAGTGGTGTATGGGAGTTATTTATTCCGGATATGGCGGAAAGCAGCTTGTATAAGTATGAGATCCGTAACCGTTTCACTGGTGAGATCCTGTTAAAAACTGACCCCTATGCGAATCATTATGAATTGCGTCCGAATAACGCGGCACGAGTACCACCTGTCAAGGATCATTTTGACTGGCAGGATAGTGACTGGATGACGCAACGCGCAGATTGGGACTGGCAGCATGCGCCTGTCAATATTTATGAACTTCACCCCGGATCATGGAAAAGACACGCTGACGGCGCCTTCCTGTCTTACCGGGAGTTGGCCGTACAATTAGTGCCTTATCTGCTGGAAATGGGATATACCCATATTGAGTTGATGCCTGTCTCGGAGCACCCGCTGGATGAATCATGGGGGTATCAAACAACTGGTTATTTTGCAGTAACCAGCCGTTTTGGCTGGCCAGATGATTGCAAATATTTTGTAGATACGTGTCATCAAGCCGGGATTGGCGTCATTCTCGACTGGGTGCCAGCACATTTTCCGAATGATGATTTTGCCCTGGCGCGTTTCGATGGCACGGCTCTCTATGAACATGAAGATCCGAGATTAGGCTACCACCAGGATTGGGGAACTTGTATCTTCAATTATGGGCGCAACGAAGTGAAATCTTTTCTGTTATCAAGCGCTCACTACTGGCTGGCAGAGTTTCATTTTGATGGTTTGCGTGTCGATGCGGTCGCATCGATGCTTTATCTTGATTACTCGCGCAAACCGGGAGAATGGTTGCCGAATCGTTCCGGAGGTCGTGAAAATCTCGAGGCCATCGAATTTTTGCGTGAACTCAATATCATGGTGCACGGGGTTTTTCCTGGTGCATTGACTCTGGCGGAAGAATCCACTGCTTGGCCGGCGGTATCGCGCCCGGTTCACTTGGGTGGACTGGGGTTTTCGATTAAGTGGAACATGGGCTGGATGAACGACACGCTGCGCTATATGAAACATGATCCCCTCTACCGACGCTATCATCATAGCAACCTGACTTTTAGCCAGCTCTATGCTTATACGGAAAACTTTATTCTGCCCTTGTCGCACGACGAGGTTGTGCACGGCAAAGGATCCTTGCTCGATAAAATGCCGGGAGATGCCTGGCAGAAATTCGCCAACTTGCGTTTGTTATTTACCTATCAAATGACCTGTCCTGGAAAAAAAATGAATTTCATGGGTAACGAATTTGGACAGGGCCGGGAATGGCAGGTATGCGATCAACTAGATTGGTATTTGCTCGAGCTGAGTAGTCATAAAGGTGTGCAGACCTTGTTGCGAGACCTGAATCGGCTGTATCTGACCTTGCCAGCATTACACCAGCTGGATTTCTTCCAGAAGGGTTTCGACTGGATTGATTGTCACGATGCTGATCACTCTGTGATTTGCTTCCAGCGCCAGGCAGAAGATGGCTCTTTTCTGCTGGTAATATTGAATTTTACACCGGTACCGCAGCGTACTTACCGCGCCGGTGTGCCCTTGGCAGGTCAATATCAGGAGATATTCAATAGCGATTCAGTCTATTACGATGGCAGTAATGTCGGCAATCACGGTATCATCACTTCAGATCCCATACCTTGGTCCGGACGTAACGATTCCATAGAAATTACCTTACCCCCCCTGGCAGGAATTGTGCTTCAACCCGTTTAGGAACCTCTGATTAATTCCCCGCAAGCAATATAATTGCAAAGTCACGCGCCGCGAGAAGTTTCTCGATCAACTTGACGGGTTATTGCCTTGGTAGGCCATGATTGATGTTATTGAACCACACTATGCGCCAGGCAATGGGCGTGGCCGCAAACCATTTGCCCTGGAATCGATGCTGCGCGCGCATGTTGCGCAAATTATCTACAACTATTCCGATCCGGGCATGGAAGATGCGCTGTATGAGATTGAATCACTGCGCCGCTTTTGCGGCATTCGTCTGGAAGCCGTGCCGGA
>Ga0138256_10007660_pt1 | contig 11373 bp, 10 predicted proteins | sample KNB2016incub_MG_FD_105486 | JGI IMG/M metagenome (GOLD analysis project Ga0138256, IMG submission 105486) | Active sludge microbial communities from wastewater in Klosterneuburg, Austria - KNB2014incub_MG | ecosystem: Engineered > WWTP > Activated sludge > Unclassified | place: Austria...
GTGGTTCAATCCAATCGATCAGATCAGGCGCGACGACGACGAAGCGCGACGAGTCCGAGACCAGCAACCGCGCCAAGAGTGGCGGGTTCGGGCACGATGACGCTGGACACTGCTCCGTTGAAAGTAAACCAGGTCACGCTGTACGTGCCAGCGGATCCTGATGCGTTCCAGCCATAGAGGCGGAAGGTCATAGCAGTGGTCACGTTCTGGAATGCAGAAAGATCGATGGTCGCTCCAGTTGCGGTCGGCGTGCCAATGTTACCGGTGAAGGTGTCCGCGCTTGTACGGAACGCAAAACTGGTTGGGCCGGTGCCCGAAGCCTGAGCGACGAAAGTCAGGTCTGTGTAATCGATTTCGTATCCGCCGTTCGGAGTCAGAGTCCATTCGAAGTACCCGGTGGGGTCCAGCGTGGTCGTGTTCCAACTGTTGGCGTTGTACCGGTCGTTGGCATTGGTGCCGGTGATTCCTGCACCACGTCCGATGCCCGTAACCGTAATGTTCGGATCAACCGTTTGGCCGGTTGTGTAGGGATTCGCTGTATTTGGATTGGTTCCCGTGATCGGGTTATCGAAGATGATCGCTGCTTGTGAGGATGCAGCGAGAACAACGAACGAGGCGGCGGCGACAAAACTCGTCAGGCGTAACATAATTTTCTCCCTAATTCTCTAACGAACCATCTCTCCGGTCGTAAAAACACTGTTATTGGGGCGGCTTGTCCGCCTCAACAATTCCTAGAATAGCCGAAATTGGGCTTGAGTCCAGCCAAATCCGGGAATTTCGAACTCCATGCCGGCCACAGAATCACCGAAAATGGAGCAATAATTGCGCGTTGACGTTAACGCATTTTCGCTTTGGAAATCAAGTTACGTCAATAACGCAGCGGCCCGATTTCAACAGCCGAACTGCGCAAAGAAAAACCGCTGCGCTTGCGCGCAGCGGCTGAATTTCTTAACTGACCGATCGAATTCAGGCCTTACGGCGACGCAGCGCGATGAGGCCGATGCCCGCGAGAGCGGCGAGCGTGGTCGGCTCGGGGACGACGCCTGCAGCTCTAACACTTACGTCGTCAATAGCCAGCCCATCGTCCGCACCAGTTGGGTTCAAGTCGAGCCAACGGAGCCAGAACGAGCTGCCGTTGGCAATGCTCAATCCCGTAATCGTGCTGCTTAACGCCACAGCATTTACGTTTCCGTCGAGTGCTCCGGTCGAGCCCGTCGTAACCGGCGCGGTGAAATCCAAGGCATCAACATCGACCCAGGTGCCGGTCGTCGGTGACGTCGCATTAAGGCTGTATTGGAAGTCGTATTTATCAGTGCGACCGGTCGCACCCAAACGCCACTGTTCACCGCGGTAGCTCACGAACAACGACTGAAGCGTACCGCCCGAAACCGAATTAGTAATTTTCAAACCAGGCGTACTGGCGAGCGTGCCGCTTTGCAGCTGACCGAGCGCCCGCTCCGTCGAACTGGCAGCCCCGTAGCTGATGGTGTCGCCGGTAGCGCCGGAACCCGTCCCAGCAGAATACGTCGTGTTAGCAGCGGTACCTGTTTCGACCACAATAAATTCGAGTGGGATCGTTGAGAGGTTTGGCGTACCCGTGTTAGCCAATCCGTTAAAGTCTTCAGATTGCAAAGTGCCGAATGACGTCACCGGCCCGATCGCCGCTTGCGATACAGACGCAGTAGCCAGAACAATCAGTGAAGTCGTCGCAATGCAGTTCATTCGAAGCATGGTTTCTCCCGGTTACTTCCGCGAAATCTGTTCATCTCAAATCGTGTCGGCATCAACAAAAACATCGTTATTGATGCAGCCAGATCTGCCCAACGAACCTCATAATAGCCGAAATCACCGCGTAGTCCAGATAATTCTGACACAATCTCGAAAATCGTCGCATTACTGCAAACAGCCAAAAATGGGGCACTCGCGAGCTCGTTTCCCGTGATTCGACCATAACCCGCCCACGAATCGCAAGTTCGCCTCCGAACCGAGTACGATTCCGCCCCGCTTTCGCGTACAATGGCCCGTCCAAACGATGCAGATCCGTAATTTTTCAATCATCGCCCACATCGACCACGGCAAAAGCACGCTCTCAGATCGCCTGCTCATGGCCGCCGGTGCCATCACCGAACGCGACTTCCAGAACCAGATGCTCGATGACATGGATCTTGAACGCGAACGCGGGATCACCATCAAGGCGTCGGCGGTGACCGTCTTCACCGAGCACACGCCGGTGGGCAAGACCGCGCCCGAGCGGTTCATGCTGAACTTCATCGATACGCCGGGACACGTCGACTTCCATTACGAAGTGCAGCGCGCGCTCCAGGCCTGCGAAGGCGCGATTCTCGTTGTCGACGCCACGCAGGGCGTGCAGGCGCAGACCGTCGCCAACGCGTACGCAGCGATTGAAGCGGGGCTCGAAATCATTCCGTGCATTAACAAGATCGATCTGCCCAGCGCGCGCGTGATCGAAGTCGCAGAGGAAATCGAACAGGTACTGGGCCTGCCCGCTGAGGATGCGATTCCTGTGAGCGCAAAGACCGGCGTGGGTGTCACCGAATTGATCTATGCAATCTGTGATCGACTGCCCGGCCCGCGCGGAAAGAAGGAAGATCCGACTCGCGCTTTGATCTTCGATTCAATCTACGACGACTACAGAGGCGTCATTGCTTATGTTCGAGCCATAGATGGTGGATTGAAAAAAGGCGACCGAATCACATTTATGGGAAACGGGCGCGGATACCAGATTACCGACATGGGTAAGATGAGCCCGCGGCCCAAACAGGTCACCGAGATCGGGCATGGCGAGGTAGGTTATCTGGTCGCATCGATCAAAGATCTGCACGATGTTCGCGTGGGCGACACCATCACGCTGACCGATCGCCCCGCACCGTCCGCTCTGCCGGGTTACAAGCCGGTTCAGCAGATGGTGTATTGCGATTTCTATCCAAGCGGAAAAACGCAGTATCAGGATTTGCGCGATGCGATGGACAAGCTCAGTCTGAACGATGCGTCTTTCAGTTTCGAGCCGGAAAATTCGGACGCGCTGGGGTTTGGATTTCGATGTGGATTTCTTGGTCTGCTGCACATGGAAATCGTGCAGGAGCGGCTGGAGCGCGAGTTCAACATCGAGCTGATCCAGACTGCGCCGACGGTGACGTACGAAATCCTGAAGAGCGACAACACGACGGAACGGATCGACAGCCCGAGCGCCCTGCCCGATCCCACACTCGTTCAGGAGATCCGCGAGCCGTTCATCAAGATGCAGGTGATCATGCCGCAGGAGTCGGTCGGCGCGATTATGAAATTGTGTGAGGATCGTCGCGGGATTTACAAGAAGACCGAATACCTCGGCAACACCAACCGCGTGATTCTGGAATATGAAATCCCGCTCGCGGAAATCATTTATGATTTCTATGATCGACTGAAGAGTGCGACCAAAGGTTACGGAACGATGGACTATGATTTCATCGGTTTCCGCGCGGGCAATCTTGTGAAGGTCGACATCCTCGTGAACGGCGATCGGGTCGATGCGCTTTCGATCATCACGCACCGCGACAACTCAGAAGGCCGCAGCCGCAGACTGCTCGTGAGACTGAAGGAAGAAATCCACCGCCACCTGTTCGAAATCCCATTGCAGGCAGCCATCGGTGGAAAAATCATCGCGCGCGAAACGATCAAGAGCGTCGGCAAAAACGTCACCGCGAAGTGCTACGGCGGCGACGTGTCACGCAAACGCAAACTGCTCGAGAAACAAAAAGAGGGCAAGAAGCGCATGAAGCGCATGGGCAGTGTGGACATTCCTCAAGAAGCGTTCATGGCGATTTTGGAAGTTGAAGATTGATCCAGACCGACAGGCTTCGTGCTGTTCGAACTTGATTGCAATCACGAATCATCTCTGCGAATCTCAAATCGTAACGCATGGATATTTACTGGTCACCCTGGTATCGCCCCAACGAATCTCCCGAGCGTGAGTTTCATTGTGTGGAACCCGATCTGCTCGTGCGCGAGCTGATGAAGACCAGAAACGATTCGAACACGAACATGAATTTTCTGGATTGTCCTGCGTTCTTGAGATCGATGTCGAACCTGTACGTGTGGCGCAGCCCGCTCGATGTTCATGCACGTCTGGAGAACGGTAAGTTCGTAGCTGCCGATTCGGCGTCTGCGGGATTTGTCGATCTGCTGGCTCAGATGCCGGGGTCTCGTACGATTCGAAATCAGTTCAAATTTTATGTTGATGCGATTTTCTTTGCGCCCGAAGCAGTGATGATGTCGTCGTACCCCGCGTTTTTTCATTCATCGCAATTGCAGACCCGCGCGCAGTACATCCCCGGCGGATTCGACATTGCAAAGTGGTTTCGGCCGGTTGAAGGACAGTTTGAGTTGATGGAAAACACCACGGAAATTCAGTGGAAGCGTGGCGATCCGATGTTTTACTTCAAGTTCGAAACAACCTCGCCGATTCGGCTCAAGCGATTCAAGGTGACGCCGGAAATCTTCGCCACATCGATGGGTTGTATCCGGTACAAAAAGTGGCGGCCGAACGCTTCGCTTGGCAAAGTGTATGACGCGTTCTGTCAGTCGAAGACCGATGAGGCGCTGCTTGAAATGGTGAAGGCTGCAAGCGTTTGAACTTGAAATGCATTGAGCGTGTTTATGGACATCTACTGGTCGCCCGCTTTTCCTTCCATCGACGCGTACGCGGAACAAAATCTGCTTTACCGCACGCCCGATCCGTTGACGAGTTCGCTCGCGAATGATTCACCGGCGCTTTCCGATCCCACCGTGCGTCAGGCGCTGCACAATGTTTATGTAGTGCGTTCGCCCGTCAACGCCAACCTGGTGATCCGCAACGGGCAGTTCGCGCCGGCAGACGACAAATCACGCGGCACGTCTGAGCTGTTCACGCCGATCGGGCCGATGCGTGCAGGCTTTTTTCGCTTTCGGCTCGCCCAGCAGATTCTCTTTTTCAGCACACAGGGTTTGTCCGTTTCGATCACCGGCGCGCATTACCATCTGACTGAAATTCAATCCAAAACCGTCTTCACCCCGCGGACTTTTGATTTGTCGCGTGTGCTTTTTCCGATCGAAATCTCATTTGAATTTCTTCCCAGCGCCACCCAGTTCCAATTTCGTGAGGGCGATCCGCTCTACTACATTCGATTCATGACCGATCAGCCGATACGCCTGCGCCGGTTCCGCCTGACGAACGACATCATCGACTCGATCCGAGGCTGCATGAGTTATCAACGCTACAGGCCGCAATCTTCACTTGAAGGTTTGTACGACGCGTTCATCGATTCCGAATCGCGCGAGCGCGTCTTAAAACTGATCCAGGCGAATATGTTGGATGACGGAGAATCGAAATGAACAACGACATTGCATCGTCCACCCAACGCCTGCGTGAACTTTCCCCGCGAGTTCTGGCTCTCGATGAACAGGCCCGGCAGACGGTGGATCGTGTTGAAACATTCCTGCGCGATGAATGTCGCCTTGAGCTACCCGCTTCGACTTTGGTTGCGCGCGATGCTGACAATGCTTCGGAAGTTCTCTTAAGTTACGATCGACATCACGATGCATTCAAACTATGGGTGGTTCTAAGATCGCCTCAACTTGACGAGCGAAACAAGCCACAGTTCGCGCCGGATGGAACACCGATTTTCGGCGAGAGTACGATCACCGCATGGAAGGATTGCGACCGCACGATTCGCATGATGTCGTTTGCAAAACTGCCGGAACTGTTGAATCAACTGACGATGCGTGTGGAGCAGACGATCGAAGTGAGCGAACGCGCTGCGACGGCCGGGGCACAGTTACTGGCGGCGATGAATGGTTCGGTCAAATCTTGATGCGAGTATGTAGGTCGAGTCTTGGACCCGCCATAAATTTTGCATCGGCGCAGGCGATTCATGAATCCAATTGACGGTGTGCCATCGGCACGCGACGACATGGCGGGTCGAGACCCGGCCTACGCGAACTGTTCTTGTGCCTGCCGTGCGATTTCTTTCCCGATTGCGAGCGATGCCGTCGCAGCCGGGCTCGGCGCGTTGAGGACGTGCAGCATTCGCTCACTTCGTTCGAAGAGGAAATCATCCACAAGCGATCCATCATTCATCACCGCTTGCGCACGAACTCCTGCGCCAGCGCGAACCAGATCATCAGCTTGGATTTTCGGAACCAGTCGTTGTAGCGCTTTCACAAACGCGGCCTTGCTGAGTGAGCGGTGCATCTCGCCCAATCCCATTTTCCAATAGCGCCGCGCCATCGTGCGGAAGCCTTTGTGGCCCAGCGTTTCGAACAGATCGGCAAGGTTCAAATTCTTCCACTTGTAGCCATGTCGCGCGAGCGCGAGGACTGCGTTCGGGCCCGCTTCGACTCCGCCGTCGATCATTCTTGTGAAGTGCACACCGAGAAACGGGAATCGCGGATCGGGAACGGGATAGATCAAATCTTTGACGAGCGATTGCGCTTTGGGACGCAGCTCGTAGTACTCGCCGCGAAACGGGATGATCTTCGCTTTCGGTTTCAGTCCACACAGCTTTGCCACTCGATCGCTATGAAGTCCGGCGCAGTTGATCAACCGCTTTGCAACTATGGAACCTTTGGAAGTGTGTGCGACGATCTCGTTTTGATTAGTCGTGATCTTCTCGAGCTTCGTTCCAAGAACGACCGACGCGCCGCGAGCTTCCAACAATTGTCGATAGCTTTCCGAAACGGTTTTGTAATTTACGATTCCCGTTTCTTCGACGTAGACGGCAGCCACTCCCGCGACGTTCGGTTCACGATCTCGAATGGCTTCGATCGGCAGGCGCTTGAGTTCACGCAGGCCGTTCGCGTTGCCACGGCGAATCAACTCGTCGAGTCTTGGGATTTCGGATTCATCCAGCGCGACGACGATCTTTCCGCATCGATCATGCGCCACGTTGTGTTCGGCGCAGAACTGATAGAGCAGATCGCGCCCTTCGACGCACAACTTCGCTTTGTACGATCCCGGTTTGTAGTAGAGGCCGGAGTGAATCACCCCGCTGTTGTTGCCCGTTTGATGCCGCGCGACCGACGGTTCGGCCTCGATGATGGCGAGCGAGTCGTGCGAGTTCTCGGACAATGCCAGGCCGGTGGCCAATCCGACTGCACCGGCGCCTACGATCAATGTGTCAACTTGGGAGATCATTACCGCTGATCGATGGATCGGCGATGCAAATGGTAGGTCTTGAGTCGAAGATTTCTGTCCCCTTGCGCGGGTTTGAATGCTAAAGTTGGACGGGTCACTGTAGTTCAATGTCGAATAATGCTCGAAAAATCAGGCCGAAAGCGTATCTCGCGCGGGCGATCGGCCTCGCGTTGGGATTGCTGCCAGTCTCACTTTTTGGGCAGGTGACGGGGTCGTGGAATGTGGATGCGTCCGGTAACTGGACGACGACGACGAATTGGAATAGCGATCCAAATTACCCCAGAGACGGCGGAACGGCCGCGTTCGGAATGGCGGCCAGCGCTCCGGTCACGGTGACGCTTGATGTCGATGTCACTCTCGCGGGCCTGACCTTCGCGGGAGCGAATCAATACACGATCGCAGCGATGGAACCGTTCCAGATCACGCTCGTTGGTTCCCACATTGTGAATGTGTTCAATGGCGTTCACGAGGTTTCCGCACCCATTGCGGGTACGGTCGGTCTCATCAAGAACGGCGCGGGTTCGCTCATTCTCAGCGGAAATTCCACATTTTCGGGCTCGATCTTCATCAACAGCACTGCAGGCCTGTTGCGCGCATCCAGCTCGGGCGCGCTCGGCACGCCGACAAGCGGAACGAGCATTTTGCTCGGCAGCAACACCGCTCTGGAACTCGATGCCGGCGTTAACGGGATCGATCTGGGGATGAGGAACGTCGCACTGGCTTCAGGAGCCTCTGCGGAATCGGGTGGATCGCTCCGCGTATTGAGTGGGTCGAATCTCTCGGCGGGAGACTATTTTATTATGTCTCCCACCGTGATCAACGTCTCCGACGGCGCGACTCTGACTCATTCGGGTGAGATTATCGATAACAACGTCAGCGGCCACAACGGCTTAACGAAAATCGGCGACGGCGTGTTCGAAACCAAACGATTCGGCGGAGCGCCGGTCGCGCCGATGGGCGCGCCGCAGCCGGTGACTTCATTAACCCTGGCAGACGGCCTGGCCCGCGTTTCCACATCTGCCGACGTTGTTGCCACTACCAGCCGAATCAATACATTGACGATCACCGACGGCTCGCTCGATTTGACCAACAACCGCGTCGTCATCGACTACACCGGCGATTCTCCGCTCACCACGGTGATTTCCGAACTCCATTCAACCGAGATTTTCACCAGCACTCTCAACCGGCGCATCGGTTACGCCGAAGCTTCGGAGTTGTTCCTGGAATTGCCGCCCAGCTGGTCCGGGCAGCCAATCGATGCAACCAGCTTGCTACTTCAATCAACCCTGTCGGGCGATTTGAATCTCGATGGTGCGGTCAACTTTCAGGATCTGCTGCTGATCGCGCAGCATTACGGCGGACCCGGCCAGTGGCTCGATGGCGATGTGAATTACGACGGACTGGTCAACTTCACTGATCTGCTGACCGTGTCACAAACGTATGGCATGTCGATAGTTGGCAACGGGAACACGATTCTAGGCGATGATCATTTCGCCAGCGACTGGGCCAGTGTGACGACAAGCGTACCCGAGCCTTCCACCGCCTGGCTGCTGATACTGGCCGGCCTCGCCACGCGTCGCGCGCCGGTGATCCGCTGAGAGCGGCTGATAAAAAGCCTCCAAATTGTACTGGATCGTAGACATGGTTCTACGCCACTCCATTGCCTGATGGACCGATTCCGACAATTCCCGCTCGACTTTTCGACAAGAAAATTCTTCCCAGATACCCAACCTGGTCCGCATTTCGAGAGTTTTTTTAGAAATTCTTGAGATAAGTGCAATCGAATCCATTGCTGCCAAATAATGACGCACCGCACTAATTGATCCGTCCGCCCGGCACTCCGCGTAAGTGCTGTAATTTCATGAGCTTTTGCAATATCCACAGGTGATTCGACAATATCGTTCATGATGTCGATCCTGCCATATTCTATTAGAGGATGCTGCCGCGGCTTTTGCGTAAATCACAGAAAATCAGCCAAAATTGCGCGAAACCGAAAGCGCGAGCGGCAGAAATGTTGGTGATTTTTCCCTTGCATGATTTCGAAGGTGGATTACTATTCGACACATAACCCTAGCCCTCCCGGAGTGGGAGAGAGATGGAGAGATTCGTCATGCGTCGTACTCTGATCGCGGTAGCTGCTGTTAGCGCTGCCAGCCTTGCATCGTCTGCTTTCGCAGGTTTTTCGTTCACTGCTACCCAAGGTACAGATGGACCGTTCACGACCTTCCTGATCCGCGCCATCAATGATGGCAACGGAACCGGAACCGAACTGGACGGTTTCGATATCACGTACACACTGAACGCCGGCAACAACGCCATTTTCAATGTCGTCGATGACGACTTCAACGGCGTCCCGGATCGCGCTGACATCGTCAACGCGGGTAACGCTCCTCAGAAGAGCCTGATTCGCGTCGGCGGCGCTGGCACGACCAGCATCGTCTCCACGACTCCGTCGCTCACTGGCGAACCGAACCCATGGGGCGCAATCAACACCTGGTCGGTTGCTGCAATTTCGACTGGCGCTGAAACGGCCACCGGCGCTGGTGCCGTCATCGCTCGCCTGATTATGGGTGGCACTGCCCCCTACGGCGGCGTGATCACCGGCCAAATCGGCGGTAATGAAGGTGATGCCGTTCCTGTCAACTTCACGTTCGGTGAAGGCGTTGGCCCAGGCAACGTTGCCCCGGTCGTCGCTCTTAGCCAGAACAGTGTCTCGATCGACATCGCCAGCCAGACCGCTTTCGGTCCGGTGAACGTGTCGGCGACAGACGCTGACAACAACCTCGCCAGCTTGGTTGCTGGCACAGTTCCGGCCACGATCGCGGATAACATCTCGATCACCGGCCCGGGCACTGGCCCGCTGAGCCTCAGCGGCACCGGTTTCACCGCTGCTGACGTCGGCACCTACACGATCGACTTCACTGCAACCGATAGCGGCAACCCGGCTCTGAGCGATATGGACACATTCACGCTCACGATCACCAACACGATCCCAGAACCGACCACGCTCGCAGCCCTCGCTGGCTTCGGACTGCTCGCTCTGCGTCGTCGCAAGTGAACTGTCAGTTGATCTGACCAATTGATCTGATTGGTAACTCGAAAGTCTCAAAGATGCAGTTCGGTCTTTGAGAAATTACGGTCGCACGAATCTCCAGGGCCGGTCACCTTCACGGTGGCCGGCCTTGTTTGCTTTTATAGAAGGACCTACCCAGGGGCAGTTTTCAGAAAAAACTAGAGTAACTATAGAGCAAACGTACAGCCGGACTTGTGCGATCCGTTGAGGGAACAACAATCATGATCCGCACTCGACTCGCCGTTGCGTTGACCAGCCTTGCAGTAATCTCATCCGCCAACGCGGGTTTTCACTTTAACAGCACAGACCAAGGCGTAGTTGACGGCTATCGAGTCTTTTTGATCCGGGCACTGAATGATGGAATCGGTACTGGATACGAGTTGGACGGCTACGATCTAACCTTCACCGTATCTGGCGCACGCGCGCACTTTAACGTCATCGACGGTCACGCCGATTTGATCAACACCTCAAATCCAAATCTTGGGTTTATGCGCGTTGGCTCGCCGGCATCAACATCCATTGTTTACACGTCGCCTCCAAGGAGTGAAGGCGCACAATGGGAATCCATCCAAAGCTGGAACGTCGCAGCCATTTCCACTGGATCTGAAGTTGCGACAGGCAACGGCGCAATCATCGCGCGGTTGTTTCTCGATGGGCCGGCTTTCGGACAGCTGACAGGGCAAATCGGCGGAAACCAAGGCGAGCCGCAAATCGTCAACACAGGGGTTTTTCTCGGCATTGCGGTTGACGATTTTGATCCGCCCGTGGTTACGGCGAATCCGAGTAGTGTCACGATTGATCTGAGCAGTCAGACCAGCTTTGGTCCGGTTGTTGTGAATGCAACGGATGGTTCCGACATTATCAGCCTGGCTGCTGGAACCATTCCTATACAAATCGCTGACAACCTCTCTATCACAGGCGACACCGATGGTCCGCTAACGATCAATGGCTCGGGCTTCGGGCCAGACGATGTCGGCTCCTACACCATCGACTTCACCGCCATGGCCGCGGCAGGCCCAGCGACCATCGGCATGGGAATCTTTGTACTCAACGTCGTGATCCCAGAACCGACAACTCTCAGCCTTCTCGCAGGCTTGAGCCTCCTCCTTCGCCGTCGCAACTAAACAAA
>Ga0138256_10007661_pt1 | contig 11373 bp, 20 predicted proteins | sample KNB2016incub_MG_FD_105486 | JGI IMG/M metagenome (GOLD analysis project Ga0138256, IMG submission 105486) | Active sludge microbial communities from wastewater in Klosterneuburg, Austria - KNB2014incub_MG | ecosystem: Engineered > WWTP > Activated sludge > Unclassified | place: Austria...
ATAGGTGCCGTACTCCTGCCAGGCGACCCACACCCAACCTGACAGCGGGTGGCCGTCGCCAACAACCCGCCCTCGCAGGCGCCGCCCGTCCTGACTTTCAACGACCGTCCCAGCCGGCAGTGTGACTCGCATGGTCCCTCCCAGGGGGGTAGGTAGGCCAGGAGTCCCGAGGCGGTCATTCGATCTCGGGCCTTACGTCGCCGGCACCTTGGGCAGTGTCCGACTCCTGGGTAGAGCTAGAGCGCGATGTGCTCGCAGATGAACGCCAGGGGGAGGGGTTCGACCCCGGCCCGGAACATGGGCAGGGTGAACTCAACCCGCCGGCCCCGCCAGTTGACGCGCAGACCTTGGATCTGTGCAGGGGTAGGGGTAGGTGGCATGGCCACTCCTTTCACAATCGAGCGCCTCCGGAAATCGGGCCAGGTATGTATCACACCCCACCGGCCCGCCCGTCGTAGAGCACTCCAGAGCCCCTACCTGAAGAGGGGACAGGAACCCCCTCAGGTAGAGACACTGCAACACTCCGACCGACACCTACCAGATGGTAGAGACCCCATGAGAGCCCCGTCTCACATAGTGGGATAGGGGGAGGGGAGGGGAGGGGGGCACCTACCCCCGGAGTCCCAGAACCGACGGCTCGAACACCCGTTCGATGGCACCCACCCGAACAGACGTTCGATCGGACCAGATCGAACAGACGTTCGATGGCACGGGATCGAACAAACGTTCGACGAACAGACGTTTGGACCTCGGCCATCGTACAAGCGTTCGATTCCAGACGATCGTACATGCGTTCGATAGCGCCGGCCAGAACATGCGTTCGATAGCAAGCGTTAGTGACTTCCGACCCTATGCGCCGTAACGCTAGAGCACATTGTCACTTGATCTTGCCTCGCTCCGTTTGCCTCGCTCCGTTTCTCAATCGTTCTTCACCTAGAAAGTGTGGGCGCGTTTATGTGCGCGCGATGTCAGTGCAAGTGTTCGCCGTGTAGTACACTTCGGTCCGTTGCGCATCCGCGTAGCAGTAGATGGGAGAAACGGAATGAAGAAGGTGCAAGAACGGCCGCAGGTGCTGGGCCTACAGGCTCATGGCCCTGTGGGGCGTGATCAGTTCCTAGAACGCGACGACCGCTTCGGTATCGGTGGTATGGCCGAATACTCACGCGGGTATTCGTGGCGACCGAGTGAGCGTCGCGAGTTGAACGAGGGTGCGAGCTACCGGCGCGACTGGCAACCGCGCGGCGACTGGGCAACGGTGCTCGGCGAGATTGGCATGGCGCTGGCAGATCGGGCCGAACTCGTTCTACCCAGTGTGCCGCTGGCGGAATCGGTGCCCTACTTCGCCGCATTCTGGCGGCACGCGGCGCAGGGTACGTCAGAGACGTTGGCGGCGCTGCTGGCGGCCTCACGCGGTGTCGACGTGGACAGTCGGCAAGATGCCGACGACGTCATGCAGGGTGCACTACTGGCGGCACTTGCCGCGGGTCAATGGGCCGAACAAGATACGGAACTGCTACGGACCGACGGTCCGCCTACACGCATCGCGCCGCGCAGTGACGGGACCATCCACGGCGACATCGAGCGTAAGGTCGTTGGTCAGTTCGATGAACTGGGCTACCTGTCCATGACCGGTGACGAACTGACAGCACGCGCGACCATGTTTCTCCGCGGCACGCGTGATGTTCAGTTCGGCCCTACGTCACGCAGCCGCCGCGGTCAGCGAGCGAGCGAAGCACGCGCCGACGAAGTTGAACTGATCGGCACTGACCGGCACAACTGGGAACAGGTCATTGACTGGCGACCGGAATCCTACGAACTGACCGGAACCACCTTGAGCGGGCAACCGATCGGAAAAGTGTTGCTGGCGCCGGAGGGTGCTGGAGACTCAATCCAATGGGCGCCCGCGACACCGCGTAAGCGCACTACGCGGCCACATAAGGCGCGCCGCGTGGCCTATCACAAACCCCAGCGCACCTGGGTCGCTGGCCCAGTGCATGACATCACCTGTGCCTATCCTCCGGTCAGTGTGCTGGCAGTGTGGCCTACCGTTCGCGGGCGTGATGAGTACATCACATCGGCCGACATCACCCGCGGGAATACGAAGCTGTCACGTCACATCCCGGGTCGACGCGGGTGGATTCATCCGGTAGTCAAGGTGCCAGCGGTGGCTAAGCCGAAGGTGACGCGGAGGCGTGCGAAGTCTGCCGAAGTGCCTACCGTGACACTGAACGAAGCGCTGGTGACCATTGAGCTAGCCATGCTGGCAGCGATGGAAGCGAAGCGCGATCACGCGGTCACGCTCAAGGTCGGTAGTCACCGCGTGACAGTGCGTTGTGTCCCTACCGATCGCGCCTACCGCATCCACGTCACTGACAAACTGACCGGTCGGAACGTGAATCGGAAAGTACGCACACTGGCAGGTATCGCCAGCGCAGTGCGTAAGCACGCGGCGTAGCCACACCTAGCTAGACCGAACAAGAGCCCGCGGCTAGCACCCGCGGGCTCTTGCGCGTGCGCTCGTCGATGACTGGGCCTATCGACGAGGATCGAACAACTGTTCGACAGCAACCTCGAACGGTTCGGCCGGCGAGCCCGAAATGCAGGCGCAAGCCACTTTCCCTCCCTTCGATTATTAGGGTGTATCACACCGTTGTGGGGTGAACACCTGCCCTTGGTGGTTCTGACAGCCGAGAGGCGTGCAAACGGCCCGTTTACAGGTGACTGGGTTGGGTGGGGGGACACAGGTTGGGAGTGGGTCACGGCTTGCGGTGTGATACATACACGTGTAGGATGTGATACATGAGCGACGACGCAGTTTCCGACAACACGCCAATTTCCCGAGGAACCACCTTGGAGGAGATCCGATGAGGGGCATCGACGTGACTGAAGGGATGCGGGTGCTCGTCGGGCCCGTCACGTCGGTGCGGCGGTATGGGATCGTGCGGCGTGTCGACCGGAACGACTCCGGCGGGGCTTCGGCGCTGGTCGTGTTCGACGAGGACTGGTTCGACGCCTCCGAGATCGAGCTGGCATGAGCGGCGAGACCACCACCGCACCGTGGACGCTGTGGGTGTTCGCCTTCAGCGTGCTCATCCTCGTCTGGCTGCTGCTCGACCTGATCGGCTGGCTGATCGGGCGCTACGTCCAACGCTGGATCGACCGCAACCTCGACCACGCTGTCAACATGGCGATCATCGCCTGGATCGCCAACAACTACCAACCCAAGGACACCCCTGATGATCACACCTGACCGCACCAACTGGCCCGGCCGCATCCACTACCAGGTCGGCTCGCACGCCCACTTCACCGCCGAGACCGACGAGTTCGGTGAATGGCACCTCGCCATCCGCACACCTCACGCCCCCGGCCGGCCAGACGGCAGAACATCCACCACCACCTTCTGGACGGTCACCGACCAGCAGTTGGTCGACATCCTCGACGCGCTCACCATGATCGCGGCACACACACAGACCGGAGCAACATCATGACCGAGTTCAACTTCAAGCCCGGCGACAAGATCCGTGAGCCCCGGTGGAACCCCAGGTCGTACGTCCACATCGTGGCGCTCGGCGACGACACGTTCATCGGTCGGATTCAGACCGATGAATGCCTGTACCGCAAGGATGGAGACTGGGAGCGCTACGTCGAGCCCGAGCCCGCGCCCTGCAAGCAGTTCACGATCGACACCGAGCGGCGCGTCCCGCGCCTCGGCGACGACGTCGTCTTGCTTCACGGCGGCACACCTTCACTGGGTCATGTTGGCGGGGGCCCGATGATCTACGTTGGCCCGCACTGGGTGGTCACCAAGATCACCGAGGTCGTCCCGCCAGCGGTGATCCCATCGAGTGGCGCCGGTGCGTCTGGCATTCACTGGACGGCCGGCGGCGTGAATAATGGGCCCGGAGCGACGATATGACCGACTACAGCGTTCACGACGAGCCCGACTTCGCCCGCGTCTACGACGAAGACGACCTGCTCATGGTGCGTCGCGGCGACCTTCGCGCGTTGCTCGACATCGCCTCCGGGTCGATGGATGCCACCTCCGGCTTCCTGTGCAACGAGGAGGTCGAAATCCTGCGTTCCAACGCCGTCGTGCTCGGCATCGACCCGATCACGGTCACCCCGAAGAACTTCGTCTGCCAGTACACCGGGCTGCACTGGTGGTCGTGGCAGTCGCCCCGCTCGTGGATGGGCGGTCCGGGATGGTGGTGCCCTGATTGCAGCAAGTGGGACCGCGACCACACCAAGGACGACCCGCCCACTGACGACAGGTCGATCGACAGGAAGATCCCCCAATGACCGACCTCTCCACCCCCAAACCTCCGATCGGGCTGCCCCCGATGACCTTGGACCAGGCAGTCGAGCTGGCCAACCGGGTTCGTACCGTCCAGCACGGGCTGATCAGCCTGATGACCCGCAACGCCAGCCCGGACAGCCTGTTGGACCACGCTGCGCACGCCTATAAGGCCGCGATCGTGCTGTTCGAGCACGCTGTGGAGGCCGAAAACGCGCTGATCGAGACCCGGTTGCTGCTCGATCTGATCCAAGGGTCGCTGTTGGCGGCCCGCGCCGACCCGGTCGACGGGCCGATTCTCGATGCCATCCTCACCCGCCATTTCACGGAAAGTGGTGGAATGTGATACAGAAATGGGGTAATGTATCACAGAAAGTGCCCTCTCCCCACCGGCCGGAGACCCTGTTGAGGCCCCAAACCGTCAGAAACGACCACAAAGAGTGGGAAATCACCCGAAATGAGCCGAAATGACCGCTGAAACCCCGAATCGCTCCGAATGGCCCCTCTACGGCCTCCCCGGCGCCGAGTACATGAAAGACGACCCCGACGAGGTGATCGTGGCCTGGATCGACGACCGCGGCGGCCCGCGCGAGCACGCCGAAGAGGTCCGCGTCGAAGAATGGTCCGCCCGACCCCTACGTCACTGGCTCCCCGATGCTGGAACCGTCCTTGCCTGGATCGCCGAATCAGCCGGCGAGGAGGTGTTCGAGGAGGGTTCCGAAGCGTTCTTCGAGGCATCCTGCGACCCGGACGTCGTCGCGGCGTTCGAGGCGGCCCTCACCGTCTTCGGTGACGCGATCGGCACTGGCTGGCGGATGGCACACGAGGAGATCGGCGAGATCACCTACATGGTGCTTCCCGACAACACGTTCCTGCGGCAGACGTCATGAACCTGACCTGCATCCACGGAATGCCCTTGGAGGTGTTCTGCTACGCCTGCCCCGGCACCGGCCGGCGGACGCTCATGAACGGCGGCACGGTCGACGTGGTCGCCCCGATCAGCGATGGTGAGTGGCATGACGGCAAGATCGGCGACATCATCGAGCCAAACGTCGGCTTCCAAGAGATCGCCGACGAGCTGGCTCGGGGTGATCGCGCCGCTGAACTCGTCAAGGACGCTGTGACGGTCTCGCTGATCCGTTCCGGTCGACCCGAGACGATCCCCCACACCCTCAACCTGTCGTTGAGGCTCGACGACGACGACGCCAACTTCATGTTGCGCTTCATCGGAGGCCAGCGATGAGCGAGCGACTGACCGACGAGCAGGTGGCGTGGTATGCGGGCACGTCCCGCACAGCCAAGTGGACCGCTGATATGGCCGTACACGAGAACATCGTCACCCTCGCCCGGGAGGTGCAAGCGCACCGCTCCTCATGCGAATGCGCCCCAATGGCCGAGTACCCGCAGCAGCGGGTGCACAAGAAGTCCCAACAGCTTGCCGTCGCGCAACGCGCCGATCAGGTGGAACGCCTGCTGGCGAAGTTGGAGATCCCGCGCAACGGGTTCCGGCTACTGGACGTCAGTATCAGCCCGGTCGAATCCCACCAGACAGGCCGCAGCGTCACCTTCGTGCTCAACGAGCGGTACACCGTCAACTTCCATGCCCCGACACTGCTCGAAGCGCTCAGGATGGCCGACCAAGCCATATGGGAAGCAGGGTGTAGTGCTACGCTCCTCACACCCACAGACGACACCTACGAGGACTCAGATCCCGAGTGTTGACCATCAGCCGCCCAGGCACCCTTGATGCCGGGAAGCGATGAAGGATGCCGGGGCGGCCCGAAGACCCTTGGAGGTCGCTATGCACACTACGAAACGAATTGCCCGACTGCTGGCTGCGGGTGTTACGACCATGTTGCTGTTGTCGGCTTGCACGCCCGAGCAGCTCGACGTCTACCAGAAGGTCACCGGCGATCAGCTCGACGCCGGCCGAACCGGGGCGCTGCTCGCGCTCGACGACACCCCGTGGCGCCTCGACGACGGCACAGTGATCCAGGTTGACGGCACGCTCACCCCGCCGACCGCGTGCGACCTGGAGAAGACCCGGATCAACACGATGGTCTACCACTGGGGTGTTTCTGAGCCAGCGATGGACGCCTTCCGTTCGGTGAGCCGCTGCAGGGGGTGGACCCAACCCGAGATCGACTCGTGGCTGACCGCCGCCGAGGACATCATGCGCGGCGAATCCGGGTTCTGCTGGAACGTCCTCGGTGGTGCACGTGGCGCCGGGGCCGGGTGTGTGATCGCACGCCAGGGCCGCAAGGAGGACGCCGGCTTCGGCCAGTTGATCCGCATCCACTACCAGATCGGTCGCCCTGGCACCGGGTGGCTGTGCGTGCAGGAAGGGCTGTGCTCGAAGCAGGACATCATCGCATCCCCGTGGGCGTCGATGACCGCGCTGGTGGCGCTGATCGAACGCTCCGGCACCTCAGGCTGGTGCTACGACGATGGCGCTCGCCGGCTTCATCGGCGGACATGTGGACATCCGGGCATCGACGTAGGGTAGGGTGTGATACATGGCCAAGGGAGAGAAGAACTCGACCTGGATCTCGATCCAGTGCACCGAGGACGAGAAAGCAACACTCGACGAGGCGGTGAAGGCGTCGGGCCTGACCCGCAACCGCTTCCTCCGCAACTTCATCGCGTCGCTGCGCAAGTCGTGAGCAACGTACGAATCCGCGTCACGGGCGGCCCGTGGCCTGAGCGTGTCGGACTGGAAGGCTGCATCGTCATCCCGACGCCCGAGCAGGCGAAGCTGTACCCGTTCAACGGGCGCGGCAAGAACGAGGTGATCGTGCTGATCGACAACGATCCGCTCAACGGGCCCGGCACCAAGTTCTGTGACGAGCCGTGGTCGTGCGCGATCAACAAGGCCGACATCGAGATCATCCTCCCCTCCTGGCTGCCGCACTACGAGCCCCGAAACCAGATCCACATCTTCCCCGAAGAGTTCACCGGGATCGTCAGGCCGTGAACGTCCGAGCCCGTCCGGCGTGCCAGACCCGCCAGCATGGCATCGCCGCGTCGCGCAAAGGCTGCACCTGCGACATCTGCAACGAGGCGAAGCGGGAGCACAACAGTCGGCCCCGCATTCGCTCATACCGTCGGCGCGACCGGCGTGAAGGCGACGTGATGTGCGTGTCGTGTTGCTGCTGGTTCCACCCGAAAGGCATCGTGCGACATGAGGACGCCTGTCACGGCTGATGCTATGGTGACAGGTGACCGGGCTGCCGCATGGCCCTCGCGCTCGACCGATCCACCACCATCGAGAAGCGAGAGAACCCATGAGTGTTGTGTGCAAGATGTTCATCCAGTCCAAGTCCGAGTCCCCGTCGAGCTGCAGCTACCAGCTCGGCGCCGTGTGCCGCGGTGAAGAGAACAAGCACTGGGCTGCAGCCACCCCGTCCGGCTCGATGAAGGTGCCGGCGTCAGACCTGCTCGACGAGGTGTGGGCGGCCCGTGACGCGACCGCGCCAGAGGTGTACGTCACCGTCGAACCTGATGCCGAGGGCGAGTGGACGATGGAGTCGTGCGAGTTCTCCTACGGTGGTTGCGCGGTGAAGTACCGGCGCAAGTTCTACACCGGCGAGCTGTCGCTCACCGTCAACGCCACCCCGGCGACCAAGGTGTTGCGTGATGCGTTCGCCCGTTCGCTCGACGACGGCAAGCCCGCCACGTTCACCGTGTGGGCTTCCACCATCGACGAGTGATCAGGGGGCGATGCGCTCGATCGTCGAGCCCGTGTCGCTCAACAGCCAGGCGCGCTGCACGAGGTAGTTCTGTGGTTCCTTGCCGCGCACGTAGACGCACAGCAGTGTGAGGGTCTTCAGTTCGACGTCGACGTCGACGCTGCTCTCCAGGTAGGCGTGGACCTGCTGTCCGGCCATCCCGACGAAGGCATCGTAGAAGTGCTGCCAGGTGGCGAGCCGCACCCATCGCACCGTCTCCACCCGCTCCACGTCGGCCACCCACGTTTGGATTCCGCCGTCGATGCTGCCATCCGGGGTGTCGTACTGGGTCTTCAAGGTCATGGTCATGTCGTTCTCCGTTCGGTCGTGTGTTCATCGTCATCGCTGGCGACAGCCCGAACCCTACAGGAGCACTAGACCTTGGCGCAAGAGTCGGCATATCATGTCGGCATGTCCGCCCGTGTCCGCACCTTCTGGCTTGACGATGCTCTCGTCGACGAGTTGGATCGGCGCGCCAGCGAACTCGACGTCACCCGGTCGGCGTTCGTGAAGGACGTGCTCAGGCGTGAATGCGAGATGCCGCCACCCGAGCAGCCATCTCGGCCTTGATCGCCGGCTGATCCAACAGCCATCGCATCGCGGTGGTCATCGACCCGTTGGGGAACGACTCGAAGAACGGCATCAACGCGACGAACTCGGTGACCGTCACCCGGAACGCGATGGTCTTCGTCAACCGCTCCCCCGTCGCGACCACTTCGATCGCCCCGTCTTCGCCGACGACGATGGTGTGTCCGTACGGGACTTTGATGTCGGGGTGGTCACTCCGACTGGTGGCCGTCTGCGTGTCGTCGGGTGTGTCCATGCGGGACATGTTAGGTCATCCGCCTGAGGAGTGCAAACAGCCCGTAAACAGCACACCCCGCCGGGCTCTTGCGAACCGCAGCGGGGTGTGCGAGGATGACGGTGCGAACTCGTCGAGGGAAGCGTAACACGCCCCTCGGCCCGACGAAAGGCCAGAGATGACAGAAGAGACTTTAGTGACCGTTCGGTCCCGCGAATCAGGTATCGACGGGAGGGTGGTCCGATGGTTCATCCGCTACTCGGGGGAGATGCCGTGGCTCTGCACGTACTGCGGTGAGGCTGAGGCTGAACACATGGACCACATCGTGCCGCGCAGCAAGGGCGGTCAGAACATCGGCAATCTGACCCCGGCTTGCGCGAAGTGCAACATGTCCAAGAAGGACCGCACGCCCGAGCAGTGGATCGCCGCCATGTTGCGCCGAATGCAGGAAGGACAGGCGCCGCCGCGCTACCACCGCCTCGTCGGAAGGTTGCTCTGTCCGATGTCGGCAAAGATCCACGCGTACCGCTTCTTCTACGACGATTACAAGCTGGTGGCCTGATGAGCATCGTGGCGATGTCTCACTGCTGGGGAGAGAACTTCCCGGTCAAAGCGAAGGGCGTGTCTTCGGCGGCGGTCCGGCTGGTAGCCCTCTCGATCGCTGACGTCGTCAACGACGCCAACGACAACGAGTTCTACGGCTCCGTGACGCGTCTGGCCGCGAAGGTGACGTTGTCTCGCGAAACGGTCGGGCTGGTGCTGAAGCATCTCGTCGAAGCCGGCGTCCTCGATCAACTCGAAGAACGCCCCGGAGGAACGACTCGTTATCGCTGGAACGGGGTGCCGGAGATTCCGTCACCCCTGACGGATGGTCCCGACGGGGGTGACGGGACGTCCCGACGCGATACCAAGACAACCCAACCATCCCAAGGTTCTTCACTTCGTTCAGAAAAACTCGATCATCAAGTCGCGCGCGAATACTGGCTGTGGTACGTCGCAGAACACCCCGGCTTGAGACCGACGATCGTCTTCCCTGCGCTCCGCAAGGTCGCGAGCAAGTTACTCGAAGCTGGTCATCAGCCCGACGACATCGTCGACGCGATGAAGACCGCGAGATCATGGACCTCGAAGTCGCTGTCCGACGAGATCGCGCGCAAGCGAGCACTCGCGGAGGAGCGGACGACGACGGTGGCGGTCCCGCACGCCATCGTCCGGGCGTTCGCCAAAGCTGAACCGTTCTTCGACCGGCATCGCACCGGAGCAACGAAAGAGGAACGTCAGCACTGGATGCGGCTCGCCACGACTCTGCGGCATTCAGGGTACGACATCGGTGAAACGATGATCCGCCTCGCCTTGGCGCTGCGTGCGGACTGGATCACGACATGGTCACTGCAGAACATCGAGTGCCCCCGGTTCCCCGGCGAACTCGACGACTACGCTGACTCAATGGAGCGCGCCTGGACGAACCGTCGCTGGAACGTCTCATGAACGAGGCGATCGAGGCAGCCATCAACGAGTACATCGCCCGCGTGAACGACGCCGTAGAGACAGCTTGCGAGATGGCGCTCCTTCGACGGGTTGGTGTTCTTCTCATCCACCACCCTGACGGCTCGGTGACCGTCGGGCCCAGTGCCGACGTGCCGTACGGGACTATCCATGAATACTGACGCCCGCCTCCCCCCGTTCGATCTCGATGCCGAAGCCTCGCTGATCGGCGCCGCCCTGATCCGCCCGTCGGTGATCGGTTCGCTCGCCGGGTTCGTCGACCCGTCGGACTTCTACAAGCCGCACCACGGTCACGTGTGGACCGCGATGCTGGACCTGCATTCGACGGGCGGCCACATCGACGTCGTCACCGTCCATGCCGCGACCCAACAGTTGGATGTGACGGTCCAGATGTTGCTCGAATGCCAGAACGCGACCCCGGCGGTGTCGGCGGTCGGCAAGTACGCCGACATCGTCGTCCAGGCGTCGCGTCGTCGCAAGCTGATGCAGCACTACAGCGAACTCGTCGACAGGTGCTACACGAACAGCGCGGACGAGGTGATCGCGATGGACAACATCCGTGCCGACGCACTCATGTTCCGTGGCGAAGGAGCGGTCGACGGGCTGATGTCGTTGCCCGAGTTCATCGCCTCCACGAAGGAAACACGCGAGCACGGCCGGTGGCTGATCCCGCACATCATGCGACCCCGCTGGCGGATCATCATGGTCGCCGGGGAAGGCATGGGCAAAGGGGTGCTGATGCGCTCGCTCGGGCTGCACATCGCAGCCGGGCGCGACCCGTGGAACTACGACAACTTCATCGAACCATGCCGGGTGCTCTACATCGACGTCGAGAACTCCGACACCACCATCTTGCATCAGGTCGACGTGTCGAACACCGGCATCGACTTCGGGATCGAATGCGAAGACCGCTACCACCTGTGGCGGCGCGAAGCCGGGCTCAACCTGCGCGACCGCCGGGTGCAAGCCGAACTCGACGCCGTCCTGCAAGCCACCCGCCCCGACATCGTGTTCGCCGGCCCGCTCTACAAGCTGACCCGCCG
>Ga0138256_10007663_pt1 | contig 11372 bp, 8 predicted proteins | sample KNB2016incub_MG_FD_105486 | JGI IMG/M metagenome (GOLD analysis project Ga0138256, IMG submission 105486) | Active sludge microbial communities from wastewater in Klosterneuburg, Austria - KNB2014incub_MG | ecosystem: Engineered > WWTP > Activated sludge > Unclassified | place: Austria...
CCAGGTAAATGTGGTGGATGTATAGCCTGCTGTACTCACATAGTCGTAGGTAACATTGCTGATCGAGATCGCGGGTATTGCGAGATTGATTGTGTAAACGCGCGACTGCACTGTCTCTACATTGCCGGCAACGTCGAGCGCGGCGAAACGCAGCTCGGTCGAAGCGGTGTCCGGCGTCTCCCACTTATCCGAATATTCCACGCCGTTGGCCACGTTGCCGCTCGCGTCAAATGCCGGATCGCTGCCATCGGTCGTGTAGGCAATCTTGCGGCAGCCTGATCCGGCATCTGTGCATGACAGTGTCACACTCTGCACAGAGGCGTACGAGCCCGCCGCGATATCGGCAGAAGATACCGGGGCCGTCGCGTCAGCCGTCATCACGAGCTCGAGCATGCCCACCTGATTTAATCCGTCGCGCACCATGAGACACAGCTTGTCGCGACCGTCTGCGGCGAAGAGCTTGAGCGGGTTTGCCGAGAGCGAGCCATAAACCGTGGTTACGACCGGCGTGTTTGCATTGTAGATATACAGCGCGCCGCCCAGATCGATCTGGCAGGTTGCCGCATCGTTGTCGATCACGCCGATCTGGTAATAACCGTCGCTCTGCGTCTGCCAGGTGATGCTCACCGAATCGGAAGGTTTGAGGCTGTTCACACTGGTGCCGATCTGTGTGACCGCGGGGCCGACTTTACCGGAGCCGAGGTTGAGCATCTGCACGACCGCAGCCTTCTTCTCGTCGGTTACGGTCACCTGCACATTGGCGACAAAACCCGGCGTCACGTTATTGGGCAGTACAAAAGTGACCTGACTGCTGCCCACGTTATCAGATTGCCCGGAAAACAGACCGATTTCTGAACTGTATTTGTAGGTAATGTTCTTACCCTCCGGATCGTTCGCCTCGACATTGAGGGCGAATACCTGATTCGGCAACAGCGTCGCCCCGCCGGGTGAGTTGCTGGCAAATTTCGTGATCACCGGCGCCTGGTTCGAGCGAAAATCCCGGATCTGTTTGACCAGGGCGCCGTCGCAGGCGCAGAACCAAAACAGAAGAACCCAATACCCCGACCAAATACGCATATAATACCTTACCTGATTATCCCTTGGCGTCCGGCATAAAATAATCCCTGCGGATTATCGAAGAGTTTTTAGCCAAGCTCTGATCTCCGCCAGTATCCTTTCTTTGTCCGTGCGCACAAATTCGCTCAGCATCACATGGTTGCCGTCGGCGATTTCGACCAGTTTGTTTTTTGATCCGCCGCCTTTCGCCCTGCCGAGCTCAGGAAACAGGTCGCGAATTTGGCCAATGTCGATTGTATCATCCTGATGTTTGGCGTCCTTATAATAGATCAGTCCCAAAACCGGGGGATTGATGGCGCGGATCGTTTCGCGGCTCATGATATAGCGTCTGAGGTTGTTCAGGCCAATGAGCGCCGCGAATTGTTGTTTCGCCAGCCAGTATTTGTAGTAATCGGGATGCTGGCGTTTTTCCGGGTCTTCTTTCCAGCGCGCATCGCGCTCTTTGCCCATGACCGCGCTCGCGAGGCGAAAGCCGCCGGGAAAATTCAGAATCCGTGTCGTCTTGTTGCCGAAATCCCATAGCGGCGAAGCAAGAATCAGCGCATGGATTTTATCGCCGTGTTTTGCGCCGAGATAGGTGGCGATGAGCCCGCCGGTGCTTGTGCCGATAACAATGATGTTCTTGCCGAGCTTCGGCATCATGAGCAATGCTTCTTCGGAGGTCTGAATGTACTGCTGGAATGTTGCTGCGGCCTGCGCCCCGGCGTTCAGCCCGTGCCCGGGAAGTCTCAGGTAATAAACATTGGCATTGAGAGTATCGGCGAGTCTGTCACCGACAGCTTCGCCTTCGGCGCGCGATGCACCGAAGCCGTGGATGTAGAGAATTGCCGCGCCATCGCTCTTTTTGTTGTTTATCACCAACCTTTCGGTCATATGTTCGGGCACGCCGATTCTGCGCGAGAAATTGCGCTGGCGCTCATAGAAATCTGTGAAGGTGTTTGCCGGCACCGGTGGCTGGTAGGTGTATTGCAAGTCGGCCTGCCGGCAATACGCCCGCCCGTAGAACAGGGAACCGGCAATCAGTACGAGATACAACAGTATGCGGCGCATGGGCCAATTGCACTTGCCGCGTGAGATCGACGAGCAGATTTTGCGTGAGTGCTGCCCGCTGGGCAGCACTCACGCAAATAATGAAAAATAAAATTAAAAAAACGCTCGTTCTCGTCGATGGGCATGCCATGGCATACCGCGCGCATTTCGCCTTCGCGGGGCAGAATCTGACCGATGACAAGGGCAACGCCACCGAGACTACATTCGGTTTCTACCGAATGCTCGCGAAACTCATCGCCGACCGCAAACCGACGCACCTGGTGCTGTGTTTTGATCCCAGCCGCGAGATGAATCCGCGCTATGATATTTATCCCGATTAAAATATAGTACTTTAAGACCATAACTCCACATATTGAGTTATTTTGTCGCCTCAATAACAGGCTTTACGTCTGAGAGATCGGGCTTTCCTCTGGCTTTAGTGGGGAGCAACTTCCTAAATACTAAATACTTAACTTTATTTATCCCGCAATTCCTTCCTTAATATTTTTCCGATCGGGCTCTTGGGTAGCGAATCGCGAAACACAAATTGCTTGGGAATTTTGTATTTGATGAGCTGATCGGCAAGAAATGCCTTCAAATCATCACCCGTTGCCTGCATACCCGTTTTCAGCGCAATGAACGCCCGGCCGACCTCGCCGAGGTGTTCATCTTTGATACCCACGACACACGCTTCAAGCACAGCCGGGTGCTTGTAGAGCACTTCTTCTACCTCGGCCGGGTACACGTTGTAGCCACCGGTGATAATCAGGTCTTTTTTGCGGTCGACGATGCTGAAGTAGCCGTCTTCATCCATCTTGCCGATGTCACCAGTGTACAACCAGCCATCTTTGATTGTAGCGGCAGTCGCTTCGGGGTTCTGCCAGTACCCGGTCATCAGATCGGGGCTGCGCAGAATGATCTCACCCTCTTTGCCTGCGGGCAGTATCTCGCCGGTATTCTCATCGATGATTGCCATGAGTGTGTCCGGCCACGGAATACCGATCGACTTTTCTTTCTTCTTACCGAAGTACGGATTGGCACATTTTGCCGTCACGGATTCAGTGAGGCCATAACCTTCTATGAGCGTACCGCCGGTTTTTTCTTTGAAGGTAATTTTCAGCGCCTCAGGTACCGGCGCTGCACCCACAAAACATCCGCGCAGCTTCGCATTTTTCATTTTGGCAAAATTCTTGTGATTGAGTATGGCATTGTACATTGTGGGGACACCGGCAAAAACCGTGATGCCATCTTTTTCAAAATGTTTGATCGCCTGCGCTTCATCCCAGCGCGGCATCAGCACCATTTTGCCACCAGAACTGAGGCTCAGGTTCAACCCCACGCTCATACCGAAACCATGGAAAAACGGCAGCACGCAGAGACCGATGTCGTCGGGTGTAATCTGTCCCCATGCTTTGGCCTGTGTCATATTGACACCCATCGCAAAGTGCGACAGCACCACACCTTTGGAAACGCCCGTCGTGCCGCCGGTGTAGATAATGACTGCAGTGTCTTCACCTTTGAGAGGCACGGTCGGCACGACCGCCGCGTGGTGAAACTGTTTCAAGACCGAAGCATAGGTAATAGTGGCGGCACGCTGGAAATCTGGCAGCGGTTTTCCAAGCGATTTCTTTTTCAGGCGAAATAGAAAATTCTTGGGCCACGGCAGATAGTCGCTGACGTCGGCGACGATCGCGAGAATATTTGGTTCGGCGCGCAGAAGGTCCATCAGCTTGTCATAGAGCAGGTCGAGGAAGATTATGATCTTCGCGCCCGAATTGCGAAACTTGTATTCAGCCTCGCTCGCGGTATCGAGCGGGCTCGCTGGCACGACAACCGCACCACGCTTCAAGATTGCATAATAGGCAATGATGAAGTGCGGGCTGTTGGGCAGCATTAACAGAACGCGGTCGCCTTTACCAATGCCCTGCGCTTCGAGATAGGCTGCAAATGCGTTGGCAGATTTTTCAATCTGCCCGTAGCTCAGCGATTTGCCGAGAAATTTCACTGCCTTGCGATGCGCATGCTTTTCTGTGCTGGTGCGAAAGAGCTCGGGCAGGCTCTGCTTCGGATACTCGAGGGTCTCAGGCACATGGGGGTCATAGTGCTTGAGCCATGGGCGCGGTATGGATTGCGGATCGGGTTTAATATTCACGTTACCTCTTCTTACTTCGTAGCCCCGGGTTTAAACCCGGGGCTACGAAGCTACATTGAAATAGAGCCTTTACGAAACTCACTGCGGCCAATGAGCACGTTCAGAATATACGGCTGTTTTTTTGCGAGACTCTTCTTGAGCGCCGCAAGGCCGGTCTTGATCTGCGCGGGCTTCGAAATCGTGCTGCCAGCCCCGCCGAACGTCTTCGCGACTTCATCGTAGTGCGAATATTCGAGCATGCACGCGACGTCGTCTTTCAGAAACTCTTTCTGGTCGCGGTAGATCTGCGTCCAGCAGGCATCGTTGCCGATAATCGCCCCCACAGCAATCTTGTGCCGCGCAAAAGTGTCGAACTCCATGATGCTGTAGCCCGCCGAACCGTCGCCATAGAGTATAATTACGTCATGGTCGGGTCGCGCAACCTTCGCCCCCAGCGCAAACCCCGCACCGACGCCCAGCGTGCCAAACACACCGGGGTCGAGCCAGGTCAATGGCCCGCCGGGGCGCACTATATAGGCGCCTGTCGCCACAAAGTCGCCGCCATCGGCAACGAGGATTGTTTTCTTCGCCAAAACATCCGCGGCTTTGACAAAGAATTCCACAGGGTTGATGAGTTTCATTTTCTCAGACGCCTGCTTTGCAATCTCTCCTTCGCGCGATTTTTCGCGCTCAGTGAGAGTCTGCTTCCATGCGCTCAGGCGGCCACTGTCGGCGCGCACGCCTTTTTCGGCGAGCTTCATCAGCAGCGCGCCGGGGTCGACGCGCGCAGCGAGGTTGGGTCGTTTATTTTTCTTCAGGTCTTTGCTGTCGAGATTGACGTTGATATGGAATGCGCGGCGACCGATGTGCGCGCCATAGTTGAGACGAAAGTCTGCGGGCACACCGAGCAGAATAATCAGGTCGGCTTCGCGCAGCGCCTCTTTGCGTTTCTGCCTGAACTGCAGCGGGCTTTTTTCACCGAGCAGCCCACGTGCCATGCCCGACAGATAGACCGGCACACCGAGGCTCTCCACTGCACTGCGAATCTTCGCAACATGCTGCGCATGCACGAGCGTCTGGCTGCCGACGAGCAGCAAAGGCCTTTCTGCTTTCGCGATGGCCTTCGCAAGTCGGTCGATGAGATTTTCAGAAATAAACGGTTCAGGCACCGCCACGGGGTCAGGCAACTGCAGATTTTTCAATCCGCCGAACAGGCGATTGACATGGAACCTGAGATATGCGCGGATTGCACGCGCCGGCAAACTGCTGCCCTTGGGTGCCGACTCGCCGTACCACTCGCGCACGATCTTCTCATCATAGAGCAGATCGACCGGCAGCTCGACAAACACGGGCCCGGGTACACCGCTCTGCGCGATGGCAAATGCTTTGTTGAGCGAGGGCGCAATGTCTTTCACGCGGCTGACACGAAAGGCCTTCTTCACATTCGAGCGGATGAGTTCGATCTGGTCAATATCTTGCAGCGAACCGCGGCCCCTGAGCGCCGTTGCCGTCGCGCCGCCAATTAAGACAAGCGGCGATTGCGCCATGAGTGCGTTGCGCATCGCGGTGATGGTGTTGGTGACACCGGGGCCCGCAGTCACGACCGCGACGCCGGGTATTCCCTTGAGGCGCGCCCATGCGTCTGCGGCGAAAACCGCATTCACTTCGTGGCGCGTGTCGACGACACGAATGCCACGTCGTTTGCTCTCAACCAGAATCGGCGACACGTGGCCGCCGATGAGAGTAAAAAGTGCATCCACGCCGTGCGCAGCAATCACGCGCGCGGCTATTTCTCCGCCATTCATGGAGCGACCTTTACATGAGCAACGGCAGCGTCAATTAAATAGATAAAAAGGTCTTGTTTTCGTGATCTACTAACCCCTGGCTAGTAGATCACCGCCCCATACAACCCACGCGCCACTTCGACAATCTTCACATAGTCGAGCGTGTCCGGCGTGTCGCTCTGCTCATGGTAGTTTTGGTTTCTCATGAACGCCGTATCGGTCACCATCACGGCAAGCCAGCCCTGCTTCCAGTAATTCAGGTGGTCTGAAAAATCGATACCCGTGACAATGGACGGTGCCGCCAGCGAGATGAGTTTCAGATTCGCCGACTTGATAAATCCGATTTTTAAAAAATCGAGCAAGATCGAGTCGCTGCTGCGCCCGACGAGCGCGATGAAATTGCCCTCGCTCGGGTAGAACAGGCCCAGCATGGGCGGGTATGACTGCGAACCCTTCGCGTCAGAATAGTAACCGATTGTTTCGAGCGAAATCATAAATTTGACTTTGGCGCCGCGTTTTTTGAGATTCGCCGCGTGCACCGCACTGCCCATAAATTCGGTGCGAAAATGCGGCGGCTCTTCGAGGCTGTAGAACACAAGTTCAAAATTGTTTTTGAGCGCTGCCTGATTTGCGGCCAGATACTTTGCGATGAGCAACAGGCCTGCCACACCGCTGGCATTGTCGTCGGCACCAGGCTGATCGCCGCAGACATCGTAGTGCGCGCCCAGTACAATAATTGGTGCGTCATTAGGGCCAAAGTTCGCGATCACGTTCTTGTACGTGCGCTCCTTGACCTTGAATTCTTCGAGCCGGATCTGCTTCGTGTAAGGTTTCAGTTCGCGCTTGATATATTTCACCGCCGCTTCGAGCGACAGTAAATTTCTGTGGTTGCGGGCAGGTTGTATCGCGGCGAGATATTCGACGTGGCGGCGCGCGGCACGTACATCGTCGTCGATGGCGGCGGTCGCCGAAGGCAAAAAAGGCAACATAACCCCGAACAGCACTGCTAAGGCAAAAACGCCCATTCGGTAAGGATAAAATAGTCTAGGGAATGTTTTCACAATGTATCCACTCACTTGGCCTGAACCCAAGTCAAATTTGCAATCCCTTTGCGCCCGCGGGCGCTATGCTACCCGACACCCCGTATTTCGTGGGTTCCGCGCTGCGAAGAGGCTTATCTAAAAATAGACAGCCTCTAAAAATAGAGCTATATTAATGCCGAGGGTGCATACCCATGAAAAAACCGGCTGATATCGCACAATTCCTGAAAGAACGGGGTCTCAGGGTTTCGTTGCAAAAGCTTGAGATCGCGAAGCATGTGCTCGGCTCGCACCGCCATTTCACTGCAGAAGAGATCTTCAAAGAAGTCAATGCGGATTTTCCCCGTGTCTCCCGTGCGACGGTATTTAACGTGCTGAATCTTTTCGTCGAGCACGGTCTGCTCAAAACGCTGCAGGCGCGCAGCGACGTGCTGCTCTACGATTCAAACACCGAAGAGCACGACCACGTGGTGGTCACCGAAAGCGGCAAAATTTTCGATGTTATGCTGCCTGAAAAAGACAAAGAATCATTTCTGAAAAACCTGTGGGCGAAGAACCCGCATCTGCCCAAAAAGGCCACGGCTTCAGTCGTTGTGCACGTCTGACTTCAATAATTTCCGAACAGGTATGAACGCCGGCACGAACTGCCTGCTTTACGCGCCCCAACTTCCCTGAATTCGTTATCGTTATTTTCGCCCGTCTTCTGAAATTTTTCGAAGCCGTCAAACCCCTTGTACAAGTCGGTGAATGCGGAGTCTTTATTTGCTTTTGATACGGGGCGATAATTTTCGTAGTACGCTGCGTGAGTAACTGTGGTCGGCTCACCGACACCCTCAAAATAAAAACTTTTGCGCGCTGACAGTTGAATTTTGCCATTCACTTCGCGCCAGCAACCATGTCCCGTGCAGACGCCACCACACGTATAGAATTCAGAATCCACGTACGTGCCATCGGGACAAAGATTGATTAGGGCGCCCATGGTCTTTATATGGATGTCGCGCGGCTTCGCGGGCATTTCGCAGACATATTCATCCAGGTGTGCCGGCTCAAGCAGCGCGCCGAAAAGGTAAGCCACTTTTCCCGGCAAGTCGAGGCGCGCCCATCTGCCTTCATAGCCATGATCGCCGATTCTGACGATTTTCAAATCGGGCAGAAATTCAATGACCTTGACTTCGCTGCCATGCGGCAGATTGGCCACGACAGCGCCGGTCGTGTCGGGTTTTGCACGCGCAATTGCACCTTTATCTGCAATGACGCGATAGCGGTTGTCGGATTGTTTTTGCGGGATAGTGGCGGTATTTTTGCGGCAGTCAATGATCGATAGCAGACAAAACGCAATTAGCGCAGGCTTATATGATCGGAACATTGCAGACATTCTGGAGTGGTTCTTGTTACGGCAACAGGAAAACACGCCGATAAGTTATTGGTGACCTATCGTGCTTTACGCCGTATTGTATTCTGCAGTCTCCCAAAAGCGCGGTAATATGAACTTCACCGGTGTTTTCGCTCCCGATTCGCGCGCCCGCACAGTGTGGGATTTTCTCCTTTTTGTGGTCACGCTCACCCTTGCAATACTCGGCCCTTTGGAGCTGGTATATAAACTCAATGGCAGGATGTTTGTCCTTTATTCTGGCCTGTTTCTAACCAGCATCTTCGCTGCCGATATGTTACTGAGTTTCCGCACGGCATTTTATGAGCGCGGCGAACTCGTCACCGAAAAGGCGCAGATCCGCCGCCACTATCTCAAAACTTGGTTCGTGCTCGATCTACTCTCGCTGTTTCCTCTCGATCTGATTTCCGGGCAAATACCGATCTCAATACACGGGCACACAATTGATCTCGCGCCGGCGCTGCGGCTGGTGCGGCTCGTGCGTCTGCTGCACCTGAAAGAACTCGTCAACCGCTGGCGCCATGCCGACTTCTTGAACCCGAGCATGATGCGCCTTGTGATTCTGGTGCTGTGGATGCTGATGGTCGCACACTGGGCCGCCTGCGGCTGGATCGTCATGGGCAATATCAAAGCCGACTATAACGCCGCAGAAAACTATCTGCGCGCGTTTTACTGGGTCATCACCACGTTTGCCACGATCGGCTACGGCGACATCACGCCGATGAATGTGCCGCAGATCGCCTACACCATTGTGGTCGAAATCATCGGCGTTGGCATGTTCGGCTATATGATTGGTAACATTGCCAGCCTGCTCGCCAACCTCGATATTGCCCGCTCGAAATACCAGGAAAAGATCAACCGCCTGAATCTCTACATGGAATACCGGGACATCCCCACTGCACTAAGACAAAAATTACGGCGCTATTATAAATACATGTGGGAAAGCCGGCGCGGCTATGATGAGAATCTGATTTTGCGCGATTTGCCGAGCGCACTACAAAAAGAACTCGCAATGCACATCCATGCCGATGTAATCGAGAAGGTGCCCATTTTTAAGGGTGCAACGGATGCATTCATTAAAGAAATCGTCATGAAATTGACGCCAGCCATGTTCACCCCCGGCGACTATGTGTTTCGCGAAGGTGAACTCGGACATAATATGTATTTCATCAGCCGCGGCTCGGTCGAAATTTTATCAGAAAGAACGGGGCAGGTGTTTGCTTCGATCAGCGAAGGCGGCTATTTCGGCGAAATCGCGCTGCTGATGGATTCACCGCGCAATGCCAGTGTGCGCGCGTTGGATTACTGTGATCTTTACACGCTCGACAAAGACAGCTTCCAGATGGTTCTGCAGCGCTTTCCTGCATTCGCGAAACAGGTGCGCAAGATCGCCGGCGAACGCATTCACCACGAGACAAAGAAACCCAAGCGGCGCAAACAGTCCAAACGCACTTCTGCACGCAAATAACAGCGAGCAGATCGCGCCCTATCTGTTCTTACGATCAAACGCCTTTTTCGTGCCAGTCGTGCCCTGCATCGACAGCGGATCTTCTGGCCAAAAGTGTTTCGGATACCGACCGCGCATCTCTTTGCGCACTTCGGCATAGGTTGATTTCCAGAAGGCGGGCAGATTGAGCGTCGTCGCAATCGGTTGTTTACCGGGAGACAAAAGCTCGAGCGTTACGGGCAAGCGGCCATCTGCCAGAACGGGATGCGCGTCCAGACCAAAAACTTCCTGTATGCGCACGCTGACGACCGCCTTGCCATCGGCGTAATGGATGCGGTGCGACGACCCGCTGGGCACGCTGAGACGCGCCGGTAATTTATCTTCTACAATTTTTTGCTGAGCATAGGACAGACGCGCTTCGAGTGCCTGCTGCACCACAGTGTCTGAAATCTCCTGCAACGATTTTGCGCCCTGCGTGAAGGGTGCGAGCCAGTCTTCGAGCGTGGCAGCGAGATCAGCTTCGGCAAAAGAAGGCAGATCATTACCCCAGCCGCGCAGAAGCTCAACGCGCGCGCAGAGAGAGATTGCCTCATCACTGAGGAGTGATGTGATGCCGGTTTCGCGTATCTTCTGCATCACCAGCTTCTCGGCAAAACCTGCCGGCAGCGGAGTTTCCTTTTCTGCGAGCACAATGGCCCCGAGGCAGTTAAGTTCATACGCGCGGGGCTTGCCGTTCACCTCGCGGATCTCTTGCCGTGTAGCGATGTCGTTTTTGAAGTGGGCCAGCACCTCTGGCCGCGAGACAGAAAGACCCAGCCTGAGCTTCGCATTTTTTTCTGCAGCTGATACATCGACCGCAACGATGAATTCCGATTCAGCCAGCCAGTCGGATTTATCAGTGTAAACTCCCCGCCCGCCGCGCAAAAGAAACGACCCGGGCTCACGGCGTATCGCCACGCGGTCGGGGTAGGCATAGAGAATGGCAGTTGCCAAAGTCTGCGCATGCCGCGCAGACTTTGGCAACTGCTGATACGCTCGGCGAATCGCATCCAATCCTCGCCGGTCGGCGCCGTGCGGCACATCACCGGTTTCGATGAACTTCTGCAGCGACTGGAAGCGTATTTCGAGATCGGTCGCCATGGCACCGGTGACTCGCATCGCGTCGCGCTCTGAAAGCTGTGCTGCCAGGAGTGCAGTCTGCTGCGAAGGTGCCTCGGCGAGCATGACCGCGAGCCGCGGTGGCAAGGGCAGCGATGACGCCTTTTTACCGGTTTCCGTGAGCTTGCCCTGTCTGTCGAGACAGCCGAGGTCTGTGAGAAGTTTTTCTGCCTGTGACATTGCGGCCGCAGTCGGCATGTCAGGCAGCATCAATGATCTGAGCGGCGATCCGAAAGCGAGGGTTCTGAGCGATGCATCGGCAAGATCGGTGCGCAGAATCTCGGGAGCGCGGGTGCGGGGGCGCCGCCTGAAATCG
>Ga0138256_10007664_pt1 | contig 11370 bp, 10 predicted proteins | sample KNB2016incub_MG_FD_105486 | JGI IMG/M metagenome (GOLD analysis project Ga0138256, IMG submission 105486) | Active sludge microbial communities from wastewater in Klosterneuburg, Austria - KNB2014incub_MG | ecosystem: Engineered > WWTP > Activated sludge > Unclassified | place: Austria...
ATCGCTTCCATTACTTTCTATGCCCACCTTCGCCATAAAATGAGGCATCCGGTCATCAGCATTTAATTGACGCTGTGCTAATTTCGGATTTGGTATCTCGGGGTTAGCCGGAGAGTTTTCGTAACTGAAAACCCTGCCCATACCGCTCATCATGTGATACAAAATATGACAATGAAAAAACCAATCACCGCTTGCATTTGCAGCAAACTCAATGGTATCTCTTTCCATAGGCATCATATCCAACACATTTTTAAGCGGAGCGTAATCACCCTGTCCGTTCAACACCCTGAAATCATGTCCATGCAGGTGCATAGGGTGACGCATCATGGAGTTATTGTACAATACAATTCTAACGTTCTCTCCCTTCTTTATTAAAATTTTATCGCTTTCTGAAATTGTTTTATTATCCAATGTCCACACATAACGGTTCATATTTCCTGTCAGGTCAAACTTTAATTCTTTCAATGGGCCTGGCGGCAATGTTGTCTTTTCGGGGGAACGTAGCATGCCATAGTTGAGTGTAACAATATCACCGGATTCAGCCTCCATATTCATCCCCGACATACTTTTGTTATTGGGCATTTGCATACCGGACATATCATTTTTTTTGTTTTCCTTTTTAGGATTTTCGTCACCTGTAATTTCCGGGTACATTACTGTATTCATATCCATTGTCTGGTTGCTCATTTCCATACCCATCGGCATCAAATTCCCATTCATATCCATCATATCATTCATCATCTTCATCCCTGCAAAATATTTGAGCTTCGGCAGTTTTTTTGCCGGCATCTTCATACCGCTGCCCAGCCAGAGCGAAGCGGATTTGGTACGGTCTTCCGGAGTTAACAAAAATTCATAGCTCATATTATCCGGCACGGTTACTATAACATCATAAGTTTCAGAAACACCAATAATTAACCGATCAACTTCTACCGGTTCCACATCGTTGCCATCGTTTGCAACTACTGTTATTTTACCTCCTGAATAAGTAAGCCAGAAATAGGAGGATGCTCCGCCGTTTGCTATGCGCAACCTTACTTTATCTCCTGCTTTCAGTTGAGGGTATTCTGATTGATTTTTCCCGTTTATTAAAAACTTATCATAGTAAACATCGCTTACATCCATTGCATTCATTCGTTTCCATTCATTGGTAACTTTTGTTTTAAAATGTCCGGTCTTAATGGCTTCTGCGTAACTTTGGGTAGTTCCTTTTTTTATGGCAAACCAATCAGTGGCATTATGCAGGCTGCGATCCACTTCTTTAGGATTCATATCTGTCCATTCACTTAGCACTACCGGAAGGGTTGCTATATCCATGTCCTCTCTTTTATTCAGGATCATTGCGCCATACATACCGATTTGCTCCTGCAACCCACTATGACTATGATACCAGTGTGTACCATGCTGAATAATTGGAAACCTGTACAGGTGTGTTGTATGTGGTTCAATAGGCATCTGCGTAAGGTTCGGCACACCATCATATTGATTTGGTAAAAAAAGGCCATGCCAATGCAGGGATGTTGTTTCATTCAATTCGTTGTGTACATAAATTTCTGCTGTGTCACCTTCAGTGAAAGTTAAAGTTGGCATAGGGATTTGCCCGTTCACTGCAATGGCTCGTTTGGATTTTCCTGTGAAATTTACCAGTGTATCTCTTATGTACAAATCATATCTGACTGTTCTTGGGGGCGTCTTATTTACAATTGTTTTTTGAGGTAGCGATTTCGGATTTGCAGATGGCATACCATTCATTTTCATATCATCCATATTCTCGTCTTCGGAAAGGGTAGGTATTGCCTTTGGTTTTGATGTGTCTTTAGACATTTGCATTTCAGCAGGTTTCTTTAAAACTGGTTTTGCTACTACCTTGGGTTTTTCCTTTACCAGTTTCATCTCGCACTTAGGACAATTGCCTGGTTTGCTGGCATGAATTTCAGGATGCATTACACAGGTATAAGTTGCGGGCTGGGCTTGTTTTGCGGGTTCTTTTTTAGACATATCCATGCCCTTCATTTCCTGTGCAGATGCAAAGGAAAATATCGCCAACCCAAAGACCATTACAATTATTTTTTTCATTTTATTATATTTAACTTCTATTTTCTTGATGAGTTATGACTAATCATAATCTTCCATTCCCCCTTTACTTTTTTTAATACTGATGTGGCAATTCCTTTACGCTTTATTTCCGTATTGTCTTTTGCAAGTAAAATTGTATAAGTATATGATTCGGTTGCAAAAGCATAGTTTCCATCAACCTGCACATCCACTTTATAATCGCCGTAAGTAAAGGATTTGAATTCTTTCAATTCAGGTGAGAGGTGATGTTCTAAGTAATGGGCATAATTGCCTTCACTACCTCCTGATTCATAAATTTTAGAATCAGCAGTAAAAAATCTTTCTGTGCCAGTTACTTCCAATGCTACAATTGCATCGTTATACCGTTTCAAAACTCTTTTTACTAATTCTATATTTTTATTTTGCAGCAAGTCCGGCATAGTGTCCTTATTGCTCATATATTGCTTTATTGCTTCCCTGTCGGTACCGGTTTCTTTGCTTTGAGCAAGGGAAATTGCCGACAGGCATAACATAAATAAACTGATAGCTGATTTTTTCATTGCTTTAATTTTTTGCTGAAAGACTGTCTTTAGATTGTTGAGCCCATTTAATGATTAATGCTTTCTCCTGTTCGTTAAGTCTTGCATTCTTATGCATCCAGGTGTAGGATGAAAGCGGCATTTCGCCATCGGATACCTGACTTGCAATAGACTTTAACTTACTTTGCTGCCTCCTTGCGGAATAGGAACCAAACTCATTGAAATTCAGTTGTGCTTTCCCATCTTTTATATGTTTAGCCATTAGCCAGCCCATCGGCTGTACGTTTACATACCACGGATAATCGGTGTTATTGCTATGGCAATCGTAACAGGCATTCTTTAACAATACCCGGACACTATCCGGAATATTAACCACTCCTGAAATATCAGTTGCCGATATCCCGTCGCTTTTATTATGAGCTGGCTGTATAAATTGGATGACAACAAAGACAGCTAATAATGCCAATGCTATTTTTTTAAGGATCTTCATTATTTTAATTCTTCTTTTATAGTTCCGCAGGTTGGCATTGCATTACCCAAATAAGGATTTTTGATTTCCTTTGTTTCACTTATCCAAAATGCACCTTTGTTATCATTATACATTGGGCAAAAATCTTTGTACAAGGTTTGCCCGTTATTGCCAAATGATTTTACCAGATCGTAAATGTCTTTACTCAACATTTCAAAATGCTCCCGCTGATGGGCAATGTTTCCGCCATTGGCGCCAATATGTTCTGCATGTTCTCTTGCATCATCTTCCACATCTTCAAATATTTTCTTTTGAGCAGCGGTTAAAGCAGATTTGTCAAAGTTTTTAATCGTAGTTTCTAAAAAAGTGCCGGCAGTGGCTGCACCATTGGTATTGTCGTTGGTAAATGCATTTTTTACTTGCAGATAGCCGGATACGATTTCTTTTATAGAAACAGTGTTTGCTAAATTTGTCTTGTCAGTATCCTTTGCTGCAGTTTTACTTTCAGGTGAACTATTATTGCTGTTATTACAAGCTGCTAAAGTTGAGGCTGCTATTGCAATGCCAAGAATTATGCTTTTCATTTTTTTATTTTTGTTTATTATACGATTGATAGCCTCATCCTGTCTCATTCAAAGAATAAGACAGAAAAGGCATGACTTGTTTATTAAAATGTTTCTTTTACGCTGCCGCAGGTAAGCATGGCATTACCGTAATAAGGATTTTTTATAGCCTTATCATCGCTAAGCCATGATGCTTTTTTCATGGGGCAATATTGCAGATAAACAGGGTCGGCGGAGAGCCTTACTGTTTTGGCCAATGCCGCCATATTAGCAGATAAAGTTGCAAATTTTTCCCGCTGGACCTTAAGGTCTTTGGTTTTTGAAATAGCTTCTGCATCACCTGTTAAGGCATTGCGGCTTTCTTCTTTTACTGTTTCTTTATCAGCAGCATTCAGCGCTTTAATAAATTCCGTTGCACTTACAGCGGCTGCATCAGCATTGCTTTTTACCAATGCATCTTTTAAATTGTAGTATGAAGTGAGTAGCGGGGATGGTTGTGTTTTAGTATTTTCCTCCCGAAGCGTCGGGACAGGTTGTCCAAAACTTTGTTGCACAAATGCAGTTGCAAACAATGCAACAATAATAAATATCTTTTTCATTTTAATTTGATTTAATGTATAAACAAAATAATTCCACATCCCGGATTTTCGGGACAGAAAACATTAAATCAAATCATATTTGGAAACTCTGAATAGCTATGCGAATGTCCGGTATAGGGGGATGGTAACTTCGGACAAAGTATTTTTTGCTGCCGTTTACTTGCGAAGGGTATGAAATATCAAGAGCATAGTAATTGGCTATGAATGCTTTGAAAAATACAGGGTTAATGATGATATTAGATTGGGGAACGGATTTATCTGTTTGAGAAAATTTAATTACTGAATCATTACAGCAATCGTCTTTTTCCTCTTTATTTTTATTATCATGGTCATGTGCCGTTTTTTCGTGATTGTGTTTCTTACTATCTCCATGAATATGGACTTCTGTTACTTCTTCATCGCTGTGATGAGAAGTATTAAAACTCATATCTATACCAACAGCACAGGCAAAACCAACTGATGTATTCAACCCGAATACTGCAAGCAGTAAAGCCGCTTTTAATTGTATAGTTAGCTTTCTTTTCATTTACCTTATTCAAAATTAGAGCTATTTCTAAGAAAAACAGCATTTTCTGGCCTCAAAGATATATTTCAAAGGCAATTTAAAAGTTACATAATTATGGGAAAAAATTATAGAATTATGAGGTTACACGGTTTTTGCAATCTTCTCCATAATATGATGGCTTTCCCCAAATTTACATAATGCATCACATTGACTGCGTAGCTCAGAAAAGAGAATGTATTTAATAACTACATTGTTTTGTTTGATTGTGGGACGGCATAATCGAGAATGCATACCACTTTCCAGTCTAACCTTCCATCGTTACCAGTGACCCTTGCATCCAGTGTACTTAATATTACAGGTATAGGGCTGTCCCGGAAGTATGAGCCTATGCAATCAATCCGTAACACAAAAAAGATAGAAGTATAACCTATGATTTCATAAATGGGTTTAGGTTGTTAAAAATAAGGTGCAATAAAAATATTCTTGTGTTGTCCGGTTTCAAATTTTCCTATGTTAATGTACTCCAATGTTTCAGTAGATGCAAGCTTTGTTTAATACTCTTAGACAATTGCATGACAAATACAAAAGTATTTTTTTCCTATCCCGTAAATGCATTTCCTAATCCGGCATTGCACATTAAGATGCACAAATTAATCTTGCATCCTATTTAAAACTAGCCTAGAATGATTATAAAATATCTCGCTGTAATGCTTTTGGCATTTACCCTTGTCACCAGTGCAAAATCACAAACAACGCCAACAAAAGATTCTGTAAAAAATTTACGAGAAGTTAAAATTACCGGCTATAAAACTGTAAATGGTGTAGGGCATTTACCCGAAATAAAAAACGGAATTATCTATGCTGGAAAGAAAAACGAAATAATACTTGTAGATAGTTTAGATGCCAACAAAGCCATCAATAACACCCGACAAATATTAGGCAGAATCCCAGGACTTAATATTGTAGAAACAGAGAGCAGCGGCTTTACTGCAAATGGTATTGGCACAAGGGGATTAAACCCAATACAAAGCATAGAAATGAATACCCGGCAAAACGGGTACAACATTAGCGCAGATGTTTACGGTTATAATGAAGCCTACTATATCCCACCAATGGAAGCAGTAAGCCGTATTGAAATGGTGAGGGGTGCTGCTTCCTTACAATTTGGCTCACAGTTTGGTGGCCTGGTAAATTATGTAACCAAGGATGCACCAACGAATAAGCCTTTTGAATTTACTACCTCCCAAACCATCGGAAGTTTTGGAATGTTTAATTCTTTTAATTCGGTTGGCGGCACTTACAAAAAAATAAGTTACTATACTTTTTTACAATATAGGAATATGGACGGATATCGCCCCAACAGCCAGCAATGGCAGCTTTCGGGCTTTGGGAAATTTCAATACAAACCCTCGGATAAATTAAATATTGGTGCTGAATATTCATTGCTCCGGAATCAACTAAAAATGCCGGGTGGCTTAACAGACAGTTTATTTTATGCAAACCCTAAAGCCTCCACCAGGGCAAGAAATTGGCTAAAAAGTCCGTGGAATATTATTACTGCTTATGTAAATTTTGCTCCTTCTGAAAGCACAACCATCAGTTTTAAAACATCTTACTTATTTAGCAACCGTTCTTTGGTTTGGCGCAACGAAGATGGCGGAGCAGGTGCGATGGACGAAATAGATCCAGCTACAAATGCATTTGTACCAAGAGAAGTTGGAAAAGAAGATATACATAATTCTACAACTGAGTTAAGGATTGCTCACACTTATAAATCAGGGAAACAACAATCCACCATTGCTGGCGGTGTAAGATATAGTTATGCCTGGTTTAAAAGGCAAGGTGGTGGCGAAGGTACTACCAACAGCGATTTTGATTTATCAATAATAGGCGATTGGGGATATAATTTGGATTTCACTACTACTAACATTGCCCCTTTTGTAGAAAATATTTTCAGGATAGGAAATAAATTATCTATCACTCCCGGCTTTAGGTTTGAATATTTAAACAGCACCGCAAAAGGCTACAAGGTTGTAGATAATATTAAACTACAATCCGACCAAAGCCGTAACCGCTATTTCCCATTAGCAGGTTTGGGGATAGAATATAAGCCATCTAAAAATACCAGTGTATATGCCAATTTTAGCCAAGCTTACCGGCCTATTGAATACAGCCAGTTAGAACCATTCGGCATCACATCAAAAATTGACCCTGACCTGAAAGATGCTTATGGTTTCAATGCGGATTTAGGTTACAGGGGTACCATAAAGAATTATTTAAACTTTGATATTGGTGGTTTCTTTATGGCCTACGATAACAGAATTGGCGTAGTTATAAAACAAGACCCGGTAACCGGAGATGATTATTCGCTAAGAACAAATATTGCCAATAGTGTACACAAGGGTATTGAAAGTTATGTAGAACTAAATATTTTAAAAGCTATTAATCAGTCATCCAAATATGGCTTTAGTATTTTTAATTCATTTGCATATATCAACGCAAAATATACCAGCGGTGAATTTAAAGATAAAAGAGTAGAGGCTGCAGCTAAAACCATCAACCGGGTGGGTGCAATTTTCAGCAGCAAACATTTCTCTTCCACCTTTCAGGTAAATTCAGTTGGCGATGCTTATGGCGATGCTTCCAATATAAAAACAAGCAATGACCCCATAGCAGGTTATATTCCAGCTTATACTGTTTTAGATATTAGTGCTACTTACAAAATAAAAAACTACGCAGTAAAAATTGGTTCAAATAATTTAACTGATAAATCTTATTTTACCAGGAGAACCGACGAATATCCCGGGCCGGGAATTATTCCATCTGTAGGTCGTAGTTTTTATGCAGGCTTCACTGCAACATTTTAAAATCATATAAAATCAGCAACTGAATATTTTATCAAAATGAAGGCTTTAATAAAGAACCTCTTTCATTTTCCCTATACAGCTTTCGCAATCTTCTCCATAATATGATGGCTTTCCCCAAACTTACAAAGCGCATCACAATGGCTACGGAGTTCTGAAAATAGTATGTATTTGATGACCACATTATTTTGCTTAATGGCAGGGCGGCATAATTGCATACAAACATCTTTCTCTCTTTTGTCAGGTACAATTAAGTAAAACACTTCATCACCATCCGCAATGGTATAGCTTAAATCTGCTAACCGCAAAATGCCTGAATATATGCTGGTACTTTTTTCCACTTCAAAAGCAGCTATAACATTATTTGTGCCTTTTTGAAACCACAATACATCAATCAGCTTTACAGTATTCAATGTTTCCCTGTCTAAGCTGATTTCAGGGAATTCATGCAAACTCATAAATGAAAAACTATTGCCGCCATGTGATCGGGAACGGTCGTTGGAAGCTGCAATAACATCATACCCCAATGCGTTCCCAATTTTGAGTAAATGATATTGCATTTCGGTATGCAGGTTTTCTTCCTCTTTTTCCTGTTGCACACTTTCCTGCCGCTTTTCAATTAGCTTTTCTAACTTTTTTCTTTCTGGCTCTGATAAATATTCATCGCTGCCTAGTATCAATTTTTGTGTTCCAATTTCAAACAACAAACCTGCAATGGCTCCCAGGTCCGATGATAATTCCGAACGCTGCTGATTATTAGTGTCAATCATTACTTCCCGCAACTTTAAATACTCACTCCAGCTTCCCAATTTCTTTTTATCCTTAAATAAAAAATTGAATCCGTTAATAATGGCGGTATTGAAAGGCGGTATGATAGTAGGATGCAGAAAATACAGAATGCTTGCCACTGAAGGCCCGAGCCCTTTTATTTTCAAACTATCAAGCCGTATTATTTCTTTAATAATCTGTTCTTCAGATTTAGCATTCAAACAGTTCTCCAGGAACTGCCCGAAAGCCTGTTTGTTATTTTCACTTTCATAAATATCCGGTATCCTTAATTTGGGCTTCCAGTAAAAAGGATGAGAAGCGCCTTCAAAAATTTGCTTCTGTTCTGTGATGCAGGTAAGTACAAACTCTAAAGAAGAACCCTTAAAATCGTTTGGGAATCTTTTGTTTTTTATATCATCAATAACCTGCATTACTCCCCTGCGGATTGAACGAAAAGCTTTTAATCGTTCTTCATTATTAATAAACCAGGTATTGTAAACCGATTGTTTATCTTCTTTGTATTGGCGGATAATTTGGGTAAGGTTGCTGTTCATATATCAACTTAAAACAGCAAAATACATTATTTACTGCAACTTTTATCTTGCTGCATGGAAGGGCAAGGTATGCTGCCATAGCTGCAATACACACAACAATCACCCTGCTTTGGTTTCAGTATTGTTTGACAATTGGTGCACTTATAAAAATATTGGCAAGCATTGGTGGGCATGGTTTCTTCCTGTTTATGAAGACAAACCGGGCAGGTTATTATTGAATGTAACTGAATCATCATTTACAACAGTCTTTTTTACGTACAAAAAGAAACTTAAAAACTTTCCAGAAAAAATGTCCTATTGATTTTATTGCAGTCATTACAACATTGTTAATAACATTACCCCGCTCATGCCAATCATCAGCGCATCTTCAATAATGGTAATGGTGCTCATGGGTAAATTAAATACGTCGCCCAGGCAGGCACATTTAATTTTACGCTTATTGAAAACACTTTGCAACACTCCAATAATGCTTACCGACATTACTACAAAGGTAATGCTATTGGTAAGGATGGGGTTAAACCCTGTAAGAAAGGCAATACCCAATGCCAGCTCAACGAAAGCATAAACATAACCCCAGCCGCTCCACTTTTTTGCCACAACATCATACATTGAGTAGCTTTCTGCAAAGCCTTTTAAATTCAGAAGTTTAAAAAAAGAGAACACCAAAAAGAACCCGGCCATAAAATTGCTCATCCAGTGCATCAACAAAAAATCACCGTGCATATATTCAATAAGTAGGGTAATGCCAATGATGTAACCAAAGATTATAAGAATAGGTTTATAGGTTTCAATCCATGATCTGGTTTCCTCTTCAGGAAGAACAGGAGCAACGCTTTGATGCTGGTGAGCGGCTTCAGATAATTGATACTTTGGATAGTCATTCAGTGCTCTCTGCAATACATCAGTTGCAATATGCTTATCCATTTTGATAGTTGCTTCGCCTTTAACCAGATCAATTTTTACATCATTTACTGAATCCACTTTAGATAAAAGGCTTTGTACTGTTGCCTGGCAACCTGTACAGGTCATTCCCGAAACTTTATAGGTATGTGTCATTTAAAATAATTTAATGACACAAAGTTCCTTCAGTAAGGCAGAAATTTTGTTATAGAATTATGGAAATGATTTACAACTAAACGGCTTTCTTCTTTTTTTGAAAACTGCAAAAGGTAAATGACTGCGTGGTTTTAAATGGAGTTTGATGTGTTTCCTCAATACATTTAATTTTCTGGAAATTACTGGAAAGAGTATCTGTGAGCTGCTGCTGTGAATAGCGGTGTACCGGTAAGCCGCTGCATTTTTCGGGACCTTTTTCTGAAAAGGTACCAACTATCAGTTTACCTTCTTCCTTAACCGATCCGGCAATTTGTTTTTTATAAGCGTTTATCTCCTTGTTGTCTGTTACAAAATGAAATACGGCCCTGTCGTGCCAGCAATCATATTTTTTATCGGGGTGAAACTGCAAGACATCCGATTCAACCCACTTAACCTTTACAGCATTTTTACCTAAACGCTTTTGTGCATTTTGCAGGGCTTTAGCCGATATGTCGAGCACGGTAATATCCAGGTAGCCTTCCTGCAATAAAACATCAGCCAGGTAACTGTCGCCGCCGCCCACATCTATGATGGCCGCATCTTTGGGAATGTTCAATTCCTTAATGAATTGCACAGAAGTTTGTGGATAGGGTTGAAACCAGCTTTTTTCTGTATCGGCTTTTGTTTCAAATACTTTTTCCCAATGTTGTTTGTGCGGCATGTTGCAAAATTATAAATAACTGCTATCTATGTAAGTAACATAAGTTACAATGCATCCAGCGATTTCCGTTGCGGATTGCCCAATTTTTTGAAATGGCTTGGCGTAAGCCCCGTTACTTTCTTAAACTGAGCTGACAGGTGAGCCACACTGCTGTAACCTAAGCGATAGGAAATTTCGCTCAAGTTCTGTTCACCATATACCAGGAGTTCTTTTACTTTTTCTGTTTTTTGCAGGATAAAATACTGCTCAACCGTAGTGCCTTCCACTTCGGAAAATAAACGGGATAAATAACTGTAATCTTTATGCAAGGCGTTGGTTAAAAATTCAGTGATACTGAAATGTTCTTCTACATTACCTGTTTGTACTTTTTTTATAAGCAGGTTTTTTATCTTTTCAATTTGTTTTTTCTTCTGGTCATCTAATAGCTCAAAGCCAAGTTGCAGTAAACGGCTGTTAAGCTGTTGCATTTGCTTTACCGATGGTTGTTTACTTAGTTCTGCCTCGCCCATGATAACATGGAGGTGTTTCAGTCCCAGGTTTTCCAGTTCCTGTTTTACCACCATAATGCAGCGGTTGCAAACCATGTTTTTTATATAAAGTTTCATTTCCAATGAATATTACTAAGGGTTAATTTGGTTCAATATATCCACAAAATAGTTAATACCTCAAAGTAAGATCGGGAATTAATGCTACATCAA